>Ga0210017_1004145_pt1 | contig 11965 bp, 7 predicted proteins | sample CryGeyCG2014_020_FD_183966 | JGI IMG/M metagenome (GOLD analysis project Ga0210017, IMG submission 183966) | Groundwater microbial communities from aquifer - Crystal Geyser CG08_land_8/20/14_0.20 (SPAdes) (version 2) | ecosystem: Environmental > Aquatic > Deep subsurface > Groundwater | place... | reverse complement strand
ACACCCTGGTGCTGCATGGCGACGGCACGGACGAGAAGCTGATGCAGCAGGAGCACATCGGCGAGGTGGATGTGTTCTGCGCGCTCACCAACGACGACGAGAACAACATCATGTCCGCCCTGCTGGCGAAGCAGGCCGGCGCGCGCAAGGTGATCGCCCTGATCAATCGCGGCGCCTATGTCGATCTGCTGCAGGGCGGCAAGATCGACATTGCCCTGTCGCCGGCACAGATCACCATTGGTTCGCTGCTCGCCTACGTGCGCCAGGGGGATGTCGCCGCGGTGCACTCGCTGCGCCGGGGCGCGGCCGAAGCACTGGAACTGGTCGCCCACGGTGATCGCGACTCTTCGCAGGTGGTCGGGCGGCGCATCGACGAGATCGAGTCGCCCAAGGGCGCCACCATCGGCGCCATCGTACGCAACGGGGAAGTGGTCATCGCCCACCATGACACGGTGATCGAGGCGGAAGACCATGTGATCGTGTTTGTGGTGGACAAGAAGATGCTGAAAAAAGTCGAGAAACTGTTCCAGGTCAAACTCGGGTTCTTCTGATGGGCCGCACACTGACCGTCATCAATGCGCTGGGCCTGATGCTGGTTATGTTCAGCCTGACTTTCCTGCTGCCCCTGTTCACCGCCCTGCTCTATCACGACCAAAGTCTGTTTATCGATTTCCTGCTAACCATGGTGGTCACCGCCGCCGCTGGGGTGTTGATGTGGCTGCTGACCCGCCGCTACAAGGGTGAACTCTCCACCCGCCACGGTTATTTGCTGGTGGTCGCCATGTGGAGCGCGATGCCGGCCTTCGCCACCCTGCCGCTGTTGCTCGCCTTGCCCGAACTGTCATTCACCAATGCCTATTTTGAAACGATGTCCGGCATCACCACTACCGGCGCCACGGTGCTGACCGGGCTGGATACGCTGGCACCGGCACTCAATATCTGGCGCCATGAACTGAACTGGATGGGCGGCTTGGGCATTATCGTGCTGGCGGTGGCCGTATTGCCGTTGCTCGGCATTGGTGGCCGACAATTATTCAAAGCGGAAACACCGGGGCCGATGAAAGACTCCGCACTGACTCCCCGTATTGCCGACACCGCGCGCAACTTGTGGGTAGTGTACGTAGCCATCACGCTGTTATGCACTGTTACGCTGAAATGGGCCGGCATGGATTGGCTGGATGCAGTCTGCCATGCGTTTTCTGCGATGGGTTTGGGCGGATTTTCCACGCACGATGCGAGCATCGGCTACTTCGATTCGCCGCTGATCGAGCTCGTGATGATCGTGTTCATGCTGCTCGCCGTCATCAACTTCGCCACGCATTTTTTGGCTTGGCGGGGCAAATCGTTAAAAGTATATCTGCAGGATACCGAAGCGGTCAGCTCAATGGTGATGATTTTTGTGAGCTGCTTCGGCATCGCGCTGTTCCTGTGGTGGGAGGGAACATATAGCGATTTCCTCACCGCTCTGCGCCATGCCAGTTTCAATCTGGTTTCCATTGCGACCAGCTCCGGTTATGCCAGTGTGGACTATGCGCTCTGGCCGATCTTCGCCCCGATGTGGATGATGTTTCTCGCCTGCACTGTAGCCAGTTCCGGTTCCAGCGGTGGCGGCATCAAGATGATCCGCACCCTGGTGCTGGTGAAACAGGCGGGACGTGAATTCCTCAAGTTGCTGCACCCGAATGCCATCAATCCGATGAAGATCGGCGGCCACGTGGTGCAGAACAACATCGTGTTCGCGGTGCTGGGTTTCATCTTTCTGTACTTCATGGTGATCGCCGGGCTGACCTTCGTGCTGCTCATCAGCGGGCTGGATTTCATCAGCGCTTTCACCGCCACCCTGGCCTGCGTCAACAACTTCGGCCCGGGGCTGGGCATGGTCGGCCCGGCCGCCAACTATGCAGGACTGACCGATTTCCAGACCTGGATCTGCAGTTTCGGCATGCTGGTCGGACGCCTGGAAATCTTTACCGTACTGATCCTGTTTACCCCGGCTTTCTGGAAACGTTGAGCAATCCGGTCAAAATGCGGTAGCATCACCATGAATTCCGTAGCGGTAGGTTGTGCGGATGCATAACTATATGGTTTAGGGGGAGGAGAGCGTGAACGACAGCCTGGCAGGAATCCGCGTATTGCTGATCGACGACAGCAATACCATTCGTCGCAGCGGAGAGATCTTTCTGTCGCAAGCCGGCGCCAAGGTGATCCTGGCGGAAGATGGTTTCGATGGTTTGTCCAAGGTGGTGGATTACAAGCCGGACGTCATTTTCGTCGATGTGATGATGCCGCGCCTGGATGGCTACCAGACCTGTGCGCTGATCAAGAACCATCGTGACTTCAAGGGGGTGCCGGTGGTGATGCTGACCAGCAAGGACACGCTGTTCGACCGCGCCCGCGGCAAGCTGGTCGGCTCCGACCAGTATCTGACCAAACCATTCAACAAGAAAAGCCTGATCGAAGCAGTGATCGCGCATACACAACGATACGAGGAAACGGGATATGGCAATTAAGAAAGTGTTGGTGGTGGACGATTCGGCGACCGAGCGCCATGTGCTGGGCGAACTGCTGACCAAACAGGGATTCGAAGTCATTTTTGCCGAGAGTGGCGAGCAAGGGGTCGCTACGGCCAAAAGCGCCCTGCCCGATCTGGTCCTGATGGACGTGGTGATGCCCGGCCTGAACGGATTTCAGGCGACGCGGGCCATCACCAAGGATGACGCCACCCAGCATATTCCAGTCATCATCTGCACGACCAAGGGTCAGGAAACCGACAAGATATGGGGGCTGCGCCAGGGCGCAAAAGACTACGTCACCAAACCGATCAACGCCCAAGAACTGCTGGGCAAGATTGCCGCGCTCGGCTAACCGCCCAATAAAATGTCCAAACGCTTCAATCTGCGCGAATTCCAGCAACAAGTGCTGGATCGCCTGCAAATGCAGGGGGTCGGCAGCGCCAAGATCTCCACACTGGGCGTGCAGGTGGGGCAGCACCTTTGTCTGGTGGACATGACGGACATCAGTGAAGTTTTGCCGCTACCGATCATGACACCGGTTCCGTTGACCAAACCCTGGTACTGCGGCGTCGCCAATGTGCGCGGCAATCTTTACAGCATCATCGATCTGAATGCCTATCCCGACCAGCCGCCAACGGTGCGCGAAGCGGCCAACCGCGTGCTGCTGCTGGGGCAGCGCTTTGCTTTCAACGCGGGCGTACTGGTCTCGCGCGTGCTGGGATTGCGCAACACCGAGGGATGGCAGCGCACCGAAGAAGGCGGCATCGTGCGCTACAAGGATGGCAGCGGGCAGACCTGGCACCGGCTAGACATTCAGCAACTTTTACAACAACCTGAATTTTTGCAGATCGGGGAATAAACCCCGCCGCACAAGGAGAAATAATGGCCTTAAAACTACCTTTCACCCGCGCTCCAGCCCCTGTCGGCAAGTCCAGAAAAGCACCCGCAAAGGGCGCCCGCTCTCTCAACATTCCGTGGTTCAGTGCGCAATCATTCGATCGCCAATTGCGCATTCTGGGCTTTCTGTTGCTGGTGTTTCTGGTCATGGCCGCCGCGTTCTCCTTTCTGGACAGGCAAGCCGCCAGCGTGAGTTCGCACCATGCCGCGCAGGCGTCCAAACTGCAGCTCTACCTGCAACGACTGGAGAAGAATGCCGAGGTCGCCAGTATTTCCGGCGACAGCGATGCCTTCGACGCGCTGAATGATGCACGCACACAATTCACGTCAACTTTGACCCTGCTCGACAAGGGTGATGCCGATCGACCTGCCACGACGGGGGCGGCACGCGAACCATTGGCTTCACTTTTGCTGGAGAGCGAACAGATCGGCAAGCTGTTGGATCAGGTGGAAGCGGGCCGCCCCTTGCTGGTGACCCTGGAACGCGGCGCTTTCCTGCGTGACGATCTGCTGTCCAGCGCCAACAATATGGTCGGCCGCATCGCGCCCGCCTATACCCAGAAGGCGCTGCGTCTGCAATTGCTGCTAGAGCAGATCGTGGGCTCGGTGCAGACGGTCCAGACCTCGGCCAACGTCAAGGTGCTTGATACGTTGCCCGCCAAACTGGCTGCCGCTCAAGCAGTATTGAACGAACTGCCGGCCTCCGATCCGGTGGTCGCCGCACTGGCCGAAGACTTCGAAAGCTACCAGAACGTGGTGGGTTTCATCGTGGCTAATAAAGACCTGCTGCTGGCCTCGCGCGGGGCGGCGCAGCAATTCCTGCAAAAGGATGTGCGCATGCAGTCTCTGACCCAGAGTCTGCTGAATGCCTACGAAGAAACAGGATCGGGCCGGATCACCGGTTTCGCGATGGCTTTTTCCGGCGGCATGCTGCTCTTGCTCTTGCTGCTGTTGTCCAAGATCTACCTGGACGAATCGCAACGGCGCGAGCACGAATCCGACCGCATCAACAAGCAAAACCAGCAGGCCATTCTGCGCCTGATGAACGAGTTGTCCGATCTGGCCGACGGCGACCTGAGCGCCAAAGCCACGGTGTCGGAAGACATCACCGGCGCCATTGCCGATTCGATCAACTACACCACCGACGAGCTGCGCAAACTGGTGTCGCGCGTGATCTCCGCCACCGAGCAGGTGAACAAGGCGACCGGCGATGCCGGCACGGTCACCAAGGGACTGCTGGCGGCAACCCAGAAACAGGCTTCCGAGATCCGCGATGCGGGCAGCGCGGTCGAACTGATGACCAAGTCGATTCAGGAGGTGGATAGCAGTGCGGCGCAATCCGCCGAGGTGGCGCGCCACACCCAGGAAGTGACCGCGCAGGGTGCGCAGGCGGTGCGCAACGCGGTGGTCGGCATGAACAGTATCCGCGAGCAGATCCAGGAAACATCAAAACGCATCAAGCGGCTGGGCGAGAGTTCGCAGGAGATCGGCGAGATCGTGGACCTGATCTCCGACATTACCGAACAGACTAACGTGCTGGCGCTCAATGCGGCGATCCAGGCGGCGTCGGCCGGTGAAGCGGGACGCGGCTTCGCGGTGGTGGCGGAAGAAGTGCAACGCCTGGCTGAACGTTCGGGCGAGGCGACCAAGCAGATTGGCCTGCTGGTCAAAACCATTCAGGGCGACACCCAGGATGCGGTGACCGCCATGGAGAAAAGCACCCAGGGCGTGGTGCAGGGCGCGCAACTAGCCGATGATGCAGGCCAGTCGTTGCAGCAGATCGAACAAGCGACGCGCGAACTGAACGATCTGGTGAACAGCATCTCGGTCTCCACCCAGGTGCAGACCGACATGGCGCAGGAAGTGGCAACCGTGATGGCCGATATTCTGAAAATCACCGAGCAGACCTCCAAAGGTACCCAGCTTACCAGCGCTTCAGTCACGCAATTGGAAGGGCTGGCACAGGAATTGAGCGGCTCGGTCTCGGGCTTCAAACTTTAAGCCGGATCGCGCGTGTCCACTTCGTTCAATCCGCAGTTGTTGCCTTCGGTCAAAGGCGAGCTCGACAGCTCGCTGGCCGCCATCATCCGCGACGGCCAGACCTTTTTCGCGGCACCCGCCACCTCGCTGGCCGCGCTGGCAAGCGCCCGCAGCGAATTGCATCGCGCCAAGGGCGTGTTGCAGATGCTCAACCTGCGCGGATTGGTGGCGGTTTGCGCTGAACTGGAAACCCTGCTGGATGAACTCGCCGCCGATTCGCGGCTCGCCACCGTGGTGCACCAGGACGCGATCCAGCACGCCCTGCTCGGCCTCACCCATTATTTGGATGCCTTGGCGGCCGGCGCGCCGAATGCCACCCTGCGCTTATTTCCGGAGTATCAGGAATTGCAACAGGTGCGCGGACTGGACACCGCCTTCGAGGTCGATCTCTTTTTCCCCGAACTCGAGGTGGCGCTGCCGCCCGCGCTACAGCAGGCGCAAGCGCCCGCCAACGCCACCTCCCATATCAAGCAGGCCCGCATGCATTTTCAACAGGGCTTGCTCAAGTGGCTGCGCCGTGAGAACGCTGCCGAGGCACTGCGCACCATGCTTGGCGCCCTGAAAATCACCGCCCGCTGCGTGGCGCCGCCACAGCGCCGCTTCTGGTGGGTGGCGCAAGGGCTGCTGGATTGCGTTTCCCTTGACGGTGTGCCGCCGGATCTGAACATCAAAAAATCCTTCAGCCGCATCGATCAGCGCATGCGCACCCTGCTGGATGGCGGCGAGTTTGACGAAGAGGCCGCGCTGAGCGAAATGCTGTATCTGATCGCGCACAGCCACACCGTCAACGAGACGGTCGAGCAGATCAAACAACGATTCGATCTCGAGACCTACCTGCCGGAGGCGCCTCCGTTGCCGCCGGGGCAAACCGCCGCGCTGCTGGGTAACCTGCGCGCGCAACTTGCCGCGGTGGATGAAACCTGGGAACAGTGCGTGCTGAATGATGCCGTCGCCTGCTCGCGCTTTGCGCAGCAGACTGAACAATTGCACCAGCTGGCGGATCAGCTGGATCGCAATACCCTGCAATTTCTGAGCAAGCAGATATACGCCGTCGCCGCCAACATCGAGAAACCGGAGCATGCCCAGGCGATTGCGATGGATATGGCGATGGCACTCCTGCTGCTGGGCAGCGGCATCGAACATTATCAACACCTGGGCAGCGGCTTCCACGAACAGGCGCGCATCGTCGCGGCGCGCCTGCCGCAGGCGCTGCTGCAGCACCCGGAGGACAGCGGCAAGTTGTCCAGTCTGGTTGCGCTGTATTGCGAGATGGAGCAGCGCGACATCCTGGCGCCGCTGGCGACCGAGATGCAGAACAATCTGCAGCAGATCGAGCAAACGCTGAACGCCTTCTTTGGCAATGCCGCCAAGCGCGCCGAATTGCTGCAAGTCGGACGCATGTTGAGCCAGGTGCAGGGCGGGCTGCATATCCTGTCGCTGGATGCGGCCGAACAATTGCTGGTGACGCTGCGCCAGGTCATCGAACGCTATCAGCAAGGCGACACGCCCTCACGGGACGAAATGCGCGCGGTGGCTGCTGCCATCCTGGCTGCCGACGATTATGTGGAGGGCATGAAGCTGGGACACAAGCCGGACCCGATTGCCTTGAGCTCCGCCTTGTATGCCTTGAGCCAAGCCTCCAGCGCACCCGCTGACGGGGCTGTGGCTGCAGAAGAGGAAGCTCCGGCTTCGGTGGTCTCGGTGCGCTCCGGCGACGAGGATGCGGAACTGCTGGAAGTCTTTCTGGAGGAAGCGCAGGAAGTCATGGAGACATTGCGCGCCAATCTGGAGATCTCGCGCCTGCATCTGGATAGCCGCGAACCCTGGGTCACCATGCGCCGCGCCTTCCACACGCTGAAGGGCAGCGGGCGCATGGTGGGTCTGACCGAACTGGGCGAAGTGGCGTGGGCAGTCGAACGCGCAATGAACAAATGGCTGGCGACGAATCAGCCCGCGACGCCGGAGTTGCTGGAGTTGGTGGGTGATGCCGAGGTGCTGTTCCAGCACTGGGTGGAGATGCTGAAGAGTGGCAGCACCACCGCGCGCATCGACACATCGCATCTGTTAACCGTTGCCGACTGCATCGAGCACGACAAACCGCTGCCGCAGCCGGTCCATCCGCACAAGGAGGAACCCGCAGCGGTCGAGCCGGCCATGCCCGAAACAACCGAGCCCGCTGCGCAACCCCAGGCCACAGAAGAGCCGCCTATCGTCATCGGCGCGATCAGTTTGTCGCCGACGCTATTCCGCATTGCCTCGGAGGAAGCTGTCGAGCATGCCAGCGCCCTGCGCGCCAGTCTCGATGCGCTGCAAGACGCAACCGACCCCATCGTTACACACTCCTTCATGCGCGCGGCGCACACTCTGGCAGGGGTCAACCGCACCATGGGTTTCCTGCCTGTTGCCGAACTGGCTTTCGCCCTCGAGCAGTGGCTGGAACCGCGCATCGACAAGCACGGCGCGGTCGGCACACCGCAATTGGTGTTGCTGGATGATGTGATTTCCACCCTGCACAGGCTCTGCACCGGGGTGCGCAATCTGGAAGAGCCGGCCGCGCAGCCGGAGCTCATCGCGCGCCTGGCGGAGGACAAATCCTTGGCCGGCCCGATCGTGCCGGTGGAACAAGAAGAAGCGGCAGCAGTTGTCGCAGAAACCGCTGCCATCCCGGCGGAACCGGCCAGTGCACCCGCTGCACCGGCAGCACCGCAACAGCCGCGCCATGTGCATGACGAAGTGGACGAGCAACTGCTGCCGATCTTCCTGGAGGAGGCGCACGAACTGTATCCGCAGATCGGCAGCACCCTGCGCGCATGGCGCGATGCGCCGGACGATGCGCAACTGGGCCGCACCCTGCAACGCAGTTTGCATACGCTCAAAGGCAGTGCGCGCATGGCGGGCGCGATGCGCCTGGGCGAACTCACCCACCGCGTCGAGGATCGGGTCAACCAGGCGATCACCCAGGGTGAACTGGATGAAACATTGTGGAATGAGCTGGACAATTATCTCGACCGCGTCGCGCAAGCCATCGATCAGCTGACGCAGCCCGCGGCAGACGAAGGCGAAGGCGCAGCGGCGACAGCGCAGGCGGCGGAAACGGCCACCGCGCCGGTCGCCGTCCCCGTGCTGGAAATCGGGGCGGAGCGCGCGATGCAGGCCGCCCTGTTGCGGGTGCGCTCGGACACGGTCGACCATCTGGTCAACGCTGCCGGCGAAGTCAGCGTAACGCGCGCGCGCGTTGAGGCCGAGTTGCGCGAGTTCAGAAACGGCGTGCTCGAACTGACCGACAGCGTGAGCCGTTTGCGCCAGGAATTGCGCGAGGTCGAGATCCAGGCGGAAAGCCAGATGCAGGCGCGGGTCGCCGCCAGCAGCGACAGCGAAAGCCAGTTCGATCCGCTGGAATTCGACCGCTTCACCCGCCTGCAGGAATTGACGCGTTTCATGAACGAAAGCGTGCACGACGTGCAAACCGTGCAGCAGAACCTGTTGCAAAACCTGGACGAGGCGAGCGCCGCGCTGAATGCGCAAACGCGCCTGAATCGCGATCTGCAGCAAGGCTTGATGAGCATCCGCATGGTGCCGTTCTCCAGCATCGGCGAGCGCCTGTATCGCATCGTGCGCCAGACCGGCAAGGAGCTGGGCAAACGCGCCAATCTGGAATTGAGCGGCGCCGAAATCGAGTTGGACCGCAGTGTGCTGGAAAAAATGACGGCACCGTTCGAACACCTGTTGCGCAACGCCGTCGCCCACGGCCTGGAAATGCCGGAGCAGCGCAGCCGCAGCGGCAAGGCGCCAATCGGTGAAATCAGCCTGTCCCTGCGCCAGGAAAGCAATGAAGTCGTGTTCGAACTGGCTGATGATGGCGCCGGTCTGGATATCGGGCGCATCCGCCAAAAAGCGCTGGAACAGAACCTCATCGCCGCCGGCGAAGAAATCAGTGAAGATCAGCTGATTCAGTTGATCTTCACTGCCGGTCTTTCAACCGCCGGCGCAGTCAGCGAGATCGCCGGGCGCGGGGTCGGCCTCGATGTGGTGCGCAGTGAAGTGTCGGCACTGGGCGGACGTATCGATGTGGCCTCGCAACCGGACCAAGGCGTGCGTTTCACCATCCACTTGCCGCTCACCCTGGCAGTGACGCGAACCCTGATGGTGCGCGCCGCGCAATCGGTCTATGCATTGCCGTCTTCCATGGTGGAACACGTGCAGCAAGTCAAACCGGCCGAACTGGATGCACTCTATGCGCAGCATCATGTCGCATGGCAGGGCAAAAACTATCCGCTGTTCTACCTGCCGCGCGTGCTGGGTGACGAACAGGCAGAAGTGGTTAGCCAGCCGCACAATCCGGTGCTGTTGCTGCGCAGCGGCGAACAGCGCATCGCGCTGCATGTCGATGGCCTGCTGGGCAACCAGGAAGTCGTGGTCAAGAACATCGGGCCGCAATTGGCGCGCCTGCCCGGCATCGCCGGGGCCACGGTATCCACCAGCGGCGAGGTGATCCTCATCATCAATCCGGTCGCCTTTACCCAGCGCATCGCCGTCCTCCGCAAGATCGCCAAACCGGCGGCGATCAGCGAGATCGTGCACCGCAAATCGCTGGTGATGGTGGTGGACGATTCACTCACCGTGCGCAAAATCACTACCCGCCTGCTGGAGCGTTCCGGTTACCAGGTGGTCACCGCCAAGGATGGCGTGGACGCGCTGGAACAGCTGATGGAGATCACGCCAGACGTGATGTTGCTCGACATCGAGATGCCGCGCATGGACGGCTTCGAAGTGGCCAAACGGCTGCGCCAGGACAGCAAGACCCAATCGCTGCCGATCATCATGATCACCTCGCGCACGGCCGACAAGCACCGCAATTACGCGCTGGAACTGGGCGTCAACGAATACCTTGGCAAGCCTTACCAGGAAGAAGAATTGCTGGGGCACATCGCCCGTTTCGTCAGCCGCTCGCCTGCTTGAACATCGCCAACGTTTTTTCCCGCGCCAGCGCATGATCGACGATGGGTACGGGATACTCGCGTCCGATCTCGATTCCGCATCGAACCTGCTCGCTGTGCGGCAATAACCAGGGTGCGTGGATATATTTGTCCGGGCAGTTTGCCAGCTCCGGCACATAACGGCGGATGAACTTGCCCTGCGGATCGAATTTCTCCGATTGCGTGACCGGATTGAAGATGCGGAACCACGGTTGCGCATCGCAGCCGGTCGAGGCCGCCCACTGCCAGCCGCCGTTGTTCGACGCGAGCTCGAAATCGAGCAGTTTTTGCGCGAAGTAACGCTCGCCCCAGCGCCAGTCGATCTGCAAATCCTTCACCAGGAACGAAGCCGTCACCATGCGCAAGCGGTTGTGCATGAAACCGGTCTGATTCAACTGGCGCATGCCGGCATCCACCAGCGGATAACCGGTGCGTCCGGCGCACCATGCGGCGAACCAATCCGGATTATTCCCCCATGCCAGCGCGTCGAATTGCGGCTTGTAGGCATGGTTCACGACGTGCGGATGGTGATACAGCAACATCTGGTAGAAATCGCGCCAGATCAGCTCGGACAGCCAGGTCTGCGCGCCAATGCCCCCCGTGTAGTGTGCATGGCGCGCCAGCGCGCGGATCGGGATTGTGCCGCAGCGCAAATGCGGCGACAGGTAGGAGACGCCTTTCAGCGCCGGGAAGTCCCGCGCCTGCTGGTAACGGTCGATGCGCGCGACAAAATCCGCGAACAGCGTTGCCGCGCCGCTCATGCCGCACGGCATGGCCAGCTCATGCAAGTTGGTCGGCTGAAAACCCAGTTCCGCCAAATCCGGCAGCGCGCCGGGCGGGCTTGATGCCAAATGGTCAAAGTAACGTTCAGTCGGATAGGCGCGCAGATAAAAGTCATCCAGTTTTTTCAGCCAGGCATTCTTGTATGGGGTGAAGACGGCATATGGCTTGCCGCTGCCGGTCAGCACTTCATCCCGCTCGAAGATCACCTGATCCTTGCAACTGTAAAAATCGATGTTGTGTGCCGCAAGCTGCCCGGCCACCTCCGCATCGCGCGCGATTGCCTGCGGTTCGTCATCGCGGTTGCAATACACCGCCTGCGCGCCAAGTTGCGCCGCCAGTTGCGGAATCAGTTGCCGCGCGCTGCCATGCAGGACATGCAAAGTGCTGCCCAGTTGCTCCAGCGCCTGCTTCACTTCCCGCACGCTGTGCCAGATGAATTCCACCCGCCGGTCGGCCTTGTCCGCCAGCGCATCGAGGATGTCGGTATCAAACACAAAGACACAATGCACCGGGCGGCCGGTCTTGAGTGCGTGATACAGCGCGGCATGGTCATGCAAGCGCAAGTCACGGCGGAACCAGCAGACGGAAACGGGGATATTTTCGGGCATGGGGCGAATTGTGCAGGCTGGCACCAAAAGCTACAATGCCGCCATGTCCGACATCAACCTCACCAACCACTTTCTGATCGCCATGCCGGCGATGACCGACCCGTTTTTTGCCAAGTCGCTCACTTACGTGTGCGAACACAACGACGAA
>Ga0210017_1004142_pt1 | contig 11968 bp, 13 predicted proteins | sample CryGeyCG2014_020_FD_183966 | JGI IMG/M metagenome (GOLD analysis project Ga0210017, IMG submission 183966) | Groundwater microbial communities from aquifer - Crystal Geyser CG08_land_8/20/14_0.20 (SPAdes) (version 2) | ecosystem: Environmental > Aquatic > Deep subsurface > Groundwater | place... | reverse complement strand
TTGTAAACCAAGGGGTTTCATTATTCCAAGACAGGTTGAAGACCGGTCGCCGGGAGTAAGTTCGTCAACATGCTGACTGTAAAGGCAGCGGGGGCAATGATTGGTGTAACCATCACCGAATACCGGCTGGCGGCAGTGAGCGCAGAAAAAATCTTCCCGGACTTTGATAAAATGTTGAGGCATATTTGACTTTTTAACTAATTCAGTATACACTGAATTTCAGTATGATTAAATATATCAAGTCTTTTTCTCAAGGTCAAATTACCATTCCCAAAGAGTTTAGGGAAGAGTTGGGATTGGAAAATGAGTTTTGGCTGAAATTACAGTTGGTAAATCAGGTAATTGTGGCCAAACCGATGGAGAACGAGAAGAAGATTAACCAGAAAGAATATGCTGAGTCTCTGCTTGAAGTTGACGGCAGTTGGTTTGACAGGGAAGATTATAAGAAAATGAGAAAAGAGACAAGAAAGAGAAAGAAACAATATGATTGGTAGAGGAGTGTTTGTAGACACTTCTGTAGTGATTGATTTTTTGAGGAGAAAAGACAAGGAGAATTCATGGCTTTATGGATTGGCTAAGGAAAAAGTAAATATCAGAGCATCAATTTTAACCCACACTGAATTATATTCCGGGACCAGTGTTTGGAGCCGAACCAAGGCAAGAATGGATTTAGGGAAGACTTTGAAGGGCATGGAGTTGATTGGCCTAAATGAGGCAGTATCGAAGTTGGCCGGGAAAATCAGGTCAAAGTTAACGGTTGAGCTGGTAGATGCGGTGATTGCGGCAACGGCGATAAAGAATAATTTACCCTTAGCCACTTTAAACCCAAAACACTTTAAAAAAATTCCCGGCTTGCGTTTGCTAAAAAAGGTGCTAAAATACAATAATTGAAAATTTAATTAAATCCGTTGATCCGAAGGGTTGGAATCGGGGAGGAGCGCAAGAATATGCGCCGGAGGCGAAACCGTAAAAGACTGCAGCGTATGTTGCCATAACAGGATAAAGTACGTGTCTAACGAGGTTTACTCGTTTTTTGACATTGTCCCCGGCAGCGGGGATTTTTGTTGGGAAAGAAGGCCCTTGTTTGATCACTAATTTATCTGTTGTGGTTGAACGAGGGTTTTTTGTAGGGGTGTAGCTTAGTCGGTAAAGCGTCCGTCTCCAAAACGGAAGAGCATAGGTTCAAAGCCTATCACCCCTGCCTATGATTATTAATCATCAACCAATTGCTATTTTAGGCGGGATGGGTCCCGACGCTTCGGCGCGGCTCTATCAGTTGATGATTGAGCTTTCCCGGAGTGAGTTCGGCGCGGTAGAAAATCACCAGTACCCGGAAATTGTCATCGACTCGGTGCCGGTGCCGGAGTTTTTTTCTAACACCCAAAAAGTCGAAGAAGCGACGTTTATGTTAAAAGATCGGGTGGAAAAGTTCAATTATTTTCAGCCTAGCTGTTTTGGTTTGGCATGCAATACGGCCCATATTGTTTTGGCGGACCTGGAACAGGAAGCCAGCGCGCCGTTTGTATCGATCCCTAATGAAACAGCCAGGGAAGTTAAAAAGAGAGGTTATACCAAAGTCGGTTTACTGGCCTCGCCAACAACAATTTTTTCCGGAGTTTATCAAACCGAGTTTTTGGATAAAAACGTTGAAGTGGTTTTACCGGACAATGGTTATCTTGAAGAGTTGGGGAAAATAATCGGCCAGATAGTTGGCGGCGAATTTAAGCAGCCAAAAGCCAGGTTGTTAGAAATCGCTGACTGTTTGAAAAAGAAAAAAGTCGAGGCGTTGATTTTGGGCTGTACCGAATTGCCCTTGGTGTTTCCCAAAAACTATTCCTTGCCTGTCTTAAACACATTAGAAATACTAGGAAGAGCGTTATTAAACAGGTATTATAGAAAGGAAGAGATATGAAAAATAAATATTCGATTTTAACCGGTATTACTCCGTCAGGGAGCGGCGAGACTCATATTGGCAATTATTTTGGGACAGTGGTGAATTTTTTAGAGCTGCAAAAAAAAGCTGATAAAGTCTATTTTTTCATTGCCGATCTTCATGCGTTAACCACAATTCATAATAGGCAAGAGCTGCAAAGAAATGTGGAGAATCAGATTTTGTCATACCTGGCTTGTGGGCTTGATCCGCAAAAAGTAATTTTTTACCGCCAGTCAGATGCTTTACTCCACCCGGAATTACAGTGTATTTTAAATAACGTGACCCCATTGGGATTAATTAAACGCTGTCATGCTTATAAGGATAAATTACAGAAAGGGTTTGATGAAGAAAACGTCAACATGGGTTTATTTAACTACCCAATTTTGATGGCCGCGGACATTTTAATGTACGACGCCGACTATGTGCCGGTAGGCGAGGACCAAAAACAGCACATCGAAATTACCCGGGAGATTGCCCAGAGATTCAACCGGGTTTACGGTAAGACTTTCAATGTGCCGGACATTTACAATGTCCAGACCACCGCCAGGATTATTGGTACTGATGGGAAGCGGAAGATGAGCAAGAGCCTGAATAATTACATTTCGGTATTTGAAAGCGAAGACAAAATCAAAAAACAAATCATGAGTTGTTTTACCGATCCCGATCGGATTCACCCAGACGATCCGGGCAAGGTCGAAGGTAATCCGGTGTTTGTTTATCACGATTTAGTCAACGAAGATAAAAAAGAAGTGGCAGATTTGAAGAAAAGATATCGGGTTGGTAAGGTTGGCGATGTGGAAGTGAAAGAAAGGCTGTTAAAAGCTTTGTTGAAAAGATTTAAGCAAGAAAGAAGGCGTTACCAGGAACTGCAAAATAATCCCGGGGTGATTGTCGAAATCTTAAAAAACGGGGCGGAAAAAGCCAGAGAGCAGGCAGAGAAAAAGATGGCAGAAGTCAGAGAAAAAATTGGAATTACTAACAAATATTCATTTTTTAAATATTAATATGAGAAGTAAACTACTCACAATCAATCGATTCATTAGTAGTAAATGGTGGCAGGGAGATTATTTGTGGCGGGTTAATAGTAGCTAGTAGATAGTATTTAGTAGTTAGCAACCCGCCAAATAAGGCGGGTTTTTTAATCTCTGAAGGGAGTTTTATGATTGTAAAAAAATTATTGCCATTGAAGATGGCTACCATGACGAGTTTACCTTTAGCGGTAACGTTGGTTAGTAGTATTGGTAAAGATAATAAGCCAAATATTATGGTGGTTACTTATGTAACTGGGGTAAATGAGGAACCGCCAATGTTTGGGATAGCAATTCGACCCCAAAAGCATTCAAATTCTTTGATCAGATTTTCAAGAGGGTTTGTGATTAATATTCCGACTTTAAAGTTAATTAAAGAGATAGATTATTGTGGGACTCACACCGGAAGAAGTGTACAGAAATTTGGTCAATTAGGATTATTGCCGATTAAGGCGAGAAAAGTAAAAGCACCATTAATTGCCGAGTGTCCAATAAACATTGAGTGTCAACTTGACAAGATAGTGAAATTACCAAGTCACGATTTTTTTATTGGCAAAGTAGTGGTTCTGCATGTTGACAAAAAGTTAGTCGAGGGGAAGAAAAATATATATGGTGTTTTGTTGCCGAAATTTAATCAACTAGATTTTGTATTTTCTACTTTTTTGGATTATCGAGTGATTGGGGAGAAAAAAGGAACGGCATTTCAGGAACACAAAAAATTAAACATTGGAGGAATATGCCTGTAGGAGAAGTAGAATCAAAAGATGATAAGTTTAGGGCCTTTACCGGTGATAATCAGGGACCAATAAAGATTGTTGGAGCGGGATTTGATACATCTGAAGTTTGCTCTTTGGCTTGCCCTGGGTGTTATAGAGGTAATTCGGAGGGAAAGAGTGGTTATATATTCCCCCAGATTGCTATTAAGATGATGGAGAAGCTGAAAGAAAATGGTGTTTCTGAAGTATATTTTTTAGGAGCAGAGCCAACAACAAATCCAGAACTACCGGTAATTTTAAATAAAGCGGTGGAGATGGGTTTTAAGTTTGTTTTATTGATTAGTAATGGCGAAAAATTGGCGAATGAAGCTTATGCCCGTCAAGTACTTGTTCCAGGAGTAAGTCTGTTAATGCATCGACACACTCTTGGGACTGATGCTTTAGCCCAAAAAATTCGAGAGGAGAGCGTGGGGAGTCGAGGAACCTTGGAACGGAATCACCGGGCCTGGGAAAACGCAGAAAAGATTTTTAAAGAAAAAAGGGGAAAAGATTTACTGATGATGCAGTCTTGTTTAACAGAGGCAGTGATGACTGGTGATAATTTAGACAAAGTGTTTAGGTGGGCCAGAGAAAGCTTGAGAACTTTGCCGATTATGGAGTATGTGGCGCCACCGCATACTAGTAGAGATGATCAGCTAGGGTGGTTAGGAAACTATCCTTCTTTGACGGGGAAGATTGTAGCCCAGCTGGAAAGATTTAGAAAAATTGATGAAGAGTTGGGCCTGAAAGTACCTTCTTATGTAGATGCAGTTTCACCTCAGGCCTACAACACTTCTTGTACGATGCTTAAAGAGGGGGGACAGATAACAGTTGGTGGAGTGTATTTACCCTGTACAAATATGGGGCCAGAAAGTACCCACCCGGTTCAGTTTGGAAACATTTTATTGAACCCGTTTGAGAAAATTGAGAAAAGTTCGATTAGGAGAGCTTTTTTGCAGCCGAATTTTAGAGTTAAGGCCTGTGATGATCCGTGTCAGGGATCAGGTTGTTGGTGGACAGGTTTAGTGACAACCGGTTGCTATCGAATGTGCCAACTAAATTGTGTGTTTAATGAGGAAAAACTGACGATTGATGATATGCCGGAATTTTGTAAAGATTGTCAATTGAATGAGTTAAGAGAAAGAGGGAGTTTAAATTGCGGTCCCGGGACGAGACCGGGGTTGGAGTTGGGAGATAAAGAAAGAGAATTATTTAGTTTTTCTTTGAAAAGATGAAAATTCTGATAAAATAAACCAATGATTACCATTGATGATTTTGGCAAAATTGAGATTCGGGTGGGGAAAGTGGTTAAGGCTGAAGATGTAGCCGAGAGCAGAAAATTAATCAGATTAAGGGTGGAAGTCGGGGAAGATAAACCTCGGATCATCTTTACCGGCGTGCGGGGATATGGTTATACCGGGGCAGATTTTGAGGGGAAACAATTCTTGTTTGTGACCAATTTAGAGCCGAAAAAAATCATGGAAGAGGAATCCCAGGGAATGATTTTGGCGGTAGGTGAGGAAAAACCTTTATTTATTGAAGTGTCCAATCTTCCGGTAGGGGCAAAAGTAAGATAGGTGTGTTAAAATTGGAGAATGAAAAGAAAGACAGAGCCAAAAAATCCCCAGGGAATCGATAAGCTGGCCAAGGCAATAGAAAAACAGACCGGGGGCAAGGTGAAGCTGGTGAAGCTGGGATTTAACCCGAAGCGGATGGTGATGTGGCTGGTGGTGATATTTTTTGTCATGCCGTTTTTCCTGTCTTTATTTTCCGGGCCTTTGCCGGCAGGCACAGTGGGCTTGAGCCAGCTGTTAAATGATATAAAAGAAAATAAAGTGGAAAAAATTGACGTAGAGGAAGAAAAACTTTTGGTTAAATATAAGGACAAGGAAGGGTTGTTTGGGTCCAGAAAAGAAGCGAATGAAAGCTTTGTGGAAGTGTTAAATAATGCCAAGATTGATCCGGCCACGGTGAATTTTGAAACTAAAGATACTTCAGCTACCAAAGCCTGGTCAAATATTTTGGAAATTTTATTGCCGGTAGTGTTAACCGGTTTTATTTTCCTGTATCTGTTTAAGCAAGCCAGAGGATCGCAGGACGGACTGTTTAGTTTTGGGCAGTCAAGGGCCAAACTGTTTATGAAAGGCAAACAAAATGTCACTTTTAAAGATGTGGCGGGAGTGGATGAGGCGAAAAAAGAGCTGGAAGAAATCGTCGACTTTTTGAAACACCCGAAAAAATACAAGGACATGGGAGCGCGGACGCCCAAAGGGGTGATTTTAATCGGCCCTTCGGGTTGTGGAAAAACATTATTGGCAAGGGCAGTGGCCGGCGAGTCCGGAGTGACGTTTTTTTCCATGGCCGGCAGTGAGTTTATGGAGATGCTGGTCGGGGTTGGCGCATCCAGGGTAAGAGATTTATTCGATAGCGCTAAAAAGAAAGCGCCGGCAATTATTTTTATTGATGAAATTGATGCCATCGGCAGGCAGAGATCGCGGGCTTTGACCGGCGGACATGATGAAAGAGAGCAGACTTTAAATCAGATTTTGGTGGAGATGGACGGATTTTCTCCCAATGAACAAATATTGGTAATGGCGGCGACGAACCGGGGGGATTTACTGGACCCGGCCTTAATCCGGCCGGGCAGGTTTGACCGGAGAATTGTGTTAGACATGCCGGACATTGAAGGCCGGAAGAAAATTATTGCGATTCACGCTAAAAATAAGTTTTTTGATCAAACCGTAGACTGGGAAAAATTAGGTAAGAGAACAGTGGGGTTTTCCGGAGCAGACTTGGAAAACATGCTGAATGAAGCGGCGATTTTGGCAGCCAGAGAAGCCAAAACGGCGATCACGATGAAGGATTTAGAAGAAGCGGCCTTGAAAGTGAAGCTGGGGCCGGAGAAAAAATTAAAACAGACCCAGGCTGATTTAAAGATGACGGCTTATCATGAAGGCGGTCATGCTGTCGTCACTTATTATCTTAAGGCGATGGATCCGGTGCATCGGATTAGTATTGTCTCCAGAGGCGGCAGTTTAGGCCATACCTTGATCCCGCCCAAAACAGACAGATATACAGAAACACAGTCGCATTTAGAGGCGCAGATTTGTTCGTTGTTAGGCGGGAGAACGGCAGAGAAGTTAGTTTTTAACGAGTTAACCGCCGGAGCGGCCAATGATATCAGCCGGGCGACCGAGCTAGCCAGAGCCATGGTAGTGAACATGGGGATGAGCGAGCTGGGGCCGATTAACTTCGGCTCAAGAATAGACTTTTCCGATATGGGAGCGAACTGGTATGAGCCGGAGCAGTTATCGGAATCAATGAGGTCGAAAGTTGACGAACAGGTGAAAAAAATTGTGGATAAAGCCGGCAAAAAAGCCCGGGAAATATTGACGAAAAACAGAAATAAACTGGATTTGGTGGCTAAAGAATTATTAGTTAAAGAAACTTTGGAAGCGGAGGAATTTGAAAAATTAATGTCATGAACAATCCGATTGAAAAAATCCAGCACGACAAACGTTTTAAGAAATATTTGTTTTCTTTAGTGGTTTTATCGCTGTTGCTGGGGATTTTGATTGTCCCGTTCGAATATGGCTACAAAATTAACTCTTGGGAAGACGGTTTATGGTGGGCAATTACGACGGTAACCGGAGTGGGGTACGGTGATTTGGTGCCGGTAACCGGAATGGGCCGGATAATCGGGGCAGTGCTAATGACGGCCGGATTAATTTTGTTTTCTTTGCTGGTAGCGATTTTATCGTCGGTGATCAACAATCGTGAGGAAAAGTATTGGACGAAAAGAATGAGGATAGAATTGGACTCGATTAACAATAAGCTATACCGGTTGGAGAAAAAACTGGACTTTGTGATTAAAGAGAAAATCTCCCATGAATAGATTAGTTTTGATTGACGGACATGCCTTAGTTTTCCGGGCCTATTATGCGTTTCCGGCGAGTTTGACCAACAAAGAGGGAAAACAAATTAACGCGGTTTATGGGTTTAGTTCAATGCTGCTTTCCGTGATTAAAGAGCTGCATCCGGAGTATATGGCTGTGGCCTTTGATTTGGATAAACCAACTTTCCGGCATATTGAGTATGTGGGCTATAAAGCCCAACGGCCGGAGGCGGATGTGGAGTTGACCGATCAATTGGATTGGGTGAAGCAGGTGGTCAAAAGCCTGAATATTCCGATTTTTGAAGTGGAGGGGTTTGAGGCCGATGATGTAATCGGCACACTTGCGGAGCAAGCGTGCCTTAAATGCAAAACGAAAAACGAAAAATGCAAAATTAAAGAAATTGTGATTGTGACCGGAGACCAGGACGCGATGCAACTAGTCAATGATTCGGTAAAGGTGTATGTGCCGGGCAGAGGAAAAACCCCAGCAATGATTTATGGGGAAAAAGAAGTCAAAGAAAGGTATGGGTTAGAGCCAAAACAAATTATTGATTATAAAGCGATTAGCGGGGATGCGTCGGATAATATTCCGGGAGTAAAAGGAGTGGGGCCGAAGACAACCAGAGGTTTATTACAAAAATATTTAACGGTAGAAAGAATTTATGCTACTTTAGATGAGGCGATGAAAAAAGGCGAGATATCCAAGGCAGTGGGAGAAAAACTGGCAGATGATTATGAGGAGGCGGTAAGGGGAAAACATCTGGCGACGATTGTGACGGATGTGCCGATTAGTTTGGATTTAGAAGCGTGCCGGGTGAGTGATTATGATCAGAAAAAAGCAGTTCAATTATTTGAAGAGTGGGGATTTAAATCATTAATTAAAAGAATGCCCCCCTTCGCTAAAGCTTCGGCGGGGCAAGCCTTAACAAAATTACAAATTAGTTTATTTGATAAATGAGAGTAGCTTTAGTCCATGATTATCTAAATGAGTTTGGGGGGGCGGAAAGAGTCCTTTTGGCTTTAACGGAAATTTGGCCGGAAGCGGTGATTTATACGGCATTTTACAGGAAAAGATCGGCGGCTTATGAACGGTTTAAGGATAAAAAAATTATTACTTCTTGGGCGCAAAACGTGCCGTGGTTTTCCACCAAACTTTATTCCCCTTTAAGATTTTTAGCGCCAAAAATTTGGAGTTCATTCGATTTTTCCCAATACGATTTAGTGATTAGTTCTTCAAGTTGGTATATTACTAAAGGGTTTAACGAGATTTGTTACTGCCATACTCCGCCGCGGTGGCTTTATGGTTATCAGACTGCCAGCAATTGGCAGAAATACTGGCCGGTCAGAGTTTATGGATTAATAATCGGCCATTTGCTGCGGCATTATGATTATCATCAGGCGCAAAAAGTTAAATACTTTATTGCTAACAGCGAAGAGGTGAAGAGAAGAATTTGGAAATTTTACCGGCGCAAATCTGTGGTTATCTATCCACCAGTAGATTTGTCTAAGCCTATTAAAACAAAAAAACTTAATTATTATTTGATCGTCTCGCGGCTGGTAGGGGGCAAGGGGATTGAACTGGGGATAGAAGCGGCGAAAAAGCTTAATTTTAAATTAAAGATAATTGGCTCCGGTTCATTAATAATTAAACCGCAAAAAAATATTGAATTGCTTGGTCAAGTTAACGATGAAGAATTGGCTAAACTTTACGCTGGAGCAAAAGCATTTTTAGCTTTATCTAAAGATGAGGATTTTGGAATTACTCCGGTGGAGGCGATGAGTTGCGGTTGTCCGGTAATTGCTTTTAAGGGCGGCGGGTATAAAGAGACGGTCATCGAAGGCAAAACCGGCCTATTCTTCAAAGAATATAATATTAAATCTTTGACGCACGCGCTTCAAAAATTTGAGAAAATGAAATTCAGGCGGGAAGATTGTGTTGAACAAGTGGAGAAGTTTAGCAAGGCCAGATTTAAACAAGAAATTAGGGAATTTGTTGAGAGTAAGAGCACTTGACAAAATCTTTCCTCTAGGTTATATTCATTTCTAAATTAGGGCTAGGAAAAGCCCTTTTTTTTATGGCAATTGAGACAGTTCAATTAAAACAGATTGAAGTACCGAGTCTAAAAGAGGCTACGGTAGAAACCCAAACGCAATTGGAAGGAGTGGTGCGGGGAATAAATCCAGTGATTGTGCCGATTTTGCTTTCGGCCAGAAGAACCGCGAAAATGTATACAGAACCAGACCTTCGTGTAATCCCCCCCGCTTATATTCTGGAAGAGAGTGATTGTTGTGGAATTGATTTAAACTCAAGAGAATTGATAAAAGGTAATTTACGGCACTTATCTGCGTTGGAATTGGCTTTTGACGCCTGCAGTCAAAGTTACGCCGGCCTGATTTGGCGGAAATATTCTTTTTTGCGCCAGATAATGGCTGAGGAGGAGTTGGTGGATTATACGCGGGCGTTGGTCAAGCATGTATTTAGCTGGAAGCTTGCTCCCGAAGAACTCTGTTTACAGGGAAACGTTGATCAGTTGATAATCAGGGTTTTTGGTTTTTTAGACAAAATTCCTCAGCGTTTAGCGGCAGAGCGGCCTTATTTTTTAACCCAGATTGACGAATTAGAAGATTTTATCGAGGATCCCTACAATCTTAATCCGGAGAGAGTGGTGGAAAACAGGGAAGAGACAGCGGAATTCCTGGCTTTTGTTCAAAAGTTGGACGAGAATAATCAAGAAGTGATGATAAAGGCTTTGAAGGATGAAGAGATTAGTTACAAAGAAAAGCGGTTGGCGCAGAAAACTTTGTTGCAAAATCCACGGTTTGCCGCGTTGATTAACAGTCAAGTAAGGCAAAAGAGCTGTCCGGCAATACCCCGGTTGCAGACAAGAGAAAAATTTGGCATCACCGATGCCAGCGGCACCAGTGTGTTTGCCAACCTGACACCGAGGCAGTCAATTTGGCTGATTTTGTCGGAATTAACCACCGAACAGCGTTGGGCGGTACTAGGAAAGTTGGGTTACATGCCGTTACCTTTAGAAAGACGGGAGCGACAAAGAATTGCTTGCTTGGTTTATGATGCCAAAAAAGTATTGCTGGAAATCAGGGAGGAACTTGATGACGTGCCCCGCTTTGAAGGACAATTAGCGGATGTATTAGGCAAGTCGGGCGGCGAGGTTTGTGGGAGCGAAGCGGGTACAGGCAAAAATCAACGGTTATTGAGAGCGTTGTTTGCCCTGCGGCCAGAATTGTTAGGCCGACTGGAAGGGAGACAAAAAGAAGTAGCCAGTCTTTTTGCAGCCGGGAGATCGGTGGTGCAGATTGCCGAGTCGCTGCAGGTTTCACCTGCCACTGTAAATTGGGTGATTTGGAAGTTAGCCCAGGTGCTTAATTGATGCTATAGGGAGTTTGTGGCCCGGCATTCGCCGGGTAAATAAGTTAAAATAGCTTTATGGCAAAAGTGGTTTTGGAGGTGAAAAATCTCACTAAAGTTTTTAGCCTTTCAGATCTCTTACCAATATTACTAGACCTATATCTTTAGAGTATATACGGTCCCTATCCAAGTCGAACCTTTCTCTTTCTTGTGTCCCGGGCGGATACGAATCTCGAATAGAACCCAAAGGCAGAACATTTTTTCTATAATAGCCTATATGAATAAGAATAGTACTCGTTTTTACATTGCCTTTTGGTAGAAGTTCTTTATCCTGCAGGCGCGCGATATATTCATCTGTCTGTTTGTCATCAATACGATACTTTTTACCGTCGAGTCCAACAAGATAATGTAGAGTAGATAATTTTGTTGTTACCTCTACTGGGCGACATGGGTTTCCATTTATGGCATAAATGGGTTCTACTCCTTCTTGCCTAAGCGTTTCTCTGGATTTTTCTACTGCCTCCTTTACTCGTTTGGCATCTCCACCACCCAATATTGTGTTTATGCGACTCTCAAATAGTTTCTCTCGAATCTTATAGGGAAGAAATGCTTCGGGGTACTTCACGCGTGTACCTAGACTTCCATCGTCAATCTCTACTTTTCGTTCTCCCCTAAGTGTCATAAGTCTATTAAAGCATTTAAATAATATATGTCAAATTATTATGCTGGACACGCGGACAGATTGAAGCAAGAGATTAGCGAATTTGTGGCCCGGCATTCGCCGGGTAAATAAGCTAAAATAGCTTCATGGCAAAAGTGGTCTTGGAAGTGAAAAATTTAACGAAAGTTTTTGGCGGCCGGAAGCGGCGGACTGTGGCAGTGGATAACAAAGCCGCAAAACCGGCTTAGCCAGATTGGAGTAAAGATGCCGGATGGAAATCAATCACCGGATATTAAAGGGATATCAAGAAGGGATTTTTTGAAATT
>Ga0210017_1004140_pt1 | contig 11968 bp, 12 predicted proteins | sample CryGeyCG2014_020_FD_183966 | JGI IMG/M metagenome (GOLD analysis project Ga0210017, IMG submission 183966) | Groundwater microbial communities from aquifer - Crystal Geyser CG08_land_8/20/14_0.20 (SPAdes) (version 2) | ecosystem: Environmental > Aquatic > Deep subsurface > Groundwater | place... | reverse complement strand
CATTCACCCCTTTAATTCCCCTCTGTCCTTCGTCCAAAACGGAAAAAGAAATTTGAAAATTTTTTAAAACAATCCCGACTGCTGTCGGGAAAAAGAAAAGGAATACATCTGCTAACACGGCATATCTGGTTTCGGCTTTTTACAAAAGCCTCCGCCCAAATTGCCTTCGGCAGCTTCATTTATCCGCGAAACGTTAGGCGAAAATATTTTAAAGGCCGCCAGTTGGGGCGGCTTTTGTAAAAACGGAAATCGGACGTCGCGCGTCTAACTGCCATGCTCAGTTATTTGACAATTTTTAAGTTGTTTTCAGCCCAGAATTCGGCATTCAAGATTGACTGGCCGGCAGCACCTCTTATTGTGTTGTGTCCCAAGATATTCATTTTTACGCCATTTTCCAAAACCGGGTCCCGGCGAATTCTGCCGACTGTGATTGACATACCTTTACCAGCCAAGCGGTCTAATTTTGGCTGGGGACGCAGAGGGTCATCGGTGACGATAATTAATTTTTCTGGCGAACTCGGCAGTTTTTTGAGAGATTTTCCAAAATCATTCAACGCCTCTTTAATTTCACTTATTGGCGCCGGCCTGCCTAAAGAAATATGCAAATCCTCCAAATGACCATCGGTTGTTGCCACCCTGTGACAGGAAGCGGAAATCTTAAAATCGGCGTCTAATATTTTTAATGGCTCTTTCTCCAACTTGTCTTCTTCGTCTTTTATGTGTGGCAAGACATTATCAATTATGTCCAGAGACGGAACGCCGGGATAGCCGGCTCCGGAAACCGCTTGCATAGTTGAAACGATTACCTCGTTAATGCCAAAAGCGTCCAAAAGCGGTTTTAAAACCAAAGTCATAATAATGGCGCTGCAGTTAGGGTCGGTTGCAATGAAGCCCGACCAGCCCCTGCTTTTCTGCTGAACTTTTAGCAATTCCAAATGGTTAGGGTTAATTTCAGCGAGCAAAAGCGGCACATCTTTTTCCATGCGAAAAGCCGATGCTTTTGAAAAAATTTTGTAGCCAGCTAAAGCAAATTTTGGCTCCAGGGCCTGGGCTATATCGGCCGGTATAGCTGAAAATACAATTTCCACCTCATCATTAATAAGCGATTCGGGCTCGGCTGTTTTGACGACCATTGAAGAAACGCTTTGCGGCATTTTTCCGGAAATAAACCAATTGCAAACCTGACCGTACGGCTTGCCGGAAAACTCTTTTTGGGCCATCAGGGCTTTGAGGTTAAAATAAGGATGTTCGGCAAGCATTTCTATAAAACGTTGACCAACCGCGCCAGTGGCGCCCAAAATTGCGACATTTACCCTGTTAAATAAGTCCGCTTTGCGGAATTTAACAGGGTGATTTTTTTTTATTTGCATATAAATTCTTTATGAAATATTTTGATTAATTTTTTGACCTTTGATTTCCCGACAATTGTGTCAAGCCGAAGACAATTTCGATATGGGAAAGCCCCCAATTCTGCCTCTGAACAAAATTCATAAAGCAACTGATTAAACCTCTCGGCTATTTTCCAATCCATTTTCCCAACAGCATTAACCATAGAGACCTCTTTAATTGAGAGACGATAATCCAAGTCGCTAATTTTTCTCTTTAAATCTTCAAAATCATAGCGGTTTTTCTCTACTACCAAATATACCTTACTTTTTGTATCTCTAATCAAAACTATATTAATGCCTTCTTGGCTAATAACTTTTGTTATTTCAAAAATGGCGCCAGGTCTGGCCATTTTCTCACCCCTGACGATAAGCAAATATAAATGAGCTCTGGAACTGATAATTTTAGCGCCATCTCTTTTAGGGACGTTATTTTCAATAATTGTCTTTTGCTCAGGAGCAACAATATAAGTCACCTCAACCTTAATTCCTTTTTCTCTAACCAAATCAATTGCTTTAGCGCAAATCACCTTTCCTGCTTCTTCTGCTTCCCCATAACTTAAAAATTTAACTGCTTTTGGATTTTCAACAATTTTTGGGTCAGCTGATAAAACCCCGGGAACATTTTTCCAAAGAATAACTCTACTTGGATTGAAAGCCAGGCCGATCAAACAAGCTGTCGTATCAGAACCTCCTCTTCCCAAGATAGTAATTTGGCCATCTTTTGTCTTTCCAACAAATCCCCCAATAACTGGAATCTCGGAAATATTTTTCAATTTTGATTTAATGTTTTTTAAACTCTCTGGCAAAATTAAGTTGGCATTGCCAAAGTTCTGGTCAGTGATAATTCCCAATTCGTCTCCACTAAATTCTTTAGCCAAAACCCCTTCCTTTTTTAAAAGTTCCTTAAACAAAATTGAGGAAATTTTTTCCCCGTAAGATAAAATTTTATCTCGCAGGGCTAATTTCTCTTTGGCCTTTTTTATTTTTTTTAAATCCTTCTTTAATTCCTGCCAGAGATTTTCAATTTTTCTTTCCAACTGAATTTCTTTAATTCCCATTTTTTTCATCCAGTCTTTATGTTTTTTATCTAAATTATTTAAAATTTTTTCCTCCCCGCTTTGGCTCAATCTCATTAATTGATCCGTTACCCCATTCAAAGCCGAAACAACCACCACTGGCTTTTGGTTTCTTTTTAATTGCGTCTTAATCCATTTCACGGCAAGTTGAACTAAATGCGGGTCCCCAATTATTTCGCCGCCAAATTTGTTGATAATTGTCATAACTACGAGATTACGAATTTCACTTGACGTTCAAACATTGGAAAAATTGAGGGTGGCAAAATAATCATTAATTGTTTCCGCCCTCCTAATTTGCTCAACTGAACCATTTTCTTTTAAAATTAATTCGGCTGAACGTAATTTTCCATTGTAATTAAAACCCATCGCGTGGCCGTGCGCCCCGACGTCATGAATAACGATAATATCTCCAATTTTTAGTTTTGGCAATTTTCTGTTTATGGCGAATTTATCATTATTCTCGCACAAAGAACCAACCACATCGTAAATATTATTGCTGGGCAAATCTTCTTTTCCCAAGACAGTAATATGATGCTCGGCGCCGTAAATCGCCGGCCTCATTAAATTCGCCATACAGGCGTTCACCCCGATATACTCTTTATAGGTGTGTTTTTCATTGATCACTTTGGTTACCAAATAACCATAGGGTCCGGTTACCATTCGACCGCATTCCATCACCAATTTTAAAGAAGGAAGGTTGCTTTTAATAATTATTTTCTCGTCCAACTTCTTGATTCTTTCTGACAAGCCCTCCAAGTCCACCGGCTCCTCTTCCGGTTTATAAGGAATGCCTATGCCGCCTCCCAAATTGACAAATTCAATTTTTGTCTTCGTTTTTTGATAGAGTTCCAATGCCAAATCAAACATCATCTCAGCCGCGCCAGCCAAAACATCGGGGTTTAGTTCGTTGGAAACGAGCATCGTATGCAGTCCAAATCTTTTCGCGCCTTTCTTCTTCAGGATTTCAAAGGCCTCAAAAATTTGCTCTTTGGTCATTCCATATTTCGCTTCTTCCGGTTTGCCGATAATTGGATTTCCCTTAATTTTTCTTAAGGGCCCCGGATTATAACGAACGCAGATTAATTCAGGAACGCCGGCCTCTTTCTCAAGCCCCTCAATGAGGGTAATGTCGTCTAAATTGATAATGGCGCCTAATTCGCTGGCTTTTTTAAATTCCCCAGCAGGCGTGTCGTTTGAAGAAAACATAATATCTTCCCCTTTCAATCCCACTCTCTCGGCTAAAATAAGTTCGGCCAGAGAACTGCAGTCAGTTCCCATTCCCTCTTCCTTTAATATTTTCAAAATATAGGGGTTGGGACAGGCCTTGACGGCAAAATAATTTTTGAAATTCGGCAGCCAAGAAAACGCCCTTAAAAACCGTCGGGCATTTTCTCTGAGCCCTTTTTCATCATACAAGTAAAAAGGAGAGGGCTCGGTCTCCATTATTTCTTCAATCTTTTCTTTATTAAATGGCAAACTCTTAATCATAATTATAGATATAAATTTTTCTTTATTGATTCAACCCCTTTTTTAATTTCCTCTCTCTTGGCAAAGGCCGAAAATCGGACATATCCCTCGCCGCAAATTCCAAATCCCGCGCCCGGCGTACAAATCACTTGCGTCTCTTTCAAGAGTTTATCAAAAAATTCCCAAGAAGAAAGACCGCCAGGACATTTCACCCATAGATAAGGAGCGTTTACGCCTCCAAAAACTTTCAGTTTCAATCTTTCCAACTCTTCTTTAATGAGATTGGCATTTTCCAGGTAATACTTAATTTGTTTTTGGGTTTCTTTTTGTCCGGCTTCAGAGAAAACAGCCAGCCCGCCCTCCTGGGCGATGTTTGAAGCTCCGTTAAACATTGTGGATTGCCTTCTCCTCCAGAGACGATTAATCTCTCCCTCTCCCAAGGCGTCTTCCGTCCTCAAGCCGTTCGGCACGATTGTCCATCCCAATCTTATGCCGGTGAAGCCGGCTGATTTGGAAAGACTTTGAATCTCAATGGCGCACTTTCTTGAACCTTCAATTTGGTAAATGCTTTTTGGAAACTCTTTTTCTTGAATATATTCTGAATAAGCGGCGTCAAAAATTATGATTGCCTTATTTTTTATCGCATAATCCACAAATTCCCTTAATTGGGACGCCTTGGCCGCAGCGCCTGTCGGATTATTGGGACTGCACAAAAAAATCAAATCCGCCTTTTCTTCAGGGAGAGAAGGGAAAAATCCATTTTCTTCCTTAGCCGCCAAATAAATAAGCTTTTTTCCGGCGAGCAAGTTGGCATCGCGATAAACCGGGTAAACAGGGTCGCAGATTGCGACACGGCTATCCGGCGCAAAAATAGAACTGATATTGGCGCAGTCGCTTTTTGCCCCGTCTGAAATAAAAATTTCAGAGGGACTGATTTTTAGCCCTCTTTTTCGGTACCATTTAGAAAGGGCTTCTCTCAGTATCATATCCCCTTGGAAATTGCCATAGCCGGTATAGGTTTCTCTTCTGCCCAATTCCCCCACTTTCCTTTTTAAACCTTTAATCACCGCGTGAACAATCGGTTCGGTTGTGTTGCCGACGCCGAGGTTAAAAATTTTCGCTCGGGGATGAGCGGCTAAATAAAGTTTAACCCTTTTATCAATTTCTGAAAAAAGATAATTTTTTGACAGATTTTTGAAATTAGAATTAATCTTTGCCATTTAATTAAATCTCAACATAATTTAAGCTTTGTTTATCAACAACCAAATTTTGATCGGTGGTTACTATTTCAGCCCGAACCGTTAGTCTGTTTCCATAAACTCTGCCTCTACACGCCTCGCCGCTGGTTACCGGTAACGCGATTCGCTGACCGCCGGCAAATCTATATTCGCCAGCAAAAGGGTCGTAAAGAAAAAACAATTGATCATTGCCGACGTACTTCGTTTCGTTATCCTTAACTCCAAAAATTAATGGCGGTATTTCCGGTTGAACAACGTATGGCCCCCGAGTTTGCAAACTTTTTTTTAGTCTCCTGCGAAATTCTTGCTTATTGCGGCTTCCCCTTTTGTGACCATAACCGCCGTAATGAAGCCATGCCGGTTTAATCCTTAGCCGTATATCGCGGTTATCCGGATTCTCCCCCTTAGATTCTAAAAATTCTCTAAAAAGAGGGTTATTTAGGTCAATATCCCCGAAACGTGTTACGGAAAATGCCAGTTCTGCGGGTTTTTTAAGCCACGAAATAGGATAAGAAGCGCGCAAGTATAAAATAACATCGTCAAGGTTAGCTTGAGCAAGTTGATCGGGTCCGTAAAAGTCATCAAATCCGGATAGCATATGATAATCAATGCTTCAATAAGTTTGGGAGGATATACTATTTTTCCCGGAAAACGCCAAAAAGCTTTCATCTCCGGAGAAGACGGAATGAATCCAACCATTTCGGGATTTCCTAAGGGCAACATTAAGGGCTCATTTCTTAATAAGGTATACTATTTTTCTTTCGGCGGAGATATCATTAAATCAGATTCAACTCCTTTAGGGCTTTCTCCAGGGCCGGCCTATTTTTTTCTTCTAAAGGACAAAGAGGCAATCTAAAATTCTCCTCAATCCGTCCCATCATTGATAGGGCGGTCTTAACCGGAATCGGATTCGTTTCAATAAAATTAGTCCTCATTAATTTCAGCAAACGGAAGTTGATTTCCCTCGCCTTTGCCCATTCTCCGTTTAAAGCGAGCCGACAAAGCTCGCTGAACTCTTTCGGCGCTTCATTAGCAACAACGCTAATGCCTCCCTTTCCTCCCAAAACCATTGAGGCAAAGGTTACGGAATCATCTCCGGAAAACAAAACAAAATCCTTGGGCGCGTCTTTTAATATCTCAGCTATTTGAGTTATATTGCCTGATGCTTCTTTTACTCCGATTACCTGAGGAACTTCTTTGACTATCCTTAAGACCGTCTGCGGCAAAACATTGGAACCGGTTCGGCCCGGCACATTATAAAGAATAATCGGCAAATCAACGGCCTCCCCAAGCGTCTTATAATGCTCCACCAATCCATTTGGCGTTGGTTTATTGTAATAAGGAGAAACAATCAGCAATCCATCAGCCCCCGCTTCTTTGACGATTTGAGCAAGATGAACGGCTTTTTGAGTATCATTAGAACCAGCGCCGGCAATTACCGGAATTCGTCCCTGCACTTCCCTAACCACCGTTCTAATAACCTGGCCATATTCTTCATAGTTTAATGTCGCGCCTTCGCCCGTAGTGCCGCAGGGAGCCAAACCATTAATTCCTCCCTCAATCTGAAATCGCACCAATCTTTTTAACGCCTCAAAATCTATGCTCTTATCTTTTTTAAAGGGGGTGACAAGGGCAGTAATTGCTCCGGATAAACTAATTTTCTTCATAGTTTTCTCTTCTATTCTATTGCCTCAAAAAATTAATGTCAAGTTTATAAAGAAATTTGACAAAATTATAATAAATTGTTAAAAATTTAACTATAGACCTCTTACATAACAACCTTTTCTGCTGCAATTGCGATATTTCGGCTGCAAGCATTTCAGGGCTCGTCGCCGTATTTTAACAAATACGCCTCCTCGCCCTTCAATGCTTTCGCTCGAAATCTCACAATTTCGCAACGAAAAATTATTATGCAATAGGTCTATGAATACGATAGGCGACGCTTTAAAGGAAATAATTGAAAATATGCCTTTTATTGAAGAAGGATTAGCCAAAGGAATTATCAACTATTCCGCTTTAGCCAGGGAAATTAAACCTCAAATTGAAAATAAGATTTATAAGTCGGTTAAAGAAGGGGCGATTATTATGGCCCTAAAAAGAATGACTGAAAAATTTTCCAAAGAAATTATAAAAAAGAACCGGGGCCTGGATTTTATAAATTTAACCGTCCGGTCCGGGCTCTCCGAACTTACCTTCCTTAATTCTTGTTCTTTATTTCGGAACGAAATAAAAACTTGTTCTTTATCCCGCCCCTTCTCAAGGGGCGGGATAAAAACTTGTAATCTACTCAACAAAATAAAGAATTTAATGACAAGCAAGGACGATAAAAAAGACGTTGTTTGCCTTGTCTCCGAAGGAATCAGAGAAACAACTATTATTACAAATTCTGAAGGAAGTAAAGAACTAAAAAAAATTTTAAAAGGTGAAACCTTGATTAAAGAGATAAACAATCTCTCGGCAATAACCATTCGCTTGCCGGAAAAAATTGTTTATACGTCCTCTGTTTATTACCAAATTTTAAAGATATTAGCTTGGCAAAATATAAACATCATTGAGGTTTCGTCCACCTTAACGGAACTCACCCTGACAATGGAGGAAAAGGACGTAGACAGGGCCTTTTCAATTTTGAGAAACTTCAAATCATCTCTCCACTAATCTCTCTTCAACCTTTATTCCAAAATGCCGGCCGCCCTGCTCCCTATTAACCAAAACCTCATCGCCAACTTTTAATTTGGAAACCGAAATTGGTTTTCCCTCTTTATCAACAAGGCAGATTGTTTCGGCGTTCTGCAAAATTGCGCTCATTGTTTCTTGTCCGCTTTCTGCCTCAAGCAAAAGCATTGGCCTTCTCTCAATTTTAATCCGACCAACATTTTCTTGTCTTGCTTCGCCCTTTTGGTTTATGATTAAAACCTCGTCTCCGGATTTCAATTCGCTCAAATACTTTGTCTTGTCTCTGGAAACTTTAATATAGGCGTAGACCGCCCCGGCGTTAACTCTAAACGGCCTCGTCTCAACATAAGGATTTTTCAGTGTCTCAGAATGAATAAGAAAGAGAGCGTTGGCTTGAGAACCAACCAGCATTCCCTCGCCCAAATTTAAAATGGAAACAGTGTCAACGCAAACCCTGTCTCCGAGACCGATTGGTTTTATTTTTGTGAGCCGGGCTGGCATTAGATTAATTTGAACTTTTGAGGTCTCCATTAAAATTTTTTTAACCGCTTTTATTTCCGCGGGATTTTTAGGACTAAAAACAATTCCGTCAACGCCTTTTTCCAAAATTCCTACTGCTAATGTTGCTTCTTCAAAATTAGAAGCAAAGGTCAATAATTTTTTACCGCTTAATTTAGCAATTAAATTTTCCAAAGGAATGATTTTCCAATCCTTGGTCTTAATCATCAGCCAATCGGCAATCCCGCCGGCCGCAACAGCTAAGTCCTCTTTTTCTCCCGAGTCAATCTCAACCAGGCCGCAATCGCCCTTTTTGAGCGCCCTCAAGTCCTCTTTATTATTTACTTTAACAATTCTAATGTCGCCGCCATTGCCCTCGGTCGCGACTTTTATCTCCCAACCCAATTCCTTAACTCTTTTTACATTAATCTCCTCAACGACTAAAACATCAACCCCGGCCTCAATAGAGCTTGTTACCAAGGGTTTGATGTCTTCCCATTTCCCGTTTAATTTGAGCCAGAGTGATTTCATAAAAGTAAATTTAAAAATAAAAAATCAAAATGTAAAATGACAATTCAAAATTTAAAATTTTACAGAGTGAAGCGGAATTGAGGAGGTTGACACTTCGCAGCCAGCCCACCTAATTAAATATGTATTTCAGTAATAGAATTGGGCGGGCTGGCGAGAAATAGCAACGGCGGAGAAATAACTCAGTCCATAACTTTAGCCGATTGCGTGTCAACCGACGCAATTACGCCGAGCGAGTAAAAATTCCCTATTCAAAATTATCCCAATTCCTTTACTGCCTCCTCAACTGATTTTCCTTGATGGACAATCTTTGCCAAAGCCCTGACCATTTTTTCCGGGTCTTTATGTTGAAAAACATTCCGGCCGATGGAAATTCCCCTGGCTCCGGCTTTCATCGCGCCAAAAACCATTTCTAAAACCTCTTTGTCGTTCCCCATTTTGGGACCGCCGGCAATCAATAACGGCACCAGGCAACCCTCTGCCGCTTCTTTGAATGATTCAACGTCCCCGGTATAATTTGTCTTAACTATGTCCGCTCCCAGTTCCGCCCCAATCCTGGCCGCCATTTTTACCCATTTGGGGTCATGCTCGCTCTTAATCTTTTCTCCCCTGGGATACATCATTGCCAGCAAAGGCATTCCCCATTGGTCGCAAATTTCGGCTACCAAACCCAAATCCCTCAACATTTCCGGTTCCTGTTTTGCGCCAATATTGACATGGATTGAAACCCCATCCGCTCCCAATCTAATTGCCTCCTCTACTGTCGCCACCAAGACCTTATTGTTGACATCTGAACCGGCAACTGTGCTTCCTGAAAGATGGACAATTAATCCAATATCTTTGCCATAACCCCTAAAACCCGAACCAACTATTCCTTTGTGCAAAATAACCGCGTTGGCGCCTCCTCGGCTCACTTTGTCAATTATTCCCGGCATATCAACCAAACCCTCAATCGGACCCACACTCACGCCGTGGTCCATCGGCACAATTATTATGTTTTTTGACGTTTTGTCAAAAATTCTTTCCAGTCGTATTTTTTTTCCAATATTCATACTTATTGATGACACATTTTCCCACGGCCGTGGCAAAATGTGTCATTTGGGATTAAATTTTTTTCGCGACCTTTTTCCAAAAAAATTAGCCCCTTTTCAGAGGCTAGTTTTAATTGATTTAATTTATCTTTGTTTTACACACTAAAACTAACCTCTTTTTCAGAGCTAAAAAAATTAAACAAATAAAACCAGATTTTAAAATTTTTAATTTTGTCTTTTTCCATACATCTAAAATTAAGCTAATTCTTTTTTTACTTCGCCCTCCGTAGCCTTGGCGAAGGAGGGTTTTTCTTCTTTTGGCCAAATTTGTTTTAGCTCTTTCTTTCCTTCCGCTTCTTTCCATTGGAAAATTCTGCCTTTATTTTCTTCTCTGAAAGCAGAAGAGTCAAACCCGATAACATCTCCAAAAACATATAACTTCCCTTTTTCCATTCCTTTGGCAATTCCCTTTCCGGCATTTCCAAAAATATATAATTCCCCTCCTCGCATTTTTTTAGCAGCTTTATCTCCAGCATTACCCTCATTTTTAACTACCCCACCCCGCATTTTGTAGCCAAAATTATCTCCGCAATTTCCTCTAATGGTTAAATCACAATTTATAGGGTTTCTGGCGCCAGGGTAGTCAATTGGCCTTTTTAACCCTTCAAGATTTAGTTTGATTTTTAAAGGTTTGAGCTGCTTGGTTTCCTCTGCTTTTTCTCTCATAATATTGGTTTCATTTATGCTCTCAATTGCCGGGAAAATAACAAGACTAATGTTTTTTTCGGGGACTCTTTTAATAAATGCGTTTAGAACTCTTTCGGCCGAATCTGGTTCAATCTCAGGAACTTGTTTTTTCATTAAAGCCAATACTTTATCCACATTTTCTTTCTTTTCCGATACCCTTTTGAATGTCTCCCTATTTCCGCGATAAATACTCTCTAATTCATTTACTATTTTTTCCTCCGCCTCTGAAAGTTCAGATAGTTTCTTTCCTCTCTCGGGACTCTTTACGATATCGGGTTTTTCTGGACCGCTTTCCCGTTCCCCTATCCATTTTCTTTCTCCTCCAAATTCTCCCATAATTTTTTATTTATTTAAATACATCCTATATTGTCAAAATACAATACTCTCTGACTCTTGTCAAGACCGATCGGAACTAAATAACCTTGGTGGCTTCTTTCAATTTTTGGACAAAATTCTCTAATTCCGAAAGCATTTTCTTTTTGTTGTCTAAATTTTTTTCAATTGTCTTTATTAAAGCGCTGCCAACTATTGCCCCGTCTGCGCCGAACTTAATTATTTCTTTTACCTGTTCCGGCTTTGAAATTCCAAATCCGACAGCTAAAGGAATCCCCTGCGAAAATTTCTTAATTTTAACTAACAATGGCTTAAGACCCTTTGAAAGTTTTTCTCTTGCCCCGGTCGCGCCGAGCAGAGAAACAACGTAAAGAAATCCTTGAGAGACAGAAAGAATTTTTCTTAATCTTTCTTCGGTGGTTGTGGGAGCGGCTAAAAAAATCAAATTGGTATCGTATTTATGGCAAAAATTCAAAAGCGGCTCGGCTTCTTCTATCGGCAGGTCGGGAACTATTAAACCCGAAATTCCCGCTCTTTGGCAGTCCAGAACAAATTTTTCCAAGCCCCGTTGAAGAACTAAATTATAGTAAGTGAGACAAGCCTTGGGAACCCCTTTGATTTCTCTAACTATTTTAAAATACAAATCAGGATTCATCCCGAGTTTTCTCGCTCTTTCAGCCGCTTTCTGAATCACTACTCCGTCGGCGATTGGGTCGGAAAAAGGCAATCCCAATTCAATTATATCCACTCCCCCTCTAATCAGGGAATTTACTATTTCAAATGTCTCTGCCGGGCTTGGGTCCCCGGCCATAACAAAACCAATCAAAGCGCCTTCCTTTTTCTTTTTTAGTTCTTCAAATTTTTCTTTTATAGTCATAGTTTAATGCCCATTTTCTCAGCCACGACAAAAACATCTTTATCTCCTCGTCCAGAGAGATTGACAATTATTGTCTGGTTCTTTTTCATTTTTCTGGCAATTTTGACCGCCT
>Ga0210017_1004137_pt1 | contig 11972 bp, 14 predicted proteins | sample CryGeyCG2014_020_FD_183966 | JGI IMG/M metagenome (GOLD analysis project Ga0210017, IMG submission 183966) | Groundwater microbial communities from aquifer - Crystal Geyser CG08_land_8/20/14_0.20 (SPAdes) (version 2) | ecosystem: Environmental > Aquatic > Deep subsurface > Groundwater | place... | reverse complement strand
TTGGTGGGAGGGGATTAAGGGGAGGGGGCAACATAGCGATTCTTCACCCCCACCCTGCCCCTCCCCCATCAAGGGGGAGGGAATATTTATAGTAATTCATAGTAAAGGTATTAAAGGGACATTCCAATAGTTATTTGTAGTGAAAAAATACCTTGACTTGGGAAAAGGAGCAGGTATATTTGTACCTCGACCTTCAAAAAAGGAATATAAGATGGAATACTACTCTCGAAGGCCATATCTTTCCTTTGGGCCTTCAATGACCCCTACTGTTAAGAAGCTTTTAATCATATCAGGGTCAGTCTTTTTGCTTCAAGCAATAGTTGGTCAGCAGATGAACCTGATCTTTGGATTGGTTCCTGCTCTGGTATGGCAGAAATATTTTCTCTGGCAATTGGGGACCTATATATTCCTCCACGGAGGGCTTTTTCATTTATTATTTAATCTCTTTGCACTTTGGATGTTTGGCTGTGAATTGGAAAGATACTGGGGTTCCAGGGTATTTCTAAGGTACTTTTTTATTACCGGCATTGGTGCCGCAATATGTACTGTGCTTATAACCCCTAACCTCTTTATTCCTACTATCGGAATGTCTGGAGCAATCTATGGTATCCTTTTAGCCTATGGTTGGTTTTTCCCTAACCGCATTATTTATATTTATCTGTTCTTTCCCATCAAGGCAAAATACTTTGTTATGATATTTGGGGCAATTGAGCTCTATGCATCCATAGCTGGAACCGGCGGAGGCATTGCCCACATTACTCACCTGGGGGGGATGGTTTTTGGTATAATATACTTGAATTACCATGATATATGGAGATTCTTATACCAGTACTATATGAGATGGAAGTTGTCAAGGCTTAAGAGACGCTATAAAGTCATCGATGGTGGGAAAAATAGTGATAAGAGCTTCCATTAATGGCTTTCCTTTCAGAAGGGGTTAGTCCTGGTCTAAATGACAAAGATCAAGATCTGTGGAATAACCAATATAGAGGATGCTATCCGGGCAGCAAACCTTGGGGCTGATGCCCTGGGTTTTGTGTTTTATAAAGACAGCCCCCGTTGTATTCGAAAGGATGCTGCTAAGGAGATAATTCGTGAGCTTCCACCTTTCGTATCCTCGGTAGGGGTGTTTGTTAATGAGAAAGAGGAAAGGATAAGGGAGATTAGTGAGGAGTGTTGTCTAGACATCCTCCAGTTCCATGGCAATGAATCACCGGATTTCTGTTCTCATTTCGACAAAAAAGTGATAAAAGCATTCAGTATTAATGATAGAAAGTGCCTTGAGGTTATTCCCTCTTATCAGGTAAGCGCTGTATTACTCGATACATATTATGAAGAAATCTATGGAGGGGGTGGGAAAGCCTTCAATTGGGAACTCGCCTCTGAGGCAAAAAGATTTGCCGGCAGAGTTATCCTTGCAGGAGGGCTTAATCCTGGCAATGTTATGAAAGCAATCCAAATGGTAGAACCCTATGGGGTGGATGTAAGCAGTGGGGTTGAATCTAAACCAGGCAAAAAGGATCGTGTTAAGGTAGAAGAGTTCATAAAAACAGTTAAAAAGGCTTACAAGTAGTAGAAAGGATAACGATATGTTGCCTGATAAAAAGGGGCATTTTGGGATATATGGGGGAAGATACGTAGCAGAGACTTTAATGCCCGCCCTCTTAGAATTAGAGGAATCATACTACAGGTACAAGGACGATAGAGAATTTCAACAGGAGCTTAACTACTATCTCAGGGAATATGTAGGACGAGAAACCCCTCTATATCTAGCCGAAAGACTAACCCGAAGACTGGGAGGAGCCAATATCTATCTTAAAAGAGAAGACCTATGTCATACCGGTGCCCATAAGATAAACAATACCCTGGGACAGATCATTCTGGCTAAGAAGATGGGCAAAACTCGTATTATAGCAGAAACCGGGGCAGGTCAACATGGGGTAGCTACCGCAACTGTAGCTGCTATGTTTGGACTGGAATGCGAGATATATATGGGCGTGGAGGACATAAAACGCCAGTCATTAAATGTCTTTCGGATGAAGCTGTTGGGTGCCAGGGTGCAGCCCGTCTCCTCCGGGACTAATACATTAAAAGACGCAATGAATGAGGCTATGCGGGATTGGGTTACCAATATCTACAATACCTTTTATATTATTGGTTCTGTAGCCGGCCCCCATCCATACCCTATGATGGTTAGAGATTTTCAAAGCGTAATTGGCAAGGAAACAAAAAGGCAGATATTGGAGGTGGAGAAACGATTGCCAGACCATCTAATAGCCTGTGTTGGTGGTGGAAGTAATTCAATGGGGTTGTTTTATCCATTTAGAGATGATAAAGAGGTAGAAATGGTTGGGGTGGAGGCCGCCGGATTCGGTATTAACACAGGTAAGCACGCAGCTTCTATCCTGGATGGAAGCGTTGGGGTCCTGCACGGAAGCAAAACCTATCTCTTGCAGGATGAAAATGGCCAGATCAAGCATACCCATTCCATTGCTGCTGGTTTGGATTATCCCGGGGTAGGTCCTGAACACAGCTACTTCCATGACATAGGCAGAGTAAAATATGCTTCCGTCACTGATAAAGAGGCCCTCGATGGGTTCAGGCTCTTGAGCATAACTGAAGGTATAATACCTGCTCTGGAAAGCGCCCATGCTATCGCCTATACAATGAAATTAGCCCCGAAACTCGACAAAGAGAAGGTTATAATCGTCAATCTATCAGGCAGGGGAGATAAAGATATGAATACAGTAGCCGAAGCCCTGGGGGTTTCGTTATAATTGGATGAATTGGATATTATTATGAATAGAATAAGTAAGGTTTTTCAAAGGTTAAGTACCAACAATGAAAAGGCATTAATTCCGTATATTACTGCCGGAGATCCTTCTTTAGAATTAACAAAGAAACTGGTTTTTCAACTGGAGAAGAGTGGGGCAGACATAATTGAACTGGGGATCCCTTTTTCTGATCCCATGGCAGATGGCCCTACAATACAGCGCGCCTCAGAACGGGCATTGGCAAACAATGTCTCTTTAAGAGACGTTCTAGATTTAACCAGTGAAATACGGATGCATACAGAGATACCCATCATACTATTCGGTTATTACAACCCTTTCTTTACTTATGGTGCTGAAAAATTTTCCAGAGATGCCAAAGAAGCTGGAGTAGATGGTGTACTTATAGTCGATCTCCCACCCGAGGAAGTGGACGAATTAAAGGTTTATGTTGACAAAGATAGCCTGGATATTATATTCTTGATAGCTCCTACTAGTAATGAAGAGAGAATAAAACTAATTACAAAGAAAGCCAGTGGATTTATCTATTATGTATCGGTTACCGGGGTGACAGGGGCAAGGACCAGCCTTGACAATCATATTGAAGAATATGTGGCCAAGGTTAAGGAACTTACAGACCTTCCGGTAGGGGTAGGGTTTGGTATTTCAACCCCTGAGCAAGCCAGGACAGTGGCCATTTGGGCAGATGGAGTAATTGTAGGCAGCGCTATTGTAAAGATCATCGAAGAGAACTTAAATAGTCCAGATATGCTTACAAAGGTAGGACAGTTTGTTAGGAGACTAAAGAGAGGGATAGGATAAAAAACTGGAACAGACCGTAACGCCCACTAAGGTGGTGAAACCTTTCAGTATTTAGGAGTATACGTGAAGATAAAGGTACTTGGTTGTTATGGAGCAGAACTGAAGGATTTTCATAGTACAACATTTCTCATTAACGATACTCTACTTCTTGATGCCGGGACAATAACATCTGCCTTAACCCTGGATGAGCAGATGAATATCCACAGTATCCTGGTCACCCACTCTCATCTCGATCACACAAAGGATATCCTATTCCTGGCTGACAATCTAATTGTAGGGGAAAACAACACCTCAGTAGAAATAATCAGTATTCCCGAAGTCATTGATAATCTAAAATCCCACCTGTTGAACGATAAAATATACCCAGATTTTACCGTCCTCCCTACTATAGAAAAGCCTATCTTGCAGTTTAAGCCGATAAAAACAGGGGAACCTGTCTGTATTGCCGGGCTAACTGTCATTGCCATTCCTGTCAATCACACAGTGGATGCTGTGGGCTATATAATCAGGGATAAAAAGAGCTCCATTGTATATACCGGTGATACAGGCACTACCGACAGGATTTGGGAAGAAGCCAATAAGTTACCCGACCTAAAGGCAGTATTTATAGAAACATCTTTCCCAAATCGTTTAAGTAAGCTGGCTAAGGTTAGCGGACATCTCACCCCTTCGATGCTAAAAGATCAATTGGATAAATTAAAGAACCCTGACGCATCCATCCTTGTCTTTCACATGAAACCTCAGCACCTTCCTGAACTGGAACATGATCTTGCAGAAATAAAAAACCGAAGTATCATTATCTTAAAACAAGGAGAGGTGTTCAATGTATGAGATAATGATTAAATCAGGGTTTTCTGCTGCCCATAGTCTTAGGGGGTACGGAGGCAAATGTGAAGGTCTCCATGGGCACAACTTTAGAGTAGACGTCCATGCAAGGGCAAAAAAACTAGATGATACAGGACTGGCATTGGATTTCAGAATCTTGAAGGAAAAAACCCAGATCATTTTAAACCAATTGGATCACACGTATCTGAATGATTCCCCTTACTTTTCTGAGATAAACCCATCTTCTGAGAATATTGCGGTTTATATATTCAAGAATTTAGAGAAAGAGATCAACGATGGCAATGTTGTGATGAGCAGAGTGGCTGTCTGGGAATCCGAGGGTTCCTGTGCCTCTTATTATGAGTTAGAGTAGGGGCAATCCTGTGTGATTGCCCTACTTATTTCAGAAGGGTAATTAAAAGAAAGTATAAATATGATCGATATTCAAAACCAGATTGACCATCGGAATATAGAGATTGAGAAAGTCGGTGTTAAAAATATCAAATATCCAATCATCGTCTTAGACCGCAAGAATAAGACGCAGCATACAATAGCTAACATCAATATGTATGTCAACCTTCCCCATCACTTCAAGGGGACCCATATGAGTAGATTTATTGAAATACTGAATGAGTACAGGGGAAGAATAAACATCAAAACACTCTTCACCATCATTGACGAGATGAAAAAAAAACTCAATGCTAAATCCGCTCACCTGGAGATAGAATTTCCCTACTTTATAGAGAAAAGGGCTCCTGTTTCTAGGGCAAAGAGCCTGATGGAATACACCTGCAAATTTTGCGCATCCCACAATGAAGAGAGAGATTTATATATTCAGGTGGATGTCCCCATCACCACCTTATGCCCCTGCTCTAAAGAAATTAGCCAGGATGGCGCCCATAATCAGAGGGGTAAAGCATCAGTTAAACTGCGTTTTGAAAAATTCCTGTGGATTGAAGATATTATAAAATATGTTGAGGAGTCAGCGAGTAGCGAAGTCTATTCCCTTCTTAAGAGATCCGATGAAAAATTCGTTACAGAAAAGGCATATTCAAATCCTATGTTTGTTGAGGACGTGGTTAGGAACGTAGCCTCTAAGCTTGATGCCGATACAAATATTACCTGGTTTAGTGTGGAGGCAGAAAACTTTGAGAGCATTCACAATCACAATGCCTATGCCTTTGTAGAAAAGAAGGTTTGATGGCTTAGTTTTTACGAGTCCATCAGCTTTGAACTGGGGAGAAATAAATGCTTTCACATGGTCTTCTTGAAAAACTGGCAATAAAAAATGACACTAAAATAGTGTATCTCATTTTAGATGGAGTAGGTGGACTAGAAGTGGAAGGGAAAGGGGGAACTGAACTGCAGGTTGCCCATACACCCAACCTGGATGAATTGGCTAAAAACTCTATCTGCGGTTTATTGGATCCTGTTGCCCCAGGGATCACCCCTGGGAGTGGCCCCTCTCATTTCGCCCTCTTCGGCTACGATCCTTTAGAAAGCAATATTGGAAGGGGAATTCTAGAGGCCTCAGGCATAGCTTTCCCATTAACACCCAGAGATGTGGTGGCCCGGATAAACTATGCAACTATCGATAAAGAAGGGAGAATCATTGACCGTAGGGCAGGCAGAATAACCACCTCTGAAAACAATAGGATCTGTGCAAAACTTAGAGAGAATATCAAGCTTGGTAATACTGAGGTTTTTGTTGAACCAGTCAAAGAACACAGGGCAGTACTGGTGTTAAGGGGAGACGGTCTTGAAGGAGACATAGAAGATACGGATCCTCAAAAGGTTGGATTATTTCCTTTAAAACCCAATGCCAATAATCCCGAATCAAAAGCAACGGTTAAGCTGGTTTCGGACTTTCTGTCTCAGGCCAAATCAATCCTGGCTGATGAAAAAAAGGCCAATATGGTACTCCTCAGGGGATTTGCCAGGCACAGGGTCTATCCTTCTTTAGAAACGAGGTTTGGTTTGAAGTCCCTTGCCATAGCTACTTATCCTATGTATAAAGGAATAGCCCGATTACTGGGGATGACTGTTCTTCCATCACTGGAGAACATTAATGATGAATTTAAGGCATTGAAAGACCAGTATAATAACTACGATTTCTTCTATCTACACATCAAACAGACCGATTCCCGGGGGGAGGATGGGGATTTTGATGCCAAGGTAAAGGTGATTGAAGATGTCGATGGCCTTTTGCACCAAATAACCGAACTAAATCCTGATGTACTGGTGGTAACTGGCGACCATTCTACCCCTGCAAAGTGGGGTGGACATAGCTGGCATCCCCTTCCTGTGATACTAAATTCTAAGTTCTGTCGGGTTGATCAGGTGACAAGATTCGATGAGATAAGCTGCATCCAGGGAGGGTTAGGCCGCCAGCCTACTGTTAATCTGATGACCATGGTACTTGCAAATGCAGGGCGTCTTGCAAAATTTGGGGCATAAGCCCCTGCTTTCACTCATGGGTATTTTGATTGTGGCTCTAATCCTTTTTTGAGTATGTCATCTCACTCTGAAGAGGTTAGAGGTGTAACGGATAAATCGGTTAAGATAGGTGTAATAGGTGATTTGACAGAACCTGTAGCTGATATCTGGATTCCATGTGCCGAAGCAATTAGTTCACACTGAAAAATTCCCTTTTCCGCTCTCTGGTTCAGGTTTTTTGACCCATCTATGACTCGCTTCAGGCATTTTCAGAAACTCGCCCTTCCTGCCTGTGCGTAGCACGCAGACAGGCGGGCTCAAACAGCCTGAAAATCGTGAATCGAAAGTCGGGAGTCGTAAATAGAATAAAACCCATTCACGATTCACGATTCACGACTTACGGTTTTGACGATGTTCGCTCCAAAGGAAATTTTTCATTTTTCAGGGTGAACCAATTAGGTGTTATTTCAGATACGTAAATGAAAACGGAGGAGTTCATGGAAGAAAGATAATAACTATCATTGAGGATGATAGTTATAGCATGCCAATGGCACTTTCCGCTTTTAAGAAGCTTATCTTTAAAGATCGTGTTCTAATGCTTATGGCTGCCTCTGGTATAGGACAGCCCATGCGATAATTCCCCTTGCAAAAAAGGATAAGGTGACTATGATAGCCGTCACCAACGATAACAGGTTTTCAACCTGTAAGAAAGTACGTGTTCGGTACAATTCCTTTCTACGAAGACCAGATAGAATTGATCTTTGAGTATATCTTCAAGGATCTGAAGGCAAAAAACCCAACCATTGCTCTAGCTTACCCTGACACGGCATCAGGAAACATCTCCAGAGACACATGCAGAAAGTTGACAAAGATATACAATGTAAAAAACTATGTGGAAACCATCATATCTGTTGGAGCGGGAGATTTTACCTCCCAAATCTTACGCCTTAAGACACATAACCCCGATTATGTCATCATACAATTACATCCTCGAAGACGACAGAATCTTGCTCCCCATGTCTTTAAAGCTCTGGAGGCCAACGCCACTTTTCCAGAGACAGTTGGTGTGATGAGGATAAACGATGGGCTGGATAAGGTGCTGGTACATCAATGGTAGATTGGAGGGCGGCTAAATATCTGTGTTAGTAGCAGCATGGCAGATGTTTTGCCTGCCGTGTTATTCAGGGGACAATAATAACTAACTAAGGAGGCAAATGATGGCTGGATTTGGTTTTACAGAAGAACAGGAGATGTTTCGGGAAACTGTGCAACGCTTTGCCCGGCAGGAACTTGCTCCAGGGGCAAAGGAGCGGGCAAAAAAAACGGATCGCCCGCTGGAATTGATAAAAAAAGTGGCTGACCAGGGGTTGGTTGGATTGGCCGTTCCCGAGGAATTTGGAGGTGGGGGGGCAGATTGGGTTACCGTCGGCATCGCTGTTGAGGAGATGTCGAAGGTTGATTTTGGGCTTGGCATGCTGCCTGTACTGCCCGGCCTGTTTTCCCTCCTCCTCACCCGTCACTGTTCGGAGGAGATGCGGGTGTGCGACAAATTTATGGGTAACAATTTCATGCCGCCGCCCGATGCTCCCAAAAATCTTCCCATCGGTTGCTAAGAATACTGCAGCGCAGGGCTATGATACTGTCCGCACCCTCAACCGTCCAGTGCATACCCGATTGTTTCAAACGCTGTGCAACCACGGTTCGACAGCCTGCCTCCAAGACTCCAGAACCTACGAAGAGACCGCGTTTTCTAAAGTCCGCATACCGCATCCGTTCCTTGTTTTTCTCAAAATAACCAGTTCCCCTTTCACATGTAGCTTTATCGTATCCCGGCAGGGATGAACAACGACTGATGGCATCAATAACCTCTTCCGGCCTGCCATCATCAAGTTCCTTACGACGTTCCTCTGTCCACTGATGCAGCTTGTCTTTATTCTGTCCGAAGCATGCCTTGGCGACGTTCCAGTAGTGTTCCCGCGCGTGAAAGAGATCAACAATCTGGGTAGCTCCATAAAATTGTTCATCCGCAATATTCCATATCCAGGGAGCGCCGTCTCCAAGCACACAAACCTCCTTTGCCCAGTGCATGCCGCGCCGCATTGCCTCTCTATATATCCGCTGGCCAAAAACTTCAGCAGATTCGATCGCCCCGGTGTAGCTGGTTGTCTCTTCGTCTCGCACAGGATAGCCCTTCTGGTCAACCCCTGTCTGGGTAAAGACGCAACCCAGCTTGACCTCCCGGGTCTTGGCCTGGCCGTCTTCACTCTTTCCTCTTCTGCCTGCGGTCTCTTTCTTCACCACCGGCACTCCGGTGCCATCCATGCACACATACATCCTGGGAACCGGTTTAATCGGGATAATATTATCAGACAGCGACGCCTTCGCCTCTGCGGCATGAAACGATTCCACCTGACTGCCGACCATTTGTGATACACGCTCTACGGCTTTTGCTTCTACGCGGATATCTGCCAGTTCATACAAATCTTCCTGGCCGAGACCGAATGGCCGGTAGGCCCCAACCTTGCTCATCATCCGACGCACCCCAGAACTATAAGATGTCCCCTCAATGTCGAGAGTGCGGTCTTTCGGACAAAAACCAGCATGGCTTTCTTTATCATAGTAGTACGCCCGCTTGACGACCATCGGGCCTAACACCGTGAGCAATTTCTTGTTCCGGTAATCGATAAATTCATACTGATGCCCTTCCCCGAAAGGAATGGCGCTGCCCTGGTAACCACCGCCATCGGCATTTACCAGCTTTTCAAGCATGCTGCAGCCAATATGGTGCATCGAGGAACGGATGCTCATTTCAAACGCCTCCAAGTCAAAACCGCCAGTTGCCACCTTCTCAGTAAAATACTGACCAACAATCCGTCCTATCTCGTTTTGTACTTCCTCATGAACAGATTCTGCAATTTTTTTTTAAGCTCGCTCAGCTCTTGGTCATCTTTCACTTCAGGTACTGGACGCAAATCGCAGATACGCTCGTTTACCACAACAATCTCCTCACAAAGTTCCACAAACTTCCGATGGTTCGTAATCTCGTCCAGATACTTTTGCAGTTCAGGCCCAAGCTTTAAACTTTTGGCATAACTCTTCCCTTTGATCGTCGTGTTCCATAAATGCACCGGTCCATGCCCCGGATGCCCTTCTTTTGCACACGCACAGTTCTTCTTTCCACATTTACGATATACGACCGAAATGATTCCCCGCCTGAAATCCCCGGTCTCCTGTAGTTCCCCGTACAGATACTCCCGCTTCTTCTCCAAGCTTTCAATCGTCTTGTCCATCGGCCTCCTCCTATAGTCTGTATGCTCATACTACAATTAGATTATAGTGGAAAGACCTGACATTGTCAACTATTTACCCATATTTATGTCGCAGACCCAGGAGATGCAGCAGAGATATCTTCCTGCCATGGCTCGGGGAGAGTGTTTCGGTTGCTTTGCGATAACTGAGTCTGAGTGTGGTTCGGATGTATCTGCCATAAGGACAAAAGCGGTAAGGGAGGGAGATCATTATATCATCAATGGCGAAAAAACTGGTGTCAGCGGCGGGATGGATGCCCATATAGCCGTGGCCCCAATAAGGACTAACCCCCAACCGGGATTCAAGGGTATTAGCATGTTTGTCCTTCCCCTCGACCTTCCCGGTGTAACCAGGTCTCGTATTCCAGACATGGGTTTCAATCAGGTAAGCCGGGGAACATTCTTTCTGGATAATGTGCGTCTACCATTAGAGTATCGCATTGGCGAAGAAGGCAGGGGTTTCTACTTAACAATGGGACAATTTGAGGTTTTGAGGGTCTGCCTGGCCATTGCGGCATTAGGTCTTGCACAGGCTTCACTCGCGGAGGCAATCGAGTATGCAAAGATACGCCCTGCTTTTGGACGTCCGATAGTACAGTTCGAGGGTGTCTCTTTTAAAATTGCGGAGCATGCCACATGGATCGAAGCGGCAAAGTTACTATGTTATCGAACCTTCTGGCTGGCCGACCGGGGACTTAAACACAACAAAGAATCGGCTATGTGTAAGTGGCTCTGCCCTGTGGTAGCAGTCAACGCCATACATGCCTCCCTCCTTATTCATGGCCATATAGGTTACAGTGAGGAACATCCTATCGAACAACGCCTGCGAGATGCTATAGGTTTTGAGATGGCCGATGGCACAGCGGATATAATGAAGGTCATTATCAGCCGGGAACTTGTGGGAAGGGAGTTCCTTCCAGGTGACAGGTGATAGAATTTAGCTTGAGATTGGGTTTGATTTCGGATACTCATATCTCCAAGGAAGGGGAGATGCTTCCCTGGCAAGTGAGGGAAATCTTTGAGGGGGTTGATATTGTGGAAAATCTCCTCCTCGGTTGCCATCATTTCATGAAGACGAATTTCTTGAGTGCTGGTATCTTCTGGGGCTTAGCACAGAAAAGAGAAATTCGGCTAAGAGAGTGGGTTGAGGAGATAATCAACTTTCTGGAACTGGAGAGGTACCGCAAGCAAATTGCCGGCATGCTTCCAATTGGGGTGCAGAAATTAGAGGGGTTGGGGCGGGCTTTGAGTATGAAGCCTCGTTTACTCCTGATCGATGAAGTATCTTCACTCCCTACGGTCGTTCAGAATGACAAACAAAGAAATGTCTGAGTAGAATTTAATAGGAGGTGTAAAGATATGGAAGAGGTAAAATACAATACTATCAAATATGAAAAGGATAAGGAGCAACCACATATAGCATATATTACCCTGAATAGGCCTGACAAGATGAATGCTATCAGCATAGGCCCCGACGGGATGACGGGAGAGTTGATGGATGCTATTAGTAGAGTGGATTCGGATGATGAGACAAAAGTAGTCATCTTTAAGGCATCTGGCGAAGATTTCTGCTCCGGCTTTGATCTCTCTCAGGTGTACCGTGTATATGGAGGTAAACCTGGATTTCGTCCACATCAAAATGTTAGGCTTCGCATAGATGAGGAGCAGATACTAGTGGAATGTCCCTTTAATACATCTTTACTATGAATTACTATAAATATTCCCTCCCCCTTGATGGGGGAGGGGCAGGGTGGGGGTGAAGAATCGCTATGTTGCCCCCTCCCCTTAATCCCCTCCCACCAAGGGAGGG
>Ga0210017_1004136_pt1 | contig 11973 bp, 9 predicted proteins | sample CryGeyCG2014_020_FD_183966 | JGI IMG/M metagenome (GOLD analysis project Ga0210017, IMG submission 183966) | Groundwater microbial communities from aquifer - Crystal Geyser CG08_land_8/20/14_0.20 (SPAdes) (version 2) | ecosystem: Environmental > Aquatic > Deep subsurface > Groundwater | place... | reverse complement strand
GAGGACAAACAGCGGTTTGTCCCTACCAAAATATAACCGGGATATTGGTTGGAGTTAGAAGCTCCGTTATTTATTTGGTTTGAGTTAGGAAACTCAAACCAGCATAAAAGGAAACTCAAACCAGCATGGGTATTCTCTCCAGAGCTCTCTCTCTCTCTCTTCTGCAAAAATCCCACCATAAGAATCCTACCTTTCTTTGCATTTCTCGGGCAAAAAGCCTACCTGCCCCTCTGGTCAGAGACCAGACCCTACATCCTCAGGACAAACATAGCAGTTTGTCCTCCATCTGCCTATTTTACATTATAGACAGTTTTTTTACCCTTGTCAAGTCTTTTTTTGAAAAAATTTTAAATTTTTAAAAAATTATCCGGCACTTCTTAGGGTCAGACCCCTACAATCGTGCCTGAAGGCACTCCTACCGCCATATCCTTGGCTTAAACTTAGGTTTGTTCGCTAACTTTACGGCATTACCTGATGGTGTAAGGACATATAAGCCTTTCCCTTCTGCATACCTTACAACCCCTTTGCTTAACTTCATCCCACCGATAACCCCGATTAATCTATAATCCTTATATTCATCAAAAAATTTATAAAACTCCTTGAGTTTTTCCACCCATCTATCAACCTTACTCTCATCAAGAGTAGTCTTTACCTCCACAGCTATTACTATATCTTCCTTCTTACTCTTTCCTGTGCATAACACATCAATCTCTGTCTCTTCTCCATCTTTTGTCTTCTCAACATTCTGAGCAGTAAAATCTACATTTATCCCAACTTTTTTGAATAATTTGGGAATACAAGGGGCAACTATACCTTCTACAAACTTACCCCAGCCATCAGTTAAATCCCTAACTCGTTTACCGGTTTCCTTCTGGCTTTCTCTTAATTCAGCCATCCCTTGATAGAATTCCTTCTTTAACCTTTCTACTTCAATTGTTAGGTTGCTCTTTGCCATATCAAAGACCTCCTCACTATTTCAAGCCGGGATAGGGTCATAAATCCTGATTTACTTGTCCGTCCATGATTACAAATCATGGACGAGCAGAAAATTATTAGGGCTGGGGTTACCTCCTTAGGAAGCCCTGCCTCCTTAGGAAGCCCTGCCTCCTTAGGTTAGATCGCCCCTGAAATACAATCGTGCCTGAAGGCACTCCTACCTGTTCCGCACCGTATAAAACGGTGCGCTACCTACTACGCGCTACAGAGGTCAGACCCCAAGACCCCGTTCTGTTCACCTAAGCAATTCTTTTTCCGGCTAAGGGAGGACAGGCACTATAGACTTCACTTACCTTAATAATTCCAGCTTTAAGACCAAGGTAGTTCTTAAATCCCTCAAAGGTTCCTTTAACCTGATAGGCTATTGGCTCAAAGGTTATCACTGAAGCAGCTACTAAAGTTTTGGGCTTAACCTTACCTATCTCTTCCCCACCTCTTTTGATGCTAAAGATAAGAGCATCCCCGTCAAGGGACATCAGAGAGACTAAGGGGATGGCTGTGGGATAGCCTTCCCTATTAAGATAAGACAAAAACTTTGCACCTGCTACTCGGTTAAATTTCTCCTTAACCTGGGGTGGGAGCTTTGGCTTACCTGTCTGTAGAGCAGACGCGTTACCTGTTGATGGCAGGTGAGTTATCCTCTTCAAAAATCTTATCTTCATTACTTCTGATAAGACCTGCAGTTTAGAGATAGATAGGCTCTGAGTTAGCTCTTCTACTTTGATTACCCCGGCACTGCGGATACCTGTATAAGCGTTGTAGCGAAACATATCTTTATTACTGAGATAATCAAAATATTCTCCACTCTTTTGAAAGCCTTCAAATCTGCCTCTTATAGTATATATTTTTAAATCCTCAGTTATAAGTCCAACTCCTACCTTAGAGTTAACCTCAAGATTCTTCCTTGTCTTCCACAACATAAATTCAGCAAAGATTATTCTTTTTTCATTTACTGCCGACAGAGAAATGACCGGCACTATATTCGGCAAACCATTCTCATCGGCAGTTGCTAAAAATTTAGGTATACTTTCTTTGGAGAGGGCATTAATAACATCTTTTGATAATCCATTCTTTTTCATTGCTCTTTATCCTTAGCAGTCTCATTCTTAGTCAGTCCTGACCAGACTACATTTTTTACTCCCTTTGATTGAGCAACTTCTTTTAACTCTTCCATCCTCTTAGAAGTTACCAACTCTGCATTACTCAAACTGAACTCTTTGCCTAACCGCTCATACTTTGATACACACATCTTGGTAAAAGAGAGAAGGTCATATCTTTGGACACTGCTTAACCTCTGAGCAATAAATTGGGCAATCCCGGCAATGTTACTCTCTTTGTCAGTATACCCGGGTATGATTGGAGTACGTATCCACATGGGAATATGATGGGAAGATAAAAACTCTGCATTTTCAAAAATCACATCTGGATATACACCAGTAGCCGCGTAATGTTTCTCCCTCTCTATCTGTTTTAAGTCATAGAGCACCAGATCTAGATAGGGCAAAATCTCTTTTAACTGTGAGGAAGAGGTATATCCACAGGTATCAAGGGCAATATGAAGACTCTCCCTTTTACATTCTTTTAAAAATTCAAGTAAAAACTCTCTTTGCCTAAGTGGTTCTCCCCCGGAGATAGTAATTCCTCCCCCTGATTTATTGTAGAAAGCCTTATCCTTTTCTACCTCTTTTAAAAGGTCTTCCACGGTCCAATACTTTCCAATAATCTCTAAAGCCGCCGCCGGGCAGGCAGACTCACACTTCCCACAGCCAGTGCATCTTTCTCTATTTATTTGCATTCCCTTGCTGGTTAGATTAAGAGCATCCTCCTCACAGGCGGACAAACATTCTCTTGCTCCAATGCACTTTGTATCATACCAGACAAGCTCCGGAGACTTATTTATTCCTTCTGGATTGTGACACCAGAGGCACTTAAGATTACAGCCCTTCATAAATACAGTTGTTCTAATCCCCGGTCCATCTTCAGTGCTAAACCTCTGGATATTAAAAGTAACCCCCTTCTTTATCACCAGAGACCTCCTGCTGATTGCCTCCCGGCATCGGGCATAAATGCCCTCCTACCGGTAGGAGTGCCTTCAGGCACGATTATATTATCGATTGTATCGGGCATAAATGCCCTCCTACCAGTAGGCGTTTATGGGTCAGACCCCATAAACTATTTTCCCTTCAACTATGGTCATTACTACCTTGAAGTTCTTATCCATAATTACTAAGTCCGCGTCTTTACCTTCCTGAAGACTTCCCTTTTTGTCAGCAATTTTTAAAACCCGGGCTGGATTTAAAGTAGCCATAAATAAAGCTTCTCTCAGACTTAAGCCTACCAATCTCACCATATTTTCTACGGCCTTATTCATGGTTAAGACACTTCCGGCTAAAGTATCTTTATCTATCCGGATTGCCCCCTCCCTATAGGTTACCTTAAGCCCACCCAAATTATATTCTCCCTCAGGCAAACCTAAAGCCTGGACACAATCAGTGATTAAGACAATTCTTTCTATACCTTTAGTCTTAATTAAAATCTTTATCACTGGAGGATGAACATGAACTCCATCAGCAATTATCTCACTAATTACTTTGTCTGAAGTTAAGATTGCTCCCACTGCCCCCGCTGCTCGGTGATGAAGACCACTCATAGCACAAAAAGTATGAGTAGCCTGAGTAATCCCTTCTTCTATACCCGATATGGTCTCTTCATAGTCTGCATTACTATGACCACAAGAGACAACTATTCCTTCTCTGACTAAATATCTGATTAGCTCCTTGCTTCCTTTTACCTCAGGAGCCAAGACCACTATCTTAATATTTCCCTTTCCTTCCTTAATTAACTCTTTAGCCTCACCTAATTCCGGCAGTCTTATATAATCAGGGTTTTGTGCTCCCTTCTTCTCTTTGCTTATATAAGGACCCTCCAGATGAATTCCTAAAATCTTAGCTCCTGAGGTCCCTCTTTCTATAGCTTGATTGATGGCTCTTATAGCTTTTAAAATCTCATCATGAGAAGCAGTCAGGGTGGTGGCTAAGAGGGAGGTTGTCCCGTATTGACTGTGGATTTTAGAGATAGCATCTATTGCCTCAAAGGAGGCGTCCATAAAGTCATGGGCTGCTCCCCCGTGAATATGAAGGTCAATAAAACCAGGGGTAATTATCTTATCCTTTGCCTCAATAATCTGGGCATCCTTGGGTATATCTACTTCTCCCAAAGCAGTAATCTTCTTATCGGAGACTAAGACTACCCCTTCTTCTATTCTTTTCTGAGGAGTATAGATAACACCCCCGACAATTGCTTTTATCTTCTTATCCATCTTCTTTCCTCTTGGGGTCTAACCCACCACGATAGGCGGGGACATCTCTCCCCGCCAACAGAAGCGGGACAAGAATGTCCCGCCTAATTGAAAATTTAACAAACGACTTTGTAAATGACCCTGTAAATAGCTTTAATAATAAATGTTTTAAGAGTCATATTTAAGTCGTCTGTTAATAAGGCGGTGGGGATGCAGGGTCTGACCCCGTGCTCTAATTTCTAACGGGGCTTGACTTTCTTTTTCCGGTAGACGACCTTATTTATAGCATTAAGGTAAGCCTTAGCACTTGCCTCTACAATATCAGTACTTGTCCCTCTTCCTAAGAATATATCTTTCCCTGCTTTTATCTTTACTGTAACCTCACCGAGGGCTTCTGTTCCCCCCGTAACCGCCTTTAAAGAATATTCCAATAGTTTTGGGTTAACACCTACTATCCGATTTATAGCCTGACAAACAGCATCTACCGGACCATCTCCACAAGCTGCCTCCTGAATGAGTCTCTTATTCAGACTTAACTTAACAGTGGCTGTAGGGACAGTCTTATTCCCCGAGGAGATATGTAAATATTCTAAAGAATAAGTCTCAGGCCCAGCAAAGATTCCTTCCTCTACAATCATCACTAAATCTTCATCCAGCACTTCCTTCTTCTTATCAGCTAAGTCTTTGAAACGAAGAAAAGCTTTCTCTAAATCATTGTTATCCAATTTATATCCCATCTTCCTGAGATGAACCTGGAAGGCATGTCTACCTGAGTGTTTTCCCATGACTAACTTGCTCATCCTTAATCCAATAGACTGGGGAGTCATTATCTCATAAGTCCTTCTCCCTTTTAAGATACCATCCTGATGAATACCAGCTTCATGAGCAAAGGCATTCTTTCCCACAATAGCCTTGTTAGGCTGGACAGGGATGCCAGTTAGGGCACTAACCAGCCGGGAGGTAGGATAAATCTCTTGAGTATTTATTCCGGTCTTCATCCCAAAGAAAGCCCGGCGGGTATGCAGGGACATTACTATCTCCTCCAGAGAAGTATTTCCTGCTCTCTCTCCTATACCATTGATTGTGCACTCTACCTGTCTTGCTCCATTTTTTACTGCTGAGAGAGAATTAGCTGTAGCCATCCCTAAATCGTTATGGCAATGGACAGAGATTGTTGCCCTGCTGATGTTTTTAACATTCTCTTTAATCTCAGCAATTAACTCTCCAAACTCAAAAGGGGTGGAATAGCCGACAGTATCCGGGATATTCACCGTTGTAGCTCCAGCCTCAATTACTGCTTTAATTATCTGATATAAGTAAAGAGGGTCACTTCTGGCTGCATCCTCCGGAGAAAATTCTACATCTTCAGTATATCTTTTAGCTCTTCTTACTGCTTTTACTGCTAAATCCAAGACCTCCTTCTTGCTCTTTTTAAGTTTGGTCTTCAGATGAATGTCTGAGGTAGCAATAAAAGTATGAATCCGGGGTTTTTTACTGAACTTTATTGCTTCCCAAGAGCGGTCAATATCCTTAGGTGCGGTGCGGGAAAGACCGCAAATTATTGGTCCAGAGATAGTCTTGGCAATTAACTTTACTGCTTCAAAATCACCCGCTGAGGAGATAGGAAAACCAGCTTCAATTATATCTACATTTAATTTAGCTAATTGCTTGGCTACCTTTAACTTCTCCTCAATATTCAGACTTGCTCCTGGTGATTGTTCTCCATCTCGCAGAGTTGTGTCAAATATCTTAATCTTCTCAGTCATCTTAACCCCCCTCCTTTTACCATAGTCCACAGTTTTTAGGTGATAGGTGTCTGAAAAAAGTGTCAAAGTGTCAGAGTGTCAAAGTGTCAAATTGGCTATTGGCTCATCTTAGTTGATAGGTGGCAGTCCTTCATCCTTCCTCCTCCCTATTCCCTATTGGCTCATCTTAGTTGTTAGTTGTTCTTACTATGAGCCATCAGCTATGAGCCATTTCTGTTTTCTATGGACTATCGACCATCGACTATGGACTATCTCTGTCCCCTGCCTGCTAACCCACAGCTACCCATCTCTTACCTCTGGCTGACCTTTCTACTGCAGACAGGACTTCCTGGCACCTTACTCCTTCCGCAAAGGAAGGCTCAGCTGTCTTATCCCGGGCAATAGATTGAAGAAAGTCATAAATCTCATGGACAAAAGTATGCTCCCAGCCAATAATATGTCCGGGCGGCCACCAGGCAGAGATATAAGGATGAGACTCTTCAGTAACCAAGATATTCTTAAACCCTTGAGTGTCTCCTGCATCTTCCTGGGAATAAAAATATAGCTCGTTAAGTCTTTCTAAATTAAAGAACAAACTGCCTTTACTTCCATTAACCTCAAAATAATTATAATTCTTTCTCCCGCTAGCCAGACGGCTGGCCTCAAAAGAACCCACAGCTCCTGATTTAAACCGGGCTAAAAATAAAGTAGTATCATCCACCGTAACCTTGCCCATTCTCTTAGTAGATTTAGCCTTCAGACCAGTAGCCTCTTTAGGTAGGGGTCTCTTTTTAATAAAGGTTTCCTGCATCCCCACCACTTCCGTAATCTCCCCTATCAGGTAGTGGGAGAGGTCAATGATATGAGAATTAATATCTCCATGTGCTCCTGAACCAGCCAGCTCTCTCTTTAGTCTCCAGACCAGGGGAAAGTCAGGGCTCACAATCCAGTCCTGGAGATATACTGCCCGAAAATGATAAATCTTACCTAATTTTCCTTCCTCAATTAGTTTCTTTGCCAGGCAGACTGCTGGCACCCGGCGGTAATTAAAAGCAACCATATTCTTAACCCCGGCTCTCTTTACTGCTCTTAGCATCTCTTTTGCCTCGGCCAAGCTATTAGCTAAAGGCTTTTCACAAATGATGTCCTTCCCTTCCTTTGCCGCAGACAGAGCAATGACTTTATGGAGATTTCCCGGGGTGCAGATATCAATCACATCAATATCTTCTCTTTTGACCAACCTCTCCCAGGAAGTCTCATAACTTTCCCAGCCAAAATCTTTTCCAAATTTTTTTACCTGCTTTTCATCCCTTCCACAAATAGCTTTCATTACCGGCTTTGCCTTTAACTTAAAGAATGAGGCTACATCCTTATAGGCATGACTATGAGCCTTCCCCATAAACTTGTAACCCACCAGACCAATATTAATCTCCTTTTTCATAAAGGCCTCCTCATATTTAGTCCATAGTCTACAGTCCATAGTCCACAGTCTTTCTGTTGACCGCGTCGTCTGTGGGCTATCTGTAGTTTATCTCTTTAAACTCATTATACCACATCCGTGCGGAAAACTCAAGAGGACGCGTTGAATCATTTAAAGTGGATTAGAGTGTTGGGTTAAGTAGTCAGTAATGTCATTGCGGGGACGGTGGATTATAATCGCTGATTTTATATCAGCGCCATTACAGGCCAAGGACATCTACGCCAATATAAAATTGGCGATTACAGGACATTCCCAATTCCTGAACCTGTCAGGAACAGGCTTAGGACTTTTCCGACAGGCTCGTTATACGCTGTCGTTTAGAATTCAATAAAATAAACTAATTCTTCATCAATTTTTTCAAGGTCTAATAGAACTTTTTCTCGTCTGGGTTGTCCGCCAGCATTTCTAAAATCTCTCTGGAAGGAACCACATTTAACCAAGGTGTCATCTGTTATTCTAATAAAGGAAATCTGTTGTAAATCAAATGAAACTTTTCTTATTCTTGACCAAGCACCTCTCTTTATTCTCTCTATTTCATATTTTGATTTCCCGCCCTTCAATGCTTCATGCCATTTTTGGAATGTCCTATCTTCATCGTTATATAAAACTTTCCCAAGAGCAAGAATTAAACCAACCTTTCCATAATCTTTAATCCCATTTGCTGTTGCTTCACTATCATTGACAATAATCTGGTGACTGCTTGTATTCATAGCATGTGCTTTGAAATCCCAAGGAATATTTTTAAAACCATCAAATTCTACTCTCCCATATCTTGGTCCCGGTATCTTCATAATCTTTGATAAATACTGCTCACATAAGAATTGAAAATAAAATCCTATCCATTCCATTTGCTTCCAGTGAGGAAAATTCGCTTTTTTCATTTCTAAAATAGAGTTTCTGCCATTCCATGATTTAGGAATGCACTTTAATATTTTGCCAATTTGTTTAGCAGTCTTCAAATAAGTCATTCTAGTTTCACCATATTTTACCCCCTTATCAAATAACTTCAATGAAGTTTGAGCGTTATTTATTTCGTACTCTTTTTTGATTCTGTACAAATTTTTCTCTAATCTTTCTCTAGCAAATTCGTAATATTCTTTAACAATCTCAAATCCTATATATTGTCGGTTTAGCATTTTACTAACTACTGCTACTTGCCCCGAACCTAAAAATAGATCTAAAACAATATCACCTTTTTCGCTTGAATACATCAATATTTTTCTTATTAACTCTGACGGTAATTTTGTGGGCGTTTTCTGGTCGCCAGTCCAATATTCTCTTTTTATAATCCAGACATCTTCCTTATCTTCATAATGTAAACTTTTCCCCTTTTCGTTTTTAGACTCCTTATCATACCGAGAGTAAGGAAAAAACCTCCTATTCTCATCATTTTTGCAAACATAAAGACAATGGTAATGTGAACTTACAAACTTTCTTTTTGTTACTACGCCAAATTGATACTTCCAGATAATATGATTTATGGTAATAAAACCAATTTCATCAAGTGCTATCAAAATATCTTTTAGATTATTCCATCCTGAAAAAACATACATACTTCCAGTTTCTTTAAGTATTCTGTGGACTTCCTTCATCCATTTAAGAGTAAAATCATAATATTCTTCTTTGGGAATTTCACTATATCCTTCCAGAACCCTTGAAGCAGTTCTATGATAGTTGCTTCTTTTCGCCTTAAAATCTATAGCAAAAGGAGGATCTGTTATAACCAAATCTATTGTATTATCTGGAATATACTTTATTCCTTCTATACAATCCATATTATAGATTCTATTGAATTCTAATTTTTCCATCTTTATATATCCTTATTCTAAACGATTGCGTATAACGGTATCGGCATATCTGAACTTTGCGAAGCAAAGTTAGATGAAGCAAAGCGTAATCAGATATGCCGTGTTAGCCGAAGTCGGCTCTTCTCGCGGGCAAGATTCTGATCTCGAACTAAAGTTGGCTTTTGTTTTTGTGATACTCTGCACTTCTGGCAGATGAGTTTGTTTGGGCACCCCGTATCAGCCCCACAACTCAGGCATGGAAATATCTTTTCTTTAATTTCCACTGATTATCACCTCCTGCGGTTGACAGAGGAAAACCTTATTCAGATTAAGAGTTCTGTTTACCTCATTCACCGCAACCATAATTTCAAGGCTCACAATGTGTTCAAAATTATAACTCACTAATGCATTAGCTTTCCAGAGGGTGGCAACAGCAATATGAATAGCATCGGCTTTGAAATCAAAAGGCACAATTCCCTTATCGCAGTATGTTTGTGCGAGTTTATCTGCCTGCTTCTTCAAATGCACCGAGACTCTCTTTAGTTTTGCCTCTTTGACTTTTTGCCACAGCCTCTTAGCAATATGTTCTGGGGCAGCTTCGATTTCTTGTTCACTAACCCAAGAGTAAGCTCCAATAAATCTTTCATCAGCAATTTGCTGCAAAAGTAGGTTGGCCTCAGCAAAACGAGTAGGATTACCACGATTTAATGACTACCCTAATATTGATGAATCAAGATATAATCGTAACTTCTTCATTTAAACCTCCCAAGTTCTATCCGATTTCGGCTAACTTGTTCCTAATTGCACCATGTGGTGCAATTATAATCCCTATTAGCTGAAGCTAATTGCACTCTGGTGCGTTTATTTCATATCTGTCTGAAGGATGTACAACCTCCAGTATAGCCACTTTTTATAAGTCATCACCTCCCCTTCTTATATGTCGAGATTGTCCAATGGACTTATTATTTTGCCCAAGTTTCTTGTGCTCACATGAGTGTAGATTTCAGTAGTTTTTGAATGGCTGTGCCCTAAAAGCTCCTGAATATATCTTTCTCATCATTCTTTATTATAACAAATTCTTTGTATTGTGTCAAATGCTTGTGCCCGTGAAAACGGGTACTTGTGCTCGTGAAAACGGGTACTTGTGCCCGTGAAAACGGGCAATTAAAAAGTCAGTTGAAAGTTGACAAAAAATTACATTGGTGTTATAAATAGTAATGGGGTCTCACATTGGCGATTATATTTAGTTTTAGGAGGTAGAGGATGAGGAAAATTTTCATTCTTCTCAATGTTACTTTAATATTTCTCTTGTTTGTCTCTATTGGTCTTGCTCAAGGAGGGGAAATTATGGTTACTGCCCATCGGGGAGCTTCTGGTTATTGTCCGGAGAATACTCTTTCTTCTTTTAAGAAGGCTATAGAATTAAAAGCCGGGATAATTGAATTGGATGTGCACAGGTCCCTGGATGGAGAGATTGTAGTAATTCATGATGATAAAGTTGACCGCACTACTAATGGTAAAGGTAAGGTTAAGGAGCTAACTTTAAAAGAGCTACAATCCTATGATGCAGGAGCCTGGTTTGCCCCTGAGTTTAAAGGAGAGCACATTCCTACTTTGCGGGAGGTAATTAAACTTATTAAGGGGAAGATACTCTTAAATATTGAGATAAAGGCAGAAGGATGTGAGGAGGGAATAGTAAAGATAGTAAAAGAAGAGAAAATAATTGACCAGATAATCGTCTCCTCCTTTCATCATCAATTTTTAAAGAAGATTAAGAAGATTAACCCTCAAATAAAGACAGCCGCTCTGGTAACCTATTCCCCGGACTTAAAATCCATCGTGGAAGATATTAAAGCCGATGCCTTAAATATTCGCTGGGAATTTCTTAATGAGTCTATTTTAAAGAAAGCCCACCAATTGGGATTAGAAGTAAATGTCTGGACAGTAAATGACAAGGAGGCGCTGGAGAAGATGATTGAGCTAGGAGTGGATGGAATAATTACCAACTATCCGGATAAGTTATTGGAGCTTTTAGCCCAAAAAACACAAAGTAAAGAGCTCTGATTACAGTGATTTGAAAAAAGATTACAGCGATATCATTGAGAGCAAAATAATAGACTTGACAAACTTGGGAAGGGGGTGTATAATTCTCTTAAAACAATAAACCCGGTTGGAAAATGGGGTAAACCCCGTCAGAAATATCAGTTTTGCTATTTAGTATGACATGATTTCTAACGGGGTAAAGGAGGGAGAAAATTGAGAAGAAGATTAAGTATTGTTCTTATCGGGCTTTGTCTTTTAGTCTTAAATTCAGGTGATGTTTTTGCTAAAAGCATTGAAGAGAGGCTTAAAGCTGGGGAGATAATTGTAACGCCCCTGCAGAAGGGTAATATCCAGGGAGTGCGCACCTTAGCCTTAATAGATGCGGAGCTTGAAGATGTTTGGAAGGTGATAACTGATTTTAAGCATTTTAAAGACTTTATGCCCTTAACTAAAGAATCAAAGGTGCTAGCCAAGAAAGGGAATATACTTTATTATCAGGGGACAATAGAAGTTTTCCCTTATACTGTAACTTATATTCTAAAGCATACCTTTGATACCAAGAATAAAGATGAGTGGGTTGACCGTTGGGAGATGGGAAAAGGGAAATACGCTTATGAGCAGGAA
>Ga0210017_1004130_pt1 | contig 11984 bp, 11 predicted proteins | sample CryGeyCG2014_020_FD_183966 | JGI IMG/M metagenome (GOLD analysis project Ga0210017, IMG submission 183966) | Groundwater microbial communities from aquifer - Crystal Geyser CG08_land_8/20/14_0.20 (SPAdes) (version 2) | ecosystem: Environmental > Aquatic > Deep subsurface > Groundwater | place... | reverse complement strand
AAATAACTGATTTTTATCTTTCTTGGTTGCCAAGACTATTTTTATATCTACCATAATTTGTGATTAACCAATAGAATTAAATAATTTTCGGAAAATTAATTATAAAGTCCTTTAGTAATCATGCCAATTTCACAATTTAGAAACATTTATATATAAATACCCAATTTAATATAACTGGTGGTAGTGAATGAACTGGCCTAAAAAAGCATTTTTCTTGTTAGTTGTTGTATCTCTGCTAACTATATCATTTGCTTCTGCATTATCAGAGTTTTCAGTGGATTATGAAGCTGTCAAGGATAAGGTGGTTTACAGGGAGCCGGCAGAATTCTATATTTCAATAAAAAACAATCAGAATTTTAATGACAATTTTAAAATAAGTTTTGGAATTAATCCAAAGTGGAGCACACAGATAATACCACCAAAAGATTCTTCTGTAATTATAGCCAAGGGAGTAACAAGGGAAATAAGGGTTTTGATAATGCCTGTTTCTGAGATGCCGCCAAGCCTTTATAAGATTCCAGTTATAGTAAAATCAGTTAAAACAAATCTTTTAGAAAAAATATATGTTCCGATTTATTTAAAATCAGGTATACTCACAGGAGATTATCCACCTACAGTAACAGCCAATGTTAATATCCCCAATAAAATAGACCCAAGAGAAACTGCCAGTATAATGATTGATCTGAGAAATAGAAACATACTTAACATCACAGAAATGAAAATAAAGCTGTCAAGCATTGTTATAAACAAGGAAACAGAAACATCGCTTGGACCCTTGGAGGAAAAAACAATTATTGTAACATATTCCTTTGATCCCATGGAACCACCGAAAAAGGATACAGTAACATTAAATCTTTATGTCAATGGTGAGAGCATTAGAACAATAGAAAACATACCTGTTGAAATAATAGCTTATTCAGAGATCATAGAATCGTCAGAATCAGAAAGGTCATTCCTTAAAACAGAGAAAAAAATAACTTACACAAATGATGGGAATGTAAGAATGCAGGAAACTCTCAAAATAGAGATGAAATTCTTTGAGGACATTGTAACATCAACAAAGCCAAAAACATATGTTTTGAAAGAGGATGGAAAAAGATACAGAGCATTGGATGTTGACCTGAAGCCTGGTGCAAAAATAGAGGTAATGGTTGTTAAAAGCTTTAGGTTATTAGTAGGGGTTGTAACTGCTGCAATAATCTTAACAATACTTTATTTTATATTCAGGAGTTCGATAGTAGTAAGAAAGCAGGCTGTTATTTTGGGTACAAAAGAAGGAGGAATAACAGAGATGAAGGTTCTGATGAATGTGAGGAATAGAACACCAAAGATAATTAAGAATGTTGTGATAATAGACCGCGTTCCAAATATTGCAGATATACAAAAAGAATTTCAGATAGGAACGCTTAAGCCAGATAAGATTATATCACATGAGAGAAGCGGTAATCTTATCAAGTGGAATATAAGTGTTCTTGAAAAGTATGAAGAAAGAATAATAACCTACAAGATAAAATCAAAGCTTGGTATATTGGGGGAGTTTAAGTTACCCCCTACTGTTATCAAGTATGAGAATGAAAAGGGAAAAGATGTAATCACACATTCAAACAGCGTGGGTCTTTCTATTAAGTAATTCTTCTTATTTTAAAAACAAAAGCTATATAAATAAATTAATTTTCTTGTGTTTTATCCCCACTTAGCTCAACGGCTAGAGCGTTCGGCTGTAGATTCTGTCAGACTATCTCAAATGAGAATGAATGAAAGGCAGACAGCTGTTACCGAAAGGTTGCTGGTTCAAATCCGGCAGTGGGGAGATTATTCTTTTAAAGTCTATTTTCAAATAAGATTTTTTATCGACTTGATGATTTCATCTACATCAAAACGCCTTTGGTGGTAAGGACAATATAAAACATTATAATAATTTTCTCTTAATAAATAAAAACTCTTAATAAATAATAAGTAATATTTTAAAAAACATCCAAAGGTTTAGCATTGTCTTTTTAGCATAATCAATCTCCTGCGAAAGCTTTATATATAAAAAAAATGATAAAAACCCATGGTTGGATAATCTTTCTTTGGTCTTTTACAAGCCTAATAAGGCTTTCTAAGATATAAGAGAGGTTTATAACTATTATTAGATGAACTGATGCCCTGGTGGTGTAGTTCGGCTTATCATGAAGCCCTGTCGAGGCTTCGACTCGGGTTCAAAGGCATTTAATACTGAAAATCCCGGCCAGGGCGTTGCTTAAACCAGAATTTTGTTCTGGTTTTTGCATCTTTGGGCCGGTAGCTCAGCCTGGTAGAGCATCTGACTTTTAACAAAAGTTGAAAGAAATCAGGTGGTCGCGAGTCCGAATCTCGTCCGGCCCATAATCTTAAGCGAGGATAAACTAAATGAAAAATATTAACTTAAAAAAGCATGTGCTTGTCCCCGAACATTCTAAACTAATTAAAAAAGAAATTCAGGAATTGCTTGAAAAATATAACCTCTCATTGAATGAACTGCCAAAGATAATATTGACAGACCCTGCAATTACAAGCTTGAATGTGAAGCTAGGTGATGTTATAAAAATAACAAGGGATAGCCCGACAGCAGGCAAATCTATATATTATAGGGTTGTTATAAATGGATGAAACATCTAAATTATTAATACAAAAATACTTTCAGGAACACAGCATTATTATGTCTGATATTGAGTCCTTTAATAGTTTTGTGGATTTTGAACTTCAAAAGATTCTTGATGAAAATAAGGAGGTAGAGCCAACAATCATCCCCCCAAATGTTGATACATACAAAATAAGGTTTGACAAAATATGGATTACCAAGCCAGAGATAACTGAAGCAGATGGCTCAAAAAGGGATATATTTCCATCAGAGGCAAGGTTGAGGAAGATAACCTATGCTGCCCCAATGTTTGTTGAGGTATCTGCGCACATTAATGGGCAAAAGAGAGAGTCCATAAAAACACAGATTGGTAATCTTCCAATCATGCTTAAGTCAAAATACTGTCATCTTAATAAGCTAGATAAAGAGGGATTAGTAGATGCGGGAGAAGACCCTGATGACCCTGGAGGCTATTTTATAATAAACGGAAGCGAGAAAGTTCTTGTTAACATAGAGGATTTATCATCAAATAGAGTCTTGGTTGAAAAGGCAAGCACTGGGCCAAGCGAATATATTGGAAAACTTTTTTCAGAGAGGGGTTCTTTCAAGATACCACACATTATGGAAAGAATGAAAGATGGAATAATTTACCTAAGTTTTACAAGAATCAAGAGAATACCTGTTGTTATTGTAATTAAGGCACTTGGCCTTATGAAGGATGAAGAAATAATGAGGTCTGTTTCAGAAAATAATTATGATGAAATGCTTGTAAATCTGTATGAATGTGTTGATATAAAAACACAGGAAGATGCAATTGATTACATTGCAAAAAAATCAGGCATAACACAATCAAAGGATATAAGGATTGAGAGAACAAAGGAGATTATAGATAAATATCTTATGCCACATATAGGTATTGATAAAAAAGACAGACTGCAGAAAGCTTATAACTTATGCAAGATGATAAAGAAATTTATACATGTTTCCAGAGGGGAAATAAGAGTTGATGACAAGGATCATTATATGAACAAAAAAATCAAGATGAGTGGTGACTTATTGGCAGACCTGATAAGGGTTAATCTGAATATCCTGATAAATGACCTTTTATACAATTTCCAGAGAATTGTAAAAAGGGGTAAGTTCCCGTCTATAAAGGTAATTATAAGAGAGAAATTATTAACATCAAGAATTTATTCATCAATGGCAACTGGCAATTGGGTTGGAGGCAGAAAGGGCGTAAGCCAGAGGATACAACGCATAAATTTCCTTGATATGATATCTCACTTACAAAGAGTTGTGAGCCCCTTATCAGCAACCCAGGAAAATTTTGAGGCAAGAGAACTTCACAGCACTCACTTGGGAAGATTATGCCCTGTTGAAACTCCAGAAGGAACAAACATTGGCCTAAAGAAAAACCTTGCATTAATTTCAAGCATATCACAGGATGCCAAAGAGGAAGAAACAATAAAATCACTAAAAGGTCTTGGCCTAAAGGTATTAAAATAAAATGAGCGAAGTATATCTAAATGGAAAATTTGTTGGAGAAGTAGAAAATCCTGCTGAATTTACCGAGAAGGTAATTGGCGAGAGAAGAAAAGGAGTCATTTCTGAAAATCTGAATGTATATTATGATAAAGAAATAGACAATGTACAAATAAATAATGATAAAGGCAGATTAAGGAGACCATTAATTGTTGTCAAAGATGGACAACCTCTTTTAAGAGATGAGCATATCAAAAAATTGCAAAAAAATGAGATTTTGTTTTCTGATCTTGTAAAACAAGGGGTTATTGAGTATCTTGATGCATCTGAGGAAGAAAATGCTTTTGTTGCATTTTCCAGAGAAGAGTTAACAAAAGAGCATACACATTTAGAGCTTGCCCCATTGGCAATGGTTGGTTTGTGCACATCACTAGTGCCATATGCAAATTTCAGCCCTGGTGCAAGAATAAGTATTGGCTCTAAAAACCAGAAACAGGCACTTGGAATGTATGCAATAAACTTTCCAATAAGAATTGATATGGATGTAAATATGTTGAATTATCCACAGGTACCTGTTGTACAGTCAGTTATGCATGATGTTTCTAGCTATAATAAGCATCCCTCAGGACAAAATATTGTAGTAGCTATTATGAGTTACAAGGGATATAATGTTGATGATGCAGTGGTTTTAAACAGGGCATCAATTGATCTTGGTTTAGGAAGATCAACATACTACAGGCCATCAATAGCTGAGGAGTTAAGATACTCTGGCGGCCTCACTGATGAAATTTCCATACCTGACAAGGATGTAAAAGGGTATAAGAGTGAGAAGGATTATAGACTATTGGAAAAGGATGGTATAATCTTCCAGGAAGCAAAGGTTGCAGAAGGGGATGTTATTATTGGTAAGACAAGCCCTCCAAGATTCTTAAGTTCCATGGATCAATATAACTTTGCACCAAGCAGCAGGCGTGAGAGTTCTGTAGCACTAAAACACGGGGAAGAAGGCATTATTGATTTTATTTTAATAACAGAAAGCAGTGAAGGCAATAGGCTTATTCAGGTAAAGATTAGAGACCAAAGAATTCCAGAACTTGGCGATAAATTTACATCAAGGCATGGACAGAAAGGCGTTGTTGGATTAATAATTGACCAAGCAGATATGCCTTTCACAGCATCTGGAATTATACCAGATCTTATATTCTCCCCTCATGGGATACCATCAAGAATGACTATCTCACATCTTATAGAAATGATTGCAGGCAAGGTTGGCGCTTTATCCTCAAGATATATAGATGGAACACTATTTGATGTTGAACCAGAAGAAAAATTAAGAAAAGAGCTTCTATCATTAGGTTTCAGGGAAAATGGTGTTGAAACAATGTATAATGGCATCACAGGGGAGCAGTTAGAGGCAAAGATTTACATTGGAAATATTTACTATATGAAGCTAAAGCATATGGTTGCTAATAAGATACATTCAAGGGCAAGAGGCCCAATACAGCTTTTGACAAGACAGCCAACAGAGGGCAGGGCAAAGGAAGGAGGTTTGCGTTTAGGAGAGATGGAAAAAGATACATTTGTTGCACATGGAGCATCTTTATTGTTAAAAGAAAGGTTTGATGCAGACAGAACAGTAGTTCCTGTTTGTGAAGAATGTGGAATGATAGCAGTACATGACAGATTCAAGAATAAATTATACTGCCCTATATGCGGTGATAGTGTTGAAATAAATTTTATTGAGATAAGCTATGCCTTCAAGCTGCTGCTTGATGAATTAAAGTCATTAACAATACATCCAAAGTTGGTTTTAAAGAACAAATATTGAAAATGGAAGACAATGAAATCCCAGTTTTTAAAAAGGTTGAAGCCATTGGCTTTAGTGTTTTAAGTCCAAACACAATCAAGAAAATGGCTTCTGCCAAGATAGTAACCCCTGAGCTTTATGACAAAGAGGGCTATCCAGTTGATGGCGGCTTAATGGACGCAAGGCTTGGCGTGATAGATCCAGGGCTCAAGTGCAAGACCTGCGGCTCAAAGCTTAAGGAATGTGTTGGCCACTTTGGTTATATCTCATTGGCAAGACCGGCCATACATATCAAATTTGTCAATGTAATATTTGATCTTTTAAGATGCACTTGCAGAGAGTGCGGCAGGATACTTATCCCTAAAAACAAGATTGCAACACATATGGATGAATTGGAAAAGAGTGAGATTGAATCAGGATTAGAGGAGAGAAGGATAAAGATTAAGGAAATAATTAAAAGCCTTAAAACAATAAATAAATGCCCTTACTGCAAGAGCAGACAGCAAAAAATAACATTGGAAAAGCCAACAACCTTTCTTGAGAATGAAAAAAGAATATCTCCAATAGAAATCAGGACAAGGCTGGAAAAAATAACTGATGAAGACTCTGAGGTCTTCGGTTTAGATCCAAAATCAGTAAGGCCTGAGTGGATGGTTTTGACAATACTGCCTATACCCCCTGTAACAATGAGGCCATCTATCACCCTTGAAAGTGGTGAGAGAAGTGAAGACGACCTAACTCATAAGCTTGGGGATATTGTCAGGATAAACCAGAGGTTATTTGAAAATATAAATGCAGGAGCCCCAGAGATCATTATAGAAGATTTATGGGACTTATTACAATATCATATCACAACATTCTTTGATAATAATATTGCGCAACTGCCGCCTGCAAGACACAGATCTGGAGAGCCGCTAAAGACAATAACAGAAAGAATAAAAAGCAAAGAAGGCAGAATAAGGCATAACCTTGCTGGTAAGAGAACTAATTTTTCAGCAAGAACTGTCATAAGCCCTGACCCAATGCTTGGATTAAATGAGGTTGGTGTTCCAAAGATTATGGCTATGAAACTCACAATCCCTGAGAGTGTTAATGAGTGGAACATAGAATATCTAAAGGGATTTGTTGAAAGAGGCCAAAGCAACTATCCTGGAGCTAACTATATAGCAAGACCAGATGGCAAGAAGAAGAAGATAACTGATGAAACAAGAGAACAATTATTAGAAGAAATTCAGCTTGGGTATGTAGTTGAAAGGCATTTAATGGATGGAGACATAGCAATATTCAACAGGCAGCCATCATTACATAGGATGTCTATGATGTGCCATAAAGTCAGAGTGCTGCCTGGAAGAACCTTAAGAATTAACCCTACAGTTGCTCACCCTTATAACGCAGACTATGATGGAGATGAGATGAATTTACATATTCCACAGACAGAAGAGGCAAGAGCAGAGGCTGAAACCCTTATGATGGTACAGACTCAGCTTATATCGCCAAGATATGGATTGAGTATTATTGGAGCAATCCAGGATGCAATCTCGGGCAATTATTTACTTACAAAAGAAGAAAAATATTCAAGAAAAGAAGCAGTTGATCTTTTGTTGTCTGCAGGAATAACAGACTTTTCTAGTTTGAGTAAAAAAGAGTTTGTAAGCGGAAAGGAGATATTTAGTGTCCTTATGCCTAATGACTTTAGTTTTATAGGGAAGTCAAAATCCGGAGAAGAGGTAATAATTAATAATGGAAAATTAGTAAGTGGAGTTATAGACAGTGCAAACATTGGTGGAGGCAAGGGCCTGATGCTCAGAAACATATACAAGAAATATGGAGAAACAAAAGCAATAGAAATAATAGGAGAAATCTTCAGATTAGGTACAGCAGTCTTGCTTAAGAGAGGATTTACAATAGGCATATCTGATACAGACCTTCCAAAAGAAGCAACAAATAAAATTAATGAAGTCCTAATTAAGGCAAGGGAAGATGTAGAAAAGCTAATTGATTCATACCATAACAACATATTGCAGGCATTTCCTGGCAGGACATTAAAGGAAACACTTGAACTAAAGATATTGGAACTATTGAACAGGGCAAGAAATGAAACAGGAAATATTGTTTCTAATTATTCCAATAAAGAAACACATATGATGATAATGGCAGATTCTGGAGCAAGAGGAAATCTGCTTAATCTGGCGCAGATGGCTGCCTGTGTTGGCCAGCAGGCTATGAGAGGCAAAAGAATAGACAAGGGCTATAATGAAAGAACTTTGTCGTGCTTTAATAAAGGTGACCTTGGACCTGAAGCACATGGTTTTATATCAGATGGATTCAAAAAAGGATTAAATCCAAAAGAATTCTTTTTTGCATCCATGACTGGAAGGGATAGTCTTATGGATACTGCCTTGAGAACCCCAAAATCAGGTTATTTGTATAGAAGATTAGCAAATGCATTGCAGGATTTAAAGGTTGAATATGATAATACTGTAAGGGATTCAAACAAAAAGATTGTACAGTTTGATTATGGAGAGGATAGGATAGATGTCTCAAAATCAGATGGTGGGATGGTTGATGTAGAGAATATAATAAAATCCACAAAATAATAATTGGTGAAATTTGATGAATAAATTATTTAAAAAATATGAGGGAAAAATTCCTCTGAAGGTAATTAATGACCTTAAAGAAAAATTACCAAAAAATATAAGCGAGGCAAAACTGAAGAAAATCCTTGAAGAAACAGTAATACAGTATAATAAGATGCTAATCCAACCAGGAGAATCTGTTGGACTTGTTGCTGCAGAATCTATTGGTGAGCCAGGAACCCAGATGACCTTAAACACATTTCATTTTGCAGGTGTTGCAGAGATGAATATTACAATGGGCCTTCCAAGGATCATTGAAATACTGGACGGCAAGAAAGCAATACAAACTCCTATGACAGAAATTTACCTAAAAAATCCATATAGCCAAGGCAAGAATATAAAGAAGCTTGCCTTATCAATAAAGGAAACAAAACTTAATGAAATTATTTCTGAATTCATAGTAAGCATAGCTGAATCAAAGATTGAATTAATACTTGATGAGAAAAAGATGGAAAGCATTGGTATTAATTATCCACTAATTCAAAAGAGTATAAAGTCTAATTTCAAGGAACTTTCTCTTTCTAAGAAAGGAAGTACCATTATATTAAAACTTAATGAAAAGGAAAAAGAGTTTAATCAGCTCTTCAAGATAAAGGAAAAAATCAAGAAAATTTATATACAAGGAGTAAAGGGCATAATCCAGATTTTGCCAATTAAGAAAGGCAATGAATTTTTAATAATAACAGCTGGAACAAACCTTAAAAAAGTGTTAGAGCTTGATTTTGTTGATAAAACAAGAACTACATCAAATAATATATTTGAAATAGCAAGTGTTCTTGGAATAGAGGCAGCCAGGCAGGCAATAATCAATGAGGTCTTTAAGGTTATACAAAATCAGGGTTTAAATGTTGATATAAGGCACCTGATGCTTGTTGCTGACACAATGTGCGCCTCTGGCTTTATAAAAGGGGTAACAAGGTATGGAATTGTAAAGGAAAAAGCAAGTGTTCTTGCAAGGGCATCTTTTGAAACACCAATAAAACATATCTTTAATGCAAGCCTTATTGGCGAGGTTGACAACCTTAACTCAGTTGTTGAAAATGTTATGCTTAACCAGCCAGTTCCTGTTGGAACAGGACTACCTGGCCTGGTGACAAAGGTTAAGAGGAGCTAGAATGGTTAAAAAACAATCATCAGTAACTGATATAAAAAAGGAATTAAAAACAAAGAAAATTGTTATTGGAACAAAGATTGTAATAAAGAATTTAAGGCTTAACAAACTTGAAAAAGTTTATATTGCATCAAACTGTAGTGAGAGTTCAAAAAAGGAATTGGAATATTACTCTAAGCTCTTGAATATACCTATTATCACACTAAAACAACCAAATGACGAACTTGGTGTAATCTGCAAAAAGCAATATTCTATCTCTATGCTGGGCGTGTTAAAGGAATAATGATAAAGATAAAGTATGATTTAAATCTTATGAAGTTCATGTCTTTTTTTGAGAGCTTGACAAATACAAAACTAAAGGACTGTTTTATAGATAATAATTCACTATTGGTTTTTGTTGTTGAAGAAAACCAGATTGCAAAGGCAATTGGCAAAAAAGGAGTTAATGCAAAAAGAATTAAAGAAAAATTAAATAGAAAGATTAAAATAGTAGAATTTAATCCTCATCTTGAGATATTTGTTGCAAATCTTATCAATCCTCTGAAGGCAAAGGAGATAAAAATTGATGACAAGGTTATCACAATTGTTGGGCCAGATACAAAAACAAAGGGTCTCTTAATAGGAAGAAACGGGCAAAACCTAAGAAATTATGAAGAAACTGTCAAAAGATATTTTGATATAAATGAAATAAAGGTTATTTAAAATGGGAAATAAATCATCTGGAATAAATGCTGGGAAAAAACTCAAGAAGAGAAGGCATACCTTTAGGTGGAACAGCAAGAAATATACCCGCAGGACTCTTAACCTTAAGAAAAAGTCTGACCCATTGGGCGGCTCTTCCCAGGCCAAGGGAATTGTTCTGGAAAAGGTTCAGTTAGAGGCAAAGCAGCCAAACTCTGCAATGAGAAAATGTGTAAGAGTCCAGCTGATAAAGAACGGCAAGCAGGTTACTGCATTTCTGCCAGGTGATGGAGCAACAAAGCTTGTTGATGAGCACGATGAGGTCATGATAGAGTGCATAGGCGGAAAGATGGGCAGGGCCAAGGGAGACATCGGCGGAGTCAGATGGTGCGTAACAAAAGTAAATGACCAGTCATTGAATGCCTTGCTTCATGGCAAACTAGAAAAAGCAAGAAAGTAATTATCTCTATTTATTATTATCATTTTAAAAGTTTTCTTTAATATCTGTTATACACAATATCCTCAACGAGTATTCTAGGAAAGAAGTTTCTTTGATATATCATAATTAAGAAAAGGGCTTTTTTTGTTATCTAAGAATTTATTTTAAAAGGTTCATCAGTAGAATTAATTTTGTCTCTCAATTCAGCAGCTTGTTCAAAATTTTCTTCTTTAATTGCTGACTCGAGTTGAGCTCTTAATGTCCATGTATGAGGGTATAAGAATTTCATTTCTTCATTATGATCAATTGGTTTGCTTTTTTGTAGTCTTTTTTGTAGTCTTTTGTGATAAACTGTTACGTTACCAGATGTTTTATTAATATTTATTAACCCATATACAATACAGATATCCAAATAATTTTCAATATCTCCATAACCTATAGGTTTAGTTACGCGCTTATCTTTGGCATTTGAAACATTATACCTCTCCATAAGGTCATAAAATTTTTCACCATAGAAATTGTAACCATGGCCATAAAGTGCTTCGCTATCAACTCTTAAAACACCACTAGTACTAATACATAATTCTAATTTAGAACCTTTTGGAACCATAAGATCAACGCTTCCAGCAGTTCCAAAAATATTTGCAGGGGAGTTTATTACACCTATGAGATCTATATATGTACTAGAAAAATCAAAAGCCATATTTTCAGGCAAACCAATCTTTCCATGATAATCCTCTAAAATAAGATCACCACCTTCTTCCCTAAGTGATCGTACTTTATCCTTTTCATAAAAGAGATTTCCATCATTAGGTATGAAAAGTTCTATTTTTGAATTTCTCTTTAATTTTGGAGCTCCAAGGCTTCCCTTAATTCTTATTGCTCGGTATTTAGCTATCATGTAGGTGATTAATAGCTTTTTATTTATAAATCTTTTGATTAATTTACTACTTTAAGGTTAATATTAATTACGTCCAAACCAAAACGCTTAGCTTACTTTGTTCGTTTGGGACATTGCATTCTCGGCATTTCGTGCCTCGCCTAGCATAACAACAATTATGATGATAAGTTTTATAAGCATATAAACTATATCTCTTATTATGATTGCATGTTAAACCTCACATTTTATATTCCAGCTGTGGAAATATAAAACATGAGGTGATACAACATGCAAACAAATATAGGACTAGATATACACAAGAAGTTTATATATGCTGTGGTTTTGG
>Ga0210017_1004127_pt1 | contig 11989 bp, 14 predicted proteins | sample CryGeyCG2014_020_FD_183966 | JGI IMG/M metagenome (GOLD analysis project Ga0210017, IMG submission 183966) | Groundwater microbial communities from aquifer - Crystal Geyser CG08_land_8/20/14_0.20 (SPAdes) (version 2) | ecosystem: Environmental > Aquatic > Deep subsurface > Groundwater | place... | reverse complement strand
AATCGGTAATCAGTAATCGGTAATCAGTAATCGGTAATCGGTAATCAGTAATCAGTAATCGGTAATCAGTAATCAGTAATCGGTAATCGGTAATCAGTAATCGGTAATCAGTAATCAGTGATCGGGTTAACTAAATGAGAAGTGGGAAGGAGGGGAAGATTTTGAAAAGAGGAATACTTATTTGCTTTTTTTTAATCTTAGCGGTGAAGACTTCGGCAGTTACCACTCTCAACTGGGTGCAAACTACTGAGGATGATTTTAATCAAGGGGAGCTAAAGGATACATCCATTACCAGCCAGGGAGAAGTAAAGCTTAGCCCGCACCTAGAGGAGGTCTTTACCTCCGATGAGCTTTATATCTGGTCTTTAGCTCTTGATAAGAAAGGCAATATCTATGCTGGCTCTGGGAATAACGGGATAATTTTTAAAATTATTACCTCTTTGCCTGCGACTAGGCCCAAGCAGGAAGGACCCCTTATCTTTAATACTGAAGAGATCGGTGTTCATAGCTTGGCTCTGGATGCTCAAGATAATATCTATCTAGGAACATCGCCCCGAGGTATAATTTATAAACTAACTTCTGATGGTAAGATTAAAGTCTTCTATGATTCAAAGGAGCAATATATCTGGGCCTTAGTATTTGACCGTCAGGGAAATCTCTTTGCCGGGACTGGTCATCAGGGTAGAGTTTATAAGATATCAAAGAGTGGAGAGGGAAGAGTCTTTTACGATTCTCTTGAATCCCACATTATGTGTCTGACGATTGATGAGAAGGACAACCTATATGCCGGGAGTGAAAGTAGGGGAATAGTCTATAAGATAAATCCTCAAGGGAAGGCTTTCGCTCTCCTTGATACTCCTCAAAAGGAGATTCATTGTTTGGCTTTGGATAGTAAGGGAAATCTCTATGCCGGCACTGCTGGGGAAGAAAAGGCAGACGAGGGTGGTGAGGAGAAGCTCTCCCCGGACAAAAAAATAAGGTCAGTTGTTTATAAGATAACTCCTGAGGGCGTAGCCCAGGAGTGGTTTAGAAGCTCAGAGCCTCATATCTTAAGTATGGCTTTTGATCAGGAGGATAACTTATATTTAGGGACAGGAAATGGTGGTCTAATCTATAAAATAAATCCTCAAAGAGAATCTACCACTTTAAAAGTTAGCCAGCCCCAGATTCTCTCTTTCCTGATTAAAGAGAATGAAATCTTCTTTTCTACTGGAGGTCTGGGCAGTATCTTTAAGGTGTCTTTGGGCTATAAAAGAGAAGGGACTTTTACCTCTTTAGTCTATGATGCTAAAGGCATAAGTGCTTGGGGAAATATTTCCTGGAAAGTAAACACACCTCCGGGGACTAAAATAACCTTACAAAGCCGCTCCGGAAACACAGAAAAACCGGACAATACCTGGAGTGAATGGTCAAAGGAGTACAAGAACTATCAAGGGCAAAAGATAGAAAGTCCTCCAGCTAAATTTATTCAATATAAGGCAACCTTACTTGGCAAAGATTCTTCGCAAACGCCGGTCATTGATGAGGTCTCTTTAGCTTATCAGCAAAAGAATTTGCCACCGGAGATATTGGAGCTAAAGGTATCTGAGGATGGAAAACCACCCAAACCCTCTCCTGGGAAGGAAGAAAAGATGTCCCTTCCTCAACTAGCGCCTCCACCGCCGGGAGCTAAGGAGGAACTTGCCCCGAGGATTGTTATCTGGAAAGCAATAGACCCTAATGGAGATTCTCTTATCTATGACCTTTACTTTAAAGGCGAAAAAGAGGAGGATTGGAAAGAGCTGGAAAAAGACTTCCCGAAGACTCTTTACTCTCCTGATTGGCAAAGCTTTGCTGATGGGGTCTATTTAATTAAGGTAGTGGCTAAAGATAGCCCCAGTAATCCCGAAGAGGTAGCTAGGAGTTGTGAGAAGATAAGCCGACCTTTCTTAATTGACAATACCCGACCAGAATTCAAAGATTTGGAGGCTAAGCTTTATCCTCCCTCTACCTGTATTATTAGAGGAGAGGTAAGGGATGCCTCAAGCAATATAAAGAGTCTGGAATACTCACTTGATGCTAAGAAGTGGGTAGCTATCTTTCCTCAGGATGGGCTCTTTGACTCTCAAAGAGAAGAATTTAAGCTTACCTTAACTAACTTAAATAAAGGGGAGCGGACAATTATGTTTAGAGCCACTGACCAGGCTGATAACCTAGGAGCAGGGAAGATAGTGGTGAGAGTGGGAGTGAGAAGTGGGAAGTGAGAAATTTGGGGGGTTATTATGCTCCAAGTATATTTTAAGAATTGTTTTAGATTCCTAATAATATTTTTCTTTGTCCTTTCCTTATTTGGTTGTGGTCAAAAGAAAGGGATAAAAAAGGGAGAGGGGCTTACTGAGCCCACTTCCGTGAAAGTTACTGGGGTGGTTTTAGGGGAGATGAGTGAGACTATTGATACTACGGGAACTATTCAACCTGACAGAAAAGTCTCGGTAAGTGCAGAAGTGCCGGGAAGGATAAGAAAGCTCTTTGTGAAAGAGGAGCAATTGGTAAAGAAAGGGGATAAGCTCTTAGAGATTGACCCCACCGACTATTATCTTCAAGCCAAGCAAGCTGAGGCAGCCTATAATGTTGCCCAAAAGTCCTTGCTCAGAGTATTAGCTGGGGCTCGCCAAGAAGAGATTAAGCAATTAGAGAATCAGCTAAATCAAGCAAGGTCTAACTTGCAAAATGCTAAAGAGGACCTAAAGAGAATGACAGCTCTCTTCCAAAAGGGTGCCATCTCCGAACAACAATACGACAAAATTAAGACTATATCTGAGGTTGCCACCTCCCAATACAAAGTTATTGAGAATCGACTGAGTATAGTAAAAGAAGGAGCAAGCCAGGAAGAGATTAACATTGCCAAAGCCCAGGTTAAGCAAGCAGAGGCAAGCCTTAATTCTGCTCAATTCCAGGTGAAGAAGTGTAAAGTTATATCTCCTATCTCCGGAAGAGTAATTAAGGTCCAGCCAGAGATTGGAGAGATGGTATCTCCAGGCATCCCCTTAATTACAATTATGCTCTTAAAAAGGTAAAAGTTAATGTTGATATCCCCGACAGCTACTCTGGTGAGATTAAGGTGGGACAAAGAGCAGAGGTTAGAGTTAATGCTTATAAAGGCAAAGTCTTCACTGGATATGTTAAAAAGATAAGCTCGGCAGTTAATCCAGCTAATAGAACTTTTTTAGTGGAGGTAGAGCTTCCTAATCCTAGCTATAAACTTAAAGCTGGAATGTTTACTGAGGTCTCTATTTATACAAAACTGCATAAAGATGTAGTTTTAGTTCCCCGGGAAGCTATACTGGAGACGGAAGATAAGAATTATGTCTTCGTGGTAAAAGATAAAAGAGTTAACAAGAAAGAAGTAATATTAGGATTAGAAAGGAAAGGCAAGGTAGAGATTATTGAAGGAGTAAAGAATAAGGAGATAGTTGTAGTATCTGGACTCTTGGGATTAAAAGATAAAGCAGAGGTTAAAGTTATCCAATGAGGTGAGGGCTTTGTCTCTATCTGAGTTTTCGGTTAAAAGACCAATTGGGATTTGCATGGTATTTTGCTTCTTAATAGTATTGGGTTATGTCTCTTATAAAAACTTAGTTGTGGACCTTTTGCCTGATATTACCTTTCCGGTGATTGCAGTTATAACACCTTATCCGGGAGTAGCCCCTGAGGAGGTTGAAAACTTAGTTACCAAGCCAATTGAAGAAGTAGTTGGTAGGGCTGAGAAGATAAAGAAGATATCATCAATCTCTCAAGCCGGACTGTCTATTGTTATAGCTGAATTTGACTGGGGAGTGAATCTTGATTTTGGAGTCCAGGATATAAGAGAAAAGTTAGATTTAATCAGCGAATATTTGCCTGAGGAGGTTAGTAATCCAGCAATAATGAAGATGGATATCAAAGGGATGCCGGTTATGTTTATGGGAATTACCGGAAAGAGAACACTCTTTGAATTAAGAAATATAGCCCGTGATTATCTGGAAAAAGAGATTGAAAAAGTTGAAGGTATAGCTGCAGTCCAGATTATGGGAGGAGAAGAAAGACAAATTAAAGTCTTGGTGGACCAAGAAAAGTTAGATTCTTATTCTTTGCCTATCTCACAGGTTTACAGTTCACTGCAGGTTGGAAGTATTAACCTCTCTGGTGGCTTTATTAAAGAAGGAATAAAGGAAAATTTAATTCGGATAAAAGGTGAATTTGAGAGCTTATTAGATATTGAGAATACAGTTGTTGGGGAAAGAGGCAATATCCCCATTTACCTGAAAGATGTAGCCGAGATAAAGGAAGGCTTTAAAGAGAGAAGAAATTTGGTTAGATTAAATAATGAAGAGGGTGTGGGGATAGTTGTCTTTAAACAAGCAGACGCTAATTCAGTTAAAGTAGTTGACCGGCTAAAGGATAAAGTAGAAAAAGTAAAGAAACACATGCCTTCTGAGGTTAAAGTTATTTATTCCTGGGACCAAGCAAAACTTATAAAGATGTCTATAGGTGCGGTTAAGTCAAATGCTAAATGGGGAATATTGTTTGCTATCTTAATTATATATCTCTTCTTAAGAAGTTATAGAGCAACAATTATTATTGGTCTAACTGTTCCCATTGCTATAATTACAACCTTTATTTTGATGTTCTTTGCCGACCTATCTATAAATATGATGAGCTTGGGAGGATTAGCCTTAGGAGTAGGGATACTGGTTGATAACTCCATTATTGTCTTGGAAAGTATATACAGGCACCTGAGCTTAAAGAGAGATGAAAGGGAAGCATCAATTGCTGGCAGTAAAGAAGTAGTTACGGCAATTTCAGCCTCAACATTTACTACAATTTGTGTCTTCTTGCCCATTGCTTTTATATCTGGAATCGTTGGGGAGCTCTTTAAGGAGATGGCTTTAACGGTAGCCTTTTCCCTGCTTACATCACTATTTGTAGCCTTAACCCTAACTCCCATGCTTTGTTCAGTTCTCTTAAAGAAAGAAGCAAAAGAGATTAAATATAAAGGGGAATTTTTAAATTTTGCCTTGGACATTCATGATAGAGCTCTATCCTGGGGATTAAATCATCGGTTCTTAACTATATTAATAGTATTTATAATGTTTTTATCATCTCTTGGTCTGGTCAAATTTATTGGAAAGGAATTCTTACCTGATGTGGAAGGTGGTGACTTTATGGTCAAGGTAAAGTTGCCGGTGGGGGTAAATATTAATGAGACTAACAAAGTCGTAAGAGTAATTGAAAATAAAATCCTCTCCTACCCTGAAGTTAGCACTGCATTTTGTCAACTTGGTTTACTTGAAGAACAGAAAGAAGATATAGCGTTTGGTTCTACATCTACTGATGTTAATGAAGGTATAGTCTGGGCTGACCTTAGAAGAAGGGGAAAAATTAAGGATAGAAAGACAAAAAAACAAATTCAGGAAGAGATGAGAAGCTTTTCTGAGCAGATACCAAATACAGATGTTCAGGTAATTGGTGGTGAGGAGATGCTCTTCTCAGGTGAGGTAGGAAGGGCAATTGAAGTAATCATTTACGGGGATGACAAAGAGATACTCCAGCAATATGCCAAGATTTTAGAGGATAGAATTAATAAGATTGAGGGAATAGTAAATGTAGAGGTATCCTTTAAGGAAGGCAAACCAGAGTTTCAAATTTATGTGGATAGAATAAGAAGTGCTAACTTAGGATTTACGGTCGGGGAGATTGCCTCTTGTATTGAACAAGCATTAAAGGGGAGAGTGGTTACAAAATACAGAAGATTTGGCAAGGAAATTGATGTCTTTTTAAGGTTAGAGGAGGATGACAGAAATAAAATAGAGAAATTAAAAAACCTTATCTTAGTCTCCAGATATGGCAAGTCAGTTAGGCTGGGGGAGGTATCTAATGTTAAAAGAGCTAAAGCACCGGACAAGATTGAAAGAGAAAGTCATAGAAAGGTGGTAAGAATAATATCAAGTATTGCTGGAAGAGACTTAGGTAGTGTTACCGAGGAGGTAAAAAGAGTAGGAGATTCACTTTCACTTCTTCCAGGATATTCTCTTGATTATAGTGGAAAAGCAAAGCAGATGAGTGAAGCATTTGAAAAGCTACTCTTTGCTTTAACTATGGCTATACTTTTAGTCTATATTGTCTTAGCCTTTCAATTTGAATCATTAGTTCATCCACTGGTAATTATGTTTACTACACCCCTGGTTATAATTGGTGTTCTCTTCATTTTGTTTATTACTAAAACAACGCTTTGTATAACATCTTTAATTGGATTGATTATGGTAGTAGGAATAGGTGTCAATGACGGTATAGTCTTGGTTGACTATACAAATCAGTTAAGAGCAAGAGGTAAAGAAAAAAGAGAGGCAATCCTTGAGGCTGGAAGCACAAGACTCCGACCGGTCTTACTTACCTCTTTCACTACTATTTTAGCCTTAACGCCGATGGCTATAGGACTTGTTGGTGAAGGTGCAGAGATGAATATTCCCTTATCCTTAGCAATTATTGGAGGTCTAACAACCGCTACTGTGCTTACCTTGGTAGTTATCCCCGTCATTTATAGCATATTGGATGAGGTAGGAGAAAGAATATTCGGCTCAAGATTCCAGAATCTAAAAAGGAGCTAAAGTGCGAGCCCCGTTAGAAAGCTTGGACAAGCCCGGAGAGCGGGGTTTTCTAACGGGGTAAAATTATGTTTATTTACTGGAGAGAGAAAGAGAGTAAGAAGAATAAGCCGCCTAAACAGCGGATAAGAAAAAAAATACTAAATGTAGGGACAAGAAATTAAAACACTTTAATTCTATGTCCCTACAAAAGGAGAGAAAGATGCTTCTCAAAAAGGTTAGACTGAGTGAAATTAAGGGTGCAATATACCAACCAACCCATCCATACCCTCCATCCTGTTATCTGCCATGCTTATAAATACCGTAGTGAGAAGAATTATAGGTAATTTTCAAAAGGAGAGTGAATTTTGAGTATAGTTGGTAAGATATGCAAGAAGGTCACTGAGAAAGAATATAAATTTGCAATACCACACTTTATAACGGTATATGCTCTATAATATTTGGGAGGTGGTAAGAATGTAATCTGTAATACACCACTTCAGGAGAGAAATATCCAGCAGGACTTCTGGCTTAAAGATAAGTTGGTAGTTATTGAGAATGTTCCAGCGGGAGTATGTCCTCGATGTGGTGAAAAAGTTGTGAATGCAGAGGTGGGGGAACATATCGCTGAACTCCTTAAGGATAGTAAGCGTATAGACAAATCACCTACTATATCTGTTCCCTTAATAAAGTATGAAGTAGCAACTGGAGTGGTTTAAATCTTTTTGGACGCACGGCAGATAACGAGACTGTTGGAAAAGTCCTAAGCCTGTTCCCTGAATCAAGCCTGGCCTGGCGCCAGGCCGGGGTTCAGGGCAGGCTCTGACAGGCTCAGGAACCCTCTCTTGATGGTTCAAGTATTTTCAAAAATATAGCAAAAGCCTGTTCCTGACAGCCCCTGATTAAATCAGGGGCAGGAATATGGCAAAAATTGTAAAGGAGGGGAGGGGGGGAAGGAGTATAGATTATAAAGGATTTGTAGGGGCGACATTTATGACGCCCGTATTTATGCGGGTTTGATAAATCAAACCCCTACGAGGGCAAGACTTGAAAAACTCTAATAACTGTGATACAATATCAACATAGCAAGAGAACCATGCATAAAATTTGCAAGAGTGTTTTGTTATGTTATCTCATTTCTTTTTTAGTATTTTTGCGAGGGGGTGGTATTTATGGTTAAAGTAAAAGGTATATATCAGGGCAACTTTGTTGAACTACTTGAGCCAGTGAAAGCAAAAGAGGGAATTGTAGTCGAAGTCATTTTTAATGAGGTCAATAAAAGTGACCAATCTTACATTGCGGCAATGAAGCAGGAATTAGAGCGTATGGAACGAGGGATTCACCTTGGCGGCGGACCATACTATCAATTGCGGGGTGAATTACATGAGCGATAATTTATTTATCGATACCAACATTCTACTTTATGCTTATGATTTAGATGCAGATATTAAACATGATATTGCCAAGAAGTTAATCCAGCAGTGCTGGAAGCAGAATAGTGCGGTTGTTAGCATCCAAGTATTATGTGAGTTTTTTGTCCAGTCAACACGTAAAGGCGATTCTATTATTAGCCCTGAAGAAGCCAAATCCATTTTGAGGAATTTGTCTTATAATTGGCAAGTCATTATTCCTGATATTCAAATGGTTATGGAGGCTATTAGGGGACAAGAGAATTATCAACTCTCTTTTTGGGATGCTTTAATTTGGGCAGCAGCTAAAAAGGCAAAAGTTGAGAAGCTCTATACTGAAGATTTTCAACATGGACAAATCGTTGAAGGAGTTAAATTTATCAATCCTTTCAAAGTTGCTATTAAAAACGAGTCCAGTGTTGATGCGACATAAAGATATAGGAACATACGATTCAATAGTTTTATACTGGGATTATTTGCAAGAAGGGGATACTATTCAGGCAATTCATGCCAAGAGCATTATAGTTGAGGAAGGGAAAGAGTATAGGTTGTAAGGATTTGTAGGGGCGACATTTATGACGCCCTTGAAAAACTCTAATGCCTGTTTTCATGAGCACAAGGAAATGGCAAAAGCATCTCTCTTTGACTTATTTAATTGCCCGTTTTCACAAGCACAATTATTTGACACAATCTTAAAAATTTGTTATAATAAAGAACGTGGAACAGATTTGAGGTATATTCAAGAATTACTTGGTCACAAGAGTTCAAAAACCACAGAAATTTATACTCACGTTAGTGAGCGGGATATTGGACGGATTAAAAGCCCTTTGGATTTTGGGAAAAAATGACAACAAAAAGTTGCAATTTGAGGCTTCACATAGAGTCGTGTATAAACCCCGTTAGAAATACCAAGCTTACTTACTGGTGGGATATAATTTCTAACGGGGTAAACGAAGTAGTTCGGCTATTTTAAGTTGTCTGCCATTTGAAGAGAGATTATAATAGAAATCAATAAAATATGAAATAGGGAGGAGGTTTTATAAATGCAAATGCGAATGGAAGGGAAAACTTTAGTGGTCAAAATTCCAAAAGATTTGATTTCAAAAGATTATGTGGAGAGGTTTGTTGAGAGGTTAGAACTGGAAATGCTGGTCGAAAAAAGTCAGATGACAAGTAAGGATGCTTGGAAGCTATCAGAAGAAATAAAAGAAGATTGGTGGAAGAAGAACAGGAATAAGGTGTTGAAAAGGATGAAAAAATAAGATGAAGGTAGTCATCGACACAAATATCATCTTTTCTGCATTACTACGGGGTGGGCAGAGGTATAGGGATATTTTATTTTTTGAAAATGCCGAGTTTTATTCATGCAAATACACAATAGTTGAAATTTTTAAGCATAAAGAGAAGATAGTTAAATGCAGCAAACAAGCGGAAGAAGTTGTATTGGAAATATTGTATAGGATTTTGAAGAACATTCACATTGTGAACGAAGAGCTCATATCTAAAGAAAGGTTAATGGAAGCCTATGATCTTTGCCAAGATATAGATGAAAAAGACTCAGTGTTTGTTGCTTTAACTCTTGAGCTGGACGGGGTTTTATGGACAGGAGACAAGAAACTAAAAGAGGGTTTGAAAAAGAAAGGATTTGGCAGATTTTTTGAAAAGAAGATTCGGTAAAACCCCAAACGGCAGACAACGAGACTGTCGGAAAAGTCCTAAGCCTGTTCCCTGAATCAAGCTTGGCCTGGCGCCAGGCCAGGGTTCAGGGCAGGCTCTGACAGGCTCAGGAATCCTCTCTTGATGGTTCAAGTATTTTCAAAAATATGGCAAAAATTGTAAAGGAGGTGAGGTTTGTAGGGGCGACATTTATGACGCCCTTGAAAAACTCTAATGCCCGTTTTCACGAGCACAAGGAAATGGCCAGAGCATATCTCTTTGACTTTTTTAATTGCCCATTTTCACAAGCACAAGCATTTGACACAATCTAAAAAATTTGTTATAATAAAGAATGATGAGAAAGATATATTCAGGAGTTATTAGGTCACAGCCATTCAAAAACTACTGAAATTTATACTCTTGTTACTGAACAATCGTTAAAAGGAATAAAAAGTCCTTTGGACAGTTTAAATCTGGAGAAAGGGGGTGGTAAGTGACAATATTTGTCGGGTGGAAGGTTTCTGGCGATTCAGGAAAGAGGTAGAATATCCACACCAAGTGCTGATATCATACCCAGAATTGGAGTATATCAGCACCAAGTGAAGATATGAACGAGTTATCTGCAACCGCCGATTATGAAAAACTGACACATGAAAAGGAATAGTTTTTAGTTTGGATTTTAATAAAACGATAGGTTAAAATACTGCTATGAAACTACCAATAAATAAAATAAATTAGAGATGCATAGGAGAGAGATAAATGATTGAGACAGACAATCTATTGACTATAAAAGAAGCGAGTGAATGGGCAACGAAACATTTGGGTAAAATAGTAACAACCTCAAATATTTCCTACCTCATTCAATATGGACGAATAAGGAAAATTGGCAACAACGGAACGACACTAATTTCAAAGCAAGAACTTATCAACTATTACAAATCCTACAATGGTAACCGTGAAATTACTTGGAAAAATCAGCTTGGCAATGACATGAATTGGGCTTTATCATTTGACCAATATAAAGAAGCCGAGACAACCAAACACGTTCACCGACTTCACCCATACAAAGGTAAATTTATTCCGCAACTCGTTGAGTATTTTCTTGACAACCATACTGACAATTTCAAGAAGGAGGTATTATGAATATTTATCAGATTGTGCTTACAAAAAGTTTTTTGGTAACGGTCAGTGCCGAAACACAGAAAGACGCAAGAAGAATTTGTGAATTTTACACAAGTGACATTCAGGATATTTCAACTTCAGAAAACAGAGAAAAAGAAAAATTTCAGATTGAAAATATTGAGTGTACCGTAAATGATACTTTTGATTGCAGGAAAATAGAAACAATATGAAAGAAATTACGACAAAAATAATTCAAGGTGATTGTAAGGATGTTCTGAAAACAATTGATGATAATTCAATTGATTTAATTGTTACATCGCCACCATATGCTGATAGACGAGAACATACTTATGGTGGGATAAAACCCGAAAAATATGTAGATTGGTTTTTACCAATTAGCGAGCAACTTTTACGGGTTTTAAAACCTACTGGTACATTTATTTTAAATATTAAAGAAAAAGCTGAAAACGGTGAAAGGCATACTTACGTTTTGGAATTGATTTTGACTCTGCGAAAACAAGGTTGGCTTTGGACAGAAGAATTTATTTGGCACAAGAAAAATTGTTATCCGGGAAAATGGCCAAATCGTTTTCGTGACGCTTGGGAGAGATGCTTGCAATTTAACAAAACAAAGAAATTCAATATGTATCAGGAAGAAGTTATGATTCCTGTCGGAGGTTGGGCAAACGGAAGATTAAAAAATCTAAGCGAAACTGATAAAACAAGGGACAATTCAAAGAGTGGAAGTGGATTTGGTAAAAATGTCTCAAACTGGTTAAATCGTAACAGAGTATATCCTACCAATGTATTAAATTTTGCAACAGTTTGTAACAACAAAAAACATAGCGCCCCCTTTCCCGAAGATCTGCCCAAATGGTTTATAAAATTATTTACAAAAGAGTATGATTGGGTGTTAGATCCATTTGCAGGTTCGGGTACAACGTTAAAGGTAGCAAAATTGATGCATCGTAACTCTATTGGTATAGAAATATTACCTGAATATGTGGAAATGCTTAAGAAAAATCAAACAGAAAAAGAATTTGTATTGTTTGAACCAAAGGTAAAATATGAATCAGTTAAATCTAAATGAAGTCTACGAATATGTTGAAAAGCATATTTCCGCTTTTCATCAAAAACGACTTGAATACATTACATCTACAACTAAATTAGATAAAATTCTTCAGCAGAAAAATCCTTATT
>Ga0210017_1004125_pt1 | contig 11990 bp, 15 predicted proteins | sample CryGeyCG2014_020_FD_183966 | JGI IMG/M metagenome (GOLD analysis project Ga0210017, IMG submission 183966) | Groundwater microbial communities from aquifer - Crystal Geyser CG08_land_8/20/14_0.20 (SPAdes) (version 2) | ecosystem: Environmental > Aquatic > Deep subsurface > Groundwater | place... | reverse complement strand
ACCGTGCTGTCCTTCGTGCCCCTGTCAATCGCGGGGCTCGGCTTGCAGGAGGGCGCGGGCGCGCTCGCGGTTTACGAGGTGCTCGGCATTCCGCTCGCGCAGGCTTCCGCGCTCATGATTTTGGTGCGCTTCGTGGAGGCTGGCGGGGACTTGCTGGGCTTGAGGGAGTGGTTCCGATGAGCGAAAGACCGAAGGTTGGCGTGGGCGCGATAATGCTGCGTAACGGGCTTGTTTTGGTGGGCAAGCGCCTGGGCAGCCACGGCAGCGGCACTTGGACGATTCCGGGCGGGCACCTTGAGTTCGGCGAGAGTTTCATCCAGTGTGCGGAACGCGAGGTTTTGGAGGAAACAGGATTGCGTTTGGCGAACCCTCGCTTTTCGAGCGTTTCCAACGGCGTGATGGAAGGCAAGCAATACGTGACGGTTACGGTCGTGGCGGACTGCCCGGAAGGCGAGCCGCGCGAGCTCACGGACAAGCTGGTGGAGTTCAAGTGGATTGACCCGCGCAAGCCGCTGCCCGAGCCTTTCTTCGACTTCGCGAGGACGAGCCTGTCGCTATACCTCGAAGGCCGCGTCATCAACGACTTTTAACGCAAGACTATTTTCAGGCGTTTTATCGCGTTTTTGAATTTTTGAACGTCCTCGGTGCTGCAGGGCGTGAACTTTTCCTTTCGCATCATTCCGTCAAGCTCGCCCAGCGTCACGAAACGGCATTCCGTCGCTTCCTGCGCGTTTATTACGGGTTCCCCGGAAGCCTCGCAGTAGAACACGGTTATCATTTCCTTTTCGGTGGCGTCGCTGAACGGATACTTTTCAACGAGGGTTATCGAGTCGCTGAGGCCGGTTTCCTCCATTAGCTCCCGCTTTGCCGCCGCTTCATAGGTTTCGCCGTAGGAAACGTGGCCGCCCACGTTCGCCTCCCACTCCGAGGGGTGCAGGTCTTTTTTCGGCGAGCGCTTCATTATCAGTATTTTGCCGCCCTTGACGACCACGATGCCCATTGACCTGTGGCGCAGATGCTTCGCATGGCATTCCTTTCGCGAGGCTTTCCCGATTTCGTTGTCGGAGTCGTCGACTACGTAGAAAGTTTCCGACGGGTCGTTGAAGTCAGCCGCGGCTTTGCCGTGCCCGCCCGTTTTCATTGCTTACAGGCGCTTGTGTTCGAGCTCTTCCTGCGGGTTGCCCCACTCTTCCCTGAATTCGAGTTTCTTGGTTTCGGGAATGAAGGCGAACGCCTGCACGTAAAACCGCGTCTTCATGACGAGGTAGTCGCGCGACGACTTGTCCACCTTCAGCGGGACCTCGAGCGTGCCGACGCCCTCATTGTAGGACGCCTTGCAGTCGGGCAGCAGGTCCGACGCGAGCGCCGCGAACTTTTCCTCGGGCTTCGAGTACTCGGCGACGACTTCGTAATCGTAAACGAGCTCCTTGTCCGCGAGGGGGTGGTTGAAGTCCACGCGCACGCGCCCGCCGCTCACGCTTTGCACGCGCGCGGCGCGGCCGTCCAGCTCGACGGGCATGCCCGCGTACGGCTGCACTTTTTGCTCCTGGAATTTGGATAGCGGGACGAGGCGCACGTCGTCCGCGTTGCGGGTGCCGAAGCCTTTTGCCGCCGGAATGACTATTTGCTTCTTGTCGCCCTTCTTGGCGTTGAGCAGCTCTTCGTCCAGCCCTTCGATTACCTGCTTCTTCCCGACGGGCACGAGCGCTGGGCCGTAGCGCACGCGTTCGTTGAAAATGCCCGCCTTCTTGGCTTCGGCTTCGCTCGTCGTGTCGAAAACCTTGCCGTCGTCCTTGGTTTTCGCGGTGTAGTTTATCCTCAAAAATTCCCCTTCTTTAGCCATTTTTCAATCCACCTTTTTTCCGTTGGTTAGGAAGCGTTTGCCTGCGTTTCGTTCGCCGCCGTGCCGTTCATTGAAGCGTTAATCGAGGCTTGCGGTGTCGTCGAAGGCGTTGCTTCGGGCGTGATTTTCTGTGCCTCCTCGATCATCAGGCGCGTTATCTGGTCGCCGTCCATTTCCGCGTAAACCAGCACGCGCACCGTTTTGCCCGCCCACGCGCCTTCCGCGTAAACGAGCCCGGGCTGCTGGTTGAGCGTTATAGGGTACAAGTCGTGCGTCGCGTTGACGTCGTTCAAGTCGCTAAGCGTCACCTTGCCCGAAAATTCGAGCTTGGCGGACCAGAGTATTATCGGATTGCATACGGCCGAAAGCGCCGTTTGCAGCTGTTCAACCGTCGCGTTGGACGCGTTCGCGGACAGCATCGCAGTGTAACCCGTCTGCGATGCCCTGTAGGCGAGCGTTATTTCTGGCACCTGCTTTGCCAGCGCCGCGGGGTCGGTGCCCGTGGCGTTGCAGTCGAAGAAAAGGGATTTTTGGAGTTCCACGATTTTGGCGTCCGCCTCGGCAGCGCCCGCGAACTGCCCGGCGGCGGGAGCGGGCGTAGGCGTGGGCGTCGCGCGCTGGTACATTATGACCGAGAACGTGCCCACTATGAACGTGAGTATGATGACTACCCCGAATGCCACTATCAGCGTGCGCTTGACGTTCATTTTTTTACCCTCTTGGCTTCTTCTTTTCTTTTAATTTCGGCCTGAATTGCCTTGATTGCCGCCGTTATCCTTTCATCGGAGAACGGGCCCTTGCCCGCGCTTATGCCCGCTAGGAATTCCGTGCGGATATTATTGGTTTCTTCAATTTGCGTCTTGTTTTGTTTCTTGCTCCACAGCTCCTTGGGCACGCCCGTGGGAATGCGGAAGCCGAGCGAGTATAGGAATAGGGGGAAGTTGTCTTTAATGTTTCTGTCCAGCTGGTCGCGTTCGGAATCCTTCGCGACCGACGACTGCAGTATACTGCCTATCCTGGCGTAGACGCAGTTCAGGAAGCCGCTGTATTCCGCAGGCTTGACCCCCTTGAAGCGGTCCAGCTGGTCTTCGTGCACCGCGCGCAGGGCCGAGACTATTTCGTCAGTATTCAGCGTTCTCTCCTTAGGGGTGATTTTCGCCGGCAACAGCAACTGGTATATTTCGCCGTGCGTGACGAAGCCGTCGCGTCGGAGTATTTCGTCACCCAGGCTGCGAATGTCGAAGTCCGCGACGTGCAGCGCCCGCAGGGCTTGCCGCATCAGGTAAAGGTGCCAGTCAACCACCGGATTTTTGGCGGTCGTCGTCTTATAGGCGATCTTGCTTTCGCTCAGCCCGGCGATGACGTCGCCCGCCGCGTCGTTGGTTTCCGCGAACTTTTCCGGGTCTTCGACGAGCTTCTCCGGCTCGAAGCGAAAAGGCATCAGTCCTGGCTTCGGTTTAGCTCTCGGCCTTGGTTTAGCTCCGGGCCTTGGGTTACCCATGCTAAGAAATGGGGCGGAACGGCTTTTTAATCAGTGCGAGTACCGCAGCAGGCGTTCCTTGAGCTTTGCCGCCTTTTCCGGGTCCAGCTGGATCCGGTTGTCCACCACTTCAACCGTTTGCTTCTTGACGAGCACTATCTTGTTCGGCTCCAAGTCGCCCGACAGCAGCACGCCCGGCCCGACTATGCTGTGCGGCCCGACCTTGACGCCCGGCAGCAGGGTCGAGTTGCTTCCGGTCTTGCAGTCGTCCGCCATTATGACGCCCAGCTTGTCCAGCGGGGTTTCAATGCGCCCCTTGCCGTGGATGTTCACCTTTATTTTTCCCTCGTCGAAGCGGTAGTTCGCGGTAACCGTGCCCGCGCCCAGCGAGCAGTTGTCGCCGATTATCGAGTCGCCGACGTAGCTCGAGTGCGTCCAGCAGTTGTCCCCGATTATCGAGTGCTTTACTTCGGACGAATATCCGATGACCGAGCCCGCGCCGATGCTGGCGTACCCGCGCACGAGCGCGTTGTTGCCGATTACGGCGCCGTCGCCTATGAAGCAAGGCCCCTCGATTATCGCGCCCTCGAAAACGCGCACGTTCTCGCCGATGAAAACCTGTTTTCCCTTCACGACCGCGCGCTTGCTTATCTTCGCGGTTTTCGCGATGCGCGCCTTTTGCGAGTCAAGGAAGTGCTCGTTGAGGCGGAACAAGTCCCACGGGTACTTGTAAGAGCCGAAGAACCCCTTGTAGCCCACCGCCTTGACTCGCCTGCCGTCGTCTATCATCGCCTGCAGCGCTTCCTCGAACTGGGCGTCGCCCACGGGGCGCTTGCGGCAGTAATCGAAAATCCCTTCGGTTAAGGCATAGGCGCCGACAACCGCGTTGTTGCTCGGCTCCTCGCCGGCCGCCGGCTTCTCAACGATTTTCGTGACCGAGTCCCCGTCGAGCGCGATTATGCCGTACTTCCACGTTTCCTCCACCTGCTGCGCAGCGAGAACCGCTTCCGCCTTCTTCGACTTTTGCACCAGTTGCTTGACAAGCGACGCGTCGAAAATGTCGTCCGCGTTGAAGACCGCGAATTTGCCGTTGAGGCGGCTTTCCGCGCACTGGAGCGCGTGCGCCATCCCGAGCGCCTTGTCCTGGTAGGCGTATTCTATTTTTACGCCGAACTTGGAGCCGTTGCCGAAGTAGTCGCTGATTTGCTCGGCGTTGTGCCCGATGACCGCCACGATTTCCCTGATTCCGCCGCCGCGCAGCGATTCGAGCACGCGCTGCATGAGGGGCTTTTCGAGTATCTTGAACATGGGCTTGGGCTTGTTCACCGCGAGCGGGAACACGCGCTTCCCGCTTCCGCCGGCCAAAACGACAGCTTTCATGTTAACCCAACGCCTCCTTTGCGATTGATTCGACCGCGCGCTCCAATTCCTGCACCCTAACGAGAGTGCGCGCCTCAAAATAAAGCTTGATTATGGGCTCGGTGCCGCTCGGGCGCACCATGAGCCACGAGCTATCGGGGTAATCATAGCGGAAGCCGTCCGCATCGTTCAGCACGCCGTTGCCTTCCAACGATTCCAGCTTCTTCCCGATGAACGCCATTGCCTTTTGCTTTTTCTCGTTGGGGCACGCCAGCCGCTTTTTGGACGAGTGGTTGCGCGGCGTTTCCGCCAGAGTCTTTCGCACGGAAGAAAAATCGTCCGTTGACGCGAGCAGCACGAGCGCAGGGTAAAGCGCCGCGGAAAAAAATCCGAACTCGGGCATCACGTAGTGCCCGCTTTCCTCCACGCCCATCGCCGCGTTTTTCTCGCGGCAGGCGCGCACGATTGCCCCGTCGCCCACCTTCGTCCTGTAAACCGTCGCGCCGATTTTGGCTAGCACCGCGTCCAGATACGAGCGGCTCTCAACGGTCCCGATGACTAGGCGGTTCTTCTTGCTCTTCAGGTTGGCGAGGCACACGGCCGCATTGTTCTCGTCGTCGTCCCACGCACCATTTCTGTCGAAGAACGCCACGCGGTCCGCGTCGCCGTCGAACGCGATTCCGGCTTCGGCACCAGTTTCGCGCAGCGCTTCCACTGCCAGCTTCAGGTTGGGCGCCTTGGGCTCGAGGGGGCGGTTGCTTTTCGTAGCGTCGGGAACGCAGTTGAATTCGACCACGTCATAGCCCAGCTTGCGCAAGACGCGCGGCGCGACCAGGGCGGCTGGTCCCGCGGCGCAGTCCACGAGTACGCGCATGCGCTTCCTCGGCTTGGGTGCGATTTTCACGAGGCGTTCCGCGTACTCCGTAACGCCGTCGATTTCGCGCAGCGTTCCCTTTGTTTTCGCGCGAGCCGGCGGCTTGTCGATGAGCTTTTCGATGGCCTCTTCGTCGGCTTCGGGCAGCGCGCCGTTCGCGTCGCAGAATTTTATCCCGTTGTACTCCGGCGGGTTGTGGCTCGCGGTTATCATCACTCCGCCGTCAAAGCCGAGTTCGCGCGTCAGGTAGTACAGCCCCGGCGTGGTCAATACGCCGAAGTCGGTGACCTCGCAGCCTTGTTCGGCCAGCCCTTGCGCCAGCGCGTCGCGGATGCGCTGCCCGCTTGGGCGGGTGTCGCGCGCAATGCAGACCTTTTTTTCCGCGCCGTAGAACGCCCCCGCGGCGTCGGCCGCCTTGCGTACGAACGCGTCGGTCAGCTGCGAACTCGCCAAGCCGCGGATTCCTGAGGTCCCGAAGTATTTTCCCATTGGCTTCACTGGTTCACTTGCGTTTTGCCATCCACCACGCGACCGCGCCGAGCAGGATTGCCAGCGCCGCGACCATAGCATAAAAACCATAGTCCGGTCCCTGCTGGCTTGGCGGCATTGCCGTCGGCGAGACTTGCGCGGCTGAGGGTGAGAGTGTTGCGCTGGGCTTGGCGGCGCACGCGCCGTCCGCGCAGGCGTAGTCGCATTCGATGCGCTTGCTCTTGGGCAGCACGCCTTCGCAGTAGTGCTCGACCACGATTTTGTCGGTGGCGCAGAAGTCCTCTTGCGTGTAAGTGCCGTTGACCGCCTGCCCGTCCAGCGTTCCCTTGACTTCCGCGTTGACGCCGTTGTCGGAGTCCGTGCAGGTCAGCTGCAGGAGGCAGGACGCGTTTGCGCAGCCGCCGAGGCACTCCTGCGCCGAGGGCACGCACTCGTTTTGGGCGCACGAGTATTCGTAAAGCCAGTCGCCGTCGCACCACGCGCCCGCAGACAGTATTTCGGACTCGCAGCCGTTGGCAGTCGGGGCGCACGAGCCCGCGCAGCACGCCTTGTAGCGCACCGCGTTGGACGCGAGCCGCCTGAAGCCCGCTGGTGTCTCATAAAAAATCGTGCCCGCCTGCAGCACGTTGTTGGGCGAGATTGAGTAGTCCGCGGCGAGCACGTAGAACGCGTCCGAGGAGTATTCGCTGCCGAACCCGAAGGCGCGTTCGTCGGCGTAAAACTTGACGAACGAGGCGTTTATTTTCCCGCTGCCGTAGCTGAATGACTGGACTGACGGGTAGTCCGCGTAAATCGTCTTGTTAGCGGACGTGCACTGGAAGGTGACGTTGTTGGACAGCGTTTTGTTCACGCTCGCCTCGGGCAGGGGGTTTAGCGGCCGGATGAACAGGTTTCCCTCGTAATTGCCCGCCCACGAGCTGTCCCCCTGTTTGACGAGCACCGTGAGCGTCTTGCCCGCGCCGTTGAATGCCGCCTCGTGCAGCGAGTTCCGCGCGGTCAGGGCTACAACGTCGCCGCGCAGGTCCCACGTGTAAGCGGGCGCCATGTAGACGTTCTCGTCAAAGTGGACGTAGAACTCTTCCGCGCAGTCCGCCATAGCGTTGGCGTAGCACGCCGCGACGACCAACAAAAACAAAGCCTTCCTCATATTGACTTTCACCCCTTCCGCGCGGGGCGGCTCTCGTCCGGCCCGTCCGCGCCCTGGTACCTGCTCTTCAATTCCTTGTGACCGTAAGGCTTGTCCGCCGGCGTGGACAGCTGCCCGAAGGCGATTTGCGCGATTTCCATTCCCGGGTACAGCGCAACCGGCAGCTTTCCAACGTTGCTCAGCTCCAGCGTGAGCCTGCCCTTCCATCCGGGGTGCACCTGCCCCGCGGTAGCGTGGATTATCACGCCAATGCGCCCCAGCGAGCTCTTGCCTTCGAGCAGCGCGAACAAGTCGTCGGGCAGCTCGATTCGTTCGACCGTGCAGCCGAGCACGAACTCGCGCGGATGCATGATGAACGGCTCGCCGCCGGTTATCTCCACGCGCTCGGTGTAATCGCCCTTCTCGCGCGCGTCGATGAACGCCGTGTGCACGCTCTTGAACACGCGGAACTCGTTGGAAAGGTGCAGGTCAACGCTGGACGACTGCACGCATTCCGGCTTGAACGGCTCGATTGCGATGCGCTTGCGCCTTATTTCCTCAAGGATGGTTCGGTCGCTCAACAGCATTTCGTTTCACCATACAAATTCGTCGTACATTTTTTCGTAATCCTTCGCCGTGTTGTCCCAATTGAATTTTTTGACGGCGCGCTTGCGTCCGCCCGCTCCCAGGCGCTTTCTCAAACCCTTGTCCGCCAAGAGCGTTTTAACCTTTTCCTTCAAAGCGGCGGCGGAACGCTTGCGCACCGTGAAGCCGCAATCGCGCGTGACCACTTCCGGGATGCCGCCCGCGTCCGTGCCTATCACCGGCTTTCCGCACGCCATCGCCTCGGCGAGCACCATTCCGAACGGCTCCCAAACGCTCGGCAGCGCGAACACGTCGCACGCCGCGTACATCTTCGCCAGCTTCCCGTCGGAAACGCGTTTCGTGTAAAACAGCGCGTCGCAGCCGACGCGCTTCGCCTCCGCCTTCAATTCCGATTCAAGCGGCCCCCTGCCGAATATCACCAGCTTGGCGTCCACGCCCGCCATCGCGCGTATGAGGTATTCAAAGCCCTTCTGCTTCACGAGCCTCCCGTTCGTCAGCACAATTGCCCCGTCGAACCCGATTTCCTCGCGGAACTCGTTGCCGCTTACGCGCGGGTTGAACAGCCGCGAGTCAACGCCATTATAAGCCACGCGCGTCTTGCCCCACATCTTGCGCGGCACGGTCGTCTCTATGGTCGCCCGGCTCACGCCCGCGATGCACGCGCACTCCGCCATGGTCTTTTTGCCGATGACGTCGTCGTAAAATTGCGCCATCGAATCGGTGGCAAAATCAACGCCCTGCACGCGCGCGTTGTGCAGCGTCAGCCCCAGCGGCTTCTTGAGCTTCTTCCTTATCAGCGCCACGTCCGCCGAGCCGTAAACGAAGCGGTTGTGGATGTGCACCACGTCCGCATCCCTAGCCTCGCGGTCCAGCTCGAACAGCGAGAACGGCGTCACGGGCAACGGCGGAGGAAGCGGGCGGGGCAAATGCTTCAACACCCACGCGGGAGTGCGCACAACGCGCACGCCTTCCTCGATTGACTCGTGCTTCGTGCCGGGCAGGCGCGCCGTGAGCACGGTTACGTCGTGCTTGCGCGCAAGCCGGCGGCTCACCTCGTACAAGTGCTTTTCCGTCCCGCCGAAATAAGGCGGGTAGAACGGGTTCAGCATCAATATTTTCAGTTCGACCGCCTCGACGCGAGCACGCGGTGCAAAGAGTAGCCGAACAGCAGGCAGCCCGCCACCAACAGCGCCAAGCCGAGCCCGTCGACTGCCTGCGCGGGTATGGGCGGCATCGCCTGTGCGGCAGTAGTCATTTTTTCCGCGGCATCCAACACGGTTTCGCCCCTTCCGGCGAAATTCCCCGCCTGCCCGCCGTAAAACAGCTTCCACAACCCGCCGACCGCAAGCAGCGCGCCCAGCGAAAGCGTAAGCCAAACCCTGTGCCCTGCCGCGGGCTCGAGCACGCCCCTGCCTTTTCCGGTCAAGTCGTAGTAAACCCACTTGCCGTTCCTGCGGCGCTCGATTAGCCCCGCCGCCTCGATTTTTTCCAGGTGCATTGCAGCAGCCTGCACGCTCACGGCAGTTTCGCGCGCCAGCTCGCTCGCGGTCTTGCCACGCTCAAGCAGTGCCTTCAGCAGTTGCACGCGCTTCTCGCTTGCGAGCGCCTTGAACGAGTCCCTGTCAAGCGTTACTTCCATTTTTTTTCACCGTCAGGCGATTTCCAGCGTTTCCTCTTCCGGCTTCCTGCGCGACGCGGGTCGGTCGGCATGCCGATTGGCACGAGCACGAGCGGTTCAAAGCCGTCGGGAATCTTGAGTATCTTCCTGGCTTCGCCCGCGTCGAACGCGCCCACCCAAACCGCGCCCAGCCCCAAGCCGTGCACCGCCAGCAGCAGGTTTTCCACGGACGCCGCGACGTCCATTATCGCGTACTTGTCCAGCGAACCAGTCCGGCGGCAGTCCGCGCACGCGACCACCACGAGCGGCATTACGGGTTCGAACTTGTTGAGCGTGACCGCGCACAAGTCCTTGACCTTGGTCTGGTCGAAAACGAAATAGAATTTCCTGCTCTCCAAATTGTGCGCGCTCGGCGCCCAGCGCACCGCGTCCTTGAACGCCTGCACCTGGTTCGAGTCAAGCGCGCATTGCTTGAACTTCCTTATGCTGCGCCGCGTCCTTATCGCCTCTACGACGTCCATTCCCAACCCACCGGAAAGCATTACACCCGCGTCTTTTAAAACTCCCCGTAACCTTCAACAAGTCACATGCCTTTCACGCCTTACCACGCCGGCCCCGCGCTCTTCTTCGCAGCCGCGCTTTCCCCGATCGTTTCGTTCCCAGTTTTCCTTGCCGCTTCCCTGTTGCCCGACCTGGAGGGCCTCTTATGGACGCTCGGCTTCGACGCGCAACAGCACGGACTGCTGCACTCTTACTTCGGCGCCCTCGTAATAGCGCTATTGCTGGGCTTCGTTGCGTTCAAATACCGATCCCTGTTCGACCGCTTCGAGTTGTTCCAACGCAAGCGCCCGCTGCGCGACTACCTTTTCTCAGCCGTTGCCGGCGCCTGGCTGCACGTGTTCATCGACTCGCTGGTTTACGCCGACCAGAACCCCTTCCTGCCTTTCAAGGGCAACCCGCTGGCCGGCTTCGCCACTTACGAGGTTGCCGCAGTTGCCTGCGTCCTGTTCGCGCTCGCGGGGCTCATGCTCTACCTCGCGGAAAAACAAAAGTAGTTTTTCAGTTCCAGCCGCGGTTCGCTACGATTTTTTTCTTCAGCTTTGCGCGGCAGTAGAACGCCACGAGCAGGCCTACGGCGATTGCCGCGAGCGCCAGCAAGTGCTCGAGCGGGTCGTAGCCCAGTTCGGTGAACATGTACGCGGCGTACTCCGCGAGCACGCTGAACACCACGAGCCACAGCAGGCGCAGCTCTATCATGTATTCCGCGAACAAGCCCTGCTTCTTGATGGATTCGACGGGGTAGAAGTAAGTGAAGCTGGATGCGGCGAGGAGCACGATTGCCGGGAACGCCCACTGAGTGAAGTCCTTTTCGACGAGTTGCGCGATTAGCGCGAGCGCGAAAACTCCCGCGACGTGGCCGAACAGGTACTGGTTTTCCCTTTCGCCGAACCACTCAATCAAGCCCTTCATGAAAATGCACCTTCCCTTACCTACTACCGAAACCTTGAATAAAAACCGTTTGCATTAGGTTTAGCGGATGATGACCCCATTAATTGTTACACTCTGAAATGTGATGAGTGACGGACGGTCTGACTCAAACTTTCTTTTCTTCCCGAAGAAAAGAAACTTTGATGAAAGAAAAGAAGGAAGGAAAACATGAAACTGGGCAAAACGTTTTACGCTGCCGACCGAAAGGCGTGGCGCGCTTGGCTGGCAAAAAACGGCGCCAAGGAACGCGAGGTTTGGCTCGTTTACTACCGGAAACACTCGGGCAAGCCGCGCGTTTCCTACAACGACGCGGTGGACGAGGCGCTGTGCTTCGGGTGGATTGACGGCACCGTCAAGCGGATTGACGGCGAACGCTACGCCCAACGCTTCACCCCACGCCGCGCAAACAGCCAGCTCTCGCAGCTGAACAAGGAGCGCGTCCGCGTGCTAATCGCGCAAAAAAGGATGACCCAGGCAGGCTTGAAGGCGATTGCGCACGCGTACGACGCGAAGGCGGACCACCTCAAAGTCAGGCTGGCCAAGGACGTTTCCGCCGCGCTGAAGGAAAACGCCGCCGCGTGGAAGCACTTCCGGAAATTCCCGGAGAGTTATAAGCGGATTCGCATAGCGTACCTAGAAAGCCAGCGGCGGCACTCGCCCGAAGCGTTCCGCAAAAGCTTGGCGCACTTCGTCAGGAAAACGGCGAAAAACAAGAAGTTCGGCTTCGTTAGGGGCTAGCGCGCAATCCTCCGTTTGCGTGCAACCGGGCAAGAAATTTTCCGTTTCCAGGCATTTTGCGCCTCGGGGGGTTCCGGTGAAAACCCAACGATTAAATATTGCCGCAGTTTTACCTGCTTGTCGAGTTGTTTTTAATCTTCGAAGGTGCTTCCCGCCAATGGTTTTACTTGAAATCGTCGTTGCAACGCTCGTAGTCTGCGCGGTCTCGCTCGCGGGCGTGGCCTATCTTTGGGTCAAGCCGAAGACACTCGACCGAATCGCGATTTTCCTCGTCGCGCTCAGCGCGGGCGTTTTGATGGGGGACGCTTTCCTTCACTTGCTTCCCGAGAGCGTCGAAGAGAGCGGAGCCGAGTTTTTCGCGCTCGCGTT
>Ga0210017_1004124_pt1 | contig 11992 bp, 10 predicted proteins | sample CryGeyCG2014_020_FD_183966 | JGI IMG/M metagenome (GOLD analysis project Ga0210017, IMG submission 183966) | Groundwater microbial communities from aquifer - Crystal Geyser CG08_land_8/20/14_0.20 (SPAdes) (version 2) | ecosystem: Environmental > Aquatic > Deep subsurface > Groundwater | place... | reverse complement strand
TTTTTAGATCTGGAATTCCAGTATAGAGCATTGGAAAACGTGAGGAGGTGATGATGAAGCCAATCTCTTTAATCAAATTAGGAGTGAGAGGTTCTACTTTATCCAGGTCAACGACAGTTGGGATACCTTCCTCCTTTGCCCACTTTGCACACTGAAGAGCGGCATGGATATCGTGACCATCCAGGTGAAGGAGTTTTCCGGAGCATACCTCCTCTTTTTGAAGTTCTCCTTCGCGGCAAATCAATCGTTCATCTCGATTCCAGAGAATGGTTCGTTCTCCAGATGGGCCATCCACAATGATCATAGAAAACTGATTCGTGGTATTGCGCTCAATCGTTACTGAAGAGACGTCCACTCCCTCCTGACGAATGGAGTGGAGAGAGAACTGGCCCAACTCATCCTCTCCGACTTTTCCAATATATTTCGTTTTTACTCCCCATCGGCTCAGGGCCACCATGGCTGTGGCCACCTGGCCTCCTCCCTGTTTGGAAAACCGGAGCATCTTCGTTTTCGAATTCGGAGCAGGAAATTCTGGAACCACGCTGAGGAAGTCCACAGAGTTAAGGCCCATCCCTACTACATCAAAAGGTTTGTCTTGAAGATGGAGATCGAATCGCATAATTTCCTTTTACAAAGTTTTTATTTATTTTTCAAGGTCTCCAAAAAAGCAGCTTAGCGAAGAAAGGAAGAACTCTACTTTAAGGAAGGCATTCGTTGTCAGATAACGATTTGCTTAACCGGCTGCAATGGAGCGCAGTGGAATTGGCAGTCCGGGTTGAAGCCGTTGTTAGCCTATTATCTTATCAATTTGTTGCTTGAACTCATTGAACAGAGCAACTGCATCCTTGACAAGTGGTTCCATATGTTCTGGAAGGAGTTCCAGTGCGTAAGCATGGCTGAAATAGTGGTGGAAAGCAAGATATTGCTTCAGGTTATTCAGCAATAGGTCAGATATGATGTTCTTTTCGGCTGCCGCAAGCAAGAGATCTCTGTGCCAAGATTCTCCTTGAGGAATTGATAATGATTTTTCCTGAAAAACCTGCTTGACGATATTTTCGATGCCGTTGTAGAAATTGTGAAGCAATGCGGCAACACCCGCGAGCTCGAGCTGAGAGAGTGTTGAAAGAGGACGATCAGGTAGGGCAGAAAGTGCGTTTTCTATAGCCTCATACTCAGCTTCAATACGAAGACGGTAATCAGGCATAGAGAGGTATGCCCTCCCGTAGAATCAGTTCGATGAAACGGGTCTTCTTAGACAGGTCAATGATGTCAACGGGTTTTGATAAAGCGCACAGTAGTTCGCCATAGAAGGTGTAGAAATCCTTTTCCTCGATGCCTTCAACTGCGATATCAATATCCCGGTATTCCTGGGTAGGGGATAGACTGGATCCAAATAGCACCACACGCTTCGCGTGATACTTCCGGGCCAGTTGTTCAATTATATTTTTGTCGGTATCGGTAATCATAAATTCATTATATCATTTTGATATGTTAAAGTCTATTTGGTCTAGCGATTTAAATCAGCGGTGGCTATCAGCCGTCCGCTGGAGTGGTTTGTTGGCTTCTTATTTCCTTTAATCTATCAATAAAACGGAACGACTCAATAATATAAAGGGGATCTTTCATTATTGTTTCTCTGAAAAAGATTGCTACCTGCTTAGGCTGAATCTTACGTCCAAACCTTTCGGGCTTCTTTTGCACCAATAACGTTATCTGAAATGTGCCGCAAAGGGAAAAACAGAGGTCTTATATAATATCGTCCAAATTCCGGGAGCCATGAACAACACGATGAATTTCAACGATTTTGCCACGAATTACGTAGAATACGAGATAGGATTCAATAACGAGGATTCGATAACCTGAATTCTTGAGTTTTTCGTCACGTGGTATGTGACCGAGGAAGGGGTGTATTTTGAGGTTGCCGATACGCTGATCGAGTTTTTCAACAAAGGCTGCCGCATTTGCTGGACTGTCATTTGCGATCCAGTCGAATATTGAAACAAGGTCGTCAACGGCAACAGGAAGGTAACGAAGTGTGTACTTATTTCCCATGCAGGCGCTGCCTAAGCTTTTTCATCACTTGCGTATGCGTAAACCCTTTTTCACCTGCCGCAGCTTGGGCTTGAGCAACAGCGAGTTTTTCGAAAAGCTCCACCCTTGCTTTGAGTCTTTCATAATGCTCAATGCTCATGACAACAAGATCGCCCTCACCATTCGTTGTCAAATAAACAGGCTCGTCTTGTTCATGGCACAGGGAGGCTATGTCTCTCGTTCGGTTGCGCAGGCTTGAAATAGATTTTATTATTGGCATAGGTTCCTCCTTCAGAAGTTCCTCTTACTATTTGTCTTTCATATTAAAACTTAATTATGATAAAATCAAGTACGAATTTGCGCCACGCTTCATATAACGGTAGGCCAAAAGATTGACATCCAAATGCTATGCACTTCTTTTAACCTACACGCGTTAGCTAAAACGGATGTTCACCCCTAATGAAAGAGAGGTGCAAGGGTCCTAATGGTTGTATTTTAAGGTATTCTACGTTGTTCAGGTAGTTTTTTTCTGGTGACTACACGTACCTCCCGATGAGGTAAAGCCATAGGCATTCGAATCCCCAACGCCTTCAACAGTTCCCGCGATTTTTCCCGCGGCCTTGGAATCTTTAGACAGGAACCATGATCTTTAACCTTTACTTCCATCGAACAAAGGGTGGATAACTGTTTGAGTCCCTCTTCAACCGTCATATCAAACGCTGCCCAAGCCTCACGTAATTTGCGTATAATCATATAGGCCAGCATCACCACCAACACGTGCCCCCGCGTGCTTTTCTCCGATCGTACAAAGACAGGCCGAACTTCCAAGATCTCCGTCTTGCAGTCACGAAACGCCCTTTCAACCTCTGCTAAATCTTTGTACCGATCATGGACGAGTTGCTTGTCTGCCACTTCCTTGGCAAGATCCGTCTTAATCACATAGCAACCATCCAAAAGCGATTCCTCTTTGAGCACGGCATCGTCTTGCTCCAGGCTTAATTGCCTATCCTGGGCCTTCACGCTCAGCCATTTCTCCTGACGAAGCAACTTAATCTTGTTTTTCACTTTCTCTAAGGCAGTGGAGACCTTGGCTCTTGGATGCTCTGATAAATAAACGTTCTTCTCACCAACGAATTTCTCCAAGGCACGTCGCTTCGATAAACGACTCTTCTCCATCTCCTCCACCCGTACCGGATTTCGTCTTAAGATATAGCGAATGCCCGCCTCCTCCACTTCACACACCTTCTCATCAAATAATCCAATTTGGATGAGCCCTTTCTTGATGAGCCTCTCGATCTGTGGCTTCGTGATTGCCGTTATATAGTGAAACCCTGCAGGAAGATTCTCGATCTGAGTACTTTTGATCATTCCTCTGTCCCCTACAAAAGTCACCTCCTGACATCCCAATCCCTCCGCCACTTTCTTCACCTGGGAGCCAAAGGTGCGCGTATCCTGCGTGTTGCCCGAAAACACTTCCACGGCTACGGGATCTCCATACTCATCACACAATAAACCGATCACGATCTGCTGCTTCCCCTTCTTCCCATCTCGACTATATCCATATTCACCAAAATAATTCTTCTCCCCCTCCAGATAACTGCTGGTGACATCATAAAGAAAAAGTTGTGGCTTTGCCTTGCCACGCCTGATGACAAAAAGACGCCGCTCCATCTCTTCCTGATGATCCGCCAACCATCGGAGATTGTCATAAAGATTGTTTTCATCAAACCCACGTCCCATCTCCAAAACATCGCATGCCCCGTGTGTCTGCGCCAACCGCACCGCTGAAAGCCGGGACCCTTGATCGATCACTCGGGCCATCACCTGCCAAAAAGCCAACTTGCCCTCAAAGTCAGTCCCCAACGCCTTCTCAAGACCCAAACGTTTGCCCACCTGGTAAACGGCCCAGACCGCTCCCACTGAAAGCCCCTCCTGAAGTTCAACTGACTCCTTGAGTGATCCTAAAACCGATAGATCCTCCTTATGTCTTAAAGCAAGTTTGATAGCAGCAATCTCCCCTGCCGTGCAATGCGATAGGTTGGCAATGGTGCGTTTCTTGACCTTTCCGCCCTCACGATAAGATTCCCGTAAAAGGATGGATCGGTAGATCTTTTTACCTGTTTTCGGGGCTGATTGATTCTCCACGATATGCATAACTACACAATAATTCATTAAATCTATATTGTCAAGCATTATTTTAGTAATTTATTCATATAATTAGTGACTACATATTAAATAAAAAAAAATTACAAGTGCAACGATTTTAAATAGTTATAAAAAAACAGGGGTGAACATCCGCTAAAATGACGCTTCGCGACGCTGCCTATTCATGCCATAACCTTCACATATCCTCCACAGGGTTGACCCCGTGGAATAGACGCAATATCTATTTTCGGAATAAGACACGGAGGTGTATTCGCTTTATTTTTGAGGGAGGGCGGCAGCACATTATTCCACGGGGTTGACTAATGAGAGTGGTCATAGTATAAAATGATGAATGCCATTCATAGGATAGAGACTTGGAAGGTATTGCCACCATCATTCTTGCAGCGGGGAAAGGGACCCGGATGAAGTCAGAACTGGTAAAAGTCCTTCATCCCATTCTGGGACTTCCCCTGCTCTCTTATCCCATAGAACTTTCCTTGAGCGGGATCAAAGCCGAAAAGACAATTGTGGTTGTGGGTCACCAGGCGGATCGGATCCAGGAAAGATTTAAAGACCTTAAAATTGATTTCGCCCTCCAGAAGGAACAACTGGGCACGGGTCATGCTGTCTTACAAGCCATTCTATTTCTTCACGAATTCAGTGGTACGGTTTTGATCCTCTGCGGGGATGTGCCTTTGGTGAAGGTGGAGACCCTTCGCTCTTTTATCGATACTTATAAGGAGAATGAATCCACTCTTTCTGTGTTGACAGCGGTCGTGGAGGAACCCTTTGGGTACGGTCGTATTCTTCGAAACTCGGAAGGTTGGTTGGAAAAGATTGTGGAAGAAAAAGATGCCTCAGAAGAAGAAAGAATGATCCGGGAGATCAATACCGGGATTTTTTGCGTGAAAGCTCCCTTCTTAATGGAAGGTTTAAAAGAGATTGGGAAAGAGAATGCCCAGGGTGAATATTATCTGACTGACCTGGTTGAGATTGCAAAGAAGAAAGGTTTGAGGTGTTCGGCTCATATCGTGGCGGATCCAGTGGAGGTGATGGGAATCAATACGAGGGTTGATCTTGCCATGGCCAATGAAGTTCTCCGGCAGGAAAAGTTGAAAGAGCTGATGCTTGCCGGTGTGACCATTGTCGACCCCAAAACCACTTATGTGGATCGAGCCGTTGAAGTAGGAAAAGATACCCTCCTCTATCCAAATTGTCATCTGCAGGGGAAGACGAAAATTGGTGAGCGTTGTATCATTGAACCCAACTCAAAGATTTTAGATTCTATCCTCGGCAATGATATAATCATCCGTGCAAACTCGGTGATCACTGAAAGTAAGATTGAAGAGGGGGCTATCATTGGACCTTTCGCCCACCTAAGGCCTTTGAGTGAGATCAAGACGAAAGCAAAGATTGGGAACTTCGTGGAGGTGAAGAAGTCGGTCATCGGCAAAGGTTCGAAGGCCAACCATCTGGCCTATATTGGCGATTCCTTTCTCGGAGAAGACGTCAACATCGGCGCCGGAACTATCTTCTGTAACTATGATGGATTCGAGAAGCATCAGACAATCATCGGTAATCGGGTCTTTGTGGGATCGAATGTGGAGTTGGTAGCTCCGGTCAAGGTGGGAAACGATTCCTCGATCGGCGCAGGCACCACGGTTACAAAAGATGTTCCTGAAGGGGCGCTGGCGATCAGCCGGGTGAAACAGAAGAACATCAAGAAGTGGAATAAAAGGGTGAAACTCCAACGTAAAAAGAGTATAAAGAAGAAGGATTTATGACATTTTAGCCATTTATAGAAATGGCTAAAATGAAATTTAAAATGCAAATTTTAAATTGTAAACCCAGATGTTGCATTGAAAAGGCAGTTGGATGTGCTTCCAAACCTTTACCAAGTGGTTCTTTACTATGTTTTATGGGTAACATGCGATATCACCTAAAGTGACTTCTGTAATGTGCTTGGAAACGCAGTAGTAGAACGTTAATAGGTTCCGCTGTAAAGCTTTTCCAGCACACCCAACAGCCTTTTGAAATGTTTTTATGCAACTGGTGGGTAAATTGTAAAATATTTTAGACTCTTTCTTGGAGCAGCAGTCAGGAAAATTTATATTTTTCATTTTATAATTAGCAATTTTCAATGAGGGTTTAAAAATGTGTGGCATTGTCGGATATATCGGCCCAAGAGAAACGGCAAAGGTTCTCATTGATGGGCTCAAACGACTCGAATATAGAGGATATGACTCCGCAGGCATCGCGGTTTTCCATCGAGGCAAGATCGAGATCAGAAGGAAGGAAGGGAAATTAACAAAGTTGGAGGAGTTGATCGGAGGGGAAACCTTTGATGGGAATGTGGGAATAGGTCATACTCGATGGGCGACCCATGGGAGACCATCCGACGAGAATGCCCATCCCCATAAGGCAGGCAAGGTCGCCGTGGTCCACAATGGCATCATTGAAAACTATCTTTCTCTCAAGGAAATTCTCAAGAGCAAAGGTCATGTTTTCACCTCTGAAACGGATACAGAGATTATTTCCCATCTGATCGATGAATTTGTTCAAGAGGGATATTCTTCCTTGGAGGCAGTGAAAATCGCATTAGAGAAGATCAAGGGCTCTTATGCATTGGGCATTCTTTTCGAAGGGGATGAAGAATGCTTGATTGCTGCAAGAAAAGAAAGTCCTTTGGTGATCGGCCTTGGAAAGGGAGAGTATTTTATCGCCTCGGATGTCCCTCCTATCCTTCCTTACACTCGGGACTTCATATTTATGGAGGATGGTGAGGTGGCGCTTCTCTCCTCCAAGGAAGTGAAAGTCTTCGATGCCAAGGGAGACGAGGTTTCAAAGGAACCGAAGCGAGTCAACTGGAGTCCCTTGATGGCTGAAAAGGGTGGGTATAAACATTTTATGCTCAAGGAGATCTTCGAACAGCCCAGGGCAGTGATCGATACCATCCGGGGTCGGCTCTCAGAGGAGAAGGGTGATGCCGTTCTTGAAGATGTCGACTTTGATCCAACGTTTCTGAAGAAAATACGACGGATTTTCCTGATTGCCTGTGGCACTTCTTACCATGCCGCCCTCGTGGGAAAGTTTCTCATCGAGGAGTTTTGCCGAATTCCGGTGGAGGCAGATATTGGCTCTGAGTTTCGGTATCGAGATCCTATTATTGGAGAAAATGATTTGCTTGTGACGATTTCCCAATCCGGGGAGACGGCCGATACCTTGGCTGCTTTAAGGGAAGCTAAACGAAAAGGAGCGAAGGCCTTGGCCATCTGCAATGTGGTGGAGTCGAGTTTGGCAAGAGAGGCGGACCATGTGATCTACACCCATGCAGGCCCTGAGATTGGCGTGGCTTCCACCAAGACCTTTGCCACTCAATTGGTCATCCTCTTCCTTCTCGCCCTTCGAATTGGAAGAGAATTAGGTCTTCTCTCCAAAGAGGAAGGGAAGGTATTGATTGAGGAATTGGTCAGGGTTCCACACCTCATGGAAGAAATGCTGAAAGCATCGAATCAAGTAGCGAAGATCGCCAGAAAGTACCTCCATGCCAGAGATTTTCTTTATCTTGGGAGAGGGATCAACTACCCCATTGCCTTGGAAGGGGCGCTAAAATTGAAGGAGATCTCTTATGTCCATGCAGAGGGCTACCCAGCCGGTGAGATGAAGCATGGCCCCATCGCTTTGATCGATCGGGAGATGCCGATCGTCGTCCTTGCCACCAAGAACGATGTCTATGAAAAGGTGATTTCGAATATCGAAGAGGTAAAGGCAAGGGAAGGAAAGGTCATTGCCCTTGCTTCTCCATCCGATCGAGAGGTCGCCAAAAAGGTGGATGATGTGATCTTTATCCCAGAGACACTTCCTTCTCTCACCCCCATTCTCCTCACCATTCCCCTTCAACTCCTGGCCTACTATATGGCTGACTTCAAAGGCACGGATGTGGATCAGCCGAGAAACCTGGCCAAGAGTGTGACCGTCGAATAAAAGATCATTGCAAATTTTAAAATGCAAAATTAACAATTAGAACAAAAAATCTTAAAACTTTGCAATTTGCATTGCTAATTTTGCATTTTGCAATGAGGTTTAGTAAGTGTCTCTGCTCAACGATCTCAATCCTGTTCAACAGAAGGCGGTTTTGGAAACCGAGGGACCACTCCTTGTTTTTGCAGGGGCAGGGAGTGGGAAGACCAGAGTTCTGACCTATCGAATAGCTTATCTCATTCAAGAAAAAGGAGTACAGCCCTGGAACATCTTTGCGGTCACCTTCACCAATAAAGCAGCCGATGAAATGCGGGAAAGGGTAGAGAGACTTCTCGGAGGATCGGCAAAGGGGACCTGGATTTCCACGTTTCATTCAGCCTGTGCCCGCATCTTAAGGCAGCATATTGAGCGTCTCGGCTTCCAAAGAAATTTTGTCATTTATGATGATCAGGATCAGGAGCGACACCTCAAAACGATCATGAAAGAATTGAACCTTGACTTCAAGATGTTTCCCCCCCGGGCCATTCGATCCGGCCTTGAACAATTAAAAAATGAGGGGATCACACCGGACCAATATTCTCCAAACCCCTATAATATATTCCAAAAGAGGCTGGCGTTGGTTTATCAGCGCTATCAAGAGGATCTCCACAGAAACAATGCCCTCGATTTTGGAGACCTCCTCGCCTTTGTGACGGTTCTTTTTAGACGTTTTCCAGAAGTCCTCAAGTCTTATCAGGAACTCTGCCGCTTTGTGATGGTGGATGAATTTCAAGATACCAACCTGATCCAATATCAACTCATCAGACAAATGGTCGAGGGTCATCGAAACATCTGTGTCGTCGGAGATGATGACCAGTCCATCTACCGCTGGAGGGGAGCAGAGGTGGGGAATATTTTGAATTTTGAGAAGGACTTTTCAGAAACTAAAGTCATCACCCTGGAACAGAATTATCGCTCCACTCAGAACATTCTCCGGGCCGCTAACCATGTGGTGAGGGAAAACCGCTACAGAAAAGAGAAGAAACTCTGGACGGAGAATCCCGAAGGGGAGCTCCTCACCTTTTATGTGGCTGACGATGAAACGGACGAGGCACGTTTCATCGTCCAAAAAATCGTGGAGCATTTCTCCATAGGGAAATCCACCAGGTCTTATCGTGACATGGCTGTCTTCTACCGGATCAACGCCCAGTCTCGTGCCATTGAAGACGAACTGGTCAAAAACCGGATTCCCTATACGGTTGTGGGAGGGATGAAGTTTTATGAACGAAAAGAGATTAAGGATGTCCTGGCCTACCTGAAGTTGATGAATAATTCCTCAGATGGTCTCAGTCTGAAGAGGATCATCAATGTCCCTTCAAGAGGGATCGGGGAGAAGACGATCGAGAAGATAGAGGCCTTCTCCAGAGAGAAAAGACTTTCCCTTTACGAAGGGTTGAAACAGGCAATTGCAGAGGATGGGCTGACGCCTGCAATCAAGGCAAAGATGAGAGAGTTTATCCGATTGATTGAAGAGTTGCGAAAAGATGCAGGGTCCTTCCCCCTCAGCCAACTAACTTTAGCCCTTCTTGCCAAGACGGAGTATCTTAAGAGGCTGAAGGAAGAGGGGACGGAAGAGGCTTTTTCAAAGATGGAGAACATTGATGAACTCATCAATGTGATCATGGGACTTGAACAGGGAGAAGAGAGGGTTTCGCTGGAAAGCTTTTTGGATAAAGTCTCGTTGGTGACAGACGTGGATCTTTATGAGGATAAAGGGAATCGCGTTTCATTGATGACTCTTCATTGTGCAAAAGGATTGGAGTTTCCCGTAGTTTTCATCGTGGGAATAGAGGAGGGACTTCTGCCTCACTACCGGCGAGGTGAGGAGATTGAAGATATGGAAGAGGAGAGGAGGCTCTTCTATGTGGGGATGACGCGTGCGAAGGAAAGGCTCTTTCTCTCACGGGCAGAAGAACGATCCACTTTTGGCATGGGGCGGGCCAATCTGGCCTCGCGTTTTCTTGACGAGCTTCCTATGGAATTGATGCAATTCGAGGAGAAGCGAGGGAAAATGGAGAGTTTATTCTCGCAGGAAACTCCATGGAGAGATGATACCCATCAAACCGGGAGTATGGCGGATGATCTGTCCCAAGAGAGCCTCTTCTTAGAAGGAGATGGGGTCGTCCTGAGTCCTGAGGGGTTCTATCCACTCAAAATAGGGATGCGGGTGAGGCACCCAAAATTCGGCGAGGGAAGGGTCAAATCCGTGGAGGGGATGGACGAGAATCAGAAGGCGATCATTGTCTTTGGAACCGTGGGCAGCAAACGCCTGAAAGTCTGTTCTGCTCACTTGGAAATTCTTGAGTAATAAGCAAAGAGCATAGGGCAAAGGGCATAGGGTGTAACTCCAGCCCTTCAGGGCTGACCTCAGGGCTAAAGCCCTGAGTTACTCTATGCGCCATGCGCTATGCGAAATTGGAGGATTCCATGAAGACCTATTTTATTTTATCGGCGATGGGAAAAGACCGGCCAGGGATCGTGGCTGATGTTTCGGAAGTGATTTATGAGTGCGGAGGAAGTATCGAGGATTCGAGCATGAGTCTTCTTAGAAACCACTTTGCTCTTCTTCTCCTCTTTTCTACAGAAAGGGAGGAGGTGAATCAGAAAATTTCTCCCGCCCTGAAACGACTCGAATGGGAGAAAAAGTTGACTGTCTTCTATTCTCCGATCACCTTTGAAGAAGCTTATCCCAAAATCAAGGAAGAGACCGACCGGTTCAAAATCACCACTTCAGGGGTGGATCACGCCGGGATCGTCTTCAAGGTTTGCCGCCTTCTGGCTGATCGTAAAGTCAACATCATCGATATGGAAACCCAACGTGTGCTTTCTGCAGAGAGCGGGACGCCGCTTTTTGAGATGGATATGGATGTGGAAGTGCCAAGATCGGTATCTGAACAGGGGCTAAGGGAGGACCTTCATCGTCTCGCCAATGAACTGATGATTGATTTAGTCCTGAAAAAGGAGCCATAATTTTTTCCAAGGGATCCAAATTCTTCTTGACATTGCTTCATCATTGATACAAAATTTTTCTATAAGTTACAGGAGAGACCCTATGTCAAAGGGGCGCCGAAGGGGCAAATCCCGAAAAGATTGGGACGAAACTCTCAGGCAAAAGGACTGTAACTTAATTAAATCCTGGAAAGATCCAGCCCCGAGCAAGAGCCGAAGGGTTGGACACCGAAGGGGAAAAATCCAAAGTTTTTAAGGGATAATCTCTCAGGTCAAAAGACAGGAGGAAGGCGATACGAATTCAATCGTCTTCCTCCTTTTATTTTTGGCAGAATCGATGAAGGATGAGAAACTATGAGGAAGAAAAAACCTCTCCCCAAGATTCATCCATCAAAGCGGTCACCAGAGATTAGTTTGCAAATCGGGGATAATATTTGTTTGATCGACTTAGAAGAATTGAAAGAACATGAGGAGATTCGGCCCGATTATTTGGAAGAATTGAAAAATGAAATTCTATCGGATGGGATTCTTAAAATGCCCATCGCCGTGGATAAAAAAACTTACATCATCTTAGACGGACATCACCGATTACACGCTTTAAAAAAGATAGGGTGTAAAAGAATCCCTGTCATCCTTTTTGACTATCAATCACCGGAAATAGAGGTCCTTCCTCACAGAGAAGGCGAGACCGTTACAAAAGAAATGATCATTCAAACCGCATTAGCGGGTAGAAGAATGCCTCCTAAGACCTCTAAGCATATGATCCTGATCGAGGGTGAGCTGAAACACATCTCCATCCTCGAAACGGTTATCAATATTCCCTTAGAAAAATTAAAATAAGGGGATA
>Ga0210017_1004121_pt1 | contig 11995 bp, 16 predicted proteins | sample CryGeyCG2014_020_FD_183966 | JGI IMG/M metagenome (GOLD analysis project Ga0210017, IMG submission 183966) | Groundwater microbial communities from aquifer - Crystal Geyser CG08_land_8/20/14_0.20 (SPAdes) (version 2) | ecosystem: Environmental > Aquatic > Deep subsurface > Groundwater | place... | reverse complement strand
TTACATTGTATTATTTTATGTAAGGAGAGAAGAAATAAGAAACTTACTATCTATATACTGGCTTATTATTTAAAAAAAGTCAATGATAATTATCGAGCAAGAGGCGTCAAGGGACTTAATTGTATTGTTTCTGCGGTAAAGCTACCATCCGAGTTTTGCTTCCCCCCGACGGACAATGTTTTACCAACCTCAACGTCATTTATTGATCCCTCGGTTGTTTTGGATATTTTGGTAGAATCTGAAAAAAAGACAATCTTTGAACCACCATCTTGCATTTTCAAAGTTAAACTTTGCGCATCTTTAGCAATAACTTCACCATTAAGAAAGTTTGCTCCAGCTCCTCCAGTTCTTCCTTGAGAAAGCTGCTGACGCTGTTCCGGAGATAAATTTTGGAAGTTCTGAGAAGAAAATTTATTTGAAGGACTTTTACTCTGGCCGTATTTCATTCCGCCATAAAAAGCTCCAGCTCCTATAATAATTAAGATGATAATGATTGGAATTATTTTTTTTGCCATAAATTTATTCATAGCGTAATGCCTCAATGGGATTAAGTTTGGCTGCCTTCTGGACGGGCCAATAGCCAAAGCCAATCCCGATGCCAGCAGATACGCTAAAGGCTAAGATAATTGAAAATAAAGAAATTTTGGTAGCCATATCCGTAAAAAATGTTATTCCATAAGCGAGTCCACTTCCCAGAATTATTCCGACAATTCCACCAAGAAAAGTAAGTGTCACTGCTTCAGCTAAAAATTGCAGACTAATATCTAATCTTTTAGCTCCAATGGCTTTGCGAAGGCCGATTTCCCGAGTTCTTTCGGTTACCGTGGTCATCATCATATTCATAATACCAATACCGCCAACAATAAGAGAGATTCCGGCAATGGCTGCCAATAAAATAGTCATCGTATCAGTCATTGAGGTGGCTGCTCCCAAAATATCCTGCTGCGACAAAACGCTAAAATCAGCCAACAGAGGGTCAGCAACGTTGTGTCGCTGTAAAAGCAGACTGGTAATGGCTAACTGAACCTGGGCCATTACTTGCGGGCTTTCAGCTTGAACGCTAATTGTTGAAACATAATCGCTACCTGCCAAAAATCTTTGAGCCGTTGTTATAGGAATGAAAATCATATCGTCTTGACTGCCAAAAGCGGTACCGCCTTTAGATTGAGTTACGCCAATAACTTTAAAATTGATGCCGTTAATTCTTATTGCTTGACCGACCGGATTTAATCCCTCGCCAAAAAGATCATCTCGGGTAGTCGGACCCAAAACTGCCACTTTTGAAAGTGAGTTGACATTTTGGTCAGAAATAAACGACCCTTGTTCTATCTCAATATTTTTAACGCTGGGGTAAGAGGCATTTGTCCCGACAACCGAAGTATTGGTATTTTTCCCCTTGGCAACAATTTGATAACGACGGGAGAGTTCCGGGGCCACCGCCTGAATAAATAGAACTTCTTCTGCTATGGCTTTGGCATCTTCCATGGTCAGAGTCTGAGCGGTGCCCCGGCCAGCTTGAACTTGAGAAACAGTTCTTTGAAATCCTGGCGACACTGTAATTAAATTCGACCCCATTGCTTGAATATTTGATTCAATTGAACCAGCTGCTCCCTGCCCAATTGAAATCATTGCTATAACAGAACCAATACCAATAACAATGCCCAAAATTGTCAGGCCTGACCTTGTTTTATTGGCAGAAATGGCAAAATATGTTTCCTCAAATAAATCAGTTATTAACATAATCTTCAATAATCTCTCCATCCTTAATGGAGATTTTTCTTTTGGCATTGTCGGCTATGTATTTTTCGTGGGTAATCAGAATAATTGTTTTGCCCTGCTCGTTTAATTTTCTGAATGTTTCCATAACAAGTTCGCCAGTTTTGCTGTCTAGGTTGCCGGTTGGTTCATCAGCAAAAATAATAGCCGGGTCGTTGACTAATGCCCTGGCAATGGCTACTCTTTGCATTTCTCCTCCTGAAAGCTGATTGGATAAATGGTGGAAACGGTTCTCATCTAAACCCGCACTTATCAAAGATTTCTTGGCAATTTTTTCCCGCTCACCTTTTGAAATGTTGGCATAAGTTAAAGGCAACACAGCGTTCCGCAAAACCGTGGCCCTGGGCAAAAGATTAAAAGATTGAAAAACAAAACCAATTTTCTTTTTCCGAATCTCAGCTAATTCATCATCGGAAAGTTGAGAAACGTCTTTCCCTTCAAAAAAATATTGGCCGCTGGTAGGCACATCCAAGCAGCCTAAAATGTGCATCAGGGTTGATTTCCCAGAACCCGAAGGCCCAATAATAGCCACAAATTCACCATCACTAATAGAAAAAGAAATGCCCTTTAACACTTTGGTTTCAATATCGCCTGATTTATAAACTTTGGTAATGTTCTTAACTTCGAGCATTTTGATTTATCTACTAAAGCTTCTTATCTGGCCCCCACCGCTGTCCATTCCCGGTATTTGGAATCCTTGAGTTTGAGTAGTTCTGGTTTGAGTAGTCTGAGCCGCACTTGGACTAATCGTTGAAGTAACGACAATATCGCCCTCTTTGAGACCTGAGACAATTTCAGTAGAAAGGTCATTTGAGAGTCCTGTTTCTACGGGTTGCTGTTTTGGCGGTTCTGGCAGAATTATTCCCGAAACATTGGCTAATAATTGCTGTTTCATTTCTTCTGACGCCTCTACCAATTCAACATAGTAAGAATTTCCTTGGGATTTAATCGCACCATTGGGCAAAACTAAAACATCTTGTTTGGCATCAGTAATAATATCTGCTGTAACGCTCATGCCGGGTTTAACTTTTTCTTCTTCAGTGTCAAAAGCAATCTTAACTCCGTAGTTTACCACCCCCTGAGTTACTGTTCCTATTGTATCAACCTCTATAACTTTCCCAGACATGCTTACTTCTGGAAGAGCATCAAAAGTAAGGGTTGTCTTTTGGCCAACTTTCACTTTAGCTGCGTCAACTTCGTTAAGAGAAATCTCAGCTATTTCTTGTTTAGTAATAAGAGTCGCCAGAACCGTGCTAGAAGAAACCGAATCTCCCTTTTTAGCCTTGCCAACTTCAGCAATAACACCATCAAAAGGAGCGCGGATATAACAGTTAGCTAAATTCTCTTTGGCGCTAGCGAGAGCTACTTCTTTTTGCGCCACAATATTTTTTTGAATTCTAATATCCAAGGGGTCCGCACCGGCCTTAAGTTCCTCGAGCGAGAGCTTTTTGTCCTCTAATTTTTCCTGAGCAGATTTAAGAACCAATTCGGCATCTTTAATTTTATCTGGAGTATCTTGAATGGTTTCGTCAATCGTATCTATGGTTTTCTGAAGAGAGCTGATGGTGGAGAAAACGGAAGAAAGGTCGCTTTCAATTTTGGACTGCATTTTGTCAATGGTAGAGGATATATTATATCGTGTGTAACTGCCCGCTACTATTGCATCATACATATGACGAGCGCTTTCCAATGCCCGAGAAATTACTTTAGTGGTCTCGAGAGTATCGTCTATTAACTGATAAATAGTATCGCGATCGTCATCTCGAAAAACAGTTCTAAAAAATGCAAAGTTTTTATTAAAAAGATCTAGAGCCAGGTCATAGTCGGCAAGAAGTTTTTGAATAAATAGAGAATCCGAACCTAATATTAGTTTATAGGCACTAATATGCTCTTCCGTGCTTTGCTCTGTTCCCAACACGTCTTTCAAGTCTTTCATATAGTCAGGTAACTTAAAAAAGGAGTTGGAGACATCGCTGTAGCCATCTTCATAGGCTACAGCAATGGTGCTCTCGGCATCCGCCTCGATGTTTTCGTAGTCTTTCTTCGCTTTTTCTAAATCGCGCTCCGCTTGCGCCAAAGCATTTTCGGCCTGAAGCAGAGATTGCGCGTCCGGCGGAGAAAGAAACTCTTCTAATTTTATCTTAGCGCTTTCCAAAGCAATCTCGGCGTCGCTGACTGCTCTTTGGGCGGATCCGGAATCTAATACCGCGAGAAGCTGACCCGCTTTCACTTCCTGGTCTTTATTAATGTAAAGAGCTGTTATATCTCCTGAAACTTTTGGTTTAATATCAACTTGGTCTAAAACAGTTACCTGACCTGATCCAGAGACCGAAACAATAAGCGTTCCTTTTTCAACAGTCGCCGTAGCATATCGCACCGCATTTTTGTCTCCGGCCAATCCTTGACAACCGAAATATCCCCCGCCGACAATAAATAGCAGGATTATCACTGTTATAAACTTATGCCGAAGTATTTGTTTACCCTCCATTTTAATAAAAGTGAAGGGTTTAAATATTTTGGAAAGCATATTTATCTGATTCTTCTTATGTCTTTTCCGTTAAAAATTATCTCTTCTCCGTCAAAAAGTCTTATGAGTTTTGCCTCAATTTGGCCTTCTTCGTTGGGAGAGCCAATAACAACTACTCGGTTGCCAATCTTTAATTCCTCTTTTTTAATTGTAGCCATTCCTTTTTTTATAACCGTGTCTTCGGTAATAATAATTACTTTTTCTATATCGCCTTGTCCTTTAATTACAAAATCAGAATCATTGATTTTAATAATTTCTCCAAAAGTACCGTGCCCCTCAATAAAATCGCTCGGAGATAAAGGAAGTTTTCGCCAGTCGCCGAGAAAACCACCTTGCGGTCCACCAAAGTTTTTATGATAACTTTCTGCCCAGCGATAGGAGAATCGTGCTTTCGTCCCGCCAACAAACATACCAACGCTAAATATCAAAGCAACAACCACAAAGCCGATGATGACGATGACAACCCACTTAAGCACATCGGGATTTACCCTATCACCTTTGGGAAAAGGTGAAGGGTTTATTTTTTTGTTATTTTGTTCGTTATTGGTCATAAATTTAGCTAAACCCTGTTAAATTCGCCGATAGCGACTATTTAACTAGGGTAAAGTTATTTATTAAATATCCTAACAATAATCTTTTTCTATGGAGAAACAACCGAAGAGTAAAAAGAGCTATTCCAATGCTTATTAAAAAAGCCACTATACCCATAATCGGCAGTGATTCAAGAATGGCTAAGCTAAAGTCTTGCCATAGAGCAAGGAAGGTTCCAAAATCGCTAAAGGCAGCAGAGAAAAAGTAAAGAATCCCAGAATTCTCCACTTGATTTACCAGCATTGTCCAAGAAAGAGGCGTCGCAATAAATGAAGCAACCAAAAGGAACAAAAAGCTAAACAGCAGTCTTTTTGTACGTTGCAATTCTTGCTCCCGTTTAATTGCAAGGACAATACGGTCAAAGAGACCCGCGGGAGGCTCCAGTGGTATTAGATGGGTAAATAATTTTTCGTAGGATTTACGCATATATCCCCTATTAACTAATACGATAAAAGGATGCCTTTTGGTGCATCCTTTTCCTAAATCTTAAGTATTTTTTATGTATTAAGAATCAGAAAGCAATCTTTTAAGTATTATGAGTGCTCGACGATGCCGACTTTTTACGGTATTAAGCGGCTCTCCAAACACTTCGGTAATTTCTCGAAAAGTAAAGTGATCATTGTAACGGAGAAATAAAACCATGCGATATTTTGGAGCCAATTGGTTTATTGCCGCATTAAGCATTTCTTCGATACCGGCTCGTTCAAGAAGTTTAGAAGGAAGCGGGGTTGGATCGGCGAGCGTCTCAATAAGTTTATTCTCTCCTTCTTCATTCTCAAACTCAGAAAATGGTATAGCTTTTTTCTTTTTGAGAAAATCAAAAGACGTGTTTTTGGCGATATGAAAAATCCAGGTTTTGAACCCCGCACCAGAACAAGTTCGGTACGGGGCAGGACTTTTATTCTGCCTGCCCCGTAGGAAACCGAAAGTTTTCCTTCGGGGATCGAACTTCTTGAGATTCCGCCAAACCTTCACGAATACTTCTTGAGTGATGTCTTCGGCGACCTCGCCATCACCAACATACCGATAAACAAAACTGTAAATCGGCTTAAGATACCGCTTAATTAAAACTTCCAACGATTTCTCATCGCCTGCGAGATAATTAGCTATAAGTTTTTGATCAGAATCCATACTTATATAAAGTATTATTACCAATGCTCGTCGTGTATCTTTTTATCGTCAAAATCTTTATCGGTGCGAGGCTCAGGTTTATTTTTTGGATAACCGACCGGAATAATATTTATGGCTGCATATTGTTTTGGAATGCCAAGTAATTTTTTTATCTTTTCCGCTTCTTTCCGCTCCGTTTTTAAAGCTTTCCAAACAGTTCCCAACCCCAGAGCCGTAGCTTGCAAAAACATATTTTCAGAAGCAACCGACAAATCCTGAACCGAAAAATTAGTTTTAGTAGTGTCGCTTACGGGAATTATTAAGACCTGAGCTTCTTTTGTAAATTCCTGGCCGACAATTTCGAAAATACGATCTTTTGTTTCTTGACTCCTAATAACTATAAAATCTATGGCGCGATTGTTGTGGGCAGTCGGCGCAAACTGTCCTGCTTTTATAATTTCAAAAATATGTTCTTGAGGTACAGTTTTAGATTTATATTCTCTTACTGACCTGCGATTTAATATTTCTTTAATAATCATGTACCGAGCTTTAATTTATTAAAGCGAAGGTGAAGAAGAGAACGAAGTTCTCTTCGTCTAGCAAGTCCGCCCAAGGCGGACGCAGTTGAAGAAAAGGTAATCTTCATCGACTATTTTATTTTACCAAAAAATCAGTATGTTAGAAATAAGGCGGAGGAGTTTTCTGTGATATGGTGAGGGGAGGAGGCAAGAATTGCTGCAAAAAACCTGCCAAAATAAAGGCTCACGGCGAATTGCAACTTGCCTCTTGCCTTTGCCAGCATGAACAAATAGATTATTGCCGCCCCGAGATTTCTTAGGGGTATGGCTGGAATACTGATTTTTCACTGGTAAAGAAAAGACGGTCGAATTAATAAAAATAATAAAAAAAATATGGAAACAAAAATAAATCCGATCAATTTTCTGTATGTCGGTGTGGATGTCCACAAAGACCAGCATACGGCCGTGGCGACCGACTGCTTCGGCCAGGCTCTTTTGGAAAAGGAAATCGATAATTCCCAAGAGCAATTTGAGGGATTGATCAGAAATATAAAAACACTGACGGAAGCCAGGAGTCTGAAACCGGTATTCGGTTTGGAAGATACCTCCGCCTACGGCCAGAGGCTGGCTTTGCATCTCTGCCGGGAAAATTTCCCGGTAAAAGTGGTTTCTCCTGTCTTGGTTTTGCGAGAGCGTAAAAAAACAACGCATCCTGAAAAATCTGATTCCCAGGATGCGTTAGGGGTAGCGAGAGCCTTGATCTCAAGGATTGGCACGCTACCCGATTTCAGCATATCAAAAACAAACAAGATGGCCAAAGACTTAAAGGATTTGGTGACCGACAGAGAATTCCTGATTAAGGAACAAACGAGGATAAAAAACCAGCTGCATCGATTGCTGCACCGGGCATACAATTCAGAATACAGATTGAAATTCAAAAATCCTTTTGCGGTCAGGGCTCTACAGTACTGGTTGAGAAATCCTGTCCCGGCTGAATTGAAGGGAAACCTTCTTTTAAAAAACCAAATAAAGAGAAAAGTCAGAAGACTGAAAGATATCAGAAAAGAAGTGACGGAGCTGGAAGAAGAGATGAAAACTCTGCTGGATAAAATGGACCAGAAACTTGAAACGTTAAACGGCTGCGGGCGGGTGTTGGCTTCCTCGGTCTTGGCCGAGATCAAGGATGTCGGCAGATTCCGCTCTCCTTCGGCTCTGGCAAAATACGGCGGCTTGTGCCCCAAAGAGAGATCATCCGGAAAAAGCATAAGGCATATCAAAACGAAGTCGGGAAACAGGAGATTGAATAAAGCCGTCCACCGGATAGCTTTGTCTCAGATAGGCAGGAACGGGAATAAATACGCTAAGGAATATTTTTTAAGAAAGATATCCGAGGGGAAGAATAAAGCCCAGGCGATGTGCTGTTTGAAAAGAAGAATAATCACCATTGTTTTTGCGATGCTCAAACATAAGGCGGCATACGATTATGCCGCCAAATGTTGACATAGATTATTCGCCCCATTGTAAGAGGGGCGATTTTTCATTAAGTTTAAGTCCCTTTTTTCTCTTGGTCGTAGGCTCGCCAGGCAGCCGAGACACTGGGTTCTATCCTGTCTAACTCGCTGAGGATTTTTTCTCTAATCTTACTCGTTGCTATTGCTTCCTTACTATCCGCGAATTGAATTACTGCACTTGCCACCTCTTCGACTACTTCGTTTTTTCTCTCTTCTGAGAGATTGGTTAGTTTGGCAGCAGCAGCAATTGAACCTTTAATTTTTCCAGGATCAAAAGGCTCCTTGGTGCCGTCTCTTTTGATAACTTCTTTTGCCATAGTGGTAATACCAACTTAGTTTTTTATTTATCAAAATCGACCTTTGAATTTTGTTTTCCCTTACTAAAGTAGAAAATATAAATAATCTCCAAAATAGCCATTGTGTTAACTAAAAACAGGGCCATAAACCATTTCTTGTGGTTATTTTTTGCTGCCCTCCAAAGAGCAAACCCCTTCCAGGGCATGGCCCAAAGAAGAATTAACCAAATAACCCACTGATTCCCCGCTAAATACTGTTCCATATTTTCTTATAGATATTCTTAACTAAGATTTGACACCTCTCGGAACCACCGGCCGTATTGGCATTCGGCGCTGTGAGATGGCGGCGCCTCTTTTCTCAAAAGCGTTACCGCTTCTTCAAAAAGTCCCTGGACATAAGAAGGGTCGGTATCTATCATCTGAATTTCTTTTTTAAAAGGCAATCTGTCTTCAAAACCATTTTCTTTATCAACAACATAAAAAGCCAGACATCCTTTTCTGACAGTTTTATACCCGTTTTTCTCCAAAAGAAAGGTGTAAATATCCATCTGGAGCTGGAAGCGGTCATACACCGTAGCCACCTTGCTGCCGGTGGACTTGTAATCTAACGGAGCCAGTTTGCCGTCTGAAAACTCTAAAATGTCATCTACCGCCCCAAAAAGTGTGGCGTCCAGTGTCGGGTCATAATAGCGTATTCCCTTTAAATTGCTCCGCCACTCATCTAACAATTTCTGATTTGAAAAAAGTTTTGCCGGAATATTATAAGCTACCAGTAAAGGATGGAGCTCTTTCTTTTTTCTGTATCTGTCAAATTCCTGTTTCAAAAGCAAATCCACTGCCATATTAAGAGCATAAGGATAGGGCTGGGGCCTTTTAATCCCCTGCTTTTTATCCAGCCAAAAACAAAGCGGACACTCATAATACAAATTCAAGGAATTGGGCGATAATTGCATGGGTTTATAGGTTTGATGGATACTTATCACGGGCTTCTTTTTTTACTTTAAAGAGAATCTTCTCCTCCTCTGGATTTATAGCTAACTTAGGAACTGGCTGTTCTTTATATGAATCAGTCGCCAGGCGACGTAGTGCTTCAATTTGAACCTGATGTTCAATATTCAATAGTCTCTCTGCTGCTTCTTCCGGAGTTTCACCAGATAAAATATTCTCATATTGAACATAAATTGTATTACCTTCATCATATTTGGGAACTACCCTTTGACAGAAAACAGGTATCGGTCGACTCTCTTCTATTATTTCACAAAACCTAATATGAGCATAAATTCTCCTTACTCCATACATCCATCTTCCTCCAGGACCTAAATGTTGGTTCAAACCATTATAGCTCGCAATAACTTCTAAAGGAGTTAACGGCATCCAGCCGAGCTGGTGAAAATAATCTGGCTTATATTTATCTAATATCTTCAAAAGTTGACCTGCTAGATTTCCTTTTTTTGGATAAACCCGCCATATATGAGCAGCCGGAAAACCTTTATTTTTTGCCTTTTCTATCCCTGCGGCTTCTGGATCGCTGGATATCATTGCCACTGTCTCTAACAATCCATCTAATTTCCCCCCAGGGCTTTCTGCTTGAATTATTGCTAAATTTGTCGAGCCGCCTCCCGAAATAAGATTTACAACTCTTAGCATACTTTATATCTTAATAAATTGCCATCTCTATCTATTTCTCCTTTGAATATTCTCGTGGAAAAAATTGGTTTTTTATCTTTGGCTAAAGTAAAATTTATTTTGACAATTTTTATCGATTTTTTATTTCTTTTTTGGCGCTCCTTGTTAATAAGTAAGGCTGTCTTATAAGTTTCAGGAGAAACCACAATGTAATCGAAGTCCTCTTTCAGGGTAGGCCCGAATTTATCTTCAATTTTCACAATTTTCGGTTTAATATTAAATTCCTTTTTAACAAAGCTTTCTAATTCTTTTTTTCTGTATTTAAAATCTTCAATTTTTCTTCTCTTCCATTTTCTAGCCATGGCGTCGGAAGTTAAACCAATCAACACTTCACCTGCCCGAGCCGCAGCGAAGTCAAAGAGGCGAGCCTCTTTTTTACCTTCACTTTCGCGCGGCGAAAGCTCGGTGGGTGAAGAAGAGGATTTATCCTCTTCGACTAACCCATAAGCTTTTCTTAATAATGCTTTATGACCCTCGTGCAATATATCAAAGGTTCCGCCTGCAACCACTTTTTTAGAAACATTAAACCCCGTTAGAGATTTGTTCTCCTTGTCTCTTCTCCTTATTTTTGTAATCTCTAACGGGGTAAATCTTTTATTCATTGTAACTTCGTCCGAAAAACGTTTAAACCCAGTAGTAGAAGTTCGAATTTTCATTCAATAAGGTAAGGTTAATGTCTCAAACTTAAACCAATATTCAAAACTCTTTTTTTCTAACATCATCAGTCTTTTAATTTTTCGCCGAAGGCGTTCGAACTTTCACTACTGGGTAAAGGTGATAAACGACATCTTTTCTTTCGACAACAATTTTCCAGCCAGCGCGTTTCGCATATTGATAAAGTTTTTGATTGGGATTAAAGCAAATTGGCTTTTCCACCATTTTCAAAAAAGCAATGTCGCTTTCTGTGTCCCCCACCCCAACCGACCCTTTTAGTGTCAATTTTTCTTTTTCGATAGCACGTTTTAAAATTTCGGCTTTGTCACTAATAAGATCTAGATGAAGCACCTTACCCGTAAATCTTTTTTGTCTGTCAGTTTCATAGATCTGGCCATATGTCTTGTCAAACCCCATTTTTTTACAAAATTCTTTAACGACTTTTTGGGGAGAGTGAGAAATTGCTAAAAGATAATAGTTTTTCTTTTTCAAATTTTTTACAATGTCCCGAGGGTATCGATAAATTCGATTTCCATGAAAAGCAACAACTTTTTTGGCGATTTTTGAAAATTCGTTATACTGAACACCTTTGATATTTTGTCTGAATGCCTTGATGACCGCCTGAATATATTCTTCATATGGGCCTTTTCTGCTCATCCAATTTTCATAGGCCTGGGCATATAATTTGCTCACTTTTTGATGAAAAATACCCTCTTGCAAAAATGCATCGGTTAATTCTATGAGTAAACTAGATCGAAAAACTGTCCCGTCAATATCAAAAATAGCTACCTTTTTCATAAATTTCCTTTAATTTCCACTTTCCATTATAAAAACTTTACAAATTTATTATTTTTATCAACAAGAATATTTTTGGCTTTAATCAGTTTATCGGTCAATTCAAAACCCATAATAATGACTTCATCGCCTTTTTTAATTAAACGAGAAGCGGCTCCATAAATAATTATCTTCCCGGAATTTTCTTCCTCTTTGATTACATAAGTTTCTAATCTTGTTCCATTTGTATTATCTACCACCAAAACCTTCTCGCCTGGCCAGAGACCAACTTTTTCAATTAAAGCTTTGTCTATACCTATACTGCCAACATAATCCAAATTTTCATCGGTAACCGTTGCCTTATGAATTTTTGACCTCAATACCCATCTCATAATGCTTCCTCGACTATTTCATTATACTAATACTTCAAAAACTTTTTGCTTTGAGGAAAAGCCGGAAACAAGATTAACGCAAGAGGGCGCGACATTGAAATACAAGGCCAATGCTTTAATGATCGCTCTGTTCGCCTTACCGCCTTTCGGCGACTCTTTA
>Ga0210017_1004116_pt1 | contig 12004 bp, 11 predicted proteins | sample CryGeyCG2014_020_FD_183966 | JGI IMG/M metagenome (GOLD analysis project Ga0210017, IMG submission 183966) | Groundwater microbial communities from aquifer - Crystal Geyser CG08_land_8/20/14_0.20 (SPAdes) (version 2) | ecosystem: Environmental > Aquatic > Deep subsurface > Groundwater | place... | reverse complement strand
ATTATACTCAAAATAAAACGAAATGTTCTTTCTTTATCTCTAGGTGACATTTCTCTAATCTGAAAATTAGCTCTTACATATAAATTATCTAAAATAAATTTTCTTAACAAATCCAGTTTTCTTTGTGAACTTAAATTAGCAGTATTTAATATCATCAAGCTTCTCTGAGGAATTTGGTTTTCTTCCAATGCTTTGCCAAAAACATCCGCAAATTTAGGATTACCAATATTATATAATCTTTTGTAGGTTGCTTCTCTACCTTCAGCACTGTGAGTTTTTTTCATTTCTCTGAACTTTTCTCTTGCTAATGGTCTAAGTCTTGCTAATTCTGGCATAACAATCACCCTACTCCAAAATATTTATTCCTTTCCCTTCAGTAAATACAATATTCTTTACAAACATAATATTGCACAATTCCCTTTTTAAGTTAATAGGTAAATCTTTGTTTATTGTTATATTTATTTGTTGTAATTCTGTTTTCATAGACAGGTTTTTTTGCGTTTTATATTTTCTTATCTGCCCAATTATTTCTTTGAAGAATTCTCCAGTTTCAATATCTTTTTTATTTATTTTTCCAAATTCTGGCCAATTACATAGAGTTATACTTTTGGTATTTATATACTTTTTGAAATGTTTTTGATAAATATCTTCACAAACAAAAGGCATAAACACACTTAATTGATTTACAATTTGGAATGCAACATTAAACAAAGTATGTGCTACTGCGTCTTTTGATTTCTGATTATTGCCATAAACTCTGTATTTTATAAACTCTAAATAATTATCACAAAAATCAATAAAGAAAAAATCTCTCAAACGTTGGATTGTGTGTGAATAATCATAATTTTCCATATCCTTTGTATTCGTCTTTATCATTAGGCTAAGTTTTGATAAAATCCATTTATCAACGCAATTTAATTTTACCTTTGTTGGAATTTCAGAATAATTCTGCAATAACATATCAACGAATTTATTAGCATTCTCTAATTTGATTATCATTTTTTGTGCAGCTTGCATTTCTTTTTCAGAATAAGCAATATCATCACCTAAAGTAACTTGTGCACACCAATATCTAAAAGGATCCTTGCCCCATTTTTCCAAAGTTTCTTGAGGAGCAATAACATTGCCCTTACTTTTAGACATCTTTTCTCCATGCGCGTCTAAAACATAACCATTAATCATTAAATTATTCCATGGAACCCGCCCTATATGGTAAAGAGATTTTACAATTGTGTTAAATGCCCACAATGTAATAATATCTTGACCTTGTGGTCTCATACTCATAGGAATTGTTTGAGAAACATCTTTGTCAGGCCAGCCCATGTTTATTAAAGGTGTTAATGCACTTATTGACCAGGTGTCCATAATAGATGATTCTGCAATAAATTCATTTGAACCACATTGACACTTTTGTTTTGGTTTAGATTCTTCAGGATATATTGGAAGGTCTTTAGGATCTGCAAAAGTTTCCTTTCCACAAGTTTTACAAAACCAAACTGGAAAAGGAACACCAGAATATCTTTGTCTTGATATGCACCAATTCCATTGAAGATTTTTAATCCAATTGTCATATCTAACTTTCATATGTTTTGGATACCATTTAATTTTGTTTGCTTCTTTGATAAACATTTTTTTGTCTTTCAAATAATCAATATACCATTGTGATTCAACAATTATCTCTACTGGTACACCACAACCTCTTTCATGACAATTTACTGTATGCGAAATCTTTTTTTGTTCTAACAAAAGATTTTGTTGTTTTAAATCTGTGATGATTTCTTTTCTTGCGTCTTCTATTTTCATTCCCGCATATTTGCCACAGATATTTGACATGTGACCATCAACAGTAATTGCTTCTTTTAATTCTAATTTATATGTTTTGTACCATTCCATATCTGTTTGATCACCAAATGTGCAGCACATTACAATACCTGTTCCTTTGTTTTGATCAACTCTTTTATCTTTTCTTATTTTTACTTTAAAATTGAATAAAGGCACAGTAGCATGCTTGCCAATTAAATGCTTGTAACGATCATCATCTGGATGAACAAAAATACCTACACAAGCGCTAAGAAATTCAGGTCTTGTTGTTGCAATTGTTATATTTTCTCCATTATCTAATTTAAAAATTATATCATTAAAATAAGTTTCTTTTTCTACATCTACTAGTTCTGCTTGCGATATTGCAGTTTGACATTTAGTACACCAAAGTATTGGCCCTTTTTCCCTATATATTTTCCCTTTTTTGTATAGATCCAAAAAAGAATATTGTGCAACTCTAACAACTTCTGGAGATATTGTTCTATAAAGCAAAGACCAATCACACGAAATCCCTAAACTTTTAAAATCTGTATATAATTCTTCTTCTGATTCTTTTGTATGTTTAACACAGAGCTCAACAAATTTAGATTTTCCAATATCTTTTGCTCTAACATTTGCTAATTTTTCAACTAATATTTCTGTAGGAATACCATTATCATCCAATCCAAAAGGATAAAATACATTGAAACCTTTTTTTCTCTTATATCTTGCAATAAAATCAGGTAATACATAAGAATATGCATGACCTAAATGCATTTTGCCAGAAACTGTTGGTGGAGGAGTATCAATACTAAAAACAGGGTTTGTAGAATTAGGATCATATTTGAAGATTTGCTCTTTTTGCCAAAATAGCCATATATCTTTTTCTATTTCTTTGTAATCTTTTTGTTTTTCCTTTATTTCTGTATTTTGTTCCATAAAACCATCAATCTATTTTTCATTTAGTTTGTTTAATATTGTTATTGCTTCTTTGTCAAATTTAGAAAAAGCAAACCATATTGTAAATTATATTTTTCTAAATCTAACGGTAATTGTTTTGATATTGCTTTTGTGAATATTGTTACTTGCACTTTCTTATTTCTCTTACTAAACAATGTCAAAACAGAATCATCAATGTAATTATCAATTAAAATAATAGCTTTTTTTGAATTTTTAATTAAATCTGAAACAAATTTGTATGCATCAAAAATTTGGCCATCAAAAAATATTCCTTTTTCTGGTTTGATATCTTTGCTTTGTATAGCATCAAATATTTCATTAAACTTTTTATCGTGTTCTAATTGTTTTATTTCAACTCTATCTAATCTTTGAAAGATTTGTGCATTAGAATTAATGAATTTTCTCATATTAACAAAAGCATTCATTATTTGTATACTTACTTGAACAGCAATTTCACTTTTCAAAACTCCTGAAAGCATTGCAACACCTTGCTCTGTAAATACATATGGGCTAGTAGATGAAAACTTTAGACTTTTAAGGTGGTCGCAATTTGCGACCAGCTTATTCTTCTCAAATTCTGTTTTCTCAAATTCTGTTAATTGAAACATAAATTCTTCTGGAAATCGCACAATATTTCTTTTAACCTGTTCATTTAATCTCTTTGTTGTTACGTAGTAAAGCTCCGCAAGATCCTTATCTAACATTACTTGCTGGTTCCTAAGAGTATAAATCCTTCTTTTGATACTATTTGTACTTAATATTATTGCATTTTTTTTCATATTTACGCCATTCGCCATTAACAATTTTGAATATAATTAATATAATTAATAATTTATATATAATTAATTATATAATATTTAAATAGGTATCTTCTTTATTGTTGCAATTCTTTTAATTTTTTCTGTAAAAAAGAAATTATACTCTCTTTATCACTCGCAACACGAGGGTATGGTAACTCTTTACCAGGACCTTTAACAAAGACAGGTACTCCCTCAGAATTACACACTTGTTCCCTTTTATACCATAATTGTTTTTCTCCACTAGCAACTTCAACAGTTTCAAAACCTAAACTAATTAGAAAACGTTCCCAGTCCCTTGGTTTTTTCCCGAATATTATTTGTCTCTCTCAATCTTGTATCTCTAAAACGCGGAAGTCTAACAACTGTTCTTCTAAATGGTTCAGGTATATTATTCCCTCTAAACTAAATGACATACTCCCAATGTAGCAAGCTACGAGATATTCTATAGAATAAATTACGCATTCACTCTTTGTTGTGGCTTTGATTCAACTCTTGATGCTTGTGATCTACTTTTAATTGATGCTTGAAAAGAATCTGCAGAAAATCGTTCTTGTAAATCCATTGCAAAATTATTGCTTGGTTCTAACATTGTTTCTGGATTTAATCCACACATAAATAAATATTGTTTGAAATATTCTCGTGCTTTCTGTTCCATAGCTCTTTTCTAGATATATTATCACTTATTTTAAAACCAATAGAATCTTTTAAACCGTTTTTTTCTAAAGCATATATTATTGCATCAAAAATTCTTTCTGGTGCTTTTGTAGGATCCAAACATAATGATACTCTTGTATCTATTTCTCCTTTCTGTCTTCTGTCATTAAAATGTATAAATCCATCGCTTGTTTCTTTAGAATGTTTTTTTGCAAAATCTCTAAATGCTAAAAGATATTTCCTGTTTATTTGAGGATCGACTTTTGCAACAGAATGTGTTAAATCACCATAAATATATTCCTGGTTTGCCATATCTCTATAATTTTCCAAAAATAAAGATACTAATTTTGGATCTAAACTGCCCCGTTGTATTCCTCCTCTTAAATTTTCAACAAATCTTTCAAAAGCAGGTCTTAAATTCAATTGAGGAAAAAGATTCATATCTGCAGTTCCTGCTTTTTTAACTGCATCTAAATCTAATTTCTCAGCAAGTGTTCTGCCTATTCTTCGTCTCTGTATTTCTTTTAATCTAAATTCTATTTCATAAGGATTATGTTCTCTTTTTATTCCTTGTAATCTACTAGAACCAACATGAGCTAACACTCTATCAAATAGATTATCAGACGTATCTCTTTGTCCTGTTGATGTAGCAAATCTAACTCTTTGTGGATTCTCTCCAGGTGGTTCTGGTGGCCTAGGTTCTTTTCGATCAAAATGTTCTCTTTTTTGTTCTTCTGCTTGTTGCCTAGCCAACTCTTTTCTTCTTCTAGCTTCTTCTTGTAATATTCTTTGTTCATCTTTTATTCTTCTAAGTTGTGCTTCTCTCTCTCGAATCAATTCTTTAAGTGGTTTATATTGTGTTTTAACAGGAACTATTGGTTTAAATTGTTCTCTATTCACAACAAGTTCTGTAGCTTTAGGAGAAACAATTCTTTCTGGTTCTGACCTTGTACTTGGTGTTGGTGTATTATGTGGGGTTGCAATACTTGGAGTTACTTGTTGTGCAATAGGAGACAAAGGTTTGCCTGTAAACGGATTAACATTTAATTGCCCTTTTAATCTTAGACTTCTAACAATTATACTCAAAATAAAACGAAATGTTCTTTCTTTATCTCTAGGTGACATTTCTCTAATCTGAAAATTAGCTCTTACATATAAATTATCTAAAATAAATTTTCTTAACAAATCCAGTTTTCTTTGTGGACTTAAATTAGCAGTATTTAATATCATCAAGCTTCTCTGAGGAATTTGGTTTTCTTCCAATGCTTTGCCAAAAACATCTGCAAATTTAGGATTATCAATATTATATAATCTTTTGTAGGTTGCTTCTCTACCTTCAGCACTGTGAGTTTTTTTCATTTCTCTGAACTTTTCTCTTGCTAATGGTCTTGGCTTTTCAATAGGCATAATATCACTTTTTAATCCTAAAAAGGAATTTTATAAATATGTTTAGTATAGATACCTCTAAAAATATATCAATATATTTAATATATATTATTTCATAATATGTGTTTAACTTAAAATGGTGATTGTATGTCTGAATTGATTAATTTGGCTTTGAGAAGAAATATATTTTATCCTACTGCTAAAATATATTCTAATAGTCCTGCAGGATTTTTTGATTATGGCCCTATAGGATTGAAGATAAAAAACAATATAGTGGAGTTTTGGAGAAAAGAATTTGTTGAAGCAAATAATGGATTGGAAATTGATGGCTGCCAGATATTGCCAAAGGCAGTATTTGAAGCATCAGGACATGTTGCTAATTTCGCAGATTCTGTTGTGAAATGCAAGAAATGTGGAGTGTTTTTTAAAGGTGACAAACTTCTGAGTGATTCAGGAATTGATACTAAAGAACAAATAAATCCAGAAGAAATTGATAAATTAATAAAAGATAAAAATATTGCCTGCCCAAAATGCAAATCCAAAAACTTTGAGCCTTCTTTTAAATTCAATATAATGTTTGGTGTCAATGTTGGAATCGATAATAAACAGCCAGCATTTTTAAGGGGAGAAGCATGCCAAACAATTTATCTGGATTTCCTGCGTATTTATAAAAATTCAAGACAATCTCTCCCTTTAGTTATTGGGCAGATAGGTAAAGCATTTAGAAATGAAATTGCACCAAAAAATGCTTTAATAAGAACACGAGAATTTACACAAATGGATATTCAAGTTTTCTTTAATCCAAAAAAACAAGAAAAATTTGATTATAATCCGGATGCAAAAATTCCTGTTCTTTTGATTAATGATAAAAAAGAACATCTAACCCCTTTAAAAGAACTAATTAATAAAAAAATTGTAAAATCAAAAGTTGAAGCCTGCTATTTAGAAAAGTATTATAACTTCTTATTAAAGCTAGGGTACAAAGAAACCTTTCATCTTCTGGAGTATACTCCAGAAGATGAAAGACCATTCTATGCACAAGCTTGCTGGGATTGTGAGACATACGTTGATGATTTAGAATGGATAGAGATAACAGGCATACATTCAAGAACAGATCACGATTTGTCAGTGCACCAGAAACATTCACAAACATCATTGGAAATTGTTGAAGATGGTGAAAAGTTTTTGCCCCATGTGTTCGAAGTGTCAATTGGGACTGATAGGCTCCTGTATACATTACTCTCAGATTCATTAGAAACCCTCAATGAAAAAAATCTGTTAAAACTAAATGAATCTATTATGCCTTATCATATGGGTATTTTTCCTTTAGTCAACAAAGACGATATTGATAAATTAAGCCTAAAACTTTTTGAAGACCTGCATAGAAAGTATAAGGTGATATATGATGATAAAGGAAGCATAGGTAAAAGGTATGCAAGAATTGATGAAATAGGAGTAAGATACGCTATTACTGTGGATTATCAAACTAAAGAAGACAACACAGTAACAATAAGGGATTCATGGACAACAAAACAAATCCGTTTGAACATCAAAGAACTGGCTGATTTCTTTAACAAGAAATTAGCACACTAGACAGCAAAATTTTATATACTGCGAGGATGTAACACTAAACGCACAGTTTTGTATAGTGCAAAGGTATAGTTAATTCTCTGAGTTAGTCAATGGGATTTGCAACAGAAAGTTTGCTTTAAATGATTAAAAATGTTAATTGTAATTACTGGTTCCTTAAGTTTTCTTATTTTAATATTGGATTGAGTTAAGAAAATTAAATAACATTTTTTTAAATAATGTAGGTTTGTAATACTATAAGGAAACTCTTATAATTAAAGAGTTTTTCCCTTCCGACTTAAGAGTACAGAAAGAGGAGCTAAACTGTTGCAACAGGTCCCTGGCTCCCAAATATTTACTTCAATCCTCCTGTGTTGCAAATTCTTGTTTGCTACACTATATCTCCATTCTTTTTCTTTTTTTCTCTTAACCCAACAACATATAAAATTCAAATGTCTAGTGTTAGGCTTTTATTATTTTCTATTTATTCATATCTTATGCCTAATGAACCACGTAAAATACCTTTTAGAGATAAACTAAAAAAATGGGTTGAAATTCAAGGAAATCGTCTACTGGCTCATTCAGAATGTTTAGGAGCAGAAGATATTTCCAGAATTTTAAATCTAGTAAAAAGATTCGAAGATCCTGAAGTCAAAATAAAATTGTTTATAACATTAATTGAAAAACTAGAGAAATTTGAAGAAGTCAGCGAATATGTTAGCAGCTTAGGCAAATTGAAAGAGACTGTTGATTATTTAAAAGGAAATAGAATAATTAGTAGCTATCAATATATTTTATTTCTATGCGATATCGCTAGATTAGAACATAGAGTTACTTTACTGCAAGATTCAAAAGAAACATTAAACAAAGCAATAACAGCAGTAAAAGAATTCAAATTACCTGCAACAAGCGAAGCAATAAGAAACTCTATTACTGACACACTTAATCTGAAAGTTTTAGAGCTATGTATTAAACTAGAATTAATTGATTCATCAGTAATTTTTTTATTTCGATTAATTGGAGAAAATAACACTGATCAAAAAATAATTGGATTGCAATTAGATAAATTAATGAATCATTTTAACGAAAGTATAAAACATTTAAAACCTCAAGATAAATTAAGTTGTCTAATGAAGCTTTATTCCTTTTTTGATAAAAACCTCGAAATGTTCCCAATTTACAAAGAACCTTTTGTATTACAAGTTGTAAATCTTATTTCAAGAATTGATATAAATATTGCAGAGAGATTATTAGAAAGATGCAAAGTAAGTATTAAAAACTATTATGAAGCAAATGATAGCTTTGGAGTGGCTTATATTTCATTTATGATAGCAAGAACAGAATTTTCTATGTTAGCTCATTTGGACCCCAAAAAACAAACAGAATATGTCAAAGATTTGAGAGCAAATCTTGCAAGAGCAAAAAGACAATTTACTGAAAGAAATATGAGAGATAACAGATTCGTTGATTTATCCAAAAATATAGAAAGATTTGGAAAGAAATTAGAAGTATTAAATAGTAACTAATCATAATTATAATTTGTCTAAAGGGTTTTTTACTTTCTTTAGGTCTTCTGTGCTTATTTTAGTATATATCTGTGTTGTTGCAATACTAGCGTGTCCTAATAAGGTCTGAATTGTTCTTAGGTTTTCACCTTGTTCTAACAGGTGTGTTGCCATCGTATGCCTAAGGCTGTGAGGGCTAATATGTTTTTTTATGCCTGCAAGCTTTGCAGATTCCTTTACAATCCTTTGAATTGTATCTGAACTAAATGGCTTGCCATTTAACTTGGCAAATACATATTCACTATTGTGTTTCTTGTTATATTTTTCTTTATATTTCTCATATTGGGCTAACCAATTCTTTGAAAGAATAACAATTCTATCTTTGTTTCCTTTGCCGCTTACCACTTTAGCAGTCTCTTCTGTGACGTTTAAAGAATCTGTTTTTAGACTACATAATTCTGACACCCTCAAACCAGATGAATAAAGAAGCTCCAATATTAATCTGTCTCTTGTGTCTTTGGTAACATCAAAAAGTGTTTTGACCTCCTCCTTAGTCAAAACATTGGGCAAATATTTCTCCTTTTTGGGCGATTTTAAATCATCAAGTATGTGGCTTTTCAGATAATCTTCATATAAGAATTTTAATGCGAAGTAAATCAAAGACAAAGATGTGTTTTTCAGTGTTTGCTTCTTTTGGGCTAGATATTGAACCAAAAAGTCGTGAGTCTGCTGATTATCTAATTTCCAGCTTACAGAATTTCTGCTTGCATTGAGAATATAGTCTCTGATGTAAATCAAATATTGATCAATTGTTCTCTGAGTGTATCCTCTTATAATCAATTCATTTTTTATTTTTTGCAAATCCTCAAGCATATTATAGAAATCCTACACAAGTTTAAATTCCTTTTGATTACTTCTTAGGTCTACATAAACCAACCATAAACCACCCTTAGAACTATAGTTCTTAGGGATTTGTCTTAGAATGAGCCAATAATTTAACTATAGGCAAAAAACCCGGAAATTTCCTTCGTAATCTTACGGCATAATCCATATTATGCCGTAAATAACCTTTCCTGCCAGAATTTAAGCCTTAAAGAAGAACATTATGTAGATAGTAAGCAGAGAATAAGTAAAAAAATGAAAAATGAAAAAAGAATAAACCCTCGCAGTATACAAAGATTTTCTGTCTAATGGGCTATTTTTCGACTTTTATAGATAATTCTTTTTTATATTCTTTATCTATGTAATCGTAATCATTGTAGTGTTCGTATACCAAAAGGCGACCAGGATAATCTCTAGGGACTGATTGAGTCTTAGTGTAAATGTCCAAGTACAACAATTTTGTCTCTTTAGGCTCTATTAAACCAATCTTTTTCTCTAAAACGTTTGCTAAACCAGTTCTTTCAACACTTAGATCTCTACTAACCATGAATTTCAATGAAACTTTCTTTGCTTCTTCAGAATTATTTGTTATCTCAGTTCTCAAAGAAATTGGCTTTCTTGAATTAATGGATAACCTAAAAGGTACTAAAACAGTTTTAATAACCAACATTAAACCACCTTGCATTATGTATATACTATAATATCTAATAATATAATACTAATAACAAATACATTGCCAAACATTTTTAAGCTTATCACACTAAACATACTTATTTTATATGCTACGAGGATGTAACACTAGACATATATAGAATATTACTAAATACTATTATTTATATCTAAATAATTATATTAGATGTATGTTAATTCTGATTTTCTCAAGAAATAATCAATTTAGTAACAATATATTAAATTACCTTTTAAAAAAGTGCTGTTTAAAGTCTGTTTGGGCTACCCCAAAATACCAAAACCCATTAGAAATCTTTGAGGTGTATGTAGACAACAAAAAAATAGAGAAAGTAAAGGCAATAACAGTAAATGATTTTCTTTATTTGACAAATGATGATGTAGACGCTATTGAACAAGAAATAAAAGATAGGTGCACGTTCATAATTATTTCAACACACAAATCAGAAACTCAAAAAATAGATACAATATCAATACATTTCTGTGGCAATTTCAATAAAAATGAATTAGGTGGCGAAGAAGAAAATTTTTCAATAGCTTATTTAGATGCTTTTGAATCCATCTATAAAAATATCTCTAAAGACAATACAAAACCCAAAAAATTAGAATTTTTATTAGAGGCTACTCATCACGGCCCAACATTGGAAAGAGAAGTATTATATTTTGAAATTGGGCCAGACAATAAAGCATATGATAATCAAGAATATCAAAAATATTATATCAACAAATTAATGCAAGCCATAGAAACTAAGGAAATAAAACCATCAACACCATATATTCTTATAGGCGCCCCGCATTATCTAGACAACAAATTAATTAATTCTATTAAAGATAAATTAAAAACCAAGTATAATATAGAAACTGTTATCTTTTCACACATCCTTCCAAAATACTCTTTAAATGAAATTCTGAAAAAAGAAGACTTACACATAGAAAAAATAATTCGTAAGCTTATAGATTGTTCAAAAACAGAGAATTTTATAATAAATAAAGATTACATGAAATCATTAATTCGTCTAATCAATATATTAGATAAAATAAAAAAAGATAGAGAAGGAGTAAACTATAAAATTATATAGTTCTTCTTCCCTTCCGATCTTTTTTATTTATTTATCTCTTTTTTTTCTTTGCTGGTTTAGCAGCTTTTTTCTTTTTCTTTATTTTCTTTTTCTTTACCATGTTAGCTTCACCCTCCTTAGATAAGCATAATAAATCTTCTAATTTTTCTTTGGAATCATCTACTACATTCACAATATGATTATACAAAGCATCATCTGATTTCAACCAATCTTCATCAAACAAGGGCTTCTCAGAATACTTTCCCTTTTTTCCTTTTTCTTTTTTCTCCAAAGAAGAATCCATTTCTAATTCTCTTAATAAATTCATAATTTCGTCATCATCGACATCAGTAATATATTTTTCTAAAAGCAAGTTGTAAAGCTCTTCTTCCAGCAAATCGATTCTCTTTTCTAAATATTCAATATGACTCATTGTTGCTAGTTGTTCTTTTTGAAGAGCCATCTTCAAAAAGTTTTCTATTTTTGAGTTTATATTGTCGTTTACCTGTCCTTTCCTTCGCAAAATAGTCTTAATTAGTTCCTTTGCATGGTCTTTTGTAACAAACTTAGACTCATGTAACTTATTTACGAAATCTTCAACTTGTTTCTTGCTCATATCGTGAGCTCCCATACCTATTACAATTCCTTTTTTTAATAAATCCATTTTTTATCACATTAAACAGTATATTTTTGTACATTAATA
>Ga0210017_1004115_pt1 | contig 12008 bp, 11 predicted proteins | sample CryGeyCG2014_020_FD_183966 | JGI IMG/M metagenome (GOLD analysis project Ga0210017, IMG submission 183966) | Groundwater microbial communities from aquifer - Crystal Geyser CG08_land_8/20/14_0.20 (SPAdes) (version 2) | ecosystem: Environmental > Aquatic > Deep subsurface > Groundwater | place... | reverse complement strand
AGGGTCAATGATGTTTATCGTCGCCGGCGAAGCAATTTGAAAAACTAAAGAAGAATCATAATTAAGATTACCAGAGATGCTAGAAATAGAGCTTGGTGTTAAATTAAAGACTTCCATAATTTTTTGTTGGCCTTCATTGGAAGTGACTAATTCTTGATGGCCTATATTTTCTAAGTTGACAACATTTGCCTCATCCAGAACAGCACTTTCGGCCAAAACAGTATAATCGCCATTATCAAATTCGTCAGTTTGCGGCTTACCATCAACCCAAAGACCTAAAATTTTATCCAGCCAATTGGGAGAAGTGACATTAATCCATCTTAAGGTGCTGCTGGGGGAAAGACCGACTAAATTGTTAGTAATAGAAATAAGATGATTTGGTAAAGAACTATTAAGCCCAATGAGCCAATCATTTTTTTGCGACATCTGGTTTAAAGGTTTTTCTTGAGAGTTTTCTTTTAAATAATTGAATGTCGGTAATAAATCTTTTAAGGTGGGGATGACTGTCCTTATAGCCTCCATATTGGTAGAAAATCCCGGTTTTCTTAAATGGAGTAAAAAACTAGCCCCAATTCTTTGCCAACCGGGAAGTGATTTGCTTAAATCGCCACCTTCCCAAGGATAATACATTGAAGGAATTCCGTGGAGTGGAGAACCCAGAGTTAATAATTGATCAATTGGATTTTCTTGATTATTTTGAACATAAGTTCTGGCAACTAAACCACCGAGACTATGTCCAATTAGGTCTATTTTTTCATCAGGAGTTGGTTTAACAATGTTTTCAATATATGTTTTAAGATCTTCAGAGATGGGATTGACTGGTTTAGTCCAGTTGTAATTAAAAACAAAGAGATTTTTGTTTTCGCCTTCAGTTTCATAACCAGCATTTTTAAGGGTTTCAATTAAGCCATCATAAACCCTAACTCCTGGTGTCATATACCATTCAGGTTGTGGTCTCTCAATTCCTAAAATCATATTTTCATGATTCCACGACCCCCCAAGACCAGGAAGAAGAACGAGAGGCTGAAGAGGGGTTGGAGTTGGTGTGGGTGTGGGTGTGGGAGTTGGAGAAGGAATGGTATATTGCCAAACACCACTGCCATTTGTAGTGATATAAATAGTAGCTGGATTATTTTTATCTATATATAAATCCATAAAAGATGATAGGGTAAAACTACCAAAGAGGTTTTCATTAATAGGATTCCAGCTATAGCCTGCATCTTTACTTTCATACACTCCATGTTGGGTAGAAAAAAGAAAAATTCTATTAGCATCAAAATGGTCAATAGTTAAATAGCGAATTTGAAAATTGCTAGGTAGTCCATTATTATTTGTTGCTGACCAAGAAATTCCACGATCTAAGCTTATATATAGTTTTTTGCTCAAAATTTTGTAATACACTTGAGGATTCGGAGTTGGGAAATCTGGAAAATCTATAGTGCTTTCATCACTAAATTTTATCCAGGTAATACCCCCATCTTCAGATCTATATCTTCCAGGGCTTGGGGCGTTAATAACACCGGCTGTTATTACCTGATTATTTGCAGGTTCAATAGTGATATATGCGATAATTCCTTTAGTTCCTAAATTTAATTCTTGCCAGCTATTGCCACCGTCGATTGTCTTATAAATTGTTCCATATTGATCTGCCCCCACATATAAAATATTTTCATTCGAAGGATCTATTTTTAATTTTCTTATATAATTTCCTGGAAAAGAATTAAGTTTAATCCAGTTATCTCCACCATCTATACTTTTATATAAGCCTTTATCCCAGGTGCCAGCAAAGACTAGATTATCGTTGTTAAAATCAGTCTCTATATTATTTACATCATAAGAGGTGGGTATTCCATTATTTTTTTCTAGCCAAGACAGACCCTTATTTTCTGACTTCCAAACACCATTATAACCAGAGGTGTATATATTATTTTTACCTATAGCAAGATCCCTCTCTCTTCCATTAGTTGGCCCACCCGTTGTCCAAATCTGATTACCTGCAAAAATATTGGAAGTAGAAAAGGAAATGAGGTATATTAAAGGAGATATTATGATGATTAATGAAATAAACTTTAATCTTTTTAGCATATCAAGATACAAAAAAACAAGCCGTTTTCCGACTTGCTTATTTAATTTAAAACTGCTTGCTAATAATTTGTCAAGTAGTAATTTTTTTATCTAACTCGATATAAAAAATTGTTCTCATTGTTTTCCCAAAGTTAAACAAGAAAGAAAATGGCTTTAAAATGTGATACCAAAATTTTCGATAACGAAAAATAAGATAAAGTTTGGGGAACTTTATATAAAATTTTTGGAACAGAAGCCACAAGGTTGTATTAGTATTTTTTTGGGTATGTATAATGGTTTTGAAGCCACCGTCTTTTATCATATTAATAACCTCTTCTTTTTCAGGGTGTCCATATGTTAAGTGCTCAATTACATACTTATTTTTTATCTTTGGATATTTTTTATGAAATAATTCCCCAAATTTTCTAACTGCTTCGAGACTTTTTTCTCCTGTGGGAATAGTCAAGATTACCTTACTTTTTGCTACTCTTAGCATCTCCTTAACCATTTTTTCTCGGTTTTTCTTGATGGGTAGATGTTCTAACATATCTACTGAAATTAGAATATCTACATAATTGTCTGGGAGTGGCAATCTTCCCCCCTTATTTTTAATTGGCGTGACGTTATGGAGAATATTTTTCACAAATTGAATATCGCAGTCAATTATCTCGTAATCCGGTAAGTAGAAAGCAACTCCTTCACCAGTTCCCCCTACCTCGACAATTTTTTTAGTCTTAAGCCGCGCTCTTTTAATAGCATTTACTACCGGTATATACCGTTGAACTATATCTAGCATTATAGATGATTTTAGCACAAAAGCGAGCCATGATATGGTGTTATAATCTTTAAGAGAGAATATTTTATAAAATGAAAACCCCACTCGTTTCTGTGATCATTATAAATTGGAATGGAAAGAAATTATTAAGGGATTGCTTGAGATCTCTTTCTGGGCAAAGTTTTAAAGGTTTTAGAATAATTGTTGTAGATAATGGCTCTACAGATGGATCAATAGAATTTCTTCATTCACACTACCCTAAGATTAGAATAATAAGATTTGAAAAGAATTTAGGTTTCGCTAAAGCAGCAAATCATGGCATAAAGGCTTCAAGCTCAAAATATATAGTCCTTCTTAACAACGATACGAAGGCTGATAGCTACTATCTTGAAAGAATGACTAAGATACTCGAGAAATGGAATAAATTTTGTGGTGTGGCCCCAAAAGTGCTTAACTTTTTTAAGCCAGACATTATAGACTCAGCTGGAGATATGATGAATGTAGTTGGCCAAGCTTTCCATCGGGGTTACGGGGATAAAAGTAATGAGTGGAATTACCCAGGAGAAGTTTCTTTGATTACAGGAGGGGCGAGTGCTTTTAGAAAAGAAATTTTTGAAAAAATAGGTCTTTTTGATGAAGACTTTTTTGCTTACGGTGAAGATGTTGATTGGTGCCTGCGGGCTTGGCTTGCAGGATATAAATTTTGGTATGAGCCAAAAGCAATTGTTTACCACCACCATAAGGCAACTGCCCAACGAATTCCCAAAATAATAGAGTATCTCCAATTTCGCAATATGACACTAATTATATTAAAAAATTTCCCTTGGCGACTTTTCTTTAAAAGATGGCGCTTTATTACAATTCCTTTAATACATTTCAATACAATTTTATATATGGCTTTTCATGGTTTGTTGAAAGAGGCTCTGTTAGCTGATTGGTGGATTTTGACCCATCTATCCCATATCCTTAAAAAGCGATGGAAAATCCAAAGGATCAGGAAGGTGAATGTTAATTATTTGGATAGCCAAATGGCTCCCAAAAAGATAAGATTGTGGGGACTATTGAAATGATCAAAGTTTTTATCATCATTCTTAACTTCAACGGTGGCAGAGATACTATTGAATGTTTAAATTCTCTAAAAAATGAAAAAGCTGAGATTTTGGTTGTTGATAATGGATCAACTGATGGGAGTATGGAGAAGATCCTGAAGCAAGTTCAGGATGACAATAGGAATTTAAAAATTATCGAGAATAAAAGAAATCTAGGTTTTGCCAAAGGAATGAATAAGGGCATTAGATTTGCTTTAAAAAAAGGAGCTGAAAGAGTTTTACTACTTAATCCGGATACAGAAGTTAATAAAGGTTTCTTGGAGCCACTTCTAACTAATGGGGCTGATGTTGTTGGCCCAATAATTAAATTCAAACGAAAAGGGCAATGGGTTTATGATTTTGGCGGTAAGGTGAATTGGTGGTTGGGTAGGAGTTATCATCTTGAAGACTTTCACCTCGGAGGAGTCATGGCTTCACTTCGTTCAGCCTGCCACCATCCGAGGTGTATGTCCATTGATTATGTGAGTGGGGCTTGTATGTTAATTAGAAGAAAAGTTTTTGGAAAGATTGGCCTTTTAGATGAGAGATATTTCTTGTTTTTTGAGGATGCTGACTTTTGTTTAAGAGCACAAAAAACCGGTTTTAAAGTCGCTTTAGAGCCAAAATCAATGATTCTCCACAAACTTTCCGAGGGTAAAAAGAAACCCCTTTATTGCCTGTATCATTTAATACGTAGCAATTTGATTTTTGTGAATACATGGTTACCCTTTTATCGCCGGCCATTGGCATATTTGTATTTAGTGGCTTTGGGTTTCAAAATGCTTCTCAATCGTCTTTAAGGATGATAAAATTAAAACCATGATCTCCGCAGTGATTTTAACCAAGGACGAAGAAGAAATTCTTCACGATTGTTTGGAATCAATTAAATGGTGTGATGAAATTTTGGTTATTGATGACAATTCAGTTGGTAAAACCACAGAAATTGCTAAAAAATTCGGAGCTCAAGTTTTCACTCGTTCTTTAAATAACAATTGGGCTCAGCAAAGAAACTTCGGTTTGGGAAAGGCGAAAGGGGAATGGGTTTTGTTTGTAGATGCAGATGAAGTAGTTTCACCAGATTTAAAGAAAGAAATAATACTGGCCGTTAAAAAGAAAAATATGGCCGGATTTTATTTAAGAAGGCAGGAATTTTTTGGTGGCAGGGCCTTAAAACATGGAGAAACAGCTCATTATCTGTTGCGATTGGGAAGAAAGGGAAAAGGGGAATGGCGAAGAGAAGTTCATGAAACTTGGGAAATTAAAGGAGAAATCGGTAAATTGAAAAATCCCCTACTTCATTATTCACACCCAACCCTAAGTGAATTTATTGAACATGTTAATAGATTTTCCACTTTACACGCCCAAATCTTGTTTAAAGAAGGAATTAAACCTAGTCTTTTCCGCATCATCGCCAATCCTTTGGCCAAATTTATACAAAATTATATTTTCAGATTAGGTTTTTTAGACGGCACACCAGGCATTATTGTTGCCTTAATGATGAGTTTTCATTCTTTTTTAGCTAGAGCCAAGCTTTATCAACTATGGAGAAAGTAATAATTAGTTTGCTTTTTGCTTTTCTGGCTTTGTTTCCTTTTGGTCAGTTAACCAAAATTCCTTTAACTTTTCTTAACTTACCAGAAGTTCATCTTTATTTAACCGATGCTGTTTTATTTCTATTGGTTTTAAATTGGGGGGTTTGGCGAGTTGTAGGGAAAAGAAAGAAATATCAATTGCCACCTTTGGCTAAACCAATTTTTTTGTTTGCTTTTTTAGCCGGACTTTCTTTAGCAGTGAACTCTCCCCTTTTTTCTGGTAGGGAAGTTAGGGTTGGATTTTTGTATTTACTCAGATGGATAATTTATGCCGGTTTATATTTTGTCATTGTTGATTTTAAAAAGAAACTTAAATGGTTAAATTGGGAAAATATGCGTTGCTTCTTGACGATTATTGGTTCAGCCATAGGTATTTTCGGTCTTATTCAATATTTCCTATGGCCTAATTTAAAGGCCTTGGAAGTTTTACAATATGATCCTCATTTTTACCGGGTTGTCGGCATTTTTCTTGACCCGGGCTTTACCGGTCTGATTTTAGTTTTTACTCTTCTTTTAATTATTGACCGTTGGTTTGCGAAAAAGGAAAAATGGTTAATCCCTTTGTTTTTAGTAATTTATTCGGCTTTAGCGTTGACTTATTCCAGAGCCTCATGGCTGGTTTTTTTATTAGCTGTTTTACTTGTTTCCTATTTTAAAAAATCATGGAAATTCCTAGTGATAATTTTAGCTTTAATAGGAGTAACTTACTTTTTTTTACCAAGACCAGCCGGAGAGGGTGGCAAAATCGAAAGAACCTATACCATTGAAGCTCGTTTAATCAACTCTCAACAAGTTTTAACAATCGCTAAAGAACATCCTCTTTTCGGCGTTGGTTTTAACACTTATCGCTATGTTCAAAGAGATTATGGTTTTCTTAAGTCAGAAGAATGGCAAGTCAGCCAAGCCGGTGCCGGTGCTGATAACAGCTGGCTTTTTGTTTTGGCGACCACCGGAATCTTTGGTTTTTTAAGCTATCTTTGGCTTTGGGGTCAAGCCTTAAAAGAATCCAAAAAGAAAACAATTGTTTTAATTAGTCTTTTAGCTTTAATTATCCATGCCTTTTTCTTGAACTCTTTGTTTTATTCGTGGATTATGGCCTGGGTTTGGATTTTATTAGCTTTTGTTTAAGGAGAATAAGTAACCGTCAGGCTTTTTTCTGTTTGATTGCCCGCTTTATCAGTAGCTGTAATGTGAATTTTATTTTCTCCTGAATTAAGACCAAGAGTGTATTCAAAATTACCTTCTTTTTCTAGAATGACCAGATGGTCGTTAATCCTCAGCTCCACGTCTTCTTCAGTCTTCCCAATAATATTAACTTTAGCTTTTTCATCAGAGATGGTTTTGTTATCTTCAGGCTGACTGATTTCTAAAGTTGGCGGTTCATTGTCATACCAAACAGAGATTTTATTGGAAACGGTACTTTGATTGCCGGCTTTATCAATAGCCAGAGCATAAATTTCATTTTGGCCCAGTGTGAGATTTAATTTGCCCGAGGAAAAATTACCCTCGTTATCAGCCACTGTTTCTTTAACTTCTTGCCCGGTGAGGAAAATTTTCACTGAAGCCCCAGTTTCGGTAATACCAAAGATTTCGATTTCAGATTGATTGGTGGCTTCTGGTAAGGCATTAAGAATTGGTACTTGAGGTGGAAGATTATCCTTAATTTCAATTGGCTGAGAGGAACCGCGGATATTGCCAAAAAAAACAGCCATTTTAATCAAAGCTGGAATTCCCCAGAAGATGGACCCAAAAATTAAAAGCAGGGTTAGGAAAGTAAAAAGAGCCGCTCTTCGGAGATTTCTTTTCTCTTCCTTTTTAGACAATAAAGAGTATTTAGCCATTTTTATCAGAGCCGATGGTCGGAGTCGAACCGACGACCCATGCTTTACGAAAGCATTGCTCTGCCAACTGAGCTACATCGGCATAGAAATAGAGCGGGATAGGGGAGTCGAACCCCTTTCTTCACCTTGGGAAGGTGATGTTGGACCGCTCAACTAATCCCGCGTTTCGTCACTACGTTCCTCAGCGTAAACACTTACCAGCGTAAACACTTACCTAGGTAATCTTAAAACATTGCCGGGATGAATCAAATCAGGATTGCTTAAATTATTTTCACTGGCAATTTTCACCCATTGATAACCATCTTGATAGGCCCTGACGGCAATATTCCACAAATTATCGCCTTTAACCACTGTGTATTCATCATTGGCAATTTGTTGTCCAGCTATTTTTTCAACTGGTTTTCTGACAGCCGTTTTCGGCAAAACTAATTCTTGGTCAACCAACAAACGATTAGCATTGACTAGATTGTTTTCCTTGGCAATATCGACCCAGTTGTAGCCGGAACTATAGAATTTTTCGGCAATTTTCCAAAGATTGTCTCCAGCCTGGACTTTGTAAGTCATTGGTAAACCTTCAGGCATTAATTCGCCTTCTTCCTGAATTAATTTGACTTCACCTATCGTTTGAGTTGGTTGACTTTCTTCGGTTTTGGTTTTACCGACGCCGCGAAAGTAATTAAAAATTAAGGCCCCGATAACAATCACCACAACAACTCCGAGAATAACACTGATGGTTGATTCGTTGAGTTTAATTTTTTTAAGAAAGTTTTTTAAACGTCCGTTGCTCATTTATTGATAAAAGAGATTTTTATTTTATCCTCCTTTCTAGGCAGAAATGGGCGGGCGGGCCCGAGCGGATTCGAACCGCCGCTCTCGTCCTTGACAGGGACGCGTGTTAGACCAGACTACACTACGGACCCTTTTAGCTAGACTTACAATAGCAAATTATTGAGCTCAAGTCAACGCTTGTGATATGATGGAAAAGATGAAAATGAGTCGGGAAATGACCAATAAAGAAGTGGCACGTCTCTTAAAAGAAGTCTCAGCCGCTTTAGAGGTCAAAGGTGGGAATAGATTCAAGATTGCCGCTTACGACCGAGTTGCTACCGCCATTGAACACGCCACCAGCGAAGTTAAAGATCTTTGGGACGATAACAAACTTCAAGAAATTCCCGGTATCGGTGTTAATCTCTCAGCCTATCTAGATGAACTTTTCCGAAAAGGTAAAGTGGCTCATTTTGAACGAATTTTTCGGAATTTACCACCGGCCATGTTTGAATTCTTAGAGATTCCTGGTATTGGTTCCAAAACTGCTTATAAACTCTGCCGGGAATTAAAGATTAAAGAGGCTAAAACAGCTCTTCCCCGCCTTAAAGAGGCTCTTAAAGCCGGTAAAATAAGGTTAATTGAAGGTTTTGGCGAGCAGTCAGAGAAAGATATTTTAGAAGGTCTTGAAAGCCTTAAAAAGCGTTCAGAAAGGATGCTTTTGCCCTTTGCCTGGGAATTAGCCCAAAAGGTTATTGAATACCTGGCTAGAGGCAAAATTGGCGTCAGGATTAAGCCTTTAGGTAGTTTACGCCGCATGGCGGCTACCGTCGGCGATATTGATTTAGCTGTCGCCACCACCCAACCTAAAAAAGCCATTGAAAGATTCGTCTCTTTTCCAGAAGTTAAAGAAGTAGTAGTTTCTGGAGGCAATACCGCTCGGATTATCCACCATAATGGACGCCAAATTGACCTCAAAACAATGAATCCCCAAGCCTACGGAGCCTTGCTCCAGCACTTTACCGGTTCAAAACAACACAATATCCATCTTAGAGAAATAGCTCAAAAAAAAGGTTTGAGCCTGTCTGAATATGGTATTAAAAAGGGAGGAAAGATTAAAAAATATGCGGCAGAAGAAACCTTTTATCAGGCTTTGGGGATGGCCTGGATTCCGCCTGAGTTAAGGGAAGATACCGGAGAAATTGAAGCAGCCCAAAAGAAAGAATTACCGCAGTTAGTAGAACTAAAAGATATTAAAGGCGATCTTCATGTTCATTCTAATTTTCCCATTGAGCCAAGCCATGATGAAGGAGCAGACACTTTTGAAGTTTTATTAAATAAAGCTCAAGAATTAGGTTATGAATATTTGGGTTTATCTGAACATAATCCTAGCTCAAGTCAGCATAGTTCAAAACAGGTAATTGAGCTATTAAAGAGAAAAAAGGAAGAAATTGATAAATTAAATTACTCAAGAGTAAAAAAGCTATCCGTTTATGCTTTAAATAGCCTAGAAATAGATATAAAGCCAGATGGTTCGTTGGCTTTGCCAGAAAAAGCCCTTAAATATCTGGATTTTGCCATTGCTTCAATTCACAGTAGTTTTAAGATGTCCCGCCAGGAAATGACAAGGCGTGTTTTAACTTCACTAGCTCATCCGAAAATAAAAATTCTAGGTCATCCGACTGGCCGTAAAATAGGCGAAAGAGAGGGTTATGAACTTGATTGGGAAAAAATCTTCGCTTTTTGCCTTAAAAATAACAAATACTTGGAAATTAACGCTTGGCCTAATCGTTTGGACTTGCCTGATACCCTTGTCCGTGAAGCTGTGAAAATTGGAGTGAAAATGGTGATTAATACTGATGCTCATGCCGTTGGACAGCTAGATTTAATGCCTTACGGGGTGGCAGTGGCCAGACGTGGTTGGGCCACTAAAAATGATATTATTAATACCATGGGTTATAATGAATTGAAGAAAGCTTTGAATTTTGAAGGGAGGTGAAAAAATGACAGGTTTTACCATTCTAATTATTATTATTGCTGCTGTTTTGCTTTATTTCTGGTCTTTATACAACCATTTCGTGACGATTAAAACCCGGATTAAAGCTTCAATCCAAGAAATCGGCAACCAATTTAAAAGACAGGCTGACCTGATTCCTAATTTGGTAGCTTCGGTTAAAGGTTATATGAAGCATGAGATGACCATTTTTAAGGAGTTAACTGAAGCCAGAAAGCAAATTGTCAAAGTTGTTGATGGTGGTGATACCCAAAAAATGATTGAAGCGGGAGCTCGTTTGCAGAATGCCTTGATGCCGATTCGAGCTGTTTTCGAATCAACACCCCAACTACAAGCCGTTGGTCCTACCAGTCAGTTAATGGAGGAATTAAGAGACACGGCTGATAAGGTTATGTATTCCCGTCGGACATTAATTGATTTGACCGCTGATTATAATATTATGTTAGCGAGATTTCCTTCTAATTTGGTGGGGAAAATGTTTCGTTTCCAGCCGGAACCAGGCTTGAAAATACCCGGAGAAGGAGAGTCATTGACAGTTAAAAAAGAAGAATTAAAGACACCCAAAGTGGAAATTTAATGATTAACGTTTACGAACAGGTTGACCGTAATAAACGTCGTAGCGCCATGATTATGGTGATTTTTGTCATTTTCATCACCGCGGCGGTTTGGCTTTTCAGCAAGGCCTTAAATTATGGTCCAGGCCTTGTTGGCTGGGCCTTAGTTTTTTCAGGTTTAATGAGTTTTGCCAGTTACTGGTGGTCCGATAAAATTATTCTGGCTATTTCTAAAGCCAGGCCAGCTGATGAAAAAAGAGACTTCCAATTTTTCACCGTTACCGAAAATTTAGCTTTGGCTTCGCAAATACCGATGCCTAAACTTTATGTTATTGAAGACAGTGCTCCGAATGCCTTTGCTACCGGTCGGGATATCAATCATGCGGTTATCTGTGTAACCACTGGTTTAATTTCTAAGTTGAACCGAACCGAGTTGGAGGCGGTTGTCGCTCATGAGATAAGCCATATTAGAAATTACGACATGCGCTTAATGAGTATGGTCACTATTTTGGTGGGAATGGTCATTTTGATTTCCGATTGGTCTCTTCGCGGTTTTCAATTTGGCGGTCGTTCCCGCAACCGTGAAGGCGGAAATGTTGGGGCCATTCTCTTTTTAATCGGTTTAATTTTAGCTTTGCTCTCGTCCCTTGTCGCTAAATTAATTCAATTGGCTCTTTCCCGCCGGAGAGAATTTCTGGCTGATGCCTCAGGGGTGATGTTAACCAAATATCCTGACGGTTTGATTAGCGCTTTACAGAAGATTAGCGCTGATAAAGAACCGTTAGAAGTTGCCAACAAAGCCACCGCTCATCTTTACATCGTTAACCCTTTTAAAGGTTCCTTGGCTAGGGGATGGGCTGTTAATCTTTTTAACACTCACCCACCAATAGAGGAGAGAATTAAAGTTTTAAGGGAGATGAAATGATTAGAAAAAAATCTAAATTAAGCGAAGAAGAAGTAAAGCATGTGGCTAAATTAGCTAAATTGGAATTAACACCATCAGAGGTAAAAAAGTTTCAAGAACAGCTTTCGGAAGTCTTAGCTTATATGGAGATTTTGAAAGAGGTTAAAACAGAAAAAACAGAACCAACCAGCCAGGTGACTTCTTTGGAAAACATTTTTCGTGAAGATAAAGCCAAAACCTCTCTTTCCCAAAAGGAAGTTTTATCAGGCGCCAGGCAAAGTCATCAAGGTTTTTTCAAAATTAAAAGAATTTTAAATAACGATTAAAAATGGAATTAACTCAATTATCAATTAGTCAAGTTCAGGAAGGTTTAAAAAAGAAAAAATTTTCTTCACTGGAAGTGGTTGATTC
>Ga0210017_1004112_pt1 | contig 12013 bp, 8 predicted proteins | sample CryGeyCG2014_020_FD_183966 | JGI IMG/M metagenome (GOLD analysis project Ga0210017, IMG submission 183966) | Groundwater microbial communities from aquifer - Crystal Geyser CG08_land_8/20/14_0.20 (SPAdes) (version 2) | ecosystem: Environmental > Aquatic > Deep subsurface > Groundwater | place... | reverse complement strand
ATCAATCCAGCCAGCATTATCGTAGCTGTCCCCTGCACATCATCGTGCCATACCGGAATTCCCACCTCTTTCCTGCAGCGCTCAAGTATGCCAAAACATTTAGGATAGGAAATATCCTCCAGATTTATCCCTGCAAATGATGGCTGTAACCATTTTACTGCCTGGATGATTTCATCAGGGTCCTTGGTATCCAGACAAATAGGCACGGCATCTACACCACCAAGGTATTTAAATAGCAGACACTTCCCTTCCATCACTGGGTAGCCTGCCTTAGGACCAATATCCCCCAGTCCAAGGACTCTGGTGCAGTCAGAGACTACTGCTATGGTATTCCATCTATTAGTGAGCTCACCCAATCTTTCCTCATTTGCCTGTATTGCTCGGCAGGGCTCAGCTACACCAGGGGTATAGTAAATGGCAAAGTCGTTAAAATCTCGAACCTGGCATTTGGGCATTGTTTGCATTTTACCGCGGTAGAATGCGTGCAATTTCATGGCATCCTCGGCAGGTTTCTTTGTCTTGGCAAGAAGCTCCTCTTTAGTTACTTTCTGCATCCTTGTTTTCCTCCTTTATTAAAGGTGCAATGTAGAAGGTCATTGTAACATAAGGTATTGTCTCAAGGAAGTGTGTATGCTTGGTTAATTTCGCAGGAAAATGACGTTAAAAATCCCTTATTAAATTCCAAGATAGGCCTCTCTTATATCGTGTGACCTCTTTATTTTCTCGGCACTCCCTTCCGCCTTTATCCTACCTTCGTGCATAATATAAACGTAGTCTGAAATGCTAAGGGAGGCTTCGACGTTCTGCTCTACAAGCAGTATGGTCAAGCCTATCTCTGCCTTCATTTTCTTAATGGTATCAAAAACCTGAGTCACCAGAATCGGAGCTAATCCCTGGCTTGGCTCATCAAGCATTATCAATTTTGGTTTGGTCATCAATGCCCTTGCTATGGTCAACATCTGCTGCTCCCCGCCGCTCAACGACCCAGCCCTTTGCCTGGCCCTTTCTTTAAGTATTGGGAATAGAGAATACGCAAGCTCCAGAGATTCAGCCATATGTTTAGCAGCCTCTCTAGGGTAGGCCCCCATGGTCAGATTTTCATGGGTACTCATGCTAACAAATAAATGCCTTCCTTCAGGAACTAGAACAATGCCCCTGGCCACTTTTTTGTGAGTGGGCAAGTGGGTGACATCTTCCCCTTCATAGGTAATTTTCCCACCCCAAGGCACTACTGCCCCTAGAATGGTGCTTAAAGTGGTTGTTTTCCCCACTCCATTTGGTCCCAGCAAAGAAGTTATCGAGCCTCTCTTTACTTCCAAGCTAGGCTGCCACAAAACCTGCATAGGTCCATACCCTGATTCCAGATTCTCAACCTTTAGCATGTCAATCTCCTGACGGACGTCCCAGATACACATCTATAACTTTGGGGTCGCTTAAAGCCTCAGCTGTGGGGGCATCAACCAGCTTTGCCCCTCGGTGCATCACAATTATCCTCTGGGCAAATCCCACCATGGCACGCATGATATGCTCCACCATAGAAACAATAGCTATGTTCTCTTCTACTCCAACCTTTTTTATAAACTTAACCATATTATCAATGTCACTGGGATGCATTCCAGCCATGGCTTCATCCATAAGGAGTAGTTTGGGCTTCATAGCTAAAGCACGGGCAATTTCCATCAATTTCTTTTCTGTTGGGGTTAGCGTTCCTGATGGCGTATCTTTTTTAGTCTGCAAACCAATAAGCTCAATATAATGGTCGGCTATCTCTAAAGATTCATCTACACTAACTTTGCCACTCAGTGTGCCAAACATAGCCCCAATAGCCACGTTTTCCCTGACACTGGCGGACTTAAAGGGTCTGGGAATCTGGAATGTTCTTCCGATTCCCAGGGGGGCTCTCCTGTATGGCGGTAGATTTGTGATATCTTTGCCCTGGAAAATGACTCTTCCCTCTTCCGGTGAATAAACACCGCTGATGACATTGTATAGGGTTGTTTTTCCACTACCGTTGGGGCCTACTATGCCGATTAGCTCCCCCGCCTCGATTTGTAAACTCACATCGTTTACGGCTACAAGACCGCCAAACCTCTTGGTTATATTTTCCAGTTCCAATAATGCCATAAGCCTTCTATATTATATACTTTTCCCATCCCGTGCCTTTTGCCCTTCGTTTTACTAGCCCCATAATTCCTTCGGGGAATGCCATGATAATAGCAATGATGATCGGGGCGAAAATGAGCAGTTGAAATCCGGGGGCGACAACAGCCAGCCAATATTTAGAAAATGCGTAGATGAGCCCTCCCACTACCGGACCAAGAAGAGTCCCTGCACCACCAAGCAGAACAACGATTATGCATTCTATAGTGTAATGTATTTTGAATACATCGGGAGGAAATACGTAGGTCAGTTTTAATGCCCAAGCCATGGCTCCAATCAGTCCAGCGAATGCGGCGCTGGTTATAAACGCTATTATCTTATATTTAGTGACATTGATTCCCATAACCTTAGCGGCATCCTCATCTTCTCTTAAGGCAGTTAGGGCATAGCCAATCTTGCCCCTCATATAATAGATAGTTACAAAAGCAGCAACGACAGCTATGATAAACACTGCCACATCGGCCCACAATGTGGATAGCTGGCTGGCCATTTCCGCTCCGAATGCCTCTTTCAATTCCCTGGAAAATATCATCCCTTCAGAGCCGCCCCATATTTTTGCCCCCTCAACAAAATACCTGAAGCCCTCATTTACCCCTATGGTGGCTATAGCAAAATATGCCCCTCTAAGCCTTAAGGCAACGGAACCTACAGCCAGGGATAGCAAAGTTGCCATGACTACACCGAGGAGAAGCCCGATGAATATGATGCCTATGCCAAGCCCAGTTTGGTAGAAGGCAGTTATGCCCAGAGCCATCCCGTATGTGCCTAATGCCATGAAGGCTACGTAACCAAAATCTACATAGCCCGTCATGCCCAGAAATATGTTAAAAGCCTGCCCTATGGCACAATAAAAGGCGAGTAATGCTACCATCTGCCACATCGACGGCATAGTGCGACCAATTAAAAACATGACAAGATATGCCGCATACACAGGTATCAAGGGATAATACTTCTCTATTTTTAGCCTCACTTTTTAGCTCCTAAAAGTCCAGTAGGTCTAATTAAGAGAATGATGAGTAGTATCAGGAAAGTCAGGAATCGGGTCAGTGCAAAAGGCTCCACGCCGGGTATTAAGGCAAACAAGGTATAAGAGCCATTCTCTATGAGACCAAATATCAAACCGGCAAAGAAAGCACCATAGGGGGAAGTAAGGCCACCTAATACGGCTATGACAAAGGCCTTCAAGGTGTAAAGTCCCCCCATATAGGGGTTGATGCCCACTGGAATAAACATAGTGAGAAAAACGCCGCTCATCACGGTTAAGCCAATCCCTATGGCAAAGCTCAGGGCGTAGCTCCAACCTACATTAACTCCACAGACCCTTGCCCCTTCGCTATCCTCAACTACAGTCCTTATTGCAGTTCCCATCTTTGTCCTGTTGAACCAAAGATAAAGAAGTGCAGCTATAACAATACTGCCGATGAAAGCATAGACCTTAGTCATGGGTATGACTGTTATGGGCAAGACTATTTTGCCTAAATCCCAGTTGTAGCCCCTGAACTCAGCACCAAAAATGTGTTTTACGATTTCTTCCAGGAGGATGCCTATAGCGAAGGTAGCCAGAAGCGAGGCGAGTTCGGGAGCCTTAATTAACCTCCGTATTATGGTGTAAAAGAAGGCAAATCCTAAAGCAATACCTAATAACAGCGCCGCAGGGATCGCTACCACTGGAGATAGGCCCAGGGCTGTGAACATGATTAATGTGACAAATGCTCCCACCATGATAAACTGTCCGTGTCCCACATTAACCACTCTGAGGACTCCGAATATCAGGCTCAAACCCATGGTCGCCAAGCCATAAACAGCGCCCAGAACTAGACCATTGGTTAAATTTCCGGCTAACAGTTGCCAGATCATGCTATTTAGCTATCCTCATATCACTTTGAGCTAAGCGAAAAGATTGAACATCTTTCGCTAACTGTCAGGATGATAATTAAATACGGTTGCTAGACCATGCTTGTCCTCGTTAAAGCTTTCCACGTGATATAAAAATCTCCTCTTCTCAGACCAATACAAAATCCAAAAAGAGGAGATTTTGCCCATACTAATAGGTCCAGTACAACCTATATTTAGCCTCTCATTTTACTTGAGATAAATCTCTACCTTTATTCCGGGATGCCTCCTTTAGCTGTATTTATGGGAAATCAGGCTTGGGATAGACAAGTTCTCCTGTTTTGGCTTCAGAAGGCCAGATGATTACCCTTTCGCCCCCCTGCCACTGCATATCCACCATGGAATGCCCCACCTGAAGTCCTGTCTCATCAATGTCCCAGCCTCCATAGAACGACATGAACTCGAGGTCACCGAGAGCGGCTCTAACTTCGTCAGAATCGAGGCTGTCAGCCGTCTCCACCGCTTTCACCAGAGCCAAAATAGCTGCTCCAGCTTCAGCAGCATGGTAATCAGGTATCATTTCAGGTTTTCCCAGAGCTTCCTGGAACAGTGCTACAAATTCATCCTGACTGGGACCAATCCAGTCTACGCCGGCAGCTTCAGCTCCTGCAGCAGAATATGTCACGCCGTATTCCCAGTGCGAAGGACCCATTACTCCCTCTGCCATTTCGCCCAAGGCTTCACCAAATGCAGGCAGTGTGGCACTAGCGACTAGCGACAGGGCTTTAACGTCTATATCTAAATCCGCCATCTGCCGAGTAAAGAGCATGCCGTCTTCATAGTGCCCCCCACCAAGTACTATATCGGGATTAGTCGCCTTCAAGTCGGAAAGAAGGGGAGTCAGGTCAGTCACCCCCCCGGGATAGGTTCTCTCAAAAATAATGTCAAATCCAAGCTCGGTCGCATGCTCCTTTGCTCCCGCCAGTACCATCCTAGAGAACTCATCATCCTCATATGCCAGAGCAACCTTTGTAGCCGTAGGGTCAATCTGGTGAATCATGTCAAGGGTGCCCACGTGATACCTGGTGCCTGGACCGATTGTCTGGACCACATACTTGTATCCTTGTTCGAAGATTCGATCGCTGGCGCCGCCATGGTCCATGTAAATCATGTTATATTTTTCCGCCACCGGAGCTCCAGCTAGGGTGAGCCCCGAGCTATAGGGGGCAATGACAAAGTCCACCTTGTCAACTGTGATTAACCGCTCTATGAGGCTTGTTACAGTTTCCTTTGCTGACTCACAATCGTAGTACTTGTATTCCAGCGGGACTTTTTCGCCAGCTATCTCAACCCCACCATACACCTCGTTAACCCATTTAACGATTCCTTCTATGCCACCGACAGCCTGTTCTCCTGCTTTGGCATATGTCCCCGAAAGGCAGGCAGTGTGGCCAATTACTATCCCTGGTACTTCTTCTTCAGGGGCACAGCCAGGTAAAGAAAACGCCACCGCCAGTACCAAAGCCAATCCCCAAAATAACGCTAACTTAGCCTTTTTCATTATTCTCCCCCTTTCTTTTTAACCCTAATTTGAAGTTACGTGTCCCCATTTATCTACATCCGTAGTCATCACCCCCTTTAACAGTTTTCTAGCTATTATGACAATAACTCTATATTTTCAATACTAATCTTTAATGTACCAATAAGTCAATATCTGTGGCTGTACACTTTTTAGCGTGAAAGTTTTATATAAGGATGCTGGAAAGGGGTGATGACCTTTTGAAGAGCATATTCACTAAAATTTCAGGAGGTTTTCACACTTATTGACACGGGTGTGGTAAGCTTAGAGTGAAATTTACCGATATAGCCTAGATTAGCTGTTTGACCATGTAGTCGCCTTCTAAGTCATAACCTAGCTGACGATAATAGTCTCTGACTCCAACACCGCTCAGGATATTTAATTTCTTGATATGAAATTCCTCGGCAGCAATCCTTTCTGCTTCTCGAAGCAGCTCTTTCCCTAAGCCTTGATGCTGGGCAGCTTGCTCCTCTTTTTCCCCCAGGGGAACTTCAGGTCCAAAGATATGCAGCTCCCTGATGAGAGCCTTATTGCTGTCGTGCCCTTGGGGATTTATCCTCAGCCGTAACAAACCAAACAAGGTCTCATTTTCATCTTCATAGCAAAGGAAAATTTCCTTTCCCTGAGAAGCATCGTAATCTAACCTGGTTAGATGCGGTTCACCGACTATCCAGCCATCTCTCAAGCGATGTCCATATTCTCGGCAGCGAGTGCATTGACAGCGGAGGTTAAGTTCGCTCATCCGTCTTGCCACGGTTTGTCTCAGTGCCAGGTCACTGCAGCCAGCGAGGATGAATTTACTGGGAATATCCCGCATTAATCTGGGAACCCTGACATATTTTGGAAGAAGGTTTTTAATATTAGCCAGTAAATCTACCATCCGTTCATCCTTATAAGGCTGGTAACGGTTATCACGATACCAATTTTCCAGTTCACTCCCTGCCACTACAAGCGTGGGATAAAGCTTGAGCCCATCGGGCTTGTAATATTCATCATCAAAGAGCTTCTGTGATAGTTCCATATCGTGCTCAGGGGTTGAGCCAGGTAACCCTGGCATCCAATGGTAGTAAACTTTAAAGCCATAATTGCGCAATAGCTTTGTCGCTGAGATAACCTCTGCCACTCCATGTCCCCTTTTTGTCAGGCGATGAATTTCGTCGTCTAATGTTTGCACACCCAGTTCCACCCTGGTAGTGCCAAATTCAAGCATCCGCTTTATCTCTTTCTCCTCGCAGAAATCTGGTCTGGTTTCGAGGCATAATCCTACACAGCGATGTTCAGCGGTCTCGTTCAATTTCTTGGCTTCTTTTATATCACATGAGGGGATACCATTTAAGCCATCATAGCAATCCTTGATGAATTGGTACTGGTAATCCTGCGGATAAGCTAAAAAGGTACCTCCCATGATGATTAATTCTACTTTATCCAGTGCATGTCCCATCTCAGTCAGGGTATTCAGCCTGTATTCCACTTGTTTTCGAGCATCAAAGTTACATTTTCGGGCACGAAGCACTGCCGGGGATTCCGCAGTGTAACTCTTTGGGGCATAGGCAGAAGTTGGGCAATAAACGCACTTGCCAGGGCAAGGAAAGGGCTTTGCCATGACTGCCACCGGCGTTACTCCAGAAATGGTGCGAGATGCCTTCTTTATCAAGGTCTTATAGTATATTACAGAAATCTTTGCACTTGCAGAAGGTCAAAATCCTAAATCCAAAGCAGCTACTCAGGTTCAAAGGCACAAAGGCACAAAGTTGTTTCATCTATTGGCTGCTCAATTTCCCAGCTAAGCTGCTAATCATGCGTTCTATCTCCCGACTTAATTCGTATAACTTATCGAATTCACCCCTGTTTAGATAATCTAGATTCATACAAATTTCGATCTGGGTTTGCAATTCGTACAGAGAACCCGTTGCAATTCGCAGGAAATGAATATACTCATTAGTTGAATTTCGACCATAACCCTCAGCTATGTTGCTGGGAATTGAAATTGCACAACGTCTTATTTGAGAAGTTAATCCGTAAGCTTCATCTTTTGGAAAGCCTTTGGAAATCTTATATACCTCAGTGACTAAAGTCATTGATTTTTGCCATATCTGCAAGTCCCTATATGTTTTGATGCTTCTTTGTGCCTCTGTCACTCTGTGCCTCTGTGCCTGACTGAATAGTTGTTTCTTTTTCGAAGTTTTCAGATTTAGCAAGGTTGATAAAAACTTCTACTAACTTGGGGTCGAATTGTGTGCCGGCATTGCGTTTTAATTCTTCGATAGCCTGTTCAAATGATAGAGGGCCGCGATATGGGCGTACTGAGGTCATTGCCGAAAATGCATCAGCTATGGCCAGGATGCGGGCTTCTAGAGGGATTTCATCGCCCTTGAGCCCTTCAGGATAACCACTGCCATCGTAGTGCTCATGGTGATAAAGGACAGCGGGAATGCAAGAAACTAATCCGGGCACGCTGCCTATAATACTTGCCCCCAGTTTGGTGTGGGCTTTAATTATTTTCCAGTCTTCTTCAGTGAAGTTGCCCTTTTTGTTAAGTATGTCATCGGGGATGCCGATTTTACCGACATCGTGAAGGGAAGCAGAGGCGCTTATTTTGGTTATCTCGTCATTGGGTAGTTCAATGGCTTTAGCTAAAGCTATGGCATAGGAGTTAACTTTTCGTGAATGTCCATAGGTATAATGGTCTCTGGCCTCTACCACTGAGGTTAAGGCGTAAATAGCATTTAGACTTATGCCCATGGTCTCCTGCCTTACCATGGCTGGTGGTTGAGGTGGAGTTTTAGAATGGATATAGCATTGGTTTCCGCCTTTGGTCTTGGCGTAATATAAAGCGGCATCGGCTGTCTCCATAAGGGTATTAAATGTTGCTCCGTTAGAGGGATAATGGACCAGACCGATGCTGCAAGTCAGGATGATATTCCGGGCTTTCATTTCAGCAGCGATTTCTTTTCGAATCCGCTCCGCTACCATATAAGCATCATCGATATTCGTCTCGGGCAGAATAAAGGTAAATTCATCTCCACCGTAACGAAAAGCTTGGTCAGCGCTCCTGATGGAATTCTTAATAATTCCGCCTACTTCTCTTAAAAGTTTATCACCAGCGAGATGTCCGTAAATATCGTTATATGTCTTGAAAGAATCGAGGTCAAGGATAAGCATGGAGAAAATGCCGCCATAACGGGAATGCCGTGCGATTTCGTCTTCGAGTCTTTCCTCAAAGTGACGTCGATTAAATAATCCCGTGAGGTCATCAATGCGAGCCTTTTGTTCTGCTTGGGTGTAAAGTCGGGAATTCTCGATGGGTGCGGCAATCTGTAAAGCCAAACGCTTCAAAAGCTGTATTTGCTCGGAGCTATAGGCATCAGGGTGGCGACTGGCTATAATTAAACTGCCAATAACCTTATCCCTCACAACCAATCGCAGGTGAATTATAGAGCGAATTCCTTCCTCAATATAGTGCTCTGCAGTCCAAAATGTGCTATGTTGCGCTAGATTGGCTTCGTATAAACCTTCCTTGTGCTCAGCTACCCATTCAGTAGATGTCCCTTTAAGTGGTATCCTTTCCCCCACCCGGCGCACTGAGCTCATTTGGCTAGATAGAGCCAAAATGTGAAGCTCATCTCCTTCAATTAAAGCAATCGAGGCATAATCGAGGCCAATTATCTCCTTTAATTCTTGGGCAAAACCCTCAAATATCTCCTTAATATCCGCACTGGAAATTATAATTGTGGTTAACCGGTTGATAAGGGTTAATTCTTTATCATGCCTTTCCAATTGCTCATTGCGATATTCCTTTTCCATGCTCGCTGCCACGTGGCTGGCAGTAGATTCCACTAAATCAATATCCTCAACGCTGTAAAGTTTTCCCCATCGCTTATTGCCCACTGCCAAAATAGCAATGAGCCTGCCGCTGTGCATTATAGGAACAAACATTTCTACCTTTGCTGATTGAATGCCCTCCTTTTCTTCCTCACACAAACCTTGAAATTCAGGAGAGATGCCCATATCTTTCTTCAATAGTGCCTGAGATTTTTGCTTAAGCCAGGTGACAACAGGGCTATCACACTTTAATCTCAACTTCGCCATAGGATTATCTTCGGTAGGGGGATAGCTAAATCGGGCAGCAAAATCTCCGCTTCCAGTTCGGGGCAAAAGCAAACAAGCTCTCTGGCAATCAATAGATTGAGAGAGCAAGGGTATGAGTTGGCTGTCAAGCTGCTCTAGGGTGGGAACATCGTGTATTTTGGGGATAAACTCAGATAATCTGTGACGGGACTCAATTCTTTCGCCATAGAGGAGTCGATTAACTCTCGCGGAAATTACGTCATATGCTCGATACACAAAAAAGGGGACTGTAGCTGCTGTACATAATAAGGCTATAAGGATAGCAGCAAAGCTTAGCTCCAGGTGGAACACTTTTAGGAACAAGAACAGCCACGCCAGATAGATACCTATAAAGAAGGCAACTATGGCACTATAAGTCAACCCGCGGCGCAAAACAACCTTGATATCCAGCAGTTGGTGTGTTACCACAGCATAGGTAAGGATGCCCGCCATGGCGAAGTTCCCAATATGGAAGATGGGATGCCCCCTCCCAGCGGGACTAAAGCCGACAACAAGAAAGGTGAATAGAACAGCAAGGCCAGCAAATAGATAGTTCACCTGATTGCGCTCCTGTGGGTCAGCTAGGAAAGTCTGCCTCCGTGCCAGAAGATAAATATCCCTGACAAGCAGGACAGCGATGATAATGAGCAGGGCAATAAACCAGGTACCATACTCCACCGAGACGCTAAGCTCAGTGGATGTGACACCCTCAGGGATATAGCCACTCGCTACTAGACCAATAGCCGCCGCTACTATGATATAAGCATAGGGCATCCTGCCTTGACCTTGATAAAGGGAGCGCAAGAAGTAATGAAGCTGGATTGCCATCAGTATGCCGATGCAGATGGTGATTTTTGCCAGAAGGAGTTCATTTTGAATGAAAATATTGCTGTAAAACAGGAAGCTGCTTAAGCTCCATAGCATGGCAGTGATGAGGAAAACAAAGAAAGACTTTTGCTGCCTTTGCCATGGTCGGCTGCCCAGCAGGGTAACCAATAGCGGGATGAAGATAATCGCCGTAATTAATGGAATCAGGACGTAATTATTCATTCCAAGACAATTATTAACATAAGTTCTAAAGGTGTCAAGAAGGACTAAAGTAAACTGAGATTGTTTATCATGTCACCCTGAGCGTTAGCGAAGGGTCTAGATTCTTCCCCTTCACTTTGTTCAGGGTCAGAATGACAGGGGTAGTTGCTAAACGACCTCACTAAAGTAAGCTCATGGTATGCTGCTCAGTGGTGGATTAGGCGATGTGTTAAACTTATTTTAGCGCTTGATGAAACAAAAGGCGATAATCACTACATCCAGGAAGGCAAGTAATCCTATGGTAATCCATATCCATGATGGGGTTGGCGGTGTTGGTGCTGCTGGTTTGGGCGCGGGCATTACCGTAAAAGTGCCTATGCTTGACTCACTGAGCACAGGGTCGATAGCTCTTACTTGCCAATAATAAGTCGTGCCCCAGTCTAGATACCCTTTATATTGATAGGTTGTGGTAGACACCTTTTCACTCACTACTACCTGGTTTAAGACATTGTCATTAGCGAGGATAAACTCATATTCAGTGGTGGGGGGGAACCCTTTCCAGGAGAAGGTGGGTGAACGTCCGATATTCTTTGCGCCAATCTCAGGGACAAGCAATAGAGGGGCGAGATGTACCGCTCCTGCCGATGCCGAACATTCCTTTACCGTGAACTTCATTGTTGGTGACCACCGACTGCGAATGCGTTCCCCTTCAGTGCTTTCACAACTTCTTACTTTCCAGAAATAAGTTTCACCGCAAATGAACTCAACTGAGCTCAATGATGGACACCAGGCAGGAGCACATGGGGCGTCGGGAGTTATATTTGCCTCCTTGTGTATTATAGCAGTGAAATCTTCATCCAGAGCTATCCACAGCTCATATTTTTCAGTCGAAGGTAGCATTCGCCAGCGAAAACAAAAATCCTCTGCTCGACAGGTGCATTCATCACAGGGCAGTGATTCTTCCAGCGACGGCGTATTCGGCCAGGGTGTTTCCAGCACAAAAGCGTCAGTATAAACCCATAAACAGCCTTCTTCATTGGAAAAGTCGTAATCTTTTCCAGCAATAGCCCAAATATCGACATCTTCATTGCTGATTGATTTTAATGACCTTGACTTGAATATTACTCCTGAAGTTAACCCGACATCGGTGGTATCCCAATCGGTTACCGCGATGGTTGTCAAATGAGGGACGAGAGTGCGGACAACACCGGGACCATAACTATAAGCTCCGTAAAGGACTTCATCTATTTGAGACAGTCCGTGAAAGCCCTTGTGTGGTGTATTCATTTCCTCCCATGATGTGCT
>Ga0210017_1004110_pt1 | contig 12014 bp, 14 predicted proteins | sample CryGeyCG2014_020_FD_183966 | JGI IMG/M metagenome (GOLD analysis project Ga0210017, IMG submission 183966) | Groundwater microbial communities from aquifer - Crystal Geyser CG08_land_8/20/14_0.20 (SPAdes) (version 2) | ecosystem: Environmental > Aquatic > Deep subsurface > Groundwater | place... | reverse complement strand
CGCCTGAGTTTAAAGCTCCGCCCTTTAGGGCGAAAATTGAGTCTAAAAATTCGCCGTGTCAAAGCGAGGGGCGTAAAGCCCCGACTTTTAAGTCGGGGATAGCCCCGAGCAGGCGAATTTTTTTTACTTATTGCAAGGGAGATACACCATGAACACACTCGAAAAGCTAAAGGCTATAAAATCAGGCAGGCTAACAGCCAGGCAGAACATCATAAATTCCCTTAAGGAGATTGATGCGAGGAACAAGGATATTAATGCCATATTGCATATTAATCAGCAGGCCATTGCCCAGGCTGATGAGGTGGATAAGAAGATCAAAAAAGGCAGGGCAGGCAAGCTTGCAGGGCTTGCCATAGCAGTAAAATCAATCATCTCAGTTAAGGGAATGATTGTAAACTGTGCCTCAAGAACCCTTGAGAACTACACTGCCGGCTTTGACGCTGATGTTATTGCCAGGGTAAGGGCAGAGGACGGTATTATTATTGGCATGGCAAATATGGATGAGTTTGCAATGGGTGCTTCTGGTGAGAGCTCTGCATTTGGCAAGACTGACAATCCAAGAGCGCCCGGTCATATTCCCGGGGGCTCAAGCTCTGGTCCAGTGGCAGCTGTTGCTGCATGCTTTTGTGACCTTGCTTTGGGATCTGACACAGGGGGCTCTATCAGGAACCCTGCCTCTCATTGCGGTGTGATTGGTATAAAACCCAGCTACGGCAGGGTCTCAAGATACGGTCTAGTGGATATGGCTATGAGTCTTGACACTATAGGCCCTGTTGCAAATGATACAGTAGGGGCAGCGCTTCTCCTTGAGGTCATAGCTGGCCACAGCATCAGGGATGCAGTAACATTCAAGAAGCCTGTGCCAAGGTACAGTCAGGCTATAAAGAAGCCTGTCTCAAGACTCAGGGTTGGCTTAAGCCCGGACTTCGAGAAACTCTGCACTGACAAGCGCATCTACAGGCTTATACAGGGGCGTGTATCAGAGTTTTCTGAGAAGACAGGATCAAGGATTGTTAATGTCAGCCTTAAGAACGTTGACCTTGCAGTGCAGACATACTACCCGATAGTTTACGTTGAGGTGTTCTCCAGCACAAGGAAGTTTGATGGAAGGAAGTATGGGAAGAAGATTGAGGATGTATGTGGTGAGGAGGTTCTAAGGCGTATTCTCGGAGGCAAGGAGATAAGCAGGGCAGAATATCATGGCACATACTACCGCAAGGCACTTGCTGCCAGAAGGCTGATTGCCCAGGCTCTTGACACTGCATTTAAATCATGCGATGTAATTATGCTGCCAACCACGCCCATGCTGCCACACAGGTTTGGCACAAGAATAAGCACTGAGGCAATGTACGCATACGATGCTTATACGATCCCTGCCAGCCTTGCAGGCATCTGCGCAGGGGTTGTGCCAGCAGGCTGCATTGACAGCATACCTGTTGGCTTGCAGATATTTGTCCCTGCATTCTCAGAAGATCTTCTGTGCAGGGTTATGGCTGCTTGTTTTGAGCTGTATCAGGATGAGGTCAGGCATGATGAGAATGATTCCTGAAATAGATCTTAGTAGTTCCCAGAAGAAAGCCCTTGTTGACCTCGCCTGCGATATGATAAGGCTCAAGACAGTTGCATCCAATGAGGCTGCCATCGTAGAAATTATTAAGAACATCTTCGATGGGGCAAATATTAGGCGTCACATAATTGAGCCTGAGCAGGGCAGGGCAAGCATAATTGGCTTTATTGGCAGCAAGAGACCTAGGCTTATGCTTGCAGCCCATACTGATACTGTCGCTCCTGGCTCTGGATGGAAGACCGATCCTTTTAAACCAGTAATCAGGAATGGCAGGCTCTATGGCAGAGGCTCTGTTGATGATAAAGGGCCGTTGGCTTCATTAATAGCAGCTGCACTGATTCTGAAGCAGTATGAAGCAAAACTCAGGGGAAGCCTAGTGATAGCTGCCCTGGCTGACGAGGAATCCGGCTCAAAACTAGGTCTGGGGTACATGTTTAACTCAGAACTCTGGCGTTCTATTAAGCCAGACTACGCAGTAGTGGCTGATACTGCCCATAATATGCATGCAATTGACATTGCTGAAAAGGGTGTGCTGCGCATCTCAGTCAGGTGTATTGGCAAGGCTGCCCATGGTGCTTCTCCGCAAAAAGGCGTAAATGCCATAAATGCGATGGCTGAGCTGATCACACTCCTTGAAAAGCATAGGATGCGCTTCAAGAAACATACCCTGCTCTCACCTCCCACAATAAGCACCGGCATGATAAATGGCGGCTCTGCCCCCAACATGGTTGCTGACGCCTGCGAGGCAACACTTGACATAAGATACCTTCCATCACAGAAGCCCTCAGGGATAACAAGGGAGATTAAACAGCTCTGCCTGCGGGTGCAGAAAAAGAGGGGCTGCAGCTTCACACTATCAAAGACGCTTGAGATGAAGCCAACTGAAACAAATAAGGACAGCTCCCTTATAAAATGCCTGACAAAGGCTGCTGAGGTTGTCGCTGGCATAAAGCCAAGGCTTATCGGTTTATCAGGGGCAACAGATGCTAAGCGATTGATACTTGCAGGCGTGCCTGCTATTGGCTTCGGTCCTGGGGATGAGGATGCAGCCCACGCTGCGAATGAATCAGTTGATATTAAAGAACTTTATGAATTTGCAAGGGTATGTGTGCTTACGGGGTTTGAGTTGCTGTTGTAATGATCCGGTCATTGACTATGTGTTTGCTATGTGTATGTTGTAGCCAGCTCTTTGTCTGTCTCATTCTTTTTAATGAAATCTACTTCTTCCTTTTTATCTCTAAGAAAGTCAACTAGAAAGTCTGTATCTAGGCAGATTTTATTTCCCATCTCTTCCAGCCTTCTTTTAAGCTTTTCATAAATTCCTCTCGTTCCTCATCACTCATCTTCCATGAACCGGCTAAATCACTGATCTTCATTTTCATAAACCCTCAACATTTATATCCGACACTTACAATAAATATACAGAGTGATTAGCCTGGTGTTTCCGACATTAGAATTTTAACTAACCGTAGCCGTAGGCGCAGGTTAGTTAAAATTCTTACCACTTCGCCTTCTCTGCAATTATATGCTCCCCGTCACTCTTAGGGGCGTTTTTAAACATCGCTTCTATAAACTCAGAGTCAGGTTTCTCCTTAACAGGCTTTCTTGTGGCTTCCTCTCTTTCAAAGCCTACCTTTATTTCCTGGTCAACCCTTCCAAGTGCCTTGATAAAGTTATCCATGATCTGCTTTGCTTCCCTTGCAACCCTACCCTTGTTGATCTTTTTCATTCTGTCTCATGTCTTTTTTTAGCTTATCTTTTTTAGCCTTGCCCCGCCCAAATTTGCTAGGCTACAGCCCCCACGTCTTAACCAATAGCTAACAGCCAATAACCAAAACAACCTGCCCTCATACCTTCTGCTTCAGCTTGAGTTCAACTGCTAAGGCTTCCAGCTTCTTCAGCTCGTATTTTACGCTGTCAAACTTCCTTCTCAGCTCCCCATTTGAAAAGTCAAACATAAGCAGCTCTGTGTATATCTCTGAGAGGAAGTCCTTTATCCTTGTCGCCTCTTCAGGCTTTTCCTCAATCACTGCATTGAATGCCCGTCTTGATAGCTCTCCTGCAAGGTCGCATAAGCCAAGCAGGTATGATTCAGCCTCTGCACTAAGCTCTGCTGATGAGACAAGCCTGTTGTCCTGAATAAAGTGGAAGAGGCATGCTGCCTCAACATACTCTGCAATTGCTGCCCTGTAAAAGCCCCCAAAGCTAAGCACTTCATGCCCCCTGGTTATTGACGCTAGCTCTCTTACCTCTTTCTTGATGGCTGCCATCGCCTTTGCAGCAGTGCCCATGTCACTCCTGTGTATGCTGTATATGATCCTCTTCGAGAGCTTTATGACATCCCTGCCCTTTTTTATTGCCTTCTCACGGGCAGCATCATCTTGCTGCATTGAATCTCGGAGCTTTGTAAAGTCGCTTCTGCTTATTGGTGGTTTGGTGTTGTCTTTCATGTAACCTGTAGACAAGCATTGATTTATAAATATTTACTAACAACAAAGTTTTTATTAGCGATTCATTAACATCCGGTAGTAAATGATGGCTTTAGAAGATATATTGTTGAAGCTCTCTCGGAATTTTGATATTCTGATAAGGGGTGGCCTTGCCTATAAACTCTTTGTCGCCTCCTCTACGTTGAAAAACCTGTATAAGACCTTAGAGGGGTATGTGAATCTATCAAAAGCAGATTGGGCTACAATGGCCAACTATTATTTAAGTGACCTCATCGGCATGTATGGAATAGTTGAATTGGTTTGTGTTATCTCTGAGTGCAGACAGGACAGGCTCAATGGGGTGCATGCAAGTTTTGTCAGATACTTGGCCAGACTCCTGAGGGCAGCTCCGATTATTACACCAGTCATGTCCTATCTAGCTCAGGGGGATTTTTTCCTAAGTGTGACGATTCCTGTGATTGCCTCAATAGCAGGTTATACGTTTCAGATATGCGAAACTGACTGTTTTAAAACCGCTGCTGGGAGGATGGTGGATGCGTGCAAGAACGTCTTCCACTGTTAAGTAAACTTTTTAAACCACCACTCATGGCCATTAAACTATGCGCATCACACCAAGGATTAAGGCTATGATGAAGCCAGGAAGTGTTATTGCCCGGGTTATTGTTGAGGTTATAGGCAAGCCCCGCAGTTTTGTTGACGAATCAATAGCTGCAGAGATTAAACAGGTAAAAACCCTGGAAACGTCAAGGCTGCTTAAAAAGAGGGTTTTTAAAACCAAGAAGAAGAAAACCTTTTACTCTGGCTTTGCAGAGCTGACGCTCCTCTTTGATGACATAAGGAGCATGATGGACTTCTGTTTTGACTATATGCCATCGTCTATTGAGGTAATTGAGCCGGGCACGGTTGCTGTGCAGGAGGTTGAGCTATCAAACTTCCTGAATGACGTGCTTGCAAGGCTGCATAACATGGATATGATCATAAAAACCACAAAGACTGAGAGCAGGATATTAAATGAAACCTCTCGCAGGCTCCTCCTCAACCTTGTTATACTATCCCTGCGAAAGGGGCCTAAGAGCCTTGATCAGATATCAGCTGAGGTGGGTGTTCCTGCTGCGCAGCTCTCAAACTTCCTACCGCTCTTTGTGAGGAACCGGCAGATCAGGAAGGAGGGGGATAATTATCTCCTGCCACAAACCAGCCAGTAAATATTAGTTATTGGTGTTTAAAAGAGCTCAGTCACCAATCACCAAAAACTAATTACCAACAGCCATTTCAGCGAGGGGGTGTTGTTAAATGCCAGAAGCAAGCAAGGCAATGGAGGCATATTTTGCAGCGATAGACTCAGAGGTATCTAGAGCCTATAAGCTTGCTGAGGCTGCCCGCTCAAAGGGCTTTGATCCTGAGGAGAGGGTTGACATACCCCTTGCCAGGAATATGGCTGAGCGGGTTGAGGGGCTTATCTCTGTAGCTGCCCCTCAGCTTGTGGGAAAAGGGGTTCCCAAGCGCATAGAAGAGCTTGAAAAGAGGTATGGAGCACTTGCATGGGAGGTCGCTCTCATCATTGCAGAGGAGGTTGCAAATGAGAGGTTCTGCAAATTCAAGGATAAGCGCGAGGCCATGGAGGTTGGGATAAGAACAGGCTTTGCGTATCATACTGTCGGCATTGTCGCTGCGCCCCTTGAGGGCTTTATTGAGCTCCGCATTAAGAAGAGGCGTGATGGCCAGGAGTATCTGGCAGCAGCATATGCTGGCCCTGTTCGCGGCGCAGGAGGCACTGCTGCCTCAGTCTCAGTTATCATTACAGACTACGTGAGGGTGAAGATGGGCTACATGCCTTATGACCCTGATGATGCTGAGGTCAATCGCTATGTTACAGAGCTTGCAGACTATGATGAGCGCGTCACAAACCTCCAGTACAGGCCGAGCCCTGAGGAGATAGGCTTTCTTGTCAGACACATCCCTGTTGAGGTCACAGGCGACCCTACTGAGAGGATTGAGGTCAGCAACTACAAAGACCTTCCAAGGGTTGAGACTAACAGGATACGAGGAGGCGTGTGCCTTGTAATGTCAATGCTTGCACTTAAGGCGCCGAAGCTCTGGAGGCCTCTGAGCAAATGGGGCAATGACTTTGGGCTTGAGTGGGGCTTTATGGAACGCTTTTTAGAGATTCAGAAGATGAAGAAGTCCAAGAAGAAGCCTGATGATGCTGCTCACAAAAAGGGAATAAGCCCGGATTTCACCTACATTACTGATCTCGTTGCAGGGAGGCCTGTGCTTACCTACCCCCTGAGGCATGGCGGTTTTAGGCTTAGGTATGGAAGGGCAAGGACAACAGGCTACTCTGCTGCAGGCATTCACCCCAGTACAATGGTTGTGCTTGACAAGTACATTGCAATTGGCACTCAGCTCAAGACAGAGCGCCCTGGAAAGGCTGCTGCTGTGACGTCTGTTGACAGCATAGAGCCTCCTATTGTCAAGCTGGATGACGGCTCTGTTCTTAGGCTTGAGAACCCTGCTGAGGCAAGGCAGCTTGCAAAGCAGATTGCTGAGATAATATACCTTGGAGACATACTCTTCAGTTATGGTGATTTCTTTGACAGATCCCATGTTCTTGTCCCTGCAGGTTACTGTGAGGAGTGGTATCTTCGCGAGGTTGAGGCTGCCCTGGGAAAAGGGGCAGGCAAGGAGGGGCTTGCAACAAGGACAGGCATAAGCAGCGATGCAGCAGCATTGGTACTCAGCGGCTCTCCCCCGGGCTTCAGCAATGCCCTCTCAGTTTCACAGATGCTGAATCTGCCCATGCATCCAAGGTATACATATCACTGGAATGCCCTCACTAAGGAGCAGCTATTGGCATTAGTTGAGTGGCTTGGCAGGGCTAAGATAGAGCTGGAAGGAGGGGGCATAAGAAAGCTGATTCTGCCTCTCAAGGGATTTGAAGGCCAAAAGCGCTCTCTTGAGCTTATAGGTCTGCCTCACAGGGTTGCATCAAAGGAGTTTGTTGTTGTATTTGATGACGACGCCGCAGCCCTTGTTACAAGCCTCGGCCTAAATGCAGATGATGATGGGCTTAAAACATCAGCCAAGGAGGCTATTTCTATTTCAGGAAAAGACAGGCCCCTTAATGTGGTGTTAAGTGGAGTATCAGGCATAACCCTGCGTGATAAGTCAGGCACATTTATCGGGGCTAGGATGGGCAGGCCTGAGAAGGCCAAGATGAGGAGGCTCACAGGCTCCCCACAAGTACTGTTTCCAGTGGGTGAAGAGGGTGGCCGCTTGAGGTGCTTTCAGAGCGCGATTGAGGCAGGTCATGTGACAGCTGACTTTCCGATAAGGAGGTGCCTTAGCTGTAACCGCGAGACCCTTTATCCAACCTGCGAGCTCTGTGGCAGCAGAACAAGGCAGCTCTACTACTGTAGGTACTGCGGCGCAATTGATAAGGAATGCAGCCATGACCCGCAGATGTTTAGAAAGCAATCCATTGATGTTAAGCATTACTATGAGCACGCGCTTAAGCTGAGTAAAGTCCCTCCCCCAAGCCTTGTTAAGGGTGTCAGAGGGACATCAAACAAGACCCATGTGCCTGAGCACCTCGTTAAGGGTGTTCTGAGGGCCAAGAATGAGATAGCTGTTAATAAGGATGGTACTACAAGGTATGACATGACTGAGGTGCCGATAACCCACTTTAAGCAGAGTGAGGTGGAGACACCTATTAAGCGACTTGTTGAGCTTGGCTATGACGCTGATATAAATGGCAACCCTCTTGAAAACGAGGATCAGATTCTGGAGCTAAAGCCTCAGGACCTTATCCTGCCCTCTAACCTTGGCGCAGCAGATGAGAGCTCTGACGCTGTTCTGTTCAGGGTTGCCTGCTTTGTTGATGACCTGCTGAAGAGCCTCTACAGGCTTAAACCGTACTACAACCTTAGAAAGAAGGATGACCTGATCGGCCATATTGTTATAGGGCTTGCCCCGCACATATCAGCAGGGATTGTTGGGCGCATCATAGGCTTTTCAAAGACCCAGGGCATGTTTGCACATCCGCTCTTTCACGCAGCCATGAGGCGTGATGCTGATGGTGACGAGGCCTGCGTCATGCTCCTTATGGATGCCCTGCTCAACTTCTCGCGCCAGTTCCTACCTGACAAACGAGGTTCAAGGACAATGGACAGCCCGCTCGTGCTTACAAGCAGGCTTATACCTACAGAGGTTGATGACATGGTCCACCGCCTTGACATTGCATGGAGGTATCCCCTTGAGCTCTATCAGGCTGCGGCAGAGTATAAACTGCCATATGATGTTAAGGTTGATCAGCTTGGCAATCACCTAGGCACACCGCAGCAGTACGAGGGTATTGGCTATACGCATGAGACAGGTGATATTAACAACGGCGTTTTATGCTCTGCCTACAAGCTACTCCCCTCTATGGAGGACAAGCTCAAGGGACAAATGACAATGGCTGAGAAGCTAAGGGCTGTTGATGAGGGCGATGTTGCAAGGCTTGTTATTGAGAAACACTTTATTAAGGACATAAAGGGCAACCTCAGGAAGTTCTCAACCCAGCAGTTTCGCTGCGTTAAGTGCAATCGCAAGTTCAGAAGGCCTACACTTATAGGGAAGTGTGATGGCTGCGGCGGCAGGGTGATCTTCACAGTCTCTGATGGCTCTGTTGTAAAGTACCTTGAGCCAGCTATAAGTCTGGCATCACGGTATAATGTTCCTGCTTACCTTAAGCAGTCCCTTGATCTTACAAAGCAGCGTGTTGAAGAGGTTTTCGGAAAAGAAAAGGAAAAGCAGCTGGGCCTTGGCGCCTGGTTTGCAGCTGCTTAACAGGGAAAGTTGTTGTACCAGTTGTCGTCCTTGACAAGGACATCCACGATTGCCCAGAGCCATACAGCTACAATGCCGAGGGCAAGGACAATGCTGGCTAAGAGTATTGTGTCCAGTATCAGGCCTGTCCAGAATTTCCACCAGTCCTTCTTGTAGGTGTAGAGCCAGGTGAATGGGCCGAGGAACAACGCAAGCATCAGTGCAACAAACCTGCTCTTCTTGCATATGCCTGATGCCCTGGCTCTCATGCCTGGCATTGACAGTTCTTTGATGTCCTTCCTGACCTCTTGTTCTATCTTCCTCGCCTCCTCTTCGAGCCTCACTGCCCCAGGCTCAGGCTGCATCCTTGGAGCCTCAACAACCCTCCTCTCAAGCGCAGCCTCTGCGTGCTTTACTGCGAAGGTCGGCTTTGCCTTTGCCCTTTGGATTATTTTACGCCTAGAGGCTGTCTTTGAAGCAGCAGAACCTGTCCTCGTCTTTTTCCCAGGCCCCTTTGGGCGTCCCCTTTTCCTTGTGCCCTTCCGGGCTGTTTTCGCTCTCTTTTTAGCAACCATAAACAAATCACCCCTTTACAGAGTTCTTTAAATACTAACATACTTAAATTACTTTCGGAAATCAGGGCGTCCTAACCTCAGCTTAAGCTTCGGTTAGTCGAGATTCTGATGGGGTGATAGCGAGGCTAAGGCTTGTACGTCACTTCCACTTGGCAGTCAGAAGCTCGCAACGCTAATGCGAAGCGAGTGATCAGCACAGAGGAGAGAACATGCCCCTTATGCGCCTATAGTGGCTGGCTTTTGGCATTTACCCTCTTGTCCTGACTTCCTCTTCTAGGTCGCTTCTTCTTGTAAGCTTTATTCCCAAACTCTTTAGGATTCCATCCAACCAGTTAACCTTAGTTTCACTAACTTCTATAATTAATACTGAAACCTCTTCGATTTCACCCTTTATCTTAGATTTATAAAGATTAATCTTAGATTTATAAAGATTAAAATACATGCCCCCTTTCTCAATAAGCTCTCCACAATTAATTTCTGTAACCGTTCCTGATATTGGAACCTTACCCAAGTAAGACATTACTCTGAAACCCCTTTCCTTCAAGGCCTTTACAACATCATCATAAAGGGGGAGATCGTATACGAATAGTTTTTTCATTCTCTTTTGATTTCACTTATTTCACTTTTTTCTGAAATTTGTTAAGTCAACTATATAAATATTTCTGGCCCGCAGATGCAACAGCAAGGAGCAGCTTCTGATTATGATGCCGCCTATTGCAGTAGATGCGATTATGAAATCGTGCTGAGTACAGTTCTGAAGTATATTCCTTTTTACTATTGTTCTGTCTTATCGGAAAAATCCAGCCATCCATGGCAGCAGACAGACATTTTGCTCAGCAAAGCCTCGCAAAATGTCCTGCTCGGCACCCCGAAGGGGAAGCGCTTTCGCCTGCGCCATGGCCGGATTTTTCCTTTGAATGCAGTCATTCCACTAATGTGTTCACTGTAAACACGCCGGTTCCATTCGGCCACGAGAAATCCAAGCGCTTTGGCTTGCCTTAGCTCGCCTTGCTGCAAGAAGCTCGCCTGTCTTGCGAGGAGCGAGCATGCCCCCCGCTTGCTTTGTGCGGGCGAGATTTTGACAATTTCCTCAGAATCGTGATATTATGCAAAAAGTGCTTCAGAAAGTCGAGGTTAGTCAAAGTTTTCGCCGTTTATCTTCTCGATGACGAATTCAATCAGGTCTCGCGTTATAAAGAGGGAAGATGTAGTGTACAACTCGCTTACTTTTTTGATAGCTATATCTTTATTTATAATCTTCTCCCTGAATGCCCTCAGGATCAAACCAACTGTTCCATGAGCCTCAAGGTTATACATCTTTGCCACTGTTCTGGCTTCTAAATCATCTGTTAAGAAATAATCAGCTCTCTCCTGTAAAGCTAGTGCAATGGCCTGGGCCTCCCCAAGATCGAGGAAAAACTTATCTGTAAGAATTTCTGTTACATCCTTGAACCTAGCTTTAAGAGGGATTAACTTTACCCTTTTTGGAAGGGTGATTTTCTTCTTCTTTAACTCATTCTTTACTTCTTCTGGGACATGAATCTCTTCAAATATTTCCAGTGTTTTTATCAGGGCTATCTCAGTAAGATGCAATAATGGCCATGTGTTAGAGACAACTCTACTTGCCATGCAGACCCCATAGCACATCTTCCTTTATGGCTGATTCTAAGCGCTCAGCCTTAAGTTTCCTGATTAGCTCTCTGACAGCATCTCTTATTAATTCTGATTTGTTTGCATACCATCCTTCCTCAATAAGTGCCTCTGCTTCGCAAACCAATTTTTTAGTTAATTTGGCTGGTACGGTCTCCATCTTAGCTCACCTGAAGAATATCACTATGGTAATACTATTTAAAGTTTGTGATTTTGCAAAACATTTATATATCCCCCAATTACAACCACTGCAGAGGGTCGAACACTGAGCATTTTTAGTGGTTGAGGGTGTCAGAGTTTTCGGGATGACTGGAGGACAAGATGGCAGCAGATAACTCAATATTTGTCGGTGGAAAGCCTTTTATGAATTACATCACTGCAGTGGTGATGCAGTTCACGACGAAGAATGCTGACTTATTGACAATAAAGGCTCGTGGCAAGTTTATCTCCAGGGCAGTTGATGTTGCTGAGGTGGCCTGCAAGAAGTTTCTGCAGGGCCAGGTAAAGGTTGATGAGATACGCATTGATTCTGAGGAATTCACTAACAAGGAAGGCAGGCAGGTGTCTGTTTCAACAATCGAGATCGTGCTTAAAAGGCAGGAGCCTGTTGAGTAGAAAACTTTGAACGACCTTCGCCTTCGTCTTACGGCTCGGATCCGGCATTCAAAGTGTCAAAAATACGCCAGGCGTATTTTTGAGCACGCCAGAAATTCAGATTTCAAAATCGGAATTTCTTAGCGTTTTCCATGTCAGAACCGCAGTTTTATGATGTTAAAAGAACACCTCCCTTTTCTTAATGATCCTGTCGAGGAGGAGCAAGAACTTATGCTTTTCGGTCCTGGCACGAATGACATTTATTCCAATCTTGAAACAAGAGTTAAAACAATTTAGAAAACTAATTTCGTTTTTTTTTATTTAATTTGCATTGAGAAAAAAAGTATATATACTATGGGTACTTCTTTT
>Ga0210017_1004109_pt1 | contig 12014 bp, 9 predicted proteins | sample CryGeyCG2014_020_FD_183966 | JGI IMG/M metagenome (GOLD analysis project Ga0210017, IMG submission 183966) | Groundwater microbial communities from aquifer - Crystal Geyser CG08_land_8/20/14_0.20 (SPAdes) (version 2) | ecosystem: Environmental > Aquatic > Deep subsurface > Groundwater | place... | reverse complement strand
GAGAATTTTTCCTGATGCAAAATTTTTGTTCCCGAATGTTTCTTATCCGGGCAGGGCCATTGCAATGTTTCTTTTTCCAGCCGCCCGTAAGAAATCCCGCCGTAAATCGGCGTAAGAGCCGCAACCTCATCCATAATTTCTTCCGGATTTTCCGGGCCGATATTATGTCCCATTGTTTTTGCCAATTTTACGATAATTTCACCGTCGGGCAGACTACCGTTTAACGGTGCGATTGCCTTTCTTACCCGCTGGACTCTCCTGTCCGCGTTAGTAAATGTCCCTTCTTTCTCCGCAAAACTTGCCGCAGGGAAAACCACATCCGCAAACTCCGCCGTCTTGCAGACGAATAAATCATGCACGACCAGAAGTTCAAGTTTTTTCAAACACTCTATTACATGCCGGGAATTGGGCTCCGACATTACAATATCCTCGCCGACGACATATAACGCCTTGATTTTCCCTTCAAGCATTTTTTCAAGCATTTCAGATATGACTAAGCCGTTTTCGGAAGAAAGTTTTCCACCCCATGCCGCTTCAAATTTTTTCCTTATATTTTCATCCGAGACCTTCTGGTATCCGGGAAAAACATTCGGTAACGCACCCATATCACAAGCACCCTGAACATTGTTCTGCCCTCTTAAAGGGTTGACCCCGGACGAAGGTTTTCCCACATTCCCGCAGAGCATCGCTAAATTTGCGAGTGTTGAAACATTGTCGGTGCCGCAGGTGTGTTCCGTGATGCCGAGTCCGTAGACGATACTTGCCGGCTTTATCGCGCAGTACAGCCGGGCCGCTTTTATAATTAAATCTTTCGGCACACCGGTAATTTTTTCGGCATATTCCGGCGTGTATTTTTTGATTGTTTCGTAAAATTCTGAAAATCCCTCGGTACGCAAGCGGATAAAATTTTTATCCTCTAAACCGTCGTGCAGTATGACATTCATCATCGCATTCAGAAGCGCGATGTCGGTCCCCGGGACGGGTTTCAAATGAAGCGAACAAAAATTTGCCGTCTCTATTTCTCTCGGGTCTATCAGAATTATGGTTGCTCCTTTATCCGCGGCGGTTCTTAGCCGCCAACCGATTATGGGATGTGCTTCAAGCGTGTTAGAACCGACGACCAGTATGCATTTACTTGAAGCGAGTTCTTCTATGGAATTTGTCCCGGCGCCGCTTCCGAAAGAACGGGCAAGCCCTGCTACCGTCGGAGAATGACAGGTCCTCGCACAATGGTCAATGTTGTTCGTCCCAAGGACACAGCGGACAAATTTCTGGAACAGATAATTTTCTTCGTTGGTACACCTTGCGGAAGCGATAAAAGCGACGGATTCCGGACCGTATTTCTCTAAAATTTCAGTTAATTTTTTCGCCGTGAATTTTAATGCTTTGTCCCAACTTGCGGGCTTGAAATCCGCCTGCCCAAAACGGCGGACCATCCTCAAAAGCGGCGTTTTTAACCGATGGGGGTGCGTGATAAACTCATATGCCGTCCAGCCCTTCACACAGAGCCGGCCGCGGGAAACAGGATGGTTTTTTGAAGGGACCACTCCGACGGGCAGCCCGCCTTCCGTTTTTATGTAAAAGTTGCAACCGACTCCGCAGAACGGACAAGTCGTTAATGTGTGATTCATAATTCGATTCCGGGTGTTAATTTCATAAGTTCGCTATACTTAAACACGGGGCCGTCCGAACATACAAATTTCCCGCCGAGATAACAATGCCCGCATTTCCCGATGCCGCATTTCATATGTCTTTCTAACGAAACTATTATTTCGGATGCGGGAAATCCGAGTTCAAGCAGTGTTTTAACCGTGAACTTCATCATTACGGAGGGTCCGCAGATTATTGCGGATGCATTTTTAACAGGGATGGTTATTTTTTTAAATAGCGTTGTTACAACCCCCACATTTCCTTTCCAATCAGAACCGCCGGTATCAACGGTGAGCAAAAAACTTACATCATCCCTTTTTTCCCATAATTTAATGTCTTTCTTGAACAGAAGATCTTCCGGCGTCCTTGCTCCGTAAAGTATGGAAACATTTTTGAAGACGCCTCTGTTGTCAAGTATGTAATTTACGACGGGTCTCAAGGGCGCAATTCCCAATCCGCCTGCAATTATCAAAACATTTCTTCGCTTTAGCGAAGCAATGGGAAATCCATTACCAAAAGGTCCTCTTATAGACAGATAATCGCCTTTTTTTAGTTTGTGAATTACACCGGTCAGCACGCCGATGCGTTTTATGGTTAACGTGATTTTTCCGGAAACTGTGCCTGAAATGGAAACGGGGGATTCTCCAACTCCCAAAATGCCGACCATAAAAAACTGCCCAGGAATGTACCCGACTTTATGATTTAAGATAAATGTCTTTGTATCGGGTGTTTCCCGGATTATTTCCGAAATTTTTATTTCTTTAGGCAGATAGTAGTTTTTCATAATCGTCCGGCGTATTGATGTTGAAAAATAGAACTTCCGGTTTCCCGAATTTCACTATTTCTTCTTTTTTAATTTTTTTTAATTTAATTTTGTCAAAAAAATTTTTTATTCTGAGATTATCCTCATTAATCATCTTTTCTATTACGGGAATACATTTTTTTGAGTATATCGCAAAAAGCGGTTCGCTGCCATTTTTAAGACACGGCACGACCGCATCAAAACCATTTTTTAACTTTATCATATGTTTCAACAGACGCAGGTTTATATTAGGCATATCGCAGGCAATCACAAAATTATAGAATGACGAGGACATTACCAGCCCCGAATATATCCCGCCCAGAGGACCGCAACCTGGGACGATATCTTTAACCGTTTGAGTGTCTCTGTATTTATGTCCGGAATTGTCGGAGACAATAATGATTTTCTTGAATTTTTTTTTAAATAGAGCTATCTGTTTTTTTAATAACGGTTGTCCGTTTATCTTCATAAATGATTTGTCGGAACCGAACCGTGTTGATTTTCCGCCGGCAAGAATTATACCTGTCATTTTTTCCTGTAAGCGTCAAGGTACGAATCGCAATAGATATTTTTGCCGAGTAAAAGTTCGGCGGTTATCATTGAATCCATAAGTTCTTTATCTAGAGGATTTAGGATTGCAGCATCAAGTCCTAATGCCAATGCCATCACAAGAAATGTTTTATCAACAAGCGGTCTGTTGAGCGTTCCCTGCGAAACATTTGAGAGCCCAAGAATTGTTTTTGGCGGAGGGTCGCAGATAAGTTTGCATTGTTTGATTGTTTCCAAGACAGCACGGGCATGGTCTTGGGCGACATTCACAGGAAGAATTACGGCATCAATATAAAGATTTTCCGTCTCAATTCCGTGTTCCATCGCCGCAGCGACTATATTTGCCGCAATTTCCAGACGCGCTTCGGCGTTTGCTGGAACGCCTGATTTATTCATTGTCAAAGCGATAACTTTTGAGTTGTATTTTTTTGCAAGAGGAAGAAGGACATCAAGTTTTTCTTTCTGTCCGGAAGTAGAATTCAAAAACGAACCGGGACCCGCCAATGAAAGCCCTTTTTCCATAACAGCCAGTTTTGTCGTGTCAACAGCAAGGGGCATACCGGTCACTTCGCGAATTACCGTAATTAACCATTCCATATCTTTAAGCGGGTCTGCCGACGCGGGACCGACATTCACATCCAGAGCATCAGCACCTGCTTCTAATTGTTTTTTCGCAAGTTCCTGAATTATCAGTTTGTTTTTTGTCGCAATCGCCTCGCTTACATTCTTAAACATCCCGTTAATCTTTTCCCCGATAATAAACATAATTCTCCTCCCGTTTTCTGTTTTTGAGGATTTACTCAAATTTGTTTTTGTGAATTTACCGACGAGCAATTTTCATTGTTGAGGATTTGCTCAAAAATGTTTTTTACTTTTTCACCAGTTCCATTGTTTCTCTTGCAATAAGTAATTTCTCGTTTCTTGTTAAAACAAATATTTTCACTTTTGAATCAGTTGCACTTATTTCACCTTCAACGCCGATGGTTTTTTCATTTCTTTTAAGGTCAATTTTTATTCCGAATTGTTCAAGTCCGGTAAGTATTTTTTCTCTGATTAGCGGTGAATTTTTTCCTATTCTTCCGGTAAATGAAACAGCGTCTATTTCCCCGCCCAAAACAAAATAGTACGCACCGAGATATTTTCTTGCTCTGTAAACAAAAATATCAACGGCAAGTTTTGCGTTTCCATCCCCTTTAATTGATTTTTCCACGACCTCTTTCATTTCGCTGCTGATACCTGAAATCCCATATGTGCCGCTTTCTTTATTGAGGCAATTTTCAAGTTCAGACAGTGTCCAGCCGCTCCTTAAAAGATAATTGATAATTCCCACATCCATATCGCCCGGACGGGAGGTCATTACAAGTCCTTCAAGCGGCGTAAAACCCATTGATGTGTCTATTGATTTACCGTCGGAAATTGCGCAGACGCTGGAGCCCGCACCCAAGTAAAATGAAATCAATGTCGCTTTGGCTTTTTTCAGTAATTGAGCGGTTCTTTCGGAAAGATATTGGTGAAAAGTTCCGTGAAAACCATATCTTCTGATTTTGTATTCGTGATACAATCGTGAGGGCAGCGCATACCTGAAGGCAACTTCCGGCATCGTTTGATGAAATGCCGTATCAAAAACAGCGACATTTTTTTTGCCTGGGAAAAGTATTTCCGCCGTTTCAATCCCTTTCAGGTTATACGGATTGTGCATCGGGGCAAGTTCAAAATCCTTGTAAATCTCTTTCTTTACATTTTCGTCAACCACAACGGAAGAAGTAAATGTCCACCCACCGTGAACAACCCTGTGCCCGATAGCGGATATTTCATCTTTTGATTTGATGCAGCCATATTTTGGATTTGAAATTGTCGTCATAATAAGTTCAAGCCCTTTTTGATGGTCCAAAACCGGCTGGACAATTTTTTCCGTTTTGTCGCCTGTGATGTGGGTAAGAATAGCGGCGTCAAACCCGATGGAATCCAGGATGCCCCGACACAATTCTGTCTCCTTCGGCATTTCAAAAACTTCATACTCAATAGAATAAATTCTGCAATTCAAAACAAGTATTTTCATCTTCGCCCCCGTCAGTAGATTTCACTATTCTAGAATTGTGAAATACTGAAATCGCTTATTTTATCATCAATTTCTGAATGTAATTTCTAACCTCTTTTACGCTAGACGGATGATTTACAACAATAATATCGCTGCCCGCCTGAATATAGCCGACAGATGTTGTCGTTTCCCACAGGACACCCCTTTCCGAAAGCGGACCCCATTCCGGTTTTTCCGTCTCATCCGATTTACATTCCTTCGCCTTCCATGTCTCCTGACCTATAAATGTAATTATCGGCTGTGACATCATTTTGTCGCCTGATAGTGCAGCAAGCCGGGTTCTTTCAATTATCGTATAGCAGTACTCAAACCCATATCCTAAACCGCCTGTTGACGGATGAATTACAATCCGGTCAGAACTAAATCCCATATCGGTTATTAAAATATTTAATTGCTTTTCAAGATTTATATCAAGCGGGGTTTCTGCAATTATTGAATGTCCGCCCGAAAGAGCCGCCGCTGTAAATGTTTTATAATTCTCTTTTGTTGCAACACCCAAAAGACAATTTTCACCCTTTGTTGATTCGGAAATACTCATAATAATTGATGAGTCCTTCTCGTTATTGCCGCAACCGACGATTATTAAAGGAAGAGATGTCGCAGATAAAACATTTTTTACCGTTTTTGTAATTTCATCGGCGGAAGAATTTTTTAAGTCGGGGTCGGCGCTTTTAAGTCGCAGGCATATTAAATCACATCCGAACTCCTCGCATTTTTTTGCCCACTTCGCAGGGTCGGTTAATACATCGCCATATTCATTTTTGAGAACATCGGGCCAGTCGGTCGGTTCTACATCCCATACCTCCATCGCAACAGCGGGCGGATTGGGAATTGTTCCCTCAAAAAAAAGAAACGGGAGTGTGGACATACCGCCGAGTTTAACTTTTTTTGAACGACTGCCACCTTCCTCTTTTGTTGCACCAATCGTCAATTCATAAGTTCTGCCGGGCCATTTTTCAATTATCGCAGGTTCCATTTTGTTCCCCCGAATACCGCTAAGCTAACGCTAAATGTTTTTTTGTGTCTGTTTCGCGCTCTTTTTTTTCGCGGCTGTTTCGCGCATTTTTATTGATGGAAACATGTCCAAGTTTGTGTGCGGTAAAAACAGTGATGCCGTATAACTATTCATAAATTCATTATCGGTACTTAAATCAATATATGTCATTTTCTGTGCAATATCTTCAGCTTTTTTCATCGCACCATTTGACAGAAGACACATTTTGCAGCCCGTTATTGAACCGTTACCTATAAATGAAAACTTCTCTTTCGGCAAGTCAGGAAGCAGTCCCAAGATAATTGATTTTTCAATATCAAGGGCATTTCCGAGGCCGCCGGCGATAATTATCCGTGAGAGTTGGTGAAAGTCAATACCCATTTTTTTAATTAAAACTTCTATACCTGAAAATATTGCCCCTTTTGAATGTATAAAATTTTTTATATCTGCATGGGTAATTGAAATGTTTCCTGTAATAAAAAATTCATAATCCTCATCAGTTTTTTTAAGATGTTTTGACGAACCGCTTACGAAATCGCCCGATTTGTCAATAATACCTTTTTCAAAAAGTTCTGCGACGATAGAAATAATGCCTGCACCACAGATGCCAATAGGTGATGTATTGCCAATCGTTTTGATTGAAATTTTATCGTCGGTAATTCCGAAATTTTCTATTGCACCCGTCTGTGCCCTTATCCCGCATTTTAATCCGCCGCCTTCAAAACACGGGCCCGCGGAAGTTGAGCAGCAGACGAGAAAATCCTTGTTGCCCAAAACAACTTCGCCATTTGTACCCAGGTCAATAAAAAGCGTAAGTTGAGAAAAATTACTCATCCCGCTTGCTAAAACGCCCGCCGTAATATCACCGCCGACATATGAGGAAACGCATGGCAGACACGACAAAAGCCCTCTCGGATTTATTTTTATACCCGCCTCGGCGGCGCGAATCACGGGGAACAAATTTGCAACAGGAATATACGGCGCCCGTCTGATGTTTGACGGGTCAACCTTTAATAAAAGATGAATCATCGTCGTATTACCGGCGCAAACAACACAGTTGACATCGTTAAGCGAAATTTTATTTTCAATAATAAGCGAGATTATTAAATCATTTATTGCATCAACAACGGTATGATGCAGACGGTCAAGCCCCGCCAAATCTCCCGCATGAATTATTCTGGTTATAACATCTTCTCCGAAAGAAACCTGCGGATTATACATCGCCTTTGCGGAAAGAATTTTTTGTTCACCCAAATTAACAAGATAAGCGACTACCGTTGTCGTGCCTATATCAACGGCAATCCCGAAATTTTTATCCGATGTATCGCAGGGCTCTACCATCACAAGTTCCGTGGTGCCGTTTCTGTTTCCGAGAGTAACCGTAATATCAAAGTTTGCTGCTCTTAAAAGTGAGGGGAGTTTTTTTATATTAGCAAGCCCCATCTGCATAACGGAACCTGCGGTTTCCGTTTTTTTTATTTCTCTGAAGATTCTTTCAAGGTCGGCAACAGTGTCGTCAAATGACGGTTTTGGCAGTCGCAGATGAAGTTTTAATGAAAGCGGACTTAACTTAAATATTTTTTCTTCAAAGACTGCAGGGGTTATATCGGTCGGTTCAGCCGGCGTATAAATCTCTTTACCTTTTATTAAAATTTCCGCCCTTTCAACACGGAATTCTTCGGGAACAAAAACCTCCATATCTGCTTTACAGACAGTTCTGCAGGCAAGAACATATTCGTCATTTTTTTCCTTCTCGTCCGTAAAAATTTCGCCTTTAACAATTTTGACTTTACATCTTCCGCAAACACCTTCACCGCCGCAGGAATTATAAATCTGGATACCGGACATCATCGCAGCAGATAATAAATCGGTCCCTTCCGTGACGGTTATTTCTTTATCAGACGGTAAAAATTTTATTTTACAGGACATATTATTTTCAGATTGTTTTTCTCATTTAATCATTTGACTAAATGAGAAAGTGTTATTTCCAAACCGATTTTAAATATTTTGGAATTCCTGATGCCTCTTTGGGACCGACCAGAATTTGCCAGCCGGTTAAATCTTCCAGTTTTCCGCTCATCACCGATACATAACCGGGAATTATTATTTTTTTGTGTGAGACACGGCTTGCAACATCAGTTTTTTTCATCCATGTATCAATAACTTCAGCATTGAATTTATCCGCAGCCCAAGCAGTTAAAACGGACATTCCATCGGCATCACAGACCAAAAGCCATGAAGAAATTTTTGAATTTTCAATTTCAGGTGAGACAGTAAAAAATGTCAGAGAAAAGTTTGTTGTAACCAAAAGCGGCGATTTATCGTCGGGCTTTCCGATTTCATAAAGTTTCGGTTCCATCATTATCGGTTTTTGCGGGTCGGTGTAAATGTTCAGACGTAAAGTAATTAAAGGAAGAAGTTCTTCGGGTTTGTCCATTTGGATAACAAGTATATTGGCATATTTAAGGATATATGTTGCGGCATCAATTACATTGTCGGCAAAGGCAATAGCGGGAAAACCAAGCGGTCTGAAATTTTTTTTCAATGCAAGCCGTCTTATCTGGGTGAAATCCTGAATACATTTTGAAATATCTCTTGAGCCGCAGTCAAGCACAATATTCTTAATGCCGGCGGCGGAAACCTTTTGTGAAAGCAACGCAACCTCTTCAATAGTTTTTCCATACACACATAAAGGAACATTATATTTTTTTGCAAGAGCCGTCATTTGTTCTATATTTTTCTCATTTGCACAATAGACAAGCGGCCTTTTTTGTAAAAGATTTTTCAGTGCTTCGTCAATTGCCGGCGGGTTTTCACTGATTAAAATAAGCGGCAGTCCTGTTTTTTCGGAGAGTTCTTTTGAAACAGATGCAAATTTTTCGGGGTTGTTAGAATCGTTTTTCACAGCAACAAGATTTATACCGACCATCATCCCAACTCTTTCAAAATTCAGTTTTTTTATTTTCTCAATTTTTGCGGAAAGATTTTGTTCATTGTCTGAAATTGAAACGGCAATCGCTGTCGGATGATAAAATGTTTTTTCGTGACGGAAAAGCACCGTTTCACCGCCGACTTCTATCTTTTTTTCACTTTCACCTATTGTGATGGTCGCCATAGGCGGAAGCGAGGCGGACTCCAATAATTGCTTTGCCGCATCACTGACATCCGGGCATTTGTCCAAAGATGTTTTCTTCCCAGCCAAAGACATAGCAAACGCAAGACAGGTCGGAAAACCGCATTTTTTACAATTTGTTTTAGGTAATTTTTTGTAAATATCAAGTCCCGACAGTGCCATAAAATTCCCTCCGTCACCAGTTTGTTTGAATATTGTTATTTACTAAAACTACTCCGCTATAAAATATTTTTGAAAGTTATCATAACTATCTATTTTTGCAAAATCAATTTTGAAATTATTATTGTCCATTTTTACTAATCGTATACTATCAATTCCTAAGAGTTTTAACCTTTTATATGTCAACAATTGGCCTTCTTTTAATTCTAATACTTTACGCAGAAGCCAATCCGACAAAGCATTGTTTGGATTGGTCATTAACGCTTTTGAATTCTCTTGGCATACTTTTGCACTTAAAATTTTACCCGTGGGAAGATGTAAATTAAATGATTTGTCTCTTGAAGGTAAGAAATCGGAAAAATTTTTATGAATTTGTACAGGTATTGGTATGTAAACTTCCCCAACATCTCTTTTTCTACCGCCAGCATTCCATTGATTTAGACCACTCTTTTCTGAAACTATTTTGTTACTTTTTTTACTTTCTCTCAATGAATACAACGGCAAAACTATAAAATCTTTTCCAGGAATCTCTAAAGCAGGTTGTTTTATAGCTCCTTTTTCAAACAATGTTAAAATTAATTCATAAGGATCTTCCAAAATTTCTATTGGTAAGTTAATTGATGTTATAGGAATTTCAAATTTTTTGAATAAGGTGCTTTTCGAAAAATTGAAGGCATATTCGTTTTTACCATCTTTGAATTGAATCCCTGCATTTGAAGATTTTATATTCTTTATCGTATTTTTATCAATTAATTCATAATTAGTTTCAAAAATTTTGAGTATTCTTTCTTTCCTTGCAATACAATGGTAAATGGCTTTTTCAATACCATAAGTTCTATTTGCAAATTTTATCCTTTCATTTCTTAATTCGGTAAGTCGCAAAACTAATTCTTCACTATTCAGATTCCTTAATTCTTTACTAAATGCATTAAATTCTGCAATCTTCTCCGAAGCATATTTTCCCTTTTCTGTAAATGTTTTTAATCCAATGCCCATGTTGTCTTTTTTAGCATCATATGCCAAATCATCTCTTGAAAGATTTTCGGCATTGAAAGATTTACAAAAAATATTTTCAGATACCCTATAATATAAATATGGAATTTCACTATCGCTAAATAATTTTGATAATGAACATATTGCTCTTAAATAATTAAAGTAAATATCTCTTAAACTATCTGATTGCGATGTGATGAATTTCACTGCGGTATCTCTCCTTTAAGGGTGATTGATTTTCTGTCACTCTCTTCGAATTTAATATTCTTTCTTCAGCCAATCTACAAAAATTTTCACTAATTTCAAAACCAATATAATTTCTGCTTAATTCTACGCAGGCAACAGCGGTGGTACCGCTTCCCATAAAAGGGTCTAATACAATATCATTTTCTTTTGAAGTCGTCAAAATTAAAGGTTTTATCAGGGAAACAGGATACGATGCTTGATGTTCCTTGAACGGTTCAATAGCATTTCTATAAATATCTCTATGATTGTTAAGTTGTTTTGCAATGTTTAAGTCAAAATAGTATTTTCTTGATTTTACAAAATGAAAAATATGCTCATATACCGGATAACGTCTATCGGGTGAATATGAAGGAACCGGATTAGGTTTTTCCCAAATAATTTTATTACGTAAAATCCAGCCCTGTTCTTGCATCCCTATCGCTACTCTCTCTGGTAACATTAAAAGTTGTTTGTATTGTAAATATTTCCCATCCGGTTTTACAATTTTATGTTCTTTGTAATGCTTATCTGTTTTTCTGGCGTATTTTCCTTTATTTCTAATAAAACCTTTAGTGCCAAAATAAACATCACCAATATTCAAGTAAAAAGAACCTTCTTTATGCAAAATTCTCTTTAACTCCTCTGTGAATTTTAATAAGTTTTTAACATAATCTAACGGTGATTCTTCTCTACCTAATGTCTCATTGCCATAAATTCTGCAACCAAAGTATGGCGGACTGGTTATTATTAAATTAACTATGTCATTTGGTAATTCTTTTAATAACTCCAACGAATTACCACAAATTATTCTATTTATAAAATCATCGTTTTGCGTAAATGTTTTTGCGTCGTAAATCACAATATTGTTTTTCATCAACAGTTTTTTTCTTTTTTTATTTTTATATATCTTGTTATTACTCATAATACTTTCTAAAACTTTTTTATCTTTTAAATCCTTTTTAACTTCTTCTAAACTTTTGTATCTTAGCATTTTTCCAATGCAAATTTTTCTAATTCATTTATAGATTGCTTTTCTTCATCACTAATATCCCGTTTGCCGTGAAAAATTATATTTCTTATTTCATTAACTTTGGTTAACTTACTTGAAATAAATTCTCTATTGTTAAAATACGGCTGGAATAATTTCCATTGTTTTTCTATAATTTCTTTCAATTCTATAAGATACAAATACCTAAAATAGTCTAATCTTTCTTTATCTTTTTCTCTTCTTTCCTGAACAGATAATCTTATTTTTTCAGGAACTCCTTTACACCACCATCCTTTTTCATCATCACCGAATTCTTTTTTCAATACACGAAAAATCAATTCTCTAAAAATTCTTTCTATCTCCAGAATTTTATCAAAATTTGAAGGTGGTAAATCAACAGATACTGATAAATTTTTTAATTGT
>Ga0210017_1004108_pt1 | contig 12017 bp, 16 predicted proteins | sample CryGeyCG2014_020_FD_183966 | JGI IMG/M metagenome (GOLD analysis project Ga0210017, IMG submission 183966) | Groundwater microbial communities from aquifer - Crystal Geyser CG08_land_8/20/14_0.20 (SPAdes) (version 2) | ecosystem: Environmental > Aquatic > Deep subsurface > Groundwater | place... | reverse complement strand
GCCTTCTGTAATCAGCATTCACCCTTTACAATCCCCATACTGTTACTTTATATTCATGGCGATGGCTCAGTTCAACCTGTTTTATCCGCAACGCCTCCGGCCTTACGGATAAAACACTATACGTTATAAAACACTATACGTTGTACGAAAAAAATAAAAATACTATTTAAGTAAATGACGGCAGCGTCATCTATAAACAAGTTATCTGCTCATTGCGGGCATCTGGAGGAGGACAATGAAAAATAGAACTCTGGAAATATACAATGGAGGAAGAAAAATGATAGGCAACGGGAGAAGAGGCGTGTATATCTTGTCGGCTCTCTTTTTATTAATCTTTTATGGTATCTCTTTTGCACAGGATTCAGAAGTTCAGAAGAGTAACTGGCTGCTTGGCGTGGTATTCAAGCTTGAAAATATGAGAGACAAGGCAATCGCAGATATGCAAAAATACGAAGGTGATATCCAGAAATGCGACACCACTATAAGTAAATCTGACAATATCGTAAGGCTTGCCCAGCAAAAAGGCAATGTGAAGGCGGAAAAAATTGCCCGTGAGGCCTCGCTCAAGGCACAGGAAGCAAAGATAAAGAATAAAGATAGGAAGAATTCAGCAGAGCTTAATAAAAAAAGAGTTGAATTTGCCCTTGCAACCGTGAAGAATGCGCTTTCAAATGCACTATCACAACCTCAGAAGATAAAATCAGTAATTACCAAATACTCAGGACGCGTAGAGATACAAAAGGAAAATGGCGAGACCTTCGATTCTGGAAAAAACCAACCTGTGTTTCTTGAAAAGGGCGATACAATCCAGACTTATGGCAACAGTAGCGCCGAACTGCAATTACTTGAAGGCAGAGGTAGTCTAAAAGTTGGAGAGTATTCAAAGGTAAAAATGGAAGCAGACGACGCAGGCACTGAGGTAATGAACATGATTCAGGGGAAGGTTAATATCAGCGTTGAAAAACTTGAAAATTATCAGAAGATGATGGAAGAGAAGATAAAGGCATACAAGGAAGATTTAAAAACAGTGAAAGATGAAATTAAGCAGAAGATTGTGGATGAGTGTGAATCTACAAAAAAAGCGGTGCTAAAATTTGCCAAAAAATTTGAAGTGCGAACTGAAAACGCGGTTGTCGCCGATAGAGGAACCCAGTTTCTTGTTTATGAGGATGAGAAGACCGGGACAGAGATGATCGTCCTTGAAGGGAGTGTTGAAATGAAAGGGACAAAAGGCGAAAAAACTATTATAGTAAATGCTGGGTACAAAGGCACTGCCACAAAGGACGCTGTACTTTTAGAGCCACAAAAGATTGATTTATCAAAAATAGAAAGGTGGTGGGAGAAATGAAGTCAAAGACCATTTTCTTTGCAATTATAATGCTCACGGTTTCTCATCTTGCATATGCAGACTGGCAGATACAGTATTATGGAGAAGCGGCGAGAATGTTCGGAAGTGCGCCACGCGGGAACTTTGCCAATGAATCTGGGTGCAATGCCTATTGGAAGTCACAACAGAATTTTGAACGGAATAATTCACGCTGTGTGGGATATGATCGTTCGAGCTCTGGTTCCACAGATACTCCCTCAGGAGGGTCATCATCAGCCAACCGAGATCGAGTCAGAAGAAGTAATACGGCAAGCGAGGCTGAACAGCAGCAGACTGGACAGGAGCAGGCTGAGCAGGAAAGGGCTAAAAAGGAAAAGCAGGAAGCATTTGACAGAGCACAGAATGAACTCAGGATGGGTCTTAAAGGAGGAACATCGACAGGGGTTCCTGGCCTCAAAACCGGCACAACGGCGTTGCCTCTTAAAGGCTCAGGCAAGTCACAGTCCATTGGTTTAAAAACATATGATGCGGCAGCAAAAGAAAAAACAATAAAGGCTATAAAGGAACTGAACTGCAGCGCTTACTGGGGACTAAATTCTGCAAAAGCTGCTTTGGACGGCAAGAATGAAGTGACAAAAAATTTAGACGATAAGTATACATTGGCAAGAAAATATGGCGAATACTCTGCTATGGCAAAGGACGGCAAGACGGTTTCAGATTGCCCTGAGGTCAAAATAAGTGTTCCGGATGTGCCTCCTCCCATGGAAGTAAATCCACAAATACAACTTTACAACTACATCATTCAGCAAACAAGAATATTAGTGCCGGACATTATAGAGATACAGCAGAAGATTGAAGACACGAAACAACGTTTAAAAAATATAAAAAAGGATATTGCCGACAAGCGTCAGGAAACAAAGCAACTTGATAAAAAGATTATCACAACAAAAAACGAGGAAACAAAAGACAGACTGATAGCAGAGAAGGAAGAAATAAATATAGAGCAGGATGAATTAACAAAACAGGCGCGGGAAGTGGAAAAAGAGGCCACTCAACTAAATACGAAGGCAGATAAGCAGGGCAAAACAGTAGTCGATCTTCAGAAGATTTATGACGATGTGCGGGCAAACCCTGAACGCGCTAAAGAACTTGCAGGAAAGGTGAGGTGAAAAATGAAGAAAATAATTGTTCTCCTATCGACTTTTTCAATCTTGTTTTGCGGAGTTGTATCATCCTTTGGACAGCAAGCAGTATCCGAGGAAGCGCGTCGTCACATGGCGCGGGGCATGGCCGCGGTGGAGATGGCAAAGTCACCGGAGGAGTATGGCTCTGCAATGAGGGAATTCCAGGAGGCATCCCGTCTTGCGCCGGACTGGCCCGATCCTCACTATAACCTTGGCCTTGTTCAGGAAAAGAGCGGTAAATTCAGGGAGGCTGTTGCGAGCCTCAAGGAATATCTCCGCCTTGCCCCCGATGCCCCTGATGCTTCAAATATAAAAGAGCTTATCTACAAGCTTGAATACAAGGCCGAACAGGTGCTCACGGTGCCGGAGATTATCGAGGTACTGGTCTCGCTTTCAGATGAGAAAATATGGCAAGTTGTTGGCGATTGTAAGACAGACAATACAGATAAGCGTGCTTACAATGGTAATTTCAATTGGAGAGGTTTTAACTTTGAACGCGAAGGTCATGATGCTGTAAAGTCGCTGAAGGATTTTCAATATGATCCTTATCTTACCTTTCAAACCCTGAAGGTGACTGGACCTGTTTTGAAATATATCACAACGCGTAATGTTTCTCATGATAAGAACCCCGATTTAACCGCTATAATGGAACATGAAGTAGAGGTCGTGTCAAAAAGGCTTGTAAAATTGAAACAGAAGGTGCTCACGGGAGGGATAGTTAATGGAGTTAGTGATGGGCAAAGATTTACATGCACATTTCAGAAAAAATAGCCGATATAGACAAAAGGAAAACTTTTTTGCAATGAGTTTTGTCTAAACATATTAAATACGAAATATCGAAAGGAGATTTAAAATGACTAAATTAAAGAAAAGGCTGATTACATTGCTGATATCATTAGGCTTAATATTATCAGGCTTGATAATAAGCACGCCAAAGGTATTCTCAGATCCGCAAGAACCGCAATGTGTCTGCGCTGAATGCAATTATGCTTGCGGTAGTGGTCATGCATCAAATTGCTCATACAAGCCAAAGTAATAGATACTCGGGAGTTTTGCGCTTATTAAACTGTTCGGCGCATATTTGATAAACAGGCGGACCTGTTTTTGGTTTGTGGATACTTATATGGAACTGATAAGTCTTGTGGTTTTATTAAGGAGGTTGCAGCAAAACTGAGATGACTCCTGTATCTCATTTTTTCATAAGCTGGGTTGTTGCAAACACTGCTGAAATCAACAAACGGGAACGGATGTTGGTGACTGCGGCCGGAGTTGTTCCTGACATTGACGGCTTGGTTATAATCGGTGATTTGCTAAAGAAAGAAAACGGACAATTCCTCCCCTGGTATGAAGAGTTTCATCATGTATTGGCCCATAATATCGTTATCTCTATTATGGCCCTTGCTCTTACATTTTTTCTTGCATGGAAGCGCTGTTTTTCACCGCTTGAGCTGATATCGCGTGAAGTTGACACAAAATTCATTGCAGCGCTTCACAATCGTTTTGCTGGGCGGACATGAGTTATCTATAGGACAGGTACAGATAACACGATTATCACAGAAAAAAAGATTTCGGGAACAAACGTGCAACTGGAATTGTCTAAATGTTGAGATCAGGATTTTCCCGGCGCATGGGAAGAACTGATATTTAAAAGGAGAGAAAAATGAATCGATTATTGCTTTTATTGTCAGTTATCTTTTTGCTTGCCGTGTTTTCAGTGCCCTTCGCCATATCAACGGAGGCATCCCCTTCAGGGCCATCATTGAACGAAAATGTTGTGAAAGGAAACAATGCCTTCGCAGTGCAGTTGTATCAAGAACTTGGAGCCAAGGAAGGTAACCTCTTTTTTTCACCATACAGCGTCTCATCAGCTCTGGGCATGACCTACGCCGGAGCCCGTGGAAATACTGCAAAAGAAATGAAGGAAGTCCTTCATTTCCAGATGGACCAAACTGAACTGAATTCCGCATTCAAGAGTCTTAACAGGAAGCTGGCTGCCACTGCCAACAAGGCCGGGCAGAAACTGAACATTGCTAACGCGTTGGTACTCACCGGCGGGAACGTAAGTGGCGAGTTCAAGGCCATCCTGAAAAACGACTATGATGCCGAGATCTTCGGTGGAGGGTTGGAAACGATCAACGGCTGGGTCAAGCAGAAGACAGAAGGAAAGATAGAGAAGATACTCGAGGAGCTTGATCCAAATTCCGTCTGTGTGCTTCTGAATGCTATTTACTTCAAAGGCATCTGGGAGAGCCAATTCCAGAAAAACCAAACCCATGATGCCCCCTTCAGTGTGTCGGCGAGCAATAAGGTGACTGTTCCCTTCATGTATCAGAAGAGCGACTTCAAATTATTGACCGAGAAAGATTTTAAGGCTGTTTTAATCCCGTACAAAGAAAAGAATCTGTCCATGGTCATCCTGCTTCCGCAGACTGTAGATGGTTTGGCCGCACTCGAAAAACAAATAACTTCCCAAGGCCTAAAAGAATGGTTGGAGAAACTGGACAAGCAGAGAGTCCAGGAAATTGAGCTTTATATGCCGAAATTCAAGCTCGAAACCAATTATGATTTAAAGCCCCCATTTCAGAAGATGGGCATGAAGGATGCGTTTGGTGGAGCAGCGGATTTCAGTGGTATGGGGTGGCTGAAAGGAGATCTTTGGATCTCGCAGATCAAGCATAAGGCTTTTGTCGAGGTCAACGAGGAAGGAACAGAAGCAGCGGCCGCAACGGCGGTAGAAATGGCAACCAAGTCAATGCCTTATTACCCGGTGTTTCGTGCGGACCATCCATTTCTCTTCATCATTCAAGATAACCAAAGCAGCGCTATTCTGTTCATGGGCAGGATGGTCAATCCTGATAACAAGTGAGTTGCGACATCATACCGACGGGCAGACAACTACTTGAGGCGCTAATCCCATAAGATCAAGATGCAAGAGGCTTCTCGTGGGATGACAAATATAGCACACAGTTGTAATGTATATTTGAATGGAAATAACAAACAAAGGAGAAAAAGATGAAAAAGCTTGAGATGTTTTCTATAGTTGCTGTTATGTTTTTATTAGTAATACCCATGGTGTCTTATGCTGAAATGGACCAGAATAAATCTGAAAATAATAGAACGCTTATCCTCGCTCAAAATGCAAACTATGTAGCTTGCTACAAGGAGAAGGACGATATGTCAAAGGTCATTTTCCGTTGGTGTCCAATTGGATCTCCGTGGACGCCTACGAATGATAAACGGGCGTTCTGTTATGCAACCTCGGAGGCATGCGCTGCAGCCGAGATGCCCCAGTCCTGGTGCATCAAGTGCGAAGGCAAACAATGAGCCCAGATAAAAGTTTCATAAATTCATGAAGGTGGAGAGAATGCAAAAGACAAAAGCTTTTTATCTGGTCGCCATTCTTGCTGTTAGCGCCGTGCTGTTGTCTGCTGTAAATGCCCGGGCGGTATCTAAAGAGGCGCGGCAGCCCAAGGATGAGTACCTGTATTTCAAGATGGAAAATAATTATTTCTCCTGCGAAATACCCAAAAACTGGGAATTAAAGCGCGACAGGGAAAAAGAACAGAAATCAAATATCTATAAGATAGAACTCCTGGGCCCTAGGGATGAGAAAGCCCCTGTGATGATCTACGCAGCTTATTACGCCAGGGGCAACAATGTCTTCAAAGACCATGCCGATTTCATAGAGCGCAACTCAAAAAACATACTGGGCGAGACCCAGTCCGACACCGAAAAATTCAGCCCGGTAAAAAAAACAATGCTCAATAAGAAGGAGGCCTTTGAATTTGAAAGCGAGATACAGGAATACCTGCACCCGGAGAGAAATTCGGAAGAATCAGTTGTAATAAAAGAAAAGTTTTACGTCATCCCGGCCAAGGAAGGGTTTTTCGTCCTGCATTATTACGCGCCCGAAGCGGCTTTCGTCCAACACCTGAGCGTGTTTAACCACATAGCATGCACCTTCACCACCATAAATTAAGCTTATGTGGCCCGGAAGAAAGATAAGCGCATTTAGAAGTTTCATAAATTCATGAAGGTGGAGAGAATGAAAAAGATGAAAGCGTATATGGTAGTTGTTCTTGCAGTTAGTGCCTTTCTGTTGTCCACTGTAAATGCCTGGGCAGTATCTGAAGAAGCACAACGGCATTTTGACCGCGGCATGGCTGCTGTTGAAATGGCAAAGTCTCCAGATGATTATGCCGCCGCAATTAAGGAGTTCGAACAGGCGATAAGGTTTGCACCTGACTGGCCGGATGTTTACTACAATCTTGGCATGGTGCAGGAGAAGGCGGGGCAATACCGTGACGCGATAACAAGCCTCAAGCAATACCTCCGGCTTGCTCCGAATGCAAGCGATGCTGAACCGGTAAAAAGCCTTGTCAACAAGCTGGAATATAAGCAGGAGCTGTTAATCACCAAAGGCGCGGAATCGCAACAGAGGGATATAAGATTTGAGGGTGAATGGATTATTTCAGACTATCAAGAAGGGGGAAACAGAACTTACAGGCTCGATGGGGATATCGTAAAAATCTCCAAAAATAATAACATATACTATGTTGAAGGCCCCAATGACTGGTTTTTTTTAAAAACGCAAAAATTCAGGGCGGAAAGGGATGATTTGCTTGTTGGCCGATACCGACCTAATCTTGATGATCTAACGCAAATGTTCCCAAGCGTCTCTGAAAATTCGCGGGGGCAAGCTGTCGGGAAGATCGTCTTAGCAGGAACTCTCTCAATGCAAAGAAATGACATTATTATTGTTGAGTATAACTACTGGCAGATAGGACATTCGGGAGGGAAATTCATAGTTAAAGAAAACCCAGGCTGGTATAGCTTTGTTCTTACCAGAAAGAAAGGTAGTGCGGACATAAACGCCAAGAATAAAGATGGCAATACGCCGCTGCTGTATGCCATCCTTAATGACAGTACGGAAACGGCCGAGCAGTTAATCGCCCAAGGCGCGGACATAAACGCCAAGAATAAAGATGGCTATACGCCGCTGCACTATGCCGTCTCTGGTAACAGTAAGGAAATGGCCGAGCTATTAATCGCCAAAGGCGCGGACATAGACGCCAAGGAGAAAAATGGCTATACGCCGCTGCACTATGCCGTCTCTGGTAACAGTAAGGAAATGGCCGAGCTATTAATCGCCAAAGGCGCGGACATAAACGCCAAGGATAAAGATGGCAATACGCCGCTGCTGTATGCCGTCTTGATGAAACATAAAGAAATGGAAGAGCTGTTAAGGAGGCATGGTGCGAGGTAATGCCGCTGGAATATTTTTTGTCAAAATATTCCGAAAAGGATTACAAAATAATCAGGCGCCCCGACTATACGATAATAGTGCCGAAAAGGGACATGGGCCGCAATCACTGCACTGTTTCACATGACGGGCAGAAAATCACAGGATCAAAGGCAGGGTTTAATGATTAGGGAGAGTGTGTGAATAAAAACAGTTTTATCGCGAAGATATTATCAGGGGTTCTTATAATATGAATCTGAAAACCGCCAAGACGTTTGTTTGGGCCGCGGTAAGCAGCATTTTACTCGGCATGGTAGTCATGTCGCCTGCCGGCAGCCTTTTTCTTTACTCAATAGCGGCGCTCTGCGCTGTGGTTCCGGCAATCTTCGGTACTAAAGGACATCGCATTGCGGGTGGTGTGCTATTAGCCGTATCCCTTGCATTACTTGCCGTGACGTATCCGGAATATGATGCCGAAATGACGAGATATAGAGAGAGCGTTTATAAACGATCTTCAGAATGGGCGAAACCGGCGGTCCCGCTGCAACAAGAGCGCAGGCAGGGAGAAAAAAGATGAAGAAGACGATACTACTGCTTTTGGCTCTTTTTATGATCGTATTTGCTTGCGGATACACCTCTGCCGCTGAAAAGTTTACCCCATCAGGCAGTAAGCAGGGGCCCGAGATTTTTGTGCAGTTGGGGTATTTAGATTCTGTTTATTCTGTGGTTTTTTCTCCAGATGGAAAATATTGTAAAGGCAGATATGGCGTGGATTTCGTAGAAAAAACTAACAAACCAAGGAGGAATTTATGTTTGGTTTAGGCTTGCCGGAACTTATTGTTTTGTTTGTCCTTTTTGTGCCCATCGGGTTAATGTTAATCGCATTTGTGGACATTCTCAGGAGTGAATTTACGGGTTCGAATAAAATTGTCTGGCTGATAGCAGTGATACTCGTTCCCTTTATTGGTCCCATAGCCTACTTTTTCATCGGCAGGAAGCAGAAGGTAAAGAAGTGAGAGAAAATTAAGAAGAGGGGCAGGAGTAATTATACTTTCAAAGAGAGGCTCTTCTTTAAATAACAGGAGATAAAACATGCTTAGATTTATGAATTTATTCCGTTTTCTGTCAGTCTGGTTTGGGGTTATTGCCATACTATCAATCAACCCTGTCTCTGCCGCTGAAAAGCCCGAAAGTCCTGTAAAACCTGAGAATATTATTTATGAAAAATACATATCAGAGGGTAATTTTTTTGTTGTATTGATTCCTAAAGGATGGGGCAAAAAAGAAAAAGATTTTCCATACGCTTACACAAAAACAAAGGTATACGGAGTAGAGCTTTCCGGACCGCATAATGAAGACGATGCCCGCCCGACAATCTCCGTTTTGTATTATGAGTATGGACAGTTTTTAAAAAGTTATGAGAAATATATCAACCTCCAAATAGGAACTTTCACGCGTCTCACCCCAGAAAAAGATATCTATGTTACGAATACGACAGTGGCAGGAAGAGAGGCTGAAAAATTTGAGATTGAAACATATGAACTTATTCTGCTGCCTTTTGAGAGGCCTGATTTCAAGGAAGGCATTCAATATGCCATTGTCCCGCCTTCAAAGAAAGTTACGGTAATAGCAAGATATATTGTAATCCCTGCTGAGAAGGGTTTTTATGTATTGAACTACAGTGCATCTCCTGATATTGTAAAAAGTATTGAAGGGATATTTGAAAAGGTTTTAAACTCTTTTGAACCATTGATAAAATGAAAAAATTATCAGGCTGGGGAATTTTTAACGGGAGGGGGGTATGTTTAGATTTAAGAGTTTATTCCGCTTTTTAGCGGTCGGGTTGGGAATTATTGCCATACTGTCCATAAGTTCGGCTTCAGTTTTTGCCGCTGAAAAGCCGGAGATATCTGCACAGGATTCAGATGTTCATAAAAACAACTGGCTTCTTGGCGTGGTATTCAAGCTTGAAAATATGAGAGACAAGGCAATAGAAGATATTCAAAAATATGAAGGCGAAATCCAGAAATGCGACACCACTATAAGTAAATCTGACAATATCGTAAGGCTTGCCCAGCAAAAAGGCAATGTGAAGGCGGAAAAAATTGCCCGTGAGGCCTCGCTCAAGGCACAGGAAGCAAAGATAAAGAATAGAGAGAAGAAGAATTCAGCAGAGCTTAATAAAATAAGGGCGGAGGGCACCCTTGCAACTGTTAAGAATGAACTTTCAAATGCACTATCACATCCTCAAGCACATCCTGATGAGATCAAATCAGTAATTACCAACCACTCAGGACGCGTAGAGATACAAAAGGAAAATGGCGAGATCATAGATTTTGGAAAAAACCAAATCGGTCTTCTTAAAAAGGGCGATGAAATCGTGACCTATGGCAACAGCAGCGCCGAACTGCAATTACTTGAAGGCAGAGGTAGTCTAAAAGTCGGAGAGTATTCAAAGATAAAGATGGAAGCAGACGATGCAGGCACTGAGGTAATGAACATGATTCAGGGGAAGGTCAATATCAGCGTTGAAAAAGTAGAGAACTATCAGAAGATGATGGAAGAGAAGATAAAGGCATACAAGGAAGATTTAAAAACAGTGAAAGATGCGACGAAGCAGGAAAAGTTAAATGCATATGAAAACTACTTGAAAGGACTAAAGTCTCGTATGCAGAATATGAGGAAGAAGTTTGATATATATACCCCAACAGTAATAATGTCTATTCAAGGAACCCAGTTTCTTGTTTATGAGGATGAGAAGATCGGGACAGAGATGATCGTCCTTGAGGGAAGTGTTGAAATGAAAGGGACAAAAGGAGACAAAACAATTATAGTAAATGCTGGGTACAAAGGCACTGCTACAAAAGGCGGTATCCTCTCTGACCCGGAAAAGATTGATTTATCAAAAATAGAAAGGTGGTAGGAGAAATGAAGAAACATAAAACTATTTTCTATATAGCATTCATAATCATCTGTCTAAACGGAGTTGCGTCTGCAGACTGGCAGATACAGTATTATGGAGAAGCGGCGAGAATGTTCGGAAGTGCGCCACGCGGGAACTTTGCCAATCAATCTGAGTGCAATGCCTATTGGAAGTCACAACCGAATTTTGAACGGAATAATTCACGCTGTGTGGGATATGACCGTTCAAGCTCCAGCTCGACTGGCTACTCTGGGGGTAGTCCATCACAACAGATGGCTGTTGGACTCTTCGGTAGCTTACTCCAGGGTTTAATGCAAGAAATGTTGGCTCCAGCCTCTTCATCCGCACAGCAAGAATCGCCCCAAGAAAAATTGAAGAGAGAGCAGGAACAAAAGCAAAGGTGGGAAGAATACGCGGCAAAGGTTAAGGAACAGATTGCAACGTCAGAAAAAGAGTATGGCAGGCTAAAAAGGGAAGAGTTTGAAAAGGAACACAATCTCCTTAAGAGTGACCTGAAATCCCGCTATGCCGCAACCTTTGGCAGCGAAGGCAAGACAGGAAATGCGCTCCGACAGCTTCAGTGCAGCGCTTACTGGGGACTCAAGGCAGCAGCCGAGATGACCGCCCCGGGGGGAGATACCGAACTGGCACGCTTGTACGGAGAATATTCAGCACAAGCTAAAAAGGGTATCCTCACTTCTGAATGCCCTGAAATGAATGTCAATGTTCCGGACGTTCCTGCCCCGCAGCCTGCAGGCGGCTTACAACAGGAGTTTTACGTGTTTCTGTTAGAGGAGACAAACCAGATAATTCCGGTCATCAGTAATCTCAAGGAAAGGAAAAAAGTGTCGCAGAACATCATTACTTCAAAGCAGTCAGAGATTGAAACGCTTAGGAAAAAGCAGGATACATCCGATGATAAGGGAAAACAGGGAATTGATACTCTATTACAGGAGGCGAACAAACTGCTTGCCGAGGCTATGGAGGAAAACAAAAATGCAACCGAAGAACTCAATATGGCGGAAAACAAACTAAAAGCACTGCAGGAGATGAATAAGCTTTACGCAGTGGAGAATAATCCCAATAAAAAGGAGGTAAAATAATGAAATCAATCATTAATTATGCAGTTATTCTCGTATTGTGCTGTGCAAACCTTTCGTGGGCAAAACAGGATGTCCCGAATGACATAAGAACACAGCTTCAGCGGGGAATTACAGGTATAGAAGCCGCAAAAACCCCGGACGATTTTGATGCCGCTTTGAAGGAATTTGAAGGAGTTGTAAAGCTGGCGCCGAACTGGCCCGACGGGCACTACTATTTCGGCAGAGTGCTTCCCATGGT
>Ga0210017_1004107_pt1 | contig 12020 bp, 14 predicted proteins | sample CryGeyCG2014_020_FD_183966 | JGI IMG/M metagenome (GOLD analysis project Ga0210017, IMG submission 183966) | Groundwater microbial communities from aquifer - Crystal Geyser CG08_land_8/20/14_0.20 (SPAdes) (version 2) | ecosystem: Environmental > Aquatic > Deep subsurface > Groundwater | place... | reverse complement strand
GGATATTCATCATTATAAATAGTGACTTGGCTATTTTTAATTTCCACGGTTTCTTCTGGAAGACCGATTACTCTTTTTATGTAATACTTGGAGGTATCAAGAGGATAATGGAACACAACGACTTCGTCCCGCTCAACAGGTCTGAAATAATAACTCAGTTCATCGATCAGCAAATACTCGCCATTCTCAAAATTTGGTTCCATTGACTCTCCCTCAACAAAAAAAGGCTGAACCAGAAAATAGCGAACCAATCCCGCCAAAACAAGAGCCATGACCGCCACTTTTACAATATCCCACGAAAATTTAAAAATCGACTTTAAAAAATTCATGTTTTGTGCTATTTTACAATAAAAAATGAATAAAATCAAGATTAAACTAATTGTCGGTTTAGGCAACCCGGAAAAAAAGTATGAAAACACTCGCCATAATACGGGCTTCTTATTCGTTGATAAGGTTGTTGAGAAATTCAACGCGGCCGAATTTACATATAATAAAAAGCTTAAAGCGGAAATCTCAGAATTTAAAATTGAAAATTTTCCCGCAGAGCGGGATCCCGCTTCGCGGGAAAAATTGAAAATTTTATTCGCCAAGCCGCAGACTTTCATAAACAAATCGGGCGACGCGGTTTTAGCTTTATCTAAATTTTATAAAATTAAGCCGGAAAATATTTTAGTTGTCCATGACGACATTGATATTTTATGGAGCAATTTTAAGTTTTCCTTCGGCCGCTCTTCAGCTGGTCATAAAGGCGTTGAATCAATTATCAAAGCGCTAAAAACCAAAAACTTTTGGCGCTTGCGCATAGGAATACAGCTCTCAACAAAAAAACACATATCCGCCAATAAAATCATCTTAAAAAAATTCACTCCAGCCGAGCTGAAAACTCTAAACCAGACCATCAAAAAAATTATCCCCATCTTATCCCCAAATTTATAGGTTTCCGAAACCTATAAACCTACTTTCTTTCTTTTGGCGTGAGTCCTTTCAATGTCGGTCAGAAGCCGTTTTCTCAGACGGATACTTTTTGGAGTAACTTCCAAATATTCATCGTCATTGATTATTTCCAAACCTCTTTCCAAAGTCAGTTCAAGCGGCGTGGTTAGCGTCAGCGCTTCATCGGACGCCTTGGAGCGCATATTGGTTAATTGTTTTCCTTTAGTGGGATTAACAGACATATCGTTGCCCTTGGCGACATTGCCGATAACCATGCCAACATAAACTTCCGCGCCGGCGCCGATATAAAGCGTTCCTCTATCCTGCAGATTATATAACGAAAACCCCAACGCCTTGCCATTGGCCATTGAAACCATTGAACCGAGTTTTTGCTTATTAATTTCTCCGGCAAACGGCCTGAAACCGATGACGCGGCTATACATTATGCCTTCGCCCTTGGTGTCTATAACAAATTCTCCCCGGTAACCCAGCAGGCCCCGCGTTGGAATTTCAAAAATAATTCGCGAATTGCTTTGTTCTTGGCTGACATCAACCATATTGCCTTTCCTTTTGGCCATTTTTTCTATAACCGTCCCCATCATATTGGCAGGCACGATTATGGTAACTTCTTCAAACGGTTCGAGCTTCACTGCTTGCCCTGAGCTTGTCGAAGGGTCTTCTTTAAAAATAACTTGCGGTTTGGAAACTTGAAGTTCGTAGCCTTCGCGCCGCATATTTTCAAGCAGAATGGCGATATGCAATTCTCCGCGGCCGTACACTTTAAAATATTCCACGGGTAAAAAATCAATTTTCAATCCGACATTAACTTCAAGTTCTTTTTCCAGCCGTTCCCTTATTTGACGGCTGGTAACAAGCTTGCTTTCCCGTCCCGCGAACGGAGAATTATTGACCAAAAAATTAAGGGAGATGGTCGGTTCGTCTATGTCAATCGCCGGCAATGCCTCCTGCGAAGCGTCAGCGCAAATAGTTTCACCGATAAAAATATCGGGCAATCCGGCAATCATCACTATATCTCCAGCGACCGCTTCCGAAACTTCTTTCCGTTTGAGCCCTTCAAAAGTGAATAATTTGGTTATTTTACCCGGCCTCTCTTTTTCTGCCCGCGCGGACGGGCCTATTTGTGAATTTTTTATAAAAACATTGCCGCCCGCTTTGACAACGCCTTCGTAAATCCTGCCAATGGCAAGGCGGCCCATATAATTGTCATAAGCGAGATTGAACGGCTGGAACCTCATCGGTTCGCGGTTCAATTCCTCCGACGACGCTTCGGGAACTTCTTTCAGGATAACTTCCAAAAGCGGAGTCAGATCTTTTGAATCGTCCTTTAAATTAAGTTTGGCGATTCCTTCTTTGGCTATCGCGTAAACAACGGGAAAATCCAGTTGTTTTTCGTTCGCGCCGAGAGCCATAAAAAGCTCCAAAACTTTTTCATGAGCCCATTCCGGCCGGGCCGCCGGCTTGTCTATTTTGTTTATCACGACAATCGGCCGCAAATTTAATTCCAATGACTTCTTTAAAACAAATTTCGTTTGAGGCATTGGCCCTTCCTGCGCGTCAACCACCAAAAGCACCGAATCAATGGAATGCAGAACGCGTTCAACTTCCGAACCAAAATCCGCGTGCCCCGGCGTATCCACCAAATTTATTTTGGTATCTTTGTAAAAAATGGAAGCGTTTTTGGAATAAATAGTAATGCCGCGCTCCTGCTCCAAAACGTTTGAATCCATGCTGACACCTTCTTCAATTGCGCCTGTCTGGCGCAGCAAAGCATCGGTCAATTTAGTTTTCCCGTGGTCAACGTGAGCGATAATCGCGATGTTTCTGATTTTCATAAAAAAATGCTGGGGCCCCAGCTATTGTATTTTATCCCTTTTCCGATTTTTTTACCTATCCCCACTTTATCCAACGGCTAAATCAGTGATTTAGCCGTTTTTCCTTTTCTATTCAAGGGGCGCGCCGACATTGAGTAATGCCGGGTGACGCCTATACGTGAATCGGAGTCGCAAGGACAATATAATCTATAATTCTCCGATGTTAGTGTCTCGATTTTAAGTTGTTGTTTTAAGTATATCATAATATACCGAAAATAAACCGAAAAGTTATCCACAGTGACAAAGTGAAATCTTTGGTATAATTAAATTAATGCTTACGAAAAGACAACGACAAATTTTAAATTTTATCAATGACTTTTCTAAAAAACATGGCTTTGCTCCCTCTCACGAGGAAATAAAAAAACATTTTCGTCTGCGAGCCGTTTCAACTATTAATCAACATCTTATTGCATTAGAAAATAAAGGATATTTGCAAAAACAAAAAAATCAGCCGCGAGGTGTAAAAGTGACTAAATCAGAAAAATTAGTAAAAATTCCCCTTCTTGGCACAATCGCCGCTGGTCAGCCGATCGAAGCAATACAACAGAATGAGACCATTGTGGTTCAACAAAACTTGTTCGCAAAATCGGGCGAGCATTATGCGCTAAAAGTTGCTGGCGATAGCATGATTGATGAGGGAATTTTTGATGGAGACACAGTTATAATTCATAAACAATCAACCGTCGAAAACGGAGAAACGGCTGTCGCCCTAATCAATGGCGAGGCTACGCTCAAAAAGATTTATAAAGAAAAAAATCGTATTAAATTACAACCCGCCAATCCCAATTTCAAACCGATTTTCGTAAAAGATATTGATATACAAGGAAAAGTAACTGGAATTGTTAGGCAATTTAAAAAACCGGAAAACTTATCAGCAGAATTTCACGAACTTACCATTAAATATTTGGAAGAAACGGAAATTAATTATAGAAAATCACTTGGACAATATTTTACTCCAAAATCCATTAAAGAAGCTTTATTGGATAAACTACCTCATAACATAAAAAATCCTAAAATTTTAGATCCGGCTTGCGGCACTGGCGAATTTTTATTGACTGCTAAAAAATACTTTAAAAATGCCGAATTATATGGATGGGATATAGACAAAAAACTGGTGGAAATTTCAAAAAAAATAGTACCTGAAGCTAATTTAAAAAATACTGACGCATTATTTAATTATAATGATGACAAATTTGATTTTGTGATAGGCAATCCTCCGTATTTTGAACTTATTGCTTCAGAAAAAATCAAAAAACAATTTTGTGATATAATAAACGGCCGAACAAATATTTTTAGTTTATTTGTATATCAAGGCTTGAATTGGCTTAAGGACGGCGGCTATCTTGCTTATGTTATCCCGCCATCAATGAATAACGGGGCTTATTTTTCAAAATTAAGAAACTTTATTGTTCATAATGCGAATATAGAATATTTACATATTCTAAAAAATCCGAAGTTGTTTTCTGGTGCGCTTCAATCAACTATGCTGCTTGTACTTAAAAAGGGCCAAAATAAAGGAGACTACATATTTAAAAAGAATGGAGTCTTAATATTTAGCGAGGGCGCAAAATATTTGGACAAAATATTTAAAGATAAAAAAACTCTACATGATTTAAATTACAGCGTTAAAACCGGCCGATTAGTGTGGAATCAAAACAGGCATATTCTAACAGACAAAAAACAAGAGGGTGTGCCTCTAATATGGGCGCATAATATCGGAAAGAAGCGGCTAAATCTTCCCATTAATAAAAATGGAAAACCGCAATACGTAAAAACAAAAAATTATGATGTTGGACCCGCCATTGTAGTCAATAGAATTACCGGTTCTCTTGAAACATCAGAATTGAGAGCGGCCGTTGTCCCTGCGGGCATGAAATTCATAGCCGAAAATCACGTCAATGTAATTTATCCGCCATCATCAAAAATTCAATCATTTACTACAGTACAAAATATAAAAAATCCCATTAACCTTGAAATCTTAGCGGAACAGTTGTGTTCAAAAGAAAAAACGGAAGCCCTAAGAAATATTACCGGCAATACTCAGATTTCTAAAAATGAACTAGAAAAATTATTTCCGATTTCCATTTAATAAATAACCTGATAATGTTAAAAAATGAAAAATAGAAAAGTTAAATCAAACAGAGCTCAAGCTGATTATTTCGAATTATTAGTCGCTAACCACATATGCTATCTTTACAATATCGGCTTTTCTCATAATAAGAATTTAGCACAGTTATCGAACAAGATTTTAAGGCTCCCCAATGGAGTTAAAAGGTTAAAATTACAAAATGAAAATTTACTAAAACTAGCTCCACAATTAGAAAAAATATTATCATATGAAACTTCAAAAAAAGGAAAAGTAATTGAAGTCATCTGGCTCGGAAGAAAACTAACTATAAAAACCACTTCGGATGTAGACGCAAAACATATAACTCATAAATTAACGAGGTTTTCAATAAAATCAATAGCTGAAAGCGGATTAGGCACAATAAAGAATCTCGGAATGAGGAGTTTAAAAGAATATTTAAACGTAGATTTCCAAACTGACTACGAAAAAATGTGGCAGGAATTAAGAACCTTTATCCAAAAATCAAAGTTGTCAAATAGCAAATTAAAGAAAGTTATTCTAAAACGTAAAAAGCTTCTTGATTTTGCTTTTAAAAATGGTAAAAGATATCAACAAAAGCTAAATAATTTATGTTTGAGAGCGTTCAATAATTTATCAAAAGAAAAGAAAGTTAATTTTCTTAATTTTATATTAGATACACGAGATAAAGATCTATATGTTATTATAGCTAATTCCAAAGGCGTGATTATTTACAAACCGAGCAATAAAGAAATAAAAACACTTCCCATAATTAAGGCAAAAGGAGAATCCGATGTTGGTTATACTATTTTTATAGACAACATTCCTACGTACAGAACCCAAACAAATGCCACCAATGGTATAGGAATCAGTCCCTTTTGCCAACGGGTGTTTTTTATTGATACAGACCAATAAACAGAATAAATGCTATTTCTGAAGCTTCCGCAGGCTTGCCTATCGCAGGCAGGCGTTTTAGCGAGATTCCAAAATGCATGTTTATTTCCGATCGGCTGAAAACCTGCATTTCAAAAAAACGGCTAAATCACTGATTTAGCCGTTTTTTTATCTCCTTTTTTTATTATTTTTCTCGAATTCTAAGAATAGCAACGATCGTCTGAATTGTTAGAAAAAGATATTTATATTTGCTTTCAGAGCGGGTTATTGAAAAAATAATAAATAAATCATTTTCCGAAGCTTACGAAGGCGTTTTAGCATGGTTTCCCCTCAAAAGATTGCTATAGCAATCTTTTGAGGGGAATAAAATGCCTTCGTCGGACAACGAGCCCCGCGCTGGCGGGGCGAGTGCGCGAGGAAAATGATTTATTTATTAATGAAGCGCGAAAAAAGCGAGAAAGTGAATAAAATATCCCTTTAAATTTTTATTTTAAAACTGAAAGAGGGTTTATCCAATCGTTAAGTTCGGATGCCGTGGCAACATAGCCGCGAGTGTCAATTCCGCTCCCCTTATGAATACCAAGATGTAAATGCTTCCTTTCGTAATCGGTTTCTATAGTATAGCCCTTACCGAGAATACCCAAAACATCGCCGGCATTAAGATAATCTTCCACGGCCGCTTTAATGCTTGTTAATTTCAAATGGCCGTAAACAACGGCTGCTGGCTGACTATTGATATCACATGCCTGAACCAGCATGCCTCCATAACCGCGGCCAAATTCTTTAACCAGCAATTTGCCGCTACAAATTGCAAAAACTGAAACATCTTTATTTTCTTCCCCCGGAAAAATTTCAAAATCGACGCCGGTGTGATATCCAGTGAATTTTTCGGGGTTTACCGGGGAATTATTGGGAGAAACATAAATGCCGAAAGGTTTTTTAGTTACGCGGCTCAACGCTTCACTAAGCGGTTGATTGGCCGTATTTTGAATTTTATCCGCCGGATGACCAGTTATATTTCCGTTCCGCCACTGCCAATAAAACAAAAATAATCCGCCTAAAATAAAAACTGCGGTTGCCAATAAAATTGTTTTTACGATACTTTGATTTTGCATAAACGCGGCGCGTGTGTAAAAACAAACAAAAAAATTCTCTCTCCGATAAAAAGAGATCTCTTATTAAACAAAGGTTTAAAAATTATTTTCTGGCGTACCAGGAAGTGAAATTTTGACAACATATTTGCCAAACAAATATGTAAACGCCAATGGCGGTCAAAATTCTACTTCCTGGCGTATTTCGGCATCATAACCGCAACATACACAGCGGCAAAACCAACCAAATCATAAATTACCCTTGAGAGAATGGACATGTCTCCAAAAATGAATGAAACCAAATTCCAGCTAAACAAACCAACCAACAGCCAGTTCAAACCGCCGATAATGACAAGAATAAAAACTATCTTGTCTAATATGGTCAATTTATTCATAAGTAAAAATTAATAATAAATATTTTTATCGATCTTTATTATCTTCTTCCGGCGCATCTTTGCCAAATTTTTCAAAAGCCCTTAAAACTTCCAACGGCACCGCAAAAATAATCGTATTTGACTGGTCAGAACTAACATCATTTATTGATTGGAGAGTTCTTAAATGAAGAGCTCCTTTGGATCCAGATAAAGTTTGGGCGGCCTTGGCCATGTTGCTGGCAGCAATTACTTCCCCTTCGGCTTTAATAATTATCGCCCTTTTTTCCCTTTCTGCCTCAGCCTGCTTGCCGATAACTCTTTTCATTTCTTCCGGCAAAGTTATATCTTTTAACTCCACATTCAAAACCTTAATCCCCCAAGGATTGGCAGCTGTGTCTATAATGTTTCTTATATTCTCGGAAACCTTATCTCTTTGGGAAAGAAGACCGTCTAAATCCACTTGGCCCACGGCATTCCGCATTGTTGTCTGAGCTAATTGAGAAATGGCGTAATAAAAATCTTCCACTTCCAAAATTACTTTATCCGCCTCCTGAACCTTATAATAAATAACCGCGTTAACACTGACCGAAATATTATCTTTGGTAATGGCTTCCTGATTTGGGACATCCACTGCTTTTACTCTCAAATCCACTTTCCGATAGGACTGAACAATCGGCCAAACCAATCTCCAACCGGGCTCCATTAAACCTATATACTTACCCAGCTTGAACTTAACTCCTTTTTGGTATTGATTGATTTGTTTAATGGAAATTAAAAGAATAAAAACAGCTATTCCTGAAATTATCTCAATTATGTTTTCCATAATTTTAAAACCTAATTATTAATTAAAATTTTAACGTTTTAATTTTGTTTCTCTTTGGGCCAAATTATCAAATATCGTGACGTCGCCTTTTTCATATTTTCCCATCTCAAATCCATCATAAACAAAATGGTCATAATCCTGATGGAAATAAAGCGCGGTTTTTTTATCAAGGACAATTATGAAACCGCGATAACCGAATTTTAAAGGCAAAAGATCAATTCGTCTAATTTTAGAAAAAAGATTATGCGCCTCGTTAAACAACGGGTTGGTAATACCCATTTTCTTAGCCAATCTTACCATTGCCAAGCTCGGCCAAAATCTCAATATCAGTTTTGTAAACCAATCAATTCTTATTTTTTTCATACCCAGTATATCAACTTATTATAGATTTAACTTATTATACCATTTTAAATTTAAAACTAAAAGGCGGCCGTCAGCTATCTCATTATTCGCCATAAATTTCTCTAAAACATTTATTTAAAAACTTTTTTAAGCTCTTTTTTGGCAGCTGAAAGAATTTCTTTCTGCCTTTGCGGCAAATTTTTGCCAGCGCGATTGATATAAAAATTCAGCATGGACATAGCCGATTGCCGCGGCGTCCCCTTTCGGCGATTACTGACCTCGGCGGATTTTTTTAACGACCTAGCAATTCTCTTTGGGTCGTCCCAAGTAAAAACCTCCGGCTCTAAATCCAAGGCGTTGCTTTTCTTTGTTACTTCATCTGACCAATATTTTTTTAACATAACTTTTTAGCTTGGCAATGCTTTGGTCATAAGTGCTGCGGTCAATTGGATAAGGCGTTGAATCTTTGCCGCCATGAGCGAAAGAATAGCGCGCCGGATCTTCATACGACGGCCGGGCGCCGTAAATCACTTCTGAAACCAATGCCAAAGCCCTGATGGTTTTTGGACCCACGCCTTGAGTGGCTAATAATTTTTCATAATCGGCCGGCTTTTCGTCGCAGAGCTTCCACAAAATTTTTTCCAGATATTTGCTCTGCGAAAAATTCTCGGAAATCACCGGATGGGTTTTAAATTCGGTGTTTTCCAAATTGAGCAGAGTCATCGGCTCTTTATCAATTTCGTATTTTGCCATTCGGGAAAGCGGCGTTGAGTATTTATACAAAAGTCTGATGTCTTTCATTAAAACATTAAAACTCTGTGAAACCAAATCAGCGCTTATTTCCCGGTTTTTTTCGCTTTCGCCGGCTGTCAAATTCAAAACATTTTTCAATCTGGCGTCGCTGGCAATTCCTGAATGCGGCTCATTAACAAGGTCTTTCACATTTTCCGAAAACCAGTGATAACGCCGCGCGGTCTGATTAGCGATGTTCATCCCCTGCTGAACAACCGCCCAAGCGCCTCTTGGGGTAAAGAAAAAGCTGTGATGGTAAATTTGAAAATCATCCTGAATTAAGGCGCTGTCAACTTTTGCCGCCATTTTGGAATTATAAACCAAAGCGTTGGCCTTGCCTTGCGGCAGGCCGAGCCGGTCGCTCCAGTTTAGTATTTCATCAGGCGTTTTTCTTGAGGTTTTGCCTTTGCCGCCGCAAATAAAAATTCCGAGGTCTCTTTCTTCGCCCCGAATCGCCTCTTTTAAAGCCGCGGTTAAAATTGTGGTCAGCCCCGAAGCGTTCCAGTCAAAAGCCAAAACCGTGCCCAAGGATTGGAACCAAACCGGGTCGGCGATTCTTTTTATAAACTCATTGGGGCCTTCTTCCAAAATAATAGCCCTAACCATTTGCCGGCCAAGCTTAACCATCCGCTCAAAAAGCCAAGGCGGGCATTTTCCATAATCCAACCCAAATGTCGCAATTCCTCTTTGAATCATATACTTACATTTTAAACTTTTTTTATAAAATTATAAAAATAAAAAAGCTGCCAGCCCTCGGGCTGGCAGCGCTGAATAGTCCGCCTCCTTTTTATTAATGGGAATAAGGTACTTTAAGAACAAAAGTGGTTTGGTTTGCCACAAAATCATTCAAGACAGATTCCGCTTTCTCCACTTCGCGAACAATGATATCGCTGTATTCTTTATAAACAGGATAATTGTCTTTTTCAGCTTGTCTGGCTAATCGCCTGGCCAATCCGCTTGACTAAAAACGCCAGCATTTCTTCAAACTCAAGAATGCCGATTTTCACCAGAATCTCAACCAGGGCCTCTAACTTTTCCGTCTTCACTCGCTTCACCTCCTCCTTTTTTCTTTTGCTTGTTTTAAAAAATCTACAATTAGATTACCTCTCACAATATAAAAAATCAAGCCCCTCCCGGACCCGAGTTTTATGCAAGCTTTATTTTTTGAATAGATTTCGCAATTCTATTTTTGCCTGTTCCAGAATTCGTTTTCTTTCGGGTTTTAAATTCTTGCCGGCGCGTTTGTTGGGATGTTGTTGTGAGTTATTGATGGGATAAATTTACTGCGCCTAATTTAGAATTCTTATTGGATAAAATACTAAATAAAAAAGGCGCTTTTAGAGCGCCGGCCAAGTTCGATATCAATTTTACATTGACATCAGATTTCTTATTTTTTCTTTTATACTTTCTTCATCCTCCACTTCAATAATTATCACCGGAATATCAGGAAATTTTTTCTGGTGTTTCAGCGCGCCGGTTAAAGAACTTTTCACTTGCAAGGAAATTTCTTCTCCCTCTATCCCAAAGACAACAAAATCAATTCCTTCAAGTTTATCTGCCCGATAATTTGTTTTGTAGAAACTTACGATTTCGCCGCTGTCTTTCATTTCAGCCAGCGCCTTATCAACCGCTCTTTCTCTTGCTTTTCCCCGCCGACGACCTATGTCTCTGATAAGACCTACCACGCTTCTCATTAATCATCGCCTCCTCCATCTTCCTTCTAATTTTTAAGAATGCCTCAAGTTGTGTTGGATTATATATTGTTTTTAATTATTTTTCAATCCTTCGCCCATCAAAATAGTTCGCCGTGTCCCGGGAAAACCGTCATTCCCGGTTTAATCAATTTTTTCAGCCTTTCCAAAGATTTATCCATATCATCCGGCGAGCCTTCGGGCAAATCAGTTCGGCCATAATTATCCTTAAATAACGTGTCACCGGTAAAAATTACTTTTTCGCCTAATAAACAAAGACTGCCGGGCGTATGGCCCGGCGTATTAATAACTTGCAAAACCTCATCACCAAACCTCACTTCGTCACCTTCCTCCAGATAACTAATCTCCGGAAAACCAATGTACTTTCTTTCTTTTTTGTGTATGAAAATTGGAATTTTGAATTGCCCAGCAATATCCTGGACCGCGCCAATGTGGTCAAAGTGGTGATGAGTTAAAATAATGCTTCGAGGCGTCGCCTTAAAACGGACGATTTCCGCCATAATTTTTTCCGCTTCATCGCCCGGATCAATAATTATTAATTCTTCGGCGGACTCCGCCAAATAGCAATTAGCTTTAAATTTGCCGACAATTATTCTTTTAATCTTCATATTTGGGACATGTTTTTAAACGCGAATCTTCTTGACTGCTGGTCTTTTTTTCTCTCTCTCCATTCGCAGCAGCCGCTGAAATACTTTCTCGCTAAATTCTCTCGCTTTCTCTTTAATTTTTTCTGATGAGGAAAGATTTTTCACCCTTACCCACAAGGGTTTATCTTCCTCATTAATTACTACCACGATTACCATATCTTCTTCAATTCTGCCGTCCTGGTGTTTTATCGTCCCAACTGATTCCTCCACCTTTACGGTATAACTATCTTTAAAAGTATACTTTTTGGTTTTTTCAAGCAGCTGACCACCGAACTCATAAGTAAATTCAACATATTCCTTGGAAACTTCCCCGTCCTGATAATCAAAAAAAAGGCGAATCCCTCCTGCTATGGCAATCTCTACCTGACAAAAAATCAAACATAACACAACAAAAACGATAACTCCTATCTTTCTCATCGCGCCCTCCTCTGTTA
>Ga0210017_1004106_pt1 | contig 12021 bp, 14 predicted proteins | sample CryGeyCG2014_020_FD_183966 | JGI IMG/M metagenome (GOLD analysis project Ga0210017, IMG submission 183966) | Groundwater microbial communities from aquifer - Crystal Geyser CG08_land_8/20/14_0.20 (SPAdes) (version 2) | ecosystem: Environmental > Aquatic > Deep subsurface > Groundwater | place... | reverse complement strand
TTAAATTAACTCACTTCAGCGGCCAGTAAACAATCTGTTACTTCTTTAGCCTTCTTTCAATAAAACTGATAATAAAGACCAGCACTCCAACATGCCAAAAACAGCCAAGAAAGATAAGGAATATATTCAATCAGTGTATCCATTCCATCTCCTTTCCTGCTGGTTTGGATCTTTGATATTCCAGACATAGAGATTAAACAGTTTCACGTATTCGGCATTTTCTTAAATTAAAATAAGAAGGTAATTAAAAGATAGTTGTGTTTTGCTCTAATCAGCGACTTTGCGGTGCAATCGTCAACGAATGTGACCCACCGTTGTCTTCTTTCGAACTCGATAATAGATAAGCTTACTAATTTCTTTTCTGAAATTACTGCTATAATGATTTTATCATGAAAACTTTATGGAGAAAAGAAAATGAATATGACTTTTTTATTAAATCGTTAAACTTTGCTACTCCTGAACAATTATTCTATGCTACATCTGATAAAAAATTTTATGCCTACTGGCCAAAAAGTTATGGTGATACAAAATCGACTCTCCAAAGTAGAAATTCTTTAATTGGTACATATACCGAAAAATGGTCTACTGACCTATTTTCTGAAATCGCCAAACAATTAGGTGGTTATTCTGTCCAAGGTGCAATTTGCGATGAAATCGGACTAACTAGTCAATCACCAGCAGATGTAGCAATTTGCACATACAAGGATATTATCCAAAAACCAGAAAATATTCTCATGATCGCCGAAGTTAAAATGTCTATAGTCTGGAACTGGGAATACAAACAGGTTAAGGGAAAACCAGAGATAGTTTGCGTTGGTGATTATAAAACTCATACAGGTCAACCAAGTATTCGTCGATCCGATTCAATGCTTAAGGCAATTGGTAAAAGCATCAATATTCGGGTTTCCAGTGATAAAGCGGCAAGAATTCCTATTATTGTTATTGGGAATACTCCAATTAACCCCGGATATTTTAATAAAGTCGATCATCTAAAAAGTAACGGAATTATTCAGGGATTTTGGTCCATTAACCCTAATCCTTTGGACAATAACGGTGAGAATATTAAAAACACTCCCAAGAATGGTTTTTATCGCTTTGACTCCTATGATGAATTAAAAGAAAAATCATTAGAACTTCTGAAAGAAAAACGACAATTTTTCTCCAGTATGCAAAGTAAAAAGAAATTGGGTGAGATTATAGAAATTGCCAATAAGGAGCAAACCTACGAACAAAAGGCAGAAAAGTTTTTACAACTTATAAAAAATTCAGGGGATTAATATGAATAACATTTTAAAACCAAACGGAAAAAGTAATGGATCTCAAACATCTTCTTTTGGAGTGGGAACAAGAATAAATCATGACTCTTCAAAGTTCTACAACAGCAAGATCTATGCCGGATCAAATAACACTTATTTTGCCAAGGATATAGAAAATCCTATTCCTCAGGAAAATATAAATAAAGTTTTTTGTAAAAGCAGCGAACAGATGACTGAACTTCCCGATAACAGCGTTCATTTGATGGTGACTTCTCCTCCTTATAATGTTGGAAAAGATTATGATAAGAATTTGTCAATGAACGAGTATCGAGAACTACTCACAAAGGTATTTAAAGAAACTTATCGAGTTTTAGTTCCTGGTGGCAGGGCTTGTGTTAATATTGCTAATTTAGGCAGAAAACCATATTTGCCTATTCATTCCTATGTTATTGAAGATATGCAAAAAATCGGTTATTTAATGCGAGGTGAGGTTATATGGAATAAGGCATCAAGCGCTAGTCAATCCTTTGCCTGGGGCAGCTGGTTATCGGCGACGAACCCTACTTTACGAGATATCCACGAGTATATTCTTATTTTCTCAAAAGACGGTTTTGCAAGAAAAAAACCTGAGGTACGAAAACCAACAATAACTAAAGAAGAATTTATGGAATATACGAAAAGTATTTGGACATTCTCGGCCGAAAGAGCCTCAAGAATAGGTCATCCTGCTCCATTTCCTATTGAGCTTCCGTATCGTTTAATTCAACTTTACACCTTTGAGGATGAGGTTATCCTTGACCCCTTTGTTGGTAGTGGCACAACCTGTATCGCTGCATTAAAAACTAAAAGACGATACGTTGCATACGACAATGATCAAAAATATTGTGAGTTAGCTGAAAGAAGAATTGAGGAATATCTGCAAAGTCAAAATACTCTTTTTAATCAACAAACAAATACTAATCAAAAAATAACACCAATAGCAAGCGTTTAGTAAACATGAAAAATCCTGTAGACTTACATAAAATAATAGGTAATGAAAAATATATAACAGTTTTGTTACAGTAAATAAATTATTTTAGAGAGAATTTATTATTAATCTGGTATCAAAGTATATAAATGTATACGCTAAATAAATCGATCATTAATAATGACTACCGGTACAAATCTATGAGCATGAAAAGCAAATTGACCAATTAGTTTATAAACTCTACTGCCTCACGCCGAAAGAAATTAAAATTGCGGAAGACAAAAAATGAAAAAGACTGATTCTGGAATAATTGGTATTTTAGCAAGCTATGGAACTCCTGAAATGAGAAAAGTACTCAATCTTAAAATAACTAGCGGTTTTCCTACTGTGACAATTCCGCAAAATTTCAAACTTAGAATACCTCAACATAAACTTGAAATTGAAGGATATCAACATATTACCATTCCTCCTGACTTAAAAGTGCATATTACAGGAGATGGAAAACCAAAAATTTGGGGAGATGAAATTAAAAATTTATTAACAATAAATGGTAAATTGATGGTAGATTACCAGAAAATTCTTACAGTTGTATTTCCTCCCATTAACGACTTCCCAATTTTTACGGATAGAGGTTACAACGGTGCAAACATAATAGGTTTTTCACAATTACCACATTGGAATCAATATACAAGTTTTGTTCTTGAGCTATTCGTCCAAAACAACGAAGCTATGAATATCCCTAATGATAGCCACTATCCGGGTGATCAAGGAACTTATATGCCTTGGATTTATTCTTCCATCGGTCGCACGTATGACGAACCATATAAAAAAGGCGATTTTTTCGTTAGGCAGTTTGCTATCACAAATCATGACAAGAAACAAAATAAAACAATGACGATTTATTTTGGTGATTTTGATAAACATAAAATAGAGGAGGTAAAGAAATGAACATTGATCCTACTGGAATTGGAATTGAAATTATTAAAGGTATTCCAAATGTCGTGAGTTTTATGAAGTTATGGAAAATGTGGCTTACGGTGTAGATGATAATAGTATTTTTGATTATGAAAATAAAAAACCTATTGAAATGAATAATGCAGTCTATGGATATGGAATAATATTAAAAGCTAGAAATCCACTAAACTATAATAAGCCCGCTTTTTTACTAGGTGGACTAGGTACCTTAGGAACAAAAGCGGCTATATATTATTTTATTAAAAATATTGCTTTGATAGGAAATGAACTTGGGAAAAAAAACTTTGGAATAGTTGTACGTGTCAGAATCGCATCAGACGAACAATCTACGGAGAGGCTCAAAAAATATGATAAATCATATTAAATAAGAATGAAAGAAGTATTGATGGTAACCCCCAGAATATAGAAAAAAACTGATTATCAACTGACTGCATTGTTTTTTAGTTAGCTTTTGACAAAAGCAAGGGACCACAAAAAAAGCCGCCGGAGCAAGTTAAATTAACTCACTTCAGCGGCCAGTAAACAATCTGTTACTTCTTTAGCCTTCTTTCAATAAAACTGATAATAAAGACCAGCACTCCAACATGCCAAAGACAGCCAAGAAAGATAAGGAATTATTCCGGACCAAACTCTCAAAGAAACTCTTAATAATTACGAACAAAAGATCCTTCTTGCTCAAAATTCGTTAAACGAAAACTTTTATGAAGAGTTGGAGGTTGAACCCTTGTAATGGTGAGCCTCCGTTGTCTTCTTTCGAACTCTATAATAGATGAGTTTATTAGATTTCTAAAGGATTTAGAAACAGTTTTTCGTCCTTCAACCCTACAGATAATCTAGGTAATGAAAACAAGCAAATTTACTTGTTACAAAAAGATATTCCTTATCTTTTACTTATCTTTGATAAATAACCTGTTTTAATTGAAGTGGTTGAAATTTATTATTCTTTTGGTGACCTCTTAATTCTTGGTAAGGTTCAGTGCTTTGACCTTTGCCAAATAATGTCCTGAAAGCTCCACTTATCATTGATAATGGTGAAGAATACTCAGCTATAATATCTGCCTCGGCTAATTTTCTTCGTTTTGCTTCTGAACGGGTGTTTTGGTCCTGTGAATTTGAGGGATACAGTGTGTCGTGAAAGGCAAGATAATTAGATAGAACACCGTTATGTAATGCTGTTTCTAATACGCTTTTCTTAGCATCTTGTCTTACTTGCTCTAATGCTTCTTGATTAAGTTCGCGATTATGCATAAGAGATAATGCCTTTCCTAATTCAAGCTCTTTTTCTAATAGAAAATAAGGTAATAATTCTTCATTGCCCTGGAATTTATCGCCGTCAATAATAATTGGCGTAACAACAAAAACATTTCTGCTACCAAATTTAGTACCCTCGTTATGAGCTGGAAAAACACCAGCGACATAAGTAGTTATTGAACTCTCAACACCACCAAGTTCTCTTGTTACATCAATGTAATCTTCGTGAGGAATTACTAAAGGCTGTCTTTGGTTTAAGGATATAAAATCTTTATCGTGAAGACGGTAATCTGAATTTGTTTTCGGATCTAATAAAGCAGTTCCTGGTAATAAATCTTCTGGATTAAATTCTTTTGTCCAATCTCCTCCCCAAACTTCATTTGAAGAAGGATTTTTCTTAAAAACATTATCTTTTATTTCTATTGCCATATTATTTTCATTTCTAAATAATAATTGCTGTGATTATACTATAAGTTAAAATAAAATGCAAATGATATTATTACAACAGCATTTGTATTGTTTTTATAGGACCACAAAAAAAGCCGCCGGAGCAAGTTTTAATTACTCACTACAGCGGCCAATAAACAATTAGTTATTTCTTCATCCTCCTTTCAATAAAATTGATAATTACGATCAACGCTCCGATATACCAAAGGCAGCCAAGTAGGATAAGGATGTAATCAATCAGCGTATCCATTACAACTCCTTTCCGGCTGGTTTGGATCTTTGATATTCCAGACATAGAGATTAAACAGTTTCACGTATTCGATATTTTCTTAAATTAAAATAAGAAGATAATTGAAAGATAGTGAACCTCCGTTGTCTTCTTTCGAACTCTATAATAGATGAGTTTATCAGTTTTTTTAGAAATTTACTTAATATAACAGAGTTTCAGTTGTAAACATGAGGAAAAAGATATAAAATCAATTATTATTATGCCTTATGCAATTCGCGGATTAATAGGATTTGTCATTTGGATAATCGCCATAGTTTTATTCTTCGTGTGGGGATTCACATATGGTGAAGCTAAGCCATCAACAATAAAAACTATTGCAGATATATTGGTCATAATCGATATTATTGGTGGTGTTACTGCATTTGTTGCAATGGTTTATTATGCAGGTTGTGCTGTTACTGGTCATGGTAAAAAAGATGTTAATAAAACAGATAAAGTAAAAGGTGCTGGGAAATTGTTAGCCATATTTCAATATATTATTGCTACATTTGCAATTGCGGTAGGATTAAGTGTGATTTTTGTATTATGTTCTCTTCCGTTTCAAGAAACTGCCAGTGGAACGATGTCTTTTTTTGAAAAAGCGGCTATGGGGCAAAGAAACTTTTGGAGGTTTACTTATGCTCATGGTATTTTGACTGCTTTAACTACGATTGTAACTCTTTTCAAAAAACGTTTTCGTGTTGTATCACTCTGGTTAATAATCTTTTGGCTTGCTCTAGCAGGACCGACTTATCAGGGAGAAAAAAAAGGCAACGCAGGAATTTATTCGGACCCAGAAGTATCGATAATTAAAGATCGAAGATTATGCAACGAGCAAGAATCACTTAAGGCAGCTAAAGCTTGTACATTCGTAGTGGCGAGAGATGATGGGGGTCATGGTTCTGCAGTAGTATTTCATAAAAATTATCTCATAACAAATAAACATGTCATAGAAGGTGCTAAATCATTAAAAACGTGGATTGATGGTGGTGAACAAGCATTAACTGTTTGGAATTATTCTCCGACATTAGACGTTGCTATTCTTAAATTTCCTGGAAAAAACGGCTTTTCGTGTAAGTGGTTTGACTCATCACAACTTCAAACAGCAGAATCATTATATGCAGTTGGTTGGCCTGGAGAACTTGGTGGTGAATCAACGATAACAAAAGGTATATTTTCCCGTCTCAATAAATTCGAGGGAGGAATTGAGTTTATTCAAACAGATGCAGCGATCAATCCTGGAAATTCAGGAGGGGCACTTGTAAATCAATGTGGTATTGTTGGTATTAACACTCTTAAAGAGTATTGGTCGAACGAACAACTTCCTCGACCTCTTGAGGGCTTGGGTAATGCTCTATCATCTAATATGTTAATTCCGCTTGTAGAAAAACTTATAAATGAGGGAAAAGAAAACACATTAATTCCTCAAACTACAACGTATGCAAAAAGCTCTGCACCAAATATACCGGATTCTTCCCCAACTTTAGATTTAACCGAAATCAACCGTTATCTTACTAAGCTTCGAGAATTAAAAAAATCATGGGAACCTATGCCCTCGAGGGCTCCTAAAGAGTTGTGGGATCAGTTGATGGATTCTTTTACTAGACAAATTATGTTTTGTGAAACTCTAACCCAACGGCTAGAGGGAGGCAAACGCCCATCTCAAGATGATTTGTATATGTGGGATTCTATAGTAAAAATGAGCTACGAGTCAGAAGCATTAACAAAACGTTTGAACTCACTGTAATAACAATTGCTTTGATTTGAAATCATAAAAAATAATATGTCAACATTTCCGACTTCATTCAAAAAAGTTATTTTAAGCAATCTAAAAGGCAATGTTCAATATCTTCTCAAAGAACACCCTACCATAAAAAATCAGTTAAATATTCCTCTCGACCCATTTAGTATTAGTGACGAACTTTATCCCAAAAAAGAAGTGAATAAATTTATTCTAGATAACCAAAGTTTAATCCTCTCAAAATACAATATTCTGGTTCGACCAAAACTACAAATATTATCTGACAACTCTAAAGACTTAGCCCTCAGTGCTTTTGATTACTTTATTGATGATTTCTACGAATATGCTGTTTATAAATGCGTTGAAGTGGATAATATAGATAAAACTTTTGAAGAGATCTGGAACCAATTTCAACAGGATTTTTTTGCTAATGAAGTAGAAATACAATATCTAGCTCGACTCAAAAATCTTTATTACCACGGGGGCATTGGTTTAGATAACATTATCCCTTGGTCAGGAATAGATGGCTACTGGACGCATAGTGCCTTCGACTATCGATTATTGGGTTGGGAACGGCAAGGAGGAATTCACTACAACTTCCTAGAGAACTTTTATCCTTCCTGGATGGTCTTACGAATGAAAGGAAAAGTTTCTGCTCCCAATTCACTTGTTACCAATATCTCGGAGGTAGTCGATAAGTTCAATTTATTTACTTTCATCGTTAGAAATGTTTCCGGAGGAAGTGTTTACTTTAACGACATCAGAATCTTCGGGCTCGGACATTACTCTCCGTTTCTAACTCTCGGATCATCAGCGGTGCCAGTTTATGACAACGATATCTATGAGGAGATCGGAGAATATACCACTCTTGAACACCCCTGGGATTGGTCCATTAGTAAAGCTCTTAAAAAATGTGAAAATGTTAGTTATTCCCAGTATGTTTTTGCCGATTGGCAAATAAGACTAAAAGGCACACTCCAAACTCCCAAAGAAATGGAGGAATCCAATACAAAAAGGAAATATTACCTCTACAACAATCTTTTAAGCCTAACTTTTGTTCTTAATTCTCTGCTACCAGATATGGGCAATCATAAAAACAAAATCTTTAGAGAAGACTATTTACCGGTTTTAATGTCAAAGCTCTTCGGGATAAACGAAACAACAGTAAAGGAAACCGTTGTTAATCTTTATGAAATAAGAAACTGTATCGCCCATGGTAAAAACCAAGAAGCAGACAACGAATTTGCATTAAGATATGGAGATTTGGATAAATTCAACGAGGCTCTATCTCTGTTCGAACATATACTAAACGATCTTATTCTACTTTCACTAGTCAATAACCATCTGAAAACAATATTAGAGCAATGGTATAACTCCGGTAACACTGCTTCTCTGCCAACCTTAATAAAACCATTTTCAGACTAATCTTTGTAAAATTTTTTAATAAAAATTTAACAATCTAAAATAAGATAAAAGGACTATAAAAAAAGCCGCCGGAGCAGGTTTAATTTTCCCACTCCAGCGGCTCACTTAAGATTTATTTCTTCTTCAACCTCCTTTCAATCAAACTGATAACAGCGACCAATACTCCAATATGCCAAAAACAGCCAAGAAGAATAAACAAGTATTTAATCAGTGTATCCATTCCATCTCCTTTCCGATTCGTTTGGATCTTTGATATTCCAGACATAGAGATTAAACAGTTTCACGTATTCGATATTTTCTTAAATTAAAATAAGAAGATAATTGAAAGATAGTGATCCCGAGGGGATTCGAACCCCTGATTCTCTGGCTGAAAACCAGATGTCCTAGGCCGCTAGACGACGGGACCAAAAAAAGTTAACTTAAACTTAATAGAGTATTATATCAATTTTTCTTTTAGAAATCAGGAAAGTTAGTTTTTAAAATAATTTATTGGAGTATCTTAAATTTCTCTAAATTTACGACGTGTTTATTATTAATTAGAAATTCTTTTACTTACCTTATTATTAATGGATGGTTCTATTTTAATTTCAATTGGTAGTTCTGCAACTTGTTTATAACTATTGGTATCTTTTTCTTTATATTTAACTATAAATCGATATATACCAGATGTAGTAATAGGTATGCCGATAATTTTTAATATGGTCCGCATACGTTTCATATTATCTGGTATGGTTACAATGTTAGTAAAGGTTTTTAAGGTTTTATTATTTGGATCCATTAATGTAATTTCAATATCAATTTCAACTTTGTTAGTTGTATTTTCTTTATGCCAAAAATTAACGACCTCATATTCAAAAGGAATTGATAGCTTAATATTTTTGTTTTGAGGTAGACTAACTTTTGCTTGTAACTGTTCAAAGACATCTATTAAGCTAATGTTATTAGTAGCTGAGTCAATAATGGTCTTTCTACAGAGTATTGACCAAACATGTTTAACCATATTATATAAAAGTTTGAAAATAAGGATTGGACGTAACTTTAATGTCTCTAACATCTCCAATCGTTAAATTTTCGGTTATATCCTCAAAGTAATATTTTTCGTTTTTATCACTTACTATTAAATTTGAAAACGTTTGTTGTTTAGAAGCATTAAAAACTTCTAATCCTATTAAATTACCACCATCATCGTATTCCAAGTTGAGATCAGGAGTTATTTCTTCATATCTTCCTTCTTCTCCTTTTTTAAACACCACCCATAGCACATCCTCCTTTTCATCATAAAAGGTTTTCGCTTTTGGTTGTATGCTCTTTTTATTAGTTTTTTTCATCTTTTTATATACCTGCCAATCTTTAATCTGTTAATAATTTCTTGATTACTTTCAACATGTATTGTTTTTATTATAACACTATTCGAAATTTTATCATAGATAAAAGCTTTCATTAATTGTTGCTTTGCACCGTTATAAATTAAATTTTTAATAGATATATTCGAATTTTGAAGAGTATCAAAATACTTTTTGTCTGCTCGATAAAATATAACCCTAGGGTCGTTTTCATTAAAATTACGTATTTTAATTCTGTCTTTTAAGTGAGGCGAATAAACAACTCTCATAAATTTAATTAGATTATAATCTTTTAAAAAACAGATTCCTGTAGAATGAAGGAATTGTTTTAATTTTTATTAACTATATAGTTCCATACTCTATAGGGAGAAAAGATTGATTTCGCTTTGAGGCTAAACGCAAACCACTATATAACTTAAATAAATCATCATAAATTTGGTTCCGATTCCGAAACCGTAGGTCAAAATGCTCCTCCTAACAATCTAATACATTTTAAAAACTCTTATGATAAAATAATTGAGGCCTGAATCATTATAAATATGCTATGAATGTAGAAATAAAAACTGCAAAAAATAAGTTAGGAGTACAATTTTGGTTAAATACAATAAAAGAATTACCAGGCTCTTTAGTTTCTGCATCTATTTAATCTACTTTTTGGTCAGGTAACAGTAGAAACAGCGATCAGGCCAATTACCTCTGATAAAAATGTTTTAACTCAAGTTTTTTTGGCTAATAAAACTATTATGGCTTTAGACGAAGCGATTGAAAATAATATTGATATAAGGCGTATTTATGCATGGTGGTTAAATAATAAACCAATGCATGACGAAATTGGAAAAGTTAGCGAATGTATGAAAAAAGAGGTTGAAATAGAAAAAAAAATTAGAGCCGGCGAGAGAATAAGCATAGAGGAATATCTTACAGTTGTTACTCCTGCAAACGCAGTGCAATTACTGGCAACTTCTTTCGCAACCGCAATTGGTGACAATGAGTATCTTGACACTGATGATTATAGAAAAAAAGTCCATTATGTAAATTTTAAAATTAGACTAATGGCTGACCTAATGAAATATCCTAAAGATAAGAAAGACAATAAACCAAATGTATTAACTGTGGCGCTAGAAGATTTTGGTGAAATGAACGCGATAGATTTAATAAAAAAAATTGAAGAGAGATTTTCTATAGAGAATCCATTCGAAAATGATAAAAATCCTAACAAAACAACTGACTTTTTATTAAACTTTTATGAACTAAGTATGAAATTCTTAGAAGAGATGACACCGTTATGGCATTCATTGTATCACTTCAAAACGACAGATAATGTTACTCCGCTTTCAACTACTGTTTAATCTGAACAAATCTTCATAGATTAAGTTCCAATTCCGAATTCTTAGCATAAAAGCCATGATATTTTTCAGGGAGCATATCTCTGATCTGACACATAACAAAGTCAATTTGAGCCTGCATATTTTCTTTTGTTGGCCTTTGATTAGAAGGACGAATAAAGTATGGCGCTCCAACAGTTATAAATACATGGTCTCGGTGTAACATTAATCTTTGTTTTATTGGACCTGGTTCAGTAACTTCAGGAAGTATTCCTTCGGTACCCCAGATAGCCCATGGACTTATCGGAATCGGTTTTTGTAATTCATTAGCAGCTTTCTGGGCGATAAAAATTATTCCGCTCTTTGCTTTTTTTAATACTGTTCTATTACCATCTCTATCCCGTCCCCTTGTTCCCTCAGGACAGGCAAAAATAACTCCTTTCCCATCTATTAACACTGTAGTTACCGCTCTTAATGCTTGACGATCTACTTCCCCGCGATTAACCGGTATCGATTCTAATTTATTTAATAAACTACCTATTAAAGGAATCCTTAAGTTCTCCATTTTTGTAAACATAACAGGAGTTTGGGTTAAATAAGCAAAAGGAGCTAAAGCTTCCAAGATGCCCATGTGGTTGGCGACAACTATTGCCGGTCCTTCTTTTGGTATATTTTCCTCTCCTGTTAAAGTAATACCTTTAGATAATGAACGTAATAGTCCACGGCTTGCAATTCTTACTAAGTTAGGATTTATTCGGGTTTCTACAGACATAAGATTCGAGTTATTATCCTAGCAGAATCGATAGTTAAATTCAATACAGTTAAAGTGAGGCTAGACAGAATCGAACTGTCATCTAGTCCTTAGAAGGGACTTATTCTGTCCGTTGAACTATAGCCTCTGAACCGACCATCGGACTCGAACTTGCCTGCCGGCAGGCAGCCGATAACCTATTATTTACCCAGTACCATTTAGCTTTTTGCTATTTATGAGCCTGGAAGGAGATTTGAACTCCTGACCTATTG
>Ga0210017_1004101_pt1 | contig 12041 bp, 16 predicted proteins | sample CryGeyCG2014_020_FD_183966 | JGI IMG/M metagenome (GOLD analysis project Ga0210017, IMG submission 183966) | Groundwater microbial communities from aquifer - Crystal Geyser CG08_land_8/20/14_0.20 (SPAdes) (version 2) | ecosystem: Environmental > Aquatic > Deep subsurface > Groundwater | place... | reverse complement strand
GCCTTGCACGGATCAAGAACGGTTTTCGAGAACATCCCGGGCGCGTCGCCGGATGAAGCCGCCAACTTCTCTGCAAGGCTTCTCGCAGGCCATCGTTTGCGAGCAAAGCCGCACCAGTCCTTACCGGACTGCGCGAAAAGCCCCGTCGTTCAGGGCGGGGAAGGATAGCGCGGATGCCGGAGGCATCCTTGCCTTTGGTTGTTTCCTAAATTGGCGTTTGCTGCTGCTCGATATATTGCTTGATGATGCTAATTGGTGCGCCACCGCACGAGCCTGCAAAATACGATGGCGACCACAATGCGCCGCCCCATAGCTTCTTGCGAATACATGGATAGTTCTTTCTGCGAATCATTCGGCTGGACACCCCTTTGAGGCTGTTTACCAGCACAGACACTGCCAGCTTGGGCGGGTAGTTCACCAGGAGATGCACATGGTCATGCTCGCCGTCGAATTCCATCAGTTCCGACTCAAGGTCGGTGCAGACGCCCGCAAAGATGCCGCGCAAGTCATCAATGACTTCTTTTGTGAACACGCCACGGCGGTATTTTGTCACAAAGACCAAGTGAACGTGCATCTTGAAAACACAATGCCTGCCGTGTCTTATTTCATTGTTTTTTTCCATAGGCCGAGTATAATTCAAAAAATGAAGCGCTTGCAAGCCTACAAATTTCGGTGTCAGCGCAAAGTAGTAATGTCCCCTTTCTCCCAAATAGAAATGTCCCCTTGAGTTTGCGTTGAGTAAGCTCAGTGCCCGATAAAAACCATAGCGGCGGACACTTTGAAATGGACATGATGATGAGTCAAAAAGAAGCAAAACGTGGGCAGGTCATGGAGCTGCTGACGGCAGGTAAAGTCAGCCAAAAGGAAGCTGGCAAAATGCTGGCTGTCAGTGTGCGTCAAATCAAGCGTATTTTGCGGCGGTACCGCACCGCAGGCTTGCCGGGGTTAATCAGCAAAAAACGCGGACGAATCTCGAATCGGCGGGTGGACGAAACAATCAGGGCAACCGCGATAAAGCTGATCGGCGAACACTATCGCGACTTTGGCCCGACACTCGCGGCAGAGAAATTGGCCGGGCTCCATGAAATACATCTATCGGTTGAAAGCGCCCGCCAGATCATGATTGCAGCGGGCTATTGGAAGCCCAGGAAAGGCGCGGCCATCTGCGTGCATCCCATACGCGAGCGCCGTGCCAGGCTTGGCGAACTGGTGCAGATTGACGGCTCCCCACACGATTGGTTTGAAGGGCGGTCTGACCGATGCACGCCCCTGGTGTTCATCGATGATGCAACAGGCAAGCTCTTGCAACTGCGCTTTGAGCCGACCGAGACCACTCTGGGGTACATGCATGCCCTGCATGACCATATCGTGGCACACGGGCTGCCTGTGGCCCTCTACAGCGACAAACACAGCATCTTTCGCATCAATGCCAAAGAGGCTGATCCGGAGGCAGAAACACAATTTGGGCGGGCGACGCGGGAACTGGGAATCGAGTGTATTCACGCCAACAGCCCGCAAGCGAAGGGACGCGTGGAACGTGCCAACCAGACATTGCAAGACAGGCTGCCCAAGGAAATGAGGCTGGCTGGAATATCTGACATCGCCAATGCAAACAATTGGTTGCCCGGTTTTGTTGCCAGCTTCAACCGGCGTTTTGCGGTGATGCCGAAGGATGCGGTTGATGCGCACATCGCCTACCCGGGCAGCGCGGAAGAGCTCACAAATATCCTGTCCGTGCAGACCGCCAAAACGCTGTCAAAGAACCTCTCGTTCCAGCACGAATGTAATTTGATACAAGTAAAAATCAGCGGAACCGGATTGGCCATGCGAGGTGCAAAAGTAACCCTGCACGATCACTTTGACGGAACACGGGTGCTACGCTGGAAAAATCGAAAATGCACCTATGCGACATTCACAAAAGCACAAAGAAAAACAGCAGAAGCGGATGGTAAATCAATCAATGCGCGGGTAGAAGAAGCGATCGCAAAGCGTTGTACAAAAAACAGCAAGGGACACAAACCAGCAGCCAGTCACCCTTGGAGAAAAATGCACGTCGGCAAGTCCGCCACCGATAGCAAAACCGTTATCCAATAAAACCGATGACGAAGGGGGAAAAGGGACATTTCTACTTTGCAGGCGAGGGGACATTTCTATTTAGCGTTGACAGCCTACAAATTTCGGATTGAGCCAAACGGCGAGCAACAACGCGCCATGCGTCGCATCGCTGGTTCATGCCGGTTCGTCTGGAATAAGGCGCTGGCACTTCAAATCGCCAATCACGAGGCAGGCGAAAAGTTCATCAATCATTTTGATATGTGCAAATGGCTTCCAGTCTGGAAAAAAGAACCTGATACCTTGTGGCTCAAGGAAACCCCATCGCAGCTATATCAAGTCGTACTCAAAGACCTAGTGCGTGCGTACAAGAACTTTTTCGAGAAACGTGCTGATTACCCTACCTTCAAAAAGAAGGGCATCAGCAGCAGCTTCTGCTTCCCTCAAGGTTGCGAACTTGACGCTGGCAATAGCCGTATCAGGCTCTCCAAGCTGGGCTGGATTCGTTACCGCAAGAGCCGCGCTGTCGAAGGTGCAATCAAAAACATCACGGTGTCTTATGTTGCCGGCAAGTGGTACGCCAGTATTCAGACAGAGCGCGAGGTTGCGCAGCCGGTGCATCAGTCCACATCCATTGTCGGCCTCGATGCAGGCGTTACGCTGTTCGCTACGCTTTCGGATGGCACGATGTTCGAGCCGGTCAACGCCTTCCGCAAGAATGCCACGAAGCTGGCGAAATATCAGCGTTGTTTGAGTCGCAAAACGAAGTTCAGCAGCAACTGGAAAAAACAGAAACAGAAAATATCACGATTGCATCAACGGGTAGCTCATACCCGGAATGACTTTCTCCACAAGACTTCAACGATCATCAGCAAAAACCACGCGATGATTGTTATCGAAGATTTGAAAGTCGCCAATATGAGCAAGTCAGCAGCAGGAACGATTGAGGCCCCAGGGCGAAGTGTCAAAGTCAAATCCGGTCTCAATAAGTCGATTCTCGATCAAGGCTGGGGCGAGTTCCGCCGCCAGTTGGAATACAAGCAAGCGTGGCGTGGCGGCGATGTACTTGCCATCAATCCGCGCAACACCAGCCGGACGTGTCCCGCTTGCGGTCATGTATCCGCCGAGAATCGCAAGACACAATCAAAGTTTGAGTGCGTGGAATGTGGGTATGCAGAAAATGCAGACCTCAACGCGTCCATCAATATTCTAAGGGCAGGACATGCCCGGCTCGCCTGCCAAGTGAACGATGCAGTAATGTCGTCAGCAACAGGAATCCACCGAAGCTATCTACCCTATTCCGGGGTAGAGGCAGTAGGAATCCCCTGCCTTTAGGCAGGGGAGGATGTCAATCCGCCCCCTTTAATCGGTCCTAATTTAGTGGCTCAAATGATTGCGTTCATTTTCCCATCCCTTGATGGCAAGGCCGACCATACGCGGAATCAAATAGCGACCGGCTTCGTAATACGAAACCATGCGCCGGGTAATGCCCAACGCAACAGCGGCATCGGACAGCGACAGCCGATTACGCGCACGCCAAGCGGCAAACTCGTGAATGGGCGTAGCCTCTCCAGCCTGTTCGCGCGCCATGCGCCAGAGGGTATCCGTTCCAATTTCAGCACCGTTAGGCCAGACCAGAGACCAGCCATCTTCACCGACCGCAACAGCGGAAAAAGTGACGGCGTTATCAATCTCCGCCAGAGCGGCTAATTCTTTGATCAGCGCAGCCAAATTGACGCGATCCGTTTTGCCGCTTGCCCACGTTATTTCAACCGTTTTACGGCTGGCGGGAACCACGGCTTTAATGTTCGGTTCTTTCATCGTTTCGCTCCTCGTTCTACCCATACCCGCATGATGTATTCGCGGTTTTCTACAATCCACGCTTTGGCCTCAGCAACTGTTTTTGCATCGGCACGCCCTTTGGTTTCCAATGTCGCCACTTCAATCGACACCTTGAATCCCGGCCCAAGCAAGTGCACATGCACGGGCGGATGATCGCCGATAAACATAGCGATGCGGGCGTTTTTGAAGCGGTGGATGGTGCTATCCATGGGTTTGATTATGGCGAAGCAGCTTCACCATGTCAAACGAAGATATGACTGATCGCTGAAAACCGTAGTTCGCACCTGTTGTTTCAAAACAATTCGACTCCGGTACCAATAATGAATACGGCCCCTTTAATTGCTCTTGCTTGAAGGGTTGGGCGTCACGGCTAGGCCTAGCCTTGGCTCCTGTCTTTATCTCCGCTAGGTGCTGTCTGTAGCCGGCTACCAGCTTCGGCGGAATGAAGACATATTTCACCAACTCCTCCAGCATCTCTGGAAAGAGGTACAGAAGTGGATTCTGTGCACTTAAATGACTCTTTGCCCGTATCGTGGCTCGCTTTCGGACTCCAAAACAAGGGTTGTGCCAGAGCAGTACTGAACGACTTGGATGCCTCCTTTCATCCAGGATTTTTTCCAGAAGCCCGTTCTGCAGCCGAAACTTATGCCGAGGTTCGGCCTTGCTACCAGCCAAGTCTGACCACGCTGCATCAAGTAGCTTCTGCTCTTCAGGCGGAAGCACTTTCCCAAAGACATTGAGAACTTGGCAATAGCGACGAATCTCCCAAACAGCCAGATCAAGGTCGATCAATATGTGGCCGTAGACGTGAAAAGGGATATCGATGTATCGGAACTCACCGACCTCCGCGAGGTGGGCAATGAACTTACGGCTTCTAGATGAAAGTTCGATCTTGAACGGCAGGGTTTCTGTGAGCGACAGCGCGAGAGCTAAATCGTGACCGACTTTGGTGGCCTTCACGCGGTTGTAGAGAAGGATAGCCTTTAGGTACTTCTCTATCGCTTGATGTGAAGCCCAAAGGAACTGTGGAAACAGTTCATAGCGACAGGCCAGGCGAGCCGCAACATAGTCCCGGTCTGCTTGGTCTCGGAACGATTGCGTACCGAACGAGTTGACAAAGCGATCCAGCTTGTCTTGCTCACTCGTGTAGGGAGCGAAGGACATTTCATCGGCCTCTATGACTGCGGGTTTGTGACGCCCAACGTAGAGCTAACCGGCGCTGCGCGGCTCTATAGCGCAGCGTCCGGTTGTGCGCCGGGTTGGGCAGCGATGGTTAGATACGGTTCTTTTCAACAAGCCTCCGATAATGCTCACCCAGAGCTGTAAGTCTGCAAGACTTGCTCTCCATCGCAGCGTTCCACATGTGCGGTGCGTTCACTGGTACAAGTAAATTAAGCCGGTTGTACCTTTGCAGAATTGCGAACGTTCTTGTATTTTCAGAATTCGGAGCAGGCATGCCTGAATCTCGCCCCTTCATTTCCGGCTCGTAAGTCGGGTCTAGGGGGAACTCAAATCCTGGAGAAGGGAAAAACTCTGTGATTCTTTGCAACTCCGAAGTGGGAATCGGAGGAGCCACCTTCCTTAAGGAAACAAACTGCTTTACGTTCGTTTTAAAGACCGGTCTCTGCTCCCAGGCACCGAGTGATTGGTCTATGTGGGCGTAGACACTACCGGGTGTTATGTCACCGGTGAGATTCGCTGCGCCTCCATTGAGCGCATCGACGAAGAGGGTGGTAAAGACGCCTCTTCCATTCTCTTCCGTTGCATACTGATCTTTCGTTGAGGCGGTGAGAACGGTTAGCCCCTCTGCCAATGAGGCTAGCTGATCAGCGGAAGGCGCGCTCCCTGCAATTCCTGAGTGGCAACTATCCAACACGATAACTTTGTTCTTGGCTGGCGAACTGTTCGCCAATATCAATATTTCAGACAGCGAAACACCTTCGTCACCGCGCCGTGAGTCAGTGGCAAGAAGGTATCCGCCGGTCGCCTCAATATGACCGTGGCCTGCGAAATAAAACAAAGCAATTTCAGCTTCAGTCTTGAACAGTTTCTCAATGTGATCTTTCAGGTCGCCACGATCTACGCGATCACTCGGTCCCGTGCCCGTAAGTAGGACACAGTCAAAATTCACTGCGCCACCATCGTGTCGAGCCAATACAGCTTTGACCGCATGCGCATCATCAACGCAACCGAATAGTGGACTGCCATGTTGGTAGTAGTTAATGCCGACAATTAGTGCAATTCGCATAGTTTTTGCCTTATGTCGGTTAGAGGCTATCGATGAATTTCTCGGTTGCCGGCCATGTCCACACTACTGTATTGACACCAACAAGATTTGTTCGGTCGTCTTTGTACGCCCAAATTCCAAGAACTTTTTTCTTTTCTTCTCGCGCACACTCGATCTCCCACTTCTGTCCACTCGAATTCAGCGAGTTCTTGCTCACAAGTGCGATAACGCCATCTGATCGCCGGATACGAGTACGAACCCGATCTTTCCAATTGGTGTCATAAGGCTCCTTCACGGACATGTCTATGTATTCGAATGGTGAATTTGTATGAAGTGACTGGCCTTTTAGAAAGTCTCTCTGCCTTTCGTCTTCAATAGCAAATGCTACAAAAATCACTTTTTTATCTGCCATTTCGGTTATCTCCCTTTATGTGGTTAATGTCATGAAGTTACCGGCTGGTTTTCGCCGCCCAGCGTAAAAGTAGGGGCTGCGCGCTTTTGCGCAGTCCCGCTTGACTGCAAGGTTAGGTCACGACTCGCGCCGCACCCACAACCATGTGAAGATAAGAGCTATAACCAAAAGAACAGTGCCCCAGTACCGAGAAAGTGGTTCGGCCAACACTGGCGTTAATGGCCAGAGTGCGTCGTAGAGTGCATGCAGAATCACGACCACCCAGATGCTCTGAGTTCTTGCATAGATCAAGCCGAGCACGCAACTCACAATGAGCACTTGCGAATAATTAAAGATGTTGAGAGGAATTGCTCCCACATGCCATACGGTCATAACCGCGCTCGTAATGCCAATGGACGAAAGCATTCCAAATCGCCTTGCAACCAAATTCTGCATAATTCCACGAAATAGAAACTCCTCGTGGATGCCAACCACGATGCTCGTAGCAGCGAAGACGAATCTCGTAACCGGCCCCATGAGATACCAGTTGCCAATCAGCAAGGGAACGGCAAGTAATGCGCCAACCGCTGCAATAAACAACGGATGCTGAATTCCTTTTCGATTCGGAACCCCTGAAAAGATGATGGCTCGAAAAAAGTACCAGAGCACAAAGGCCTCACCGGCGCGACATACCGTTCGCAGCAATTCGGACTGCCATTCATATCCTGACCAGTGAGCCAAGATCAGGCGCGTAGCAATGAACAGAACTAGCTCTGATCCTCCAACGATGAGAATAAGTCGACGGATGATAGTGGCCTAACGAATGAAAGGGACTTCCCCGTCCCGAGGCAGCGGAGAAGTTTCCGCGAACGGCAACACGTGCCAAGATGGAATTTCGATCATTTCATCACAACCACGAAAGGGGAAATCCATGAACATTATCACCGTAGGAATCGATCTCGCCAAGAACGTGTTTGCCGTGCACGGCGTAAATGATAACGGCAAGCCTGCCCTGGTCAAACCGAAAGTTTCACGCGCTGACCTGCTGCCGCTGATCGCGCAACTGCCGCCGTGCCTGATCGGCATGGAAGCCTGCTCCGGCGCGCACCACTGGGCGCGGCTGTTACGGCAACACCGTCAAACTGATGGCACCGAAGTTCGTCGCGCCCTATCGCATGACTGGCCGTCTCGGCAAGAACGATGCGGCGGATGCCGCCGCGATCTGCGAGGCCGTCACTCGCCCGGCCATGCTTTTCGTCCCGATCAAGGAAGAACACCAGCAGATCATCCTGTGTCTGCACCGCACCCGGCAGGGATTCGTCGAGGAACGCACCGCAAGCTACAACCGCCTGCGCGGCCTGATCGCCGAGTTCGGCATCGTGCTGCCGCAGAAAGTCACCTGCCTGCGCCGCGAGATCGGCGCACACCTGGAAGACCTGCCGGGCTACGCCAACCGCTGCGTAGCTGATCTGCTTACCCATGCCGACCGGCTGGATGAACGCATTGCCGAATACGACCGCGCCATCGCCCAGGCCGCGCGCGACGACGAACGCAGCAAGCGAACGCAGCAAGCGGCTGATGAAACTCCCCGGCATCGGCCCGACCACTGCGAGCGCATTGCTGGCCAGCATCGGCGGCGGCCATGACTTCACCAGCGGACGCCAGGTGGCGGCGTGGATCGGTCTTGTGCCGGGGCAATACAGCAGCGGCGGCAAGGCGCGGCTGGGACGCATCACCAAAGCCGGAGACAACTACCTGCGCAGCCTGCTCGTCATGGGTGCACGCGCGGTGCTCAACAGCATCGGCGACAAACAGGATCGTTTCAGCCGCTGGGCCAGATCATTGCAGGAGCGGCGCGGTTACTGGCGCGCGGTGATCGCCATCGCGGCGAAGAATGCGCGGCTGGCGTGGGCGGTGTTGAAGTACGGCGAGGATTTCAAGTTGGAGCCGGCAAAATCTGAATAGAAAACCAAAACCGTCTGCCAGAAAGAAGAAAACTGAAAGGAATATACGCGCCGCCGGGCGGCGACAAAGAATCACCGTGTACTGCCAGCGTTGATGTGAAGCGGGTTGGACCCGCGCCGGGAGAGCCTGATTAATTCACTGGGGAGCAGTAGAACCCGACTAACGAATGAGGCCCCGGCGCGCGTCTTTCATCAGGATCCGGGCAATAAGCCCAACATGACCGTTTGTAGTTTAGCAGTCCTTCACCTTCTCGCACGATGCAAGCAGCGCGACTTGAAACGAATGGAGAATGGCAATGAAATAGAAAATCAAAACCGCTTGCGAAATTGGGGAAGCCCTTGTAGTGGAGCTAAGGGGCTGCGCGCTTTTGCGCAGTCCCGCTTGAGCGTAGGGTTGGGCGGCGATGCGGCTATACCGTATACGAGTAGACTGGCAGTTAGCGCTGTGAGTAGGTGCCATACCCAATGCAGCCCCCACGGGAAGGAAGAACAAACAGCAATATCCCATGCGCGCACCAACAGGGCAATGACGTAAACAGCAATGGCTGCGGCCATGTAGTGCCAAAGGAGAAGACCTTTTCGACGGACAGCAAACATAACAACCCCGAGGAGCAGAAGCGTGGGGATGTGAGTGATGCCGCCACCCAAGCCACCCAGCGGCATCATAATAATCCAGAACTGTCGGACGAAGAAGAAAGCCAACAGAAGAGCAACCGTAACGGCCAGAGATAACCGCAAATATCTCAGTGAGACGTATCCGAGGAGAGCTAGACCAAAAATCTGGATAGGCACGAGATCACCTAAGAGCGTCTCGGGCGTTGGCATGCTATGAAAAATAAAGCTACCAAGACCCACGCTGGCGGCCAGCATAAATAGGACGAGTTGCCAATAATCCCCGACACCATTAGTACGCCAAACACGCCATGCGTAGAGCGCTCCAACGACAAAGGCTATGTTGGAAAATGAATTCAATGGCTCGCCAAAAAAACCAGAAGAAAACCGGCCGCAGTAATAGCCGACAGTGTTGATAGTAGAAACGTAACTCACAGGATAGCCGCCCAACGTAAAAGTAAGGGGCTGCGCGCTTTTGCGCAGTCCCTCTTGACTGCCGGGTTAGCCATTTTCAGCCTCCTTCTTAACTTTCTCTGTGCCGTGCCCGCGATGTTCCGACAGAGGCTCCTCGTTATGATGGATTATTTCACCGGACTCGTAATCTGTGACTTTCTCAAAATATCGGTTGTTATCTCTATCGATGACTTGCTCGCGCAAGACGTGTTTTCCGAGGCGATGCGAAAAACTTGGCATGGCTTTGTCTTCGATAAATGGGCGTTTTTCGCCGGGACGTTTTGCTTTCATGCCTAAGCCGTCACGAAGTGTTATTGCTTCCTCAATGAACATATTGAAAATGCGTCCGAGCTTTCCGCAGGCGGAACAAGGAGTGCGATTTTCGGGTGTATCAGATTCAATGTCGATGAGAGCGCCACAGTCTGAGCATTGAACGGTATCGTGAGTCATAGCTAATGGCTAACGCAAAGTTAACCGGCTCCGCGCTTTTGCGGAGTCCGGGTTGAACGTAGGGTTATGCCAGCACCCTTTGAGACTGGCGGAGGAACTAGACATGGAAAACATAGAGGTTATTTTAAAAGCTATTTTGGAGACGCAGCGAGAGATTCTTGCTGCACTTTTAGCGATTCAACACGATACCACTCAAGCATCTCGAAACCTCTCCGAAGGTCTTCCTCTGTGAGCGGCATATTGGCTATATCAGCATCAGAAGCCCCTGCCTTTTCCAAGCTGCGCCGCCTAGCCTTCCATGCTAACTGCGCTTGGTCGGCGACCAATTTGGCAAAAATGTATTCGTTCAATTTTTCTGTGTTCATTGCAATTTCTCCCTTTGTGGTGATACGTGAAAATTTTGATTCATTAAGGCATAACGTGGAATTAACCGGCTCCGCGCTTTTGCGGAGTCCGGGTTGAATGTCGGGTTAGATGCGCGCTCGATTGATGCAATAGTGTTGAATACAGAATCGAAGTTCTTTCCGCCTTTTACTTCCATGATAAGGCGCGCAAGTCCAGCGCGTCCAGCGTGGAGATACCACTCGCCAACTGCTCGTCTTGCCGTGCCGTAGCTTAATTGCCAATTGTTTTTTCCAAATAGGGTTGCTTTGCCAATAGCTTTCAATTCTGGTGCATTGCGGCCATTGTCGGTCGCCTTTAGCCAAGCCTCTTCTGTGTATCGAGGGTCTTCGCTAACAAGAACTGCAAGTCCTTCATCAAACCAGTCTGGGATTTCGCGCCAAGACCTGAATGTACCAACCCGGTTATGAAGTTCAATATGGGTAAGTTCGTGAGCGGCTATTGTTACATCCAATCCACGAGGGGAGAGCAACAGCATGGACTCTCCATATGCCTTACCTTTTGCTCCTACTCCGCCATGCGAAATGAAACACTCCTCGGTGGAGCAAGCGAACACCTTGGATGATCCCTCAAGGCTACCGAAAAATGCCGACACACGCCCATTGGCCAAGCTCAACGTTTTGAGGAATTCCTCCCGTTTACCAGGTGGCATTTGATCGTCCATATACACACCCTCGTTGATTTCTGAGAAACCGAACCAACTGGGCGCAAACAGCTTTGTGCTCCGAACGGTACTGCATCCGGTCGTACACAAAACAAGCGCAATGATGAGCAAGTATTTAAGCATCTAACGTGATTCGAGTTGAGCGTCACCCCCGCAGGCAGCTTGCGTTTATGGCAGGCGAGCAGCGAGTCCAACTACGTAGTAGAAATTTCCTTCGAGCCTGCCATGCAAGCTGACCAGTGGGGCGCAGCCGCGAGCGCAGCGAGCGGTGTACGCTCCAACGAGACGTTAGGCGCAGATCGCCGTGCTCCCGTGCCCCCGGTTTTTGCGTCGCGACACCTTCCAATTTGGTTCCCCCCACTGCGCTTAGGCTGAAAATTTAAGCCCCGAAAAACAGGACATCAGACGCGAAGCGTAGCTCATCGTCGTCCGCATCAACGCATTCAGTTATGCGGCGAACGTGAGCTACGCTTCGTTCAATATCATGCTTTTAACCGCCTGTAAATACAAGCTATTTTCTCGCCAGCTTTGCGGCTTGCTAATATTTGTGAAGTTTTGCGCGCCGCTACTCCCACTGCTCGTGGCGCACGGCTATCTGAGCTTAACGTAAAGTGGACACCCTAAAAAATGCCTTGAAAGGCACCTTCACGGTGTATATTCTGGCATTCGTCTTGCAATGCCTTGTTTTTATTTGAGGTGGATTTATGGCAACCCCTAATCTGTCCGACAAAAGCACCATATTCACCTCAGCTCAATGTCATTGTTGTTTACTCCACTCCCAACGCCTTGAACACCGCGTCCACGGGATCTGAATAAAAACTGGTCTGGAATTTAGCAAACAGTTCTCCGGGCACAGTTGGAATGTCGGTCACGCTCGACATCGGCAGCAGGATGCGTTTGGCACCTGCATCAAAAGCGACTTGCAAACTTTCAGCAAGGTTACGTGCTTGGGTAATGGTTCCGCCAAGACTCATATCTCCCATA
>Ga0210017_1004100_pt1 | contig 12042 bp, 15 predicted proteins | sample CryGeyCG2014_020_FD_183966 | JGI IMG/M metagenome (GOLD analysis project Ga0210017, IMG submission 183966) | Groundwater microbial communities from aquifer - Crystal Geyser CG08_land_8/20/14_0.20 (SPAdes) (version 2) | ecosystem: Environmental > Aquatic > Deep subsurface > Groundwater | place... | reverse complement strand
GCTCTCTATTACAGTCTTTGAAATTATATCCCATTTTTCCCTCCACTTTTAATTATTGTTTCTGAATTATATCATATTTTTCATGTCGGTGGGGGTTTATGCAACAGACTCTATTGATAATTTCTTTAACGTATATCGCCCTCTGGTAAATACCTGGTTATTATTCGATAATTCACAGCAAGAACCTAAATTGATTGCGAAGAAGAAGAATTTACATATTGATATCCGCAATCGAATTTTGTTCAATAAAATAGTAAAAAAAGCAGGAGTTAAGTTATGAAAAAACGTATGTCTCTACATGAAAAAGCCGAGCTTGCTATGAAAGTGGCTGTTAAAAAAGTTATGGCCGAGCATAAAAAAAATGGCCGGCCTGTAGCGGTGTGTGTTAACGGTAAAGTAAAACAAGAACTAGTTAAATAGTACTAACCCTATACTTTTTAATCTGCGCTTGTCCATCCAAAATATCTGTTTACTCAGACAAAAAAAATATTGGCTATCTCGCCTTTTCCACTGTGTTTTGTAAAAATTTAGAAAAAGGGGACGTCCTTAATATTATGAGGAAGGTCAAATGTGGCGGAATATTTACTGCAGTTTTGCCATACGAGCATTGTGAAGATTCCTCGGCTTCCTGCCTACCGGCAGGCAGACAGGCGGGCGCCCCCGTTTCGTCTCACACTTTTGACACAACTTCTCCGCTAAAATATCACGATTTTAACACCACTTCCCTGCTAAAATATCACGATTTTGACATGACTTACTTGATTTTTCCAGGGTTTTTTAGTATAAATGGCTATGAAAAGAGATATTTACAAAGAGCTAATCGAGTGGAAAAATAATTCGGATCACAAACCTTTGATATTAGGGGGAGCGAGACAGGTCGGGAAAACATACATATTAAAGGAATTCGGAAAAAATGAGTTCAAGAATCTGGCATATTTTAATTTTGAAGAAAACCCTGAATTAATAAATTTTTTTGACGATACCCTCAATGTACAAAAAATTCTTGAAAAACTTTCACTTTATCAGGAGAAAAAAATAGATGCTAAAAAGACATTAATATTTTTTGATGAAATCCAGGAAGCGCCGCGGGCATTAACTTCTCTCAAATACTTTGCTGAATCAGATGAACAATTTAATATTGTATCTGCCGGCTCGCTGCTTGGCATAAAACTTCGGCAATCATCACCTTTTCCCGTTGGAAAGGTTATAGAGCTCAATTTATTTCCTTTTTCTTTCGGGGAGTTTTTAGATGGTATCGGTAAAAACCGGCTTAGGCGCTTTTTAAACAATATATCCGAATTAACTCCGGTGGATGAAGTTTTTCATAAACAATTATTGGAATTAGTGAGAATATATTTCTATGTCGGCGGAATGCCGGCAGCAATAAAACAATATAATTTGGACGGGGATTTAAATAAGGTAAGAAAAATCCAGGATGGTTTATTGAGCGGTTATGAAAAAGATTTCAGTAAACACAGCAATGAAGGCGTCGCAATAAAACTCACAAGAATATGGAGAACTCTGCCGATTCAACTGGCTAAAGAAAATAAAAAGTTTAAGTTTTCTGAAATAGAAAAGAGCGCCCGGGCAAGAGAATATAATGAGATTATTACATGGCTTGAAGATGCGGGTTTGGTTTATAAATCCTACAATATTCACACACCAAAACTGCCTTTAGCGGGTTACAGGGAAGAAAATATTTTCAAACTCTTTCTTCTGGATGTCGGCTTGCTCGCAGCGATGCTGAAGCTGTCTTCTAAAACTATTACCGAGGGGAATATTTTATTTCGTGATTATAACGGAGCGTTCACGGAAAACTATGTCGCTCAAGAACTTGTCGCTGCCGGATATCGCGACATTTATTATTGGACCAGCCAGAGAGCCGCGGAAGTGGATTTTGTTATTGAAAATGATGAGCAAATTTATCCTTTGGAAGTTAAATCGGGAACCAGTTTGCAGAATAAGAGTTTAATAATTTACGGGCAAAAATATAAAAATTCTATTCTTTCCCGGGCAACAATAAAAAATTTCAAGCATGATGGAAATATCTGTAATTATCCTCTGTATTCCATATCCCATTTTCCAAAACTGTCATAAGTAATCGGCAACTTAACCCCGGGAAAAGGGGAAAAAGGGGACGTCCTTAATATTATGAGGAAGGTCAAATGTGGCGGAATATTTACTGCAGTTTTGCCATACGAGCATTGTGATGATTCCTCGGCTTCCTGCCTACCGGCAGGCAGGCGCCTCGGAATGACATCCTTCATTTCTATTTTATGACTTTGAACGCGGCCCAGACGAAGGGCGATAAGCCCTCCTCTATCGCGCGCTTTTGAGCTTCCTGAAGCGCCCTCTCCGCGGGTAATCCCTTTATGAAATTTTCATAGAATAATTTTGTCATTATAGGCGAATGGCTGTCACTCACCTCCCAGAGGTTCACAATCACCTCGTCAGCGCCGGCAAAATGAAACGCCCTTGAAAATGAATTCATCTCATCGCCGGGCATCACCTTTCCCCTCGCCGTCTGACAGCCGTTCAGAAACACGAAACGGCTTTTGATATTCCGGCCGAAAAGGCCGCTCACACTCAGGGCGCCGTCGCCGAGGAGCAGGCGCGACGAGTCCTGATTTTTTTCGTCTATGACGGCGTGCCCGGCGAAGTGAAACATTGAATATTTCTCAAGCGCGGCTATTACTTTTTTTCTTTTGCAGGCGCTTCCCTTCAGCGTCCCGCATTTGCCGGAGCCGAAAATCGCCCTGATTCCCGCCGCCTCGTCGCCCGCCGCGGAGAGGTCTTCCGTGGGATCCGACACGACGAGCAGAGCGCCACCGGCTACCAACGGCTTCTTCCCCACGCGCTGAATGTTGTCAATATAATAAAGCGGTCTGGCCTCGCCGAGATAGCGCCCGTCTTCCGTGACGAGCAGGCAGAAGGGAAAGCTGTGCAGATATGAGTGCGGCGCGATAACGAGATTTTCGCAGGCCGGGATGAGCTCCTTCATCAGCTTTTGCGGAAAGAGCTCCGTTATTTTGTACATAGACCATTTCAAAGCTTCCTCTTTCAGAGAGCGTTCTTCACCCGAGCACGCGCCGGCGTCTATGATGAAGTCACTCACATCAAAGCTTATCTCTTCAAGCTCTTGTCTCCCAGTTTTCATTTCAAGGCATTCAAATTTATCCCGCGTAAGCGCGAAAACAAACGTTTTGGACTCTCCCGCGAGAAAATCAAGAGCAAGGGCGCCTTCGGGCATTTTCGCCCTGATAACGGCTGTATCCAGCGGTTCAAGGGAGATATTATCCCTGCGGCGGGCCGCGTCACGCTCCGCTTCCCTCATCAGTTCAGTCAGGCGCATTCTCAGCCGCAGACTCTCCACGGCATTGTCGCTTTCTTCCAGCTTGCCCAACTCCGTCTGAGCATTCCCGATTTCGCGGACGAGTTTTGGCGGAAGTGAGCCGTAGGAATGCCTGTTTATCATCATCTCAAGAAATGAGCGGGCCTTCGCCTTCTGGAGAAGCATATAAGCGCTTTCCGCATCGCCCGCGGCCTGCGCGTTGAAGGCCGCCCTCTCGTATATGACCATGCGCGATGAAGAAAATGTCCTCCTGAAATGGTCCGTCCTTATATCGCCGCGAAGTTTCTCAAATGTCTCCACCGCCTTTTCATAATCTATCTTCGCTTCTTTGTATCTCCTGAGTTTTTCAAGTGTCGCCGCGCGGTGAAAATAGGCCCAGTGATCCGCCGCCTTGTTTTTCTCGTAGTATTCAATCACCTCATCCAGCTCTTCCAGCGCCTCGCTGTATCGTCCAAGGCAATGAAGATCAGCGGCGATGTCCTCTCTGACATTCATCACCTTGTAATCGTTTCCCGATTCCCTGAACACATGCGCGGCGCGCCTGAACATCGCGAGCGCCTCGTTGTGCCTGCCCTTTATGTGCAGCACTTTCCCCTGCCCCTGGAGCGCCAGAGCCCTGAAACGGATATTCCCACCCGCAAGCTCCGAAACTCTGTCAAGGTATTTGACCGCCTCCGGCAGGTCGCCGCTTTTGACGCAGGCCACGGACATATAAAACACGGTTCTCAGCATCTCATATTCGGGATAGAATTTCCCGGCTTTGACCGGACAGCTCCCCGCAAGGTATGTTCCCGCCCTTACCATTTTATTCAGGCCGCGGAGCATTTCCTTAAAGATGAGCAGAGCTTTATCGGGATGACCCAGCGCGCTCTCGCAGAAAGCCGTTCCTTTCCTGAGCTTATAGACGGTGACGGCTTCACCCCCCGCCTCATAGACTTTTAACGCGAGCGAGAAACATGTCATCGCGGACTCAAACTTGTGCTCCCAGCGCAAATTCCAGCCCCGCTGACGGGCGACTCCGGCGAGCGCCAGTTCATCTTCCGCCGTGATTTTCCCCATGAACGCGTCTTCAAGGAGTCTGATAAAATTACCGTGTTCCGGCTTCCTGTACTCTTCCTGTATTTTTGCGCTCCTGTCCCGGACAGTCAAATCTGTTTTATCCCGAGTTTTGGGAACACTCTTTTTCTGACATTATCCAGCAGGGCGTCTTCTCTCGTTTTTGACCTGAGAGAAATCAAAAGCCGGTCGTCCGCGCTGACGCGGAGGCGCGAAAGCGGTATGCCCAGATGTTTTTTGATATTGGAGGCGAGCGCGGGCTTTTTTATTATGTCCGTTTTGCCCGAGACCATTTTCATGATTTCGGAGACGCTGAGGCCGAGTTTTTCCGCGAGGGCATCCATCGTGATTTTTTTCTTTTTGGCGGCGCGGAGTATTTCTACGCCGGGCGAATGCGCCTTCCCCGTCTTTTCGCCGTCAATTATCTGCCTTATCCCCGCGAATAAGGCCTCCATAAGCTGAACGGGCGGAACTTTTGGCGACTTACGGAGCCGCTGGAATTTCAATATCTCTTCCACGGCGCTGTCCATAAGCTTCTGCCTGTCTGCTTTTGTGTTGCACTTGAGAGTTTTGAATATTTTTTCCATCGGCGCGCGTCTCACACTTATAAATTCAAGGAATTTTTTCACCTTCGCGTCTTTTATTCTCTCCACCTCTTTATCTGTGAAGACGAAAGAGCCCTTGCAGAGTATTTTCGCGACCTCTTCGGGGTTCTGAAAATCCCGCATCGTCTCAACAAGCGCCTGACTCGCGCGCGTGATGTTGGAGCGGACGGCGCTCACGCTGCAGCCCCTCTGGGCGGCAATCTCTTTTTCGCTGACATTCGCGACAAAACGCAGGATGAGCGTGTTCCTGAGGAGTTCAGGCAGTTTGTCAATCCTGCCGAACATGGTTTTCATCGCTTTTTTCACGACATAGTATTTGACGGGGTCGTCATTGAAGTCCCCCGTCGGGCGGTTAGCCGCGCCGGATTCGTCATCCTCGTACTGCTCGGGCATATCCGCGTCAAAATCGGTGCTCTGAAGTCTTTTGGTCCATTTGTTCCTGTAAAAATCCCGGCATTCGTTTTCCGTGATGGTGTAGATGAGCGTGCCGAGGCCGGCCCTCTCGGGCTTGTAGTTCCTGAGAGATTTGTAAATCTTGATCCAGATTTCCTGCATGACATCCTCGGCATCCCTTTCACGGCAGCGGCCGGAGCCGAGGTATTTTTTGACGGTGGCAAGTATTTTGTATCTGTATCTCGCCTCAATTTCCGCGAAATACTCACTCTGTCCCGAGACAACGAGCGCGGCAAGTTCTTTATCCGTGTATTCTGATAACATCGGTGAATTATAGCCGTTTCCGCCGCCCTTTTCAATAGCCCCCGCGATGGGTGCCGCTTTCTCAAATTCACAGCCGGATTCCCTGAGTTCCCAGTATTTCGTCAACCAGCCCGTATTTCAGGCACTGCTGGGCGGTGAGAAAAAGGTCCCGCTTCAATATGGTCTTGAGCTTTTTGGACGGGATTTTCGTGTACTTCCCGTAAATCTCCTCAATGATGCCCATCAGCATATCGGCGTTGCGCTTCTGCACCTGCAGTTCGTCGTACTTTCCCATAAACATTGACCTCAACTGGTGTATGAGCATTATGGAATGAGGCGTGATATATCTTTTTTTCCCCACAACCGACAGGAAAGTCGCAGCCGACGCCGCCGCGCCCTCCACAACGGTTATCACATCGCTTTTGCATGCGAGAATGGCGTCCATCACGTTCAGGCCGCTCATCATAGAGCCGCCGGGAGAGTTTATGTGCAGAACGATGGGCGTCTTGCCGCTCTGGCATCTGACGATCTCGTCCCTTATATGCTTGGAATCCATTTTCCGCAGTTCCTGATTCAAATCCAGCACGCTTGAGACATCTATGCCGCTATTGTAAAAATAGATGTGATTCTCATAAGAGCTGACGCTGTTGCCCGGCCTTGACATTGGCGTGTGCTTGTGCAAATCGTTCTTCTCGCCCTCCCCAACCGCCGCCTTACCCCAATACTGATTCATAAACCCTCCCTCTTCCTTCATTTTTTCCTTCACCCCTTTATACGCAGACTGTCCCAAAAAATTTGACATCAAATTATTTCCCGCCGCTTGCGTATAAACAATCACGGGGGAAAAATGAAAAAAAACGGCAAAAAATTCGGAGAAGAAAATCTGCCTCGGCTGATTGAAGCTGTCCGTGACATAAAGGAACCCGCATTCCGATGCGGCGGCCTCATCGCTATCGCGAAAATCTACGCTCGTTTCGGCGACAGGCAAGCGCTATTTTCAACACTCCGTGAAGCTCTGGGCATAAGCGCCTGCCTGCCTCCCTCTAATGAAAAGGCCTACGCCCTCACCGACCTCGCGATATTATACGCGAAACACGGCAACTTCCCGCTATCCGGCGGGCTCATCTCGGAAGGCATAACTCTCATAAACAATCTGCAGAAAAATCCGCCGGACAAATCGCGTGTTCTCACATCTATGGCCTCACTCTATTTTCCCTGGGCATGGGAAACGCGCAATGCCGTCGGGCAGGACCGGCTCACGGATTTCTTCTTATATCACGCGCTCAAAATCGCGGGGTTGATCAGCGAACCTTACGACAGCATAAGAGCAATGCTGACTATGGCTGAAATATATTTAGCGCTGGACCGGCAGGACGCCGCCCTGTTCTTTTTGGACATAGCGGAAGAAAAGCTCCGCGGCGAACACATGGAATATACGCGCGCTCTCGCCGCAGAGATGATGTTTCCCCTCCTGCTGAAAACGGGCCGGAAACGGAAAGCTATGAGTCTTTTGAAACGCGAACTAAAAAATATCCGCGCGCACAAAACTATGCCCGAAAACGCCACGGAAATCCTTTTATATTTCGCCTGCGGCTTCGCCGGGGCGGGAATGAAAACGTCAGCGCTTCGCATATTGCGCGATCCTGTCGTCACAGCCGTCTGTGAGCCGGGAAAACTTCCCGCTTTTTTCATCCTGCAAAAATATCTGGAAACATATTTCAAGCTCGGAATGAAGAAAAAAGCCCTGACGCAATTAAACAGATTCCTGCCGTCTATCGTAGCGGATAACCCGGGGCCCGCCCTGTGCCGGTTGAGCGGAATCTCATGGACGGCAGAAGAGTATCTGAAATTAGGAGATAAGAAAACAGCCCTCACGCTCCTGACGACGGCCGAAGCCCTGCCTCAAAAAGCCAAACGGCCGGAAGACAAAATATGGGTGCTCTCACGCCTCGGCAATCTCTTCGCGCGATTCAGGGAGCCGGACAAAGCCGCACTCCATTTCCGGAAATCATTTGAACACTACGCGCGAATAGACGATGACATCGCAAAATTAGACTGCGCGGAAAAATTATCCGAACTTTTAACCGCAATCGTTGATCTCTACAAAGGGAGGAAAAATGAAAAAATCACAGATGAAAAATAAACGAATCGGCTTTTTAGATTTTGATTATGTCACGAAAAAGACTGTAGGCGGGGGTTAAACCCCTTCTACAACGGCATTTCCTCTTAGGCGTTCTCGAACTGCCTCCCATGGGATACAGTCTATATCGCCTTTGTCAACTTCCCCAACTCGTTTCTGTATCTCTTCTTGCCAAGCAACTTCGACATCTAAATCTGTTGCCGCATCCAAACTTGCGATAAGCTGTTCTGCGATAACAGCACGGTCCTTTGGCGGTGCTTGTAAAGCCTGCGCCACTATTTTCTCAACAACTTTGTTCATCTTTCCCTCCATTTGCAAATTTTTATTGGCCTAACAATATTATTATGCCTCCATTGTGATTTTACCATAATCACTACAACAAAGTAAATATTTGCAAATTATTCTATTCCTGCCCTTCTCAATTCCCTCTATGCCCATAATATCCTCCGGTTTTTTATTATCTTTCCCTGCGGCTATGCCAAATTTTGACTGTTTTGTCGGCGCTGCCGGATGCGATGTATTTGCCGTCGTGCGAAAACGAAACTGCAAACACGGCTCCGGCATGGCCTTCAAGCGTTCTTATTAGAAAGTCCATAAGTCCTCCTTCGTGTCATTTCGGAATGACAGAAATGATGCTTTTTGATTTTAAAACGCCTTTAGGCGGAGGCCGTCTTCCGATGCACCACGGATAATTGTCGTTTCGGCAAATTTTTCAAGCGCTTTATCGTATTGTCCATCCGCGAAATTATACGCATTATCGATAACCTCTTTAAATACCATTTCAGTGTATCCAGTTCCGCCTTTGCTATCGACACCTTGTGCTTCAGAATGGATAGTTCGCAATAATGATCTAACTGATCCCGAGTATGAGGCTTCGGCGTTCTGGATAGCATTTCCCCATATTCCTCGCACTCCCTTTCTATCTTTTCCCGATTTTTCAACTATTGATCTCGGCATTAGTAATGTCCTATTTTTGTCCTCGGAAAATGCGGACATTACTTTTACAGTCACCAATAATTATGGGGGCAAAGCCCGGTCTCGTGCTTTTTATTGACATCGTCTCCCTGGTCAATGAGCCGTTTGATTTTATCAGCGGAATTCCTCCAGGCGGCCGTCATCAGCTTTGAATGTGTTTGAGTCATTCTGTCGCTCCGTGCTCTTTGAGGCATTTTACTATTTTTGTGCGGTCATTCTTCACCGCCCGCATAAGCGCCGTTGTGTCATCTTTTGATTTCGCATTGACATCGGCGCCCGCTTTTATGAGCGCGGATATTATTTCTGTGTGGCCATTCTGCGACGCATACATAAGCACCGTCACGCCATGTTCATCTTTCGCATTGACATCTGTTCCAGCTTCTATGAGCGCGGATACTGTTTCTGTGTGGCCCCACTGCGACGCAAACATAAGCGCCATCTGGCCATCTCCATCTTTCGCATTAACATCGGCTCCCACTCTTATGAGCGCGGATACTGTTTCTGCATGGCCATTCAGCGACGCCACCATAAGTGCCGTCTTGCCATATTCATATCTCGCATTGACATCAGCGCCCGCTTTTATGAGCGCGGGTACTGTTTCCGCGCGGCCATTCTGCGACGCACACATAAGCGCCGTCTTGCCATCTTCATCTTTCGCATTAACATCAGCGCCCGCCTCTATGAGCGCGGATGCTGTTTCTGTGTGGGCATCCTGTGCCGCCCACATAAGCGCCGTCATGCCTATATCATCCTTCGCATTAACATCAGCGCCCGCTTCTATGAGCGCGGATACTGTTTCTGTGCGGTCATTCAGCGACGCCGACATAAGCGCCGTCTCGCCGGATTCATTTCTCGCATTAACATCAGCGCCCGCCTCTATGAGCGTGGATACTGTTTCTGTGTGGCCATCCTGTGCCGCCCACATAAGCGCCATTGTGCCATCTTTCGATTTCGCATTAACATCAGCGCCGGCTTCTATGAGCGCGGATACTGTTTCTGTGTGACCACAACACGACGCCCACATAAGCGCCGTCTTGCCTATATCATCCTTTGCATTAACATCGGCTCCCGCCTCTATGAGCATGGGTACTGTTTCTGCGCAACCACTAAAAAACGACGCCGACATAAGCGCCGTCATGCCTATATAACCCTTCGCATTAACATCAGCGCCCTGATCAACGAGCTGTTTGACTTCATCAGCGGAATTCTTCCATGCGGCCGTCATCAGCTTTGAATGTGTTTGAGTCATTCTGTCGCTCCGTGCTCTTTGAGGCGTTTTACTGTTTCTGTGCGTCCATTCATCGCCGCCGATTTATTCCCCCTGCGGCTTCTTTCGCCAATCTGCGTATGTTGACAATTAAATAACTGCAAATAATAATTCCAATGACTCCGGGGACAATTATAATGCCAATGACTCCGGGGACAATTAGTCCAACCCCAATTCCTAATAAATTTAGCGCTATAAGAATATAGAAAACAACCTGCAAGACAATCCCGCCGGCACGCAGTTCGTCCTCAAGAGTAAATGCCTTACCGAGAATAATCACCGCTAAAACACCGTTAATAATACCCAAAGGACTTCCTTCTAAGATTGTCAACACACCGCTAAATCCTGAAATTAATCCCGCAATAATTAAATAGGCTTTCAACGAACCAACACTTTCTTTCATAATTTCCTCCAACACTTCCGAGTCGCAGTGATTCTATCCATTTACACTGCCACCAATATAGACGCCATCCCGCCGGAAATCTTTCAGATGGAAATAACAATCTTTAGGCGAAGGCCGTCTTCCGATGCACCAGGGATAATTGGCGCTTCGGCAAATTCTTTAACTTGGCCTGGATTATTCATACTGTGAGCATTTACAATATAAAATGTGTGCTGGACATGTAGTGCGAGGTTTTAATCCGCCTCAGGCGGACGACCTTAAAAGGTCGCACTATGTTATGAATATGAATAATGCGGGCTAACGATTGAGCTCACCTGCCCAAAACCCAAGCAGGTAAACTGTGAATAAACCGCAAACTTTGATAGCAGTATAACCTACCAGAAAACTACGGCGTGTTTTGGGTCAGGTGCAGCGACTGGTTAGCCCATTTCTTTGAGCATTCGTTCATATTGGTCATGAGTACCGATCCAAACCCAAATGTAGTCTTTACCATCCTCAACGGCAAGTGCCCTGTAATTGATTCCAGCTCTAACTGACCAAAACTTGCCAACCTTTTTGAAATGGGGGGAAGGATGCCAAGGATTCGTTTTTAGTAGCTGGAAATTCTTTTTTGATATTTTCTGAACAGGCTCTGGAAGTTTCTCAAAGCATTTCCAGAAACGATTTGTTGTCCGATACATCTATAGTTCCTTGAGCTGTCCTTTACTTTTTTCATCGAGAGCTTCTTCGATTAGAAAGTCCAACTTTCCTGATTCCGAGTTCATCTCGATTTGTTCATCCCATTTCTGCCAGTCCTTTTCCGAAAACCACTGTCTCAATTGGACAAAGTCCTTCTCAGGAAGTTCTTCTATGGCTGTTTTGATTTCAGTTACTGTTGACATTAAAATCTCCTTTCTAATTCATTCAGTATTCATTCCGGGGCTAACAATATTATTATGCCTCCATTGTAATTTTACCATAATCACTGCAACAAAGTAAATATTTGCAAATTATTCAGGTACGAATACATAGCGAGTCCACCCTATTCCTGCCCTTCTCAATTCTCTCTAATGCCCATAATATCCTCCGGTTTTTTATTATCTTAACCCGCATTATTCATATTCACAATGTAGTGCGACCTTTTAAGGTCGCTTTACCGTCAGCGAGGTTAAAACCTCGCACTACATGCCCAACACACATTTTATATTGTAAATGCTCACAGTATGAATAATCCAGGTTAGGCGGAGGCCGTCTTCCGATGCACCAGGGATAATTGTCGTTTCGGCAAATTTTTCAAGCGCTCTATCGTATCGTCCATCCGCGAAATTATACGCATTATCGATAACCTCTTTAAATACCATTTCAGTGTATCCAGTTTCGCCTCCGCTATCGACGCCTCGTGCTTCAGAATGGATAGTTCGCAATAATGATCTAACTGATCCCGAGTGTGAGGCTTCGGCGTTCTGGATAGCATTTCCCTATATTCCTCGTAATCTCTTTCTATCTTTTCCTGATTTTTCAACAGCTCTGTTATATTCATTGACTTTTTTTTCATATTCATTTACACAC
>Ga0210017_1004099_pt1 | contig 12044 bp, 12 predicted proteins | sample CryGeyCG2014_020_FD_183966 | JGI IMG/M metagenome (GOLD analysis project Ga0210017, IMG submission 183966) | Groundwater microbial communities from aquifer - Crystal Geyser CG08_land_8/20/14_0.20 (SPAdes) (version 2) | ecosystem: Environmental > Aquatic > Deep subsurface > Groundwater | place... | reverse complement strand
ACATCCACCCAGATGGAACAACAATAACTACTCATTATTGGGATGATCGTACGGAATCGTACAATTTTGATACGGGAGAGCAAGAACGAGACGTTGACTATAGCAAGAGCAAGAAGTAACGGTTGAGACAAAGAGGGTAGTTACCCCAAGCATAAGGAGATTGCAATGGCCACATTACGGAATGCACTTGAAGAACATCTGAAGTGGTATGATCGAGATTTCGTTTCAAGAGGTAAACATCCCAGAGACAAGGACTGGCGTCCGGTCAGATTTGCCGTAAGGGATGTTATCTTGGCATGGGTAGTGGCTAAGCTACAAGAGAAGGATAATATAATAGAGGTAGATGTGTGCCTAACTTATGACCCAACAGCGATTCCGGGTCGTAGCGGCACAAAGTTCGCAGCTATCTACATCCTTTCCCAAGCCTACAAGACCGGTTCTTCAATGGGTATTCGCTTCACTGAAAATGTAGAAGGAGGAACTGTACCTATAGAGATTGTCGATATGGCTGACGAGTACGGCGTACTCCTAAAGGAAGATCATGTTCACAGCGGAGTCATCACTCCAAAGGAGGCAAGACATCTCTATCTGGCCTTGACGGAATTTAGTCCTCAAGCACGAGAGCGCGTGATGGAGCTATCTTTGGCAGACAAAGTTTCTCCTGAACGCGTTTGCTACATGGTTCATCATCTTACCTACACCAAGGAGGAGATGGAAACCATACTGCTTGGGTCTGAGTTCCCTGAGCATATTCTTTTGGGCAAAGTTACACCAGAGGAATATTTCCTGTATCAGGATGTGGTTTTGCGTACCCGAGATGTGGTTCTCGGTGGAATGCTTGACCGCGCCCTGAAACTCAAGGAAGTCGTCGGAGAAGATGGAGCAGTCGTTGATCTGGAAGAGAATGACCGGCGTATCTCAATCGGCTTTGACTCACGCTTTTTTGCAAAGGTCTATAAGACAGAGGAGGAAACTCCGATTCCGTGGACCGCTAATCGCAACTTGGTGATTCAGGCCGGTGAACATCTGGTGGTCATGGTCCGTGCACGCGATTGGGCAGACTTTGAGTATTACTTTGCCCAAGATCTTGCGGCGCTTCAAACAATGAAGGAGGCTTATACTGACAAGTTTAACCACTTCTTCTTGCTCGTGCCGCGAAACGTGTTGGAATTGGAAGAATCCGTTCTCGAAAATCATCGAACGCAACTCGCTGAAATAGGAGTCACCCTCATGGTTTGCCCCGAAAGCGTTGCGCTTTTGGATCGGGACGTCATGGGCCGACTTCGTGAATGCGAGACAATGCGGCATGATATTGGCAGTGGAGAAAAGCGCAAAACAGTTGTTGCTGCTGAAATCCGGTTTGATTTCAACACAACAGAAATTAGACTGGTAGCAATTCCGCGAGAACTTAAAATCGGCAGACTAACACTTTCTCAGTTGACTGAGCAAGCAGTGTATGACGAGGATGAGTTGTCTCGTGGGGTTAACAAACACAACGTCCGCGCTCGCTATCACCTCGTTTGTGATCGCCTGCAGTTTCTAGCACACCAAGCACTTTCCGCGGGTGGATACCAGTCTGTGACGATCGATCCGACTGTGTTTCCTATCCTGGCTGAGTTGTGGAATAACATGCAGGGAAAAGTGAGGAATATGCGTTTGCTTCCAATTTTCTGGATGCCAGAACACATGAAGGCATATGTCGGTAACGCGAGAACTCTAACTGAGCAAATCAAGGCGTTCCAGCAAATCGCAAAGTTTCTTCACTCCGCATACAGCAAGGATCAGGTAGTGATTGCGGTGCAGAATAAGCATGCAAGGCAAACTCTGGGTCAGCCAAATGTTCAAGTTGCCTTAGAACAACTTACTCAGGCTTTCACCGGGCAGTTTGTCCCAGACTGGATCAATGACTACGGGAATCTCCCCTTCGACGATATAGTAATAAAGCATATCTGGCGAGCTGTTCAATCCGCACGTCGAGGGCAGGCAAATGGAGTGAATCTAAGCGAAGTTCCACACATGATCATCACCAAAGCACTACACTCCATGGTTTACGAGAATCCTAAAAAGGTGGATAACCAGGATGTGGCGATAAACATTGTCTACACCGACGGTTCTCAAGCTCGTCCATTTCCCTTGTTCTATCTCAAACTGCGGGACAGTGAGGAAATGAAAGCTTTGTGTGAGCAAAAACCAATGAGAATCGGTATGATCAGCATGCGCCACCCAGAGATGGATTCGCTGATTCACCAGTATTGGTTCAGAAACATCGAAGTATCTCAACCCGGGATGACCAGCGCCGAGGTTGATGAGCTGTGTTATCAGATAACACTACGAAAGCTGGCTGATATCTATCGACTCAACAAACCTGTGCGTATCGCGTTCTACCAGACCGGTTTTCAGGCTCCACTTGTTGGATTCTGGAGAGCTGTTGTGGAGTTTCTCAAAGAAGGACAAGGAAAGCCTCCAATGCTGGAGATTATCCCCTACTTCTACCAGAAACGCCTTCAAAATGAGGGACAATATGAACACGGCGAGCCTTGGCACTAGTACCTAAGTCACAAGAGGTGGAGGGTTTCCCCTGCACATTAGCTGGCCAAAAGCCAAGCCACTCCACCTCTTGTTTTTCTCTTTTTAATAAAGAACTAAAACAATCACAACAGTAATTTTATCTTAAAAACAACCTGCTCTCAGAAGTATTTTTTACCTTTGAGCTTGTCGGGGAGGAAGCTTTTGATCTTGTTATGATAAGGCTCATAGCCCTTACCATAACCAAGCTCTTTCATGAGCTTGGTAGGGGCGTTGCGTATCTCAAGGGGTATCGGCAAGTTCCCGAGCTTCTTGACGTCTTCCAAGGCCTTAAAATAGGCATCTACAGCCGAGCGGTCCTTTTTGGCCAATGCCAGATAAACCGCCCCGTGGGCAAGATTTTCCTGACACTCGGGATAGCCAATGGTCTCACAAGCCCGAAAAACGTCGTTGGCAACGACTAGGGCAGTCGGTTGAGCCATACCAATATCTTCAGAAGCAAAAACCACCATGCGGCGGGCAATAAAAAGCGGATCTTCGCCGGCATTAACCATTCGAGCAAGATAGTATAAAGCGGCATCCGGATCCGAGGCGCGCATACTTTTAATAAAAGCAGAAATGGTATTGTAATGTTCCTCACCGGCTTTATCGTAAAGTAATGTTTTCCTTTGCATGGCCTCTTCAATATCTTTCAATTTGATAGTTTTATCAGTTAATTTAGAGGAAATTTCAAGAACATTAATGGTAATTCGGCCGTCTCCATTTGATGAATCCAATAAAAATTCCTTTGCTTTCCTGTCAATTTTCAATTTGAGCTCTTTTAGTGCTCGATCAATAATTTTACTCAAGTCACTTGGAGTAAGCAAAGTGAGCACAAAAACTCTACATCGGGAAAGTAGAGGACCGATTACTTCAAAGGAGGGGTTTTCTGTTGTCGCTCCAATCAAAGTAATTGTCCCGTCTTCAACCGCCGGCAAAAATGCATCCTGTTGAAGTTTGTTGAAGCGGTGAATTTCGTCTATAAAAAGAATGGTCTTTTGGCTATATAATTTTTTTCTTTCACCGGCTTGCTTAACAACTTTCTTAACATCATCAATCCCCGAAGAAACAGCTGAAAAATGAATAAATTCACTTTTTGTTTTACGGGCGATTATCCGGGCGAGAGTTGTTTTTCCACAACCCGGCGGGCCCCAGAAAATAATAGAAGGTAACTCATCTTTATCGACCAATCTTTTGAGAATCCCATTTGGCCCAACAAGATGTTCTTGACCGAAAAAATCCGCAAAATCCTTCGGCCTCAACCTATCTGCCAGAGGAGAAAGTTCCATTAAGCTAGATTATACATCACCTCATTTTAGACCGAGGTTAAAAATGAAAGTTGGGGGGACAAGGCGAACATCTTCTTTTTTCATTTTTTCCAGATCCTGCTCTATCGCTGTTAAATCATCATTTAAACCAGGGAGTTGGGGAGCAATCGTAAGGGCGGGCCCAGATAAGACAATAGTTGGTGTTGGAGAACTTTTCGGAAAAGGTAAATTGATGCTTGTCTCCGGCAATCTCTTTTGAAAGAAAAGAATAAGAATCACTACACCAGAAATAAAGGCAACGGTCAAAAAAATCATTAAAAACTTTTTTATCACGATCTTACTTTAAACTACTAACAATGTTTTGGTAACCGGAAACTATCGAACCGAACGCAGTTATTGACTGATCAACCGACTCCCTGATTCCCTTCGATATCCCTTCGAAATTAGAGTCTTTGGAGGTATTTTTTAATTTATTCCCTGCTTTATTGATTAATTCTTCGACTGTTTGCAATTCTTTTTTCAGGGAAGAAAATTTCTCTTTGGCAGCATAAATTTTAGCATCTTCTTCCTTTATCTCCCCAAGAAGGTTTTCTATTTTACCGGTTTCAATTTTAATATTTTCAAGCGTCTTTTCTGCCGAACCGATCTCAACCAAAGACTTTACTTGATAGCCAATCTGACTAATTTTTTTATAATGTGATGAAAGCTCGTCCAGAAAAGATTGGGTGTCTGACAAAGAAGAAAGAGAGCCTACATTGCTTTTTGCCGAAGAAAGATAAACCAGTTCATCATCAAGCATTACATAAAGATAGTTTTCTTTATAATTTAAAATCTGGGTTGCTTGGGCAAGATAGGTTCTTATAAAAGAAGTGTAGGAGATAATTGCCTCAACCTCCGCAGAAGCAAGATTTTTCGCCGCATCTAAAAAATCAGCTTGGGTAGCCACTGATTGGTAGGTGAGGTGGCGACTTCTTTGGATATTGAATGGTTCTACCAACCCTTGATAACGACGGTAATTTTGTAGGAGTTCTTGATAGAGTTCGTCATTTGATTTATCGGCGGCAGAAGCTGTTTTAGCGAAGAAGAGGAAAAAAAGAAGGGTAAAAAAGAGGGCAGCTTTCTTCATGTTTTTAGTTAAACAGTTTTCGGGACAAAATTCAAGAGGAAGATAGTCAAGCCCTAGACTTTTGACCTATAAAATGCTACAATCCTACACTTGTCTATGAAAATTTCTATAAAAATTCCGAGTAAAAAGCTTATTGTGATCATCGGGCTAGTCTTGCTTGTACTTTTGGGAGGGTACTCACGAATTCGCAGCCAACGCCAGAGAGCCCTATTGAAAATCAATCCTAAAAAGGCCAAGGTGGCCAAAGTCCAAAAAGGGGATATCACCCAATATCTTACTCTTGCGGGAAAGGTCGATACTGAAACCTTTGCCGTTCTTCAGTTTCAAACCTCGGGAAAATTGGCTTGGGTGGGGGTGAAAGAAGGGGATAAAGTTAAAAAATGGCAGGCAATTGCTTCTCTTGATAAAACTGCGTTACAAAAGCAATTTCAAAAGACGATGAATGATTATTTAACCAATCGTTGGAATTTTGAAGATACTCAGGACAAATATAAGCAAACCAAGGAAGATTATCTCATAACCGATGAAATTAAAAGAATTCTGGAGAGAACGCAATTTTCCCTAGAAAACTCAGTCCTCGACGTCGAACTGGCCGATTTAACAGTGAAATATGCGACGATTGTTAGTCCGATTAACGGGATTGTCACCAGCCTTGACCAACCATACGCCGGAGTAAATATTATCCCTTCCAGTGCGACTTTTAGAATCGCTGACCCTTCGAGTATTTACTTCCGCTCCGAGATCGACGAAGAAGACGTCGCAAAGGTAAAAGTTGGTCAATCAACCCTGATTACTCTTGACAGCTTTTCTGATCAAAATATCGAATCAAAAATAAGTTATATCGCCTTTACGCCAATCCAAGGACAAACCGCCACTGTTTACCAAATCAAATTTAATCTTAATCTGCTCAACAGTGATTTAAAATATAAAGTAGGAATGAACGGAGACGCCAAGATAAAACTGGCGGAAGTCAAAGACGTTCAGACTGTCCCAGTAGAAGCAGTTTTTGAAGAAAAGGATGAAAAATTTGTTTACCTAAGAACAGAAAAAAGTAAAATTGAGAGAAGGGTTGTTAAGACCGGACTGGAGAATGATACCGATGTCGAAATCACTGATGGGCTGAAAGAGGGTGAAACCATTATTTATTAGAATCAAAGCGTGGCAAAATGTTTCTTCTTCAACTCAAAAACATTACTAAATCTTACGCGTCAGGGGCGTCGAAATTTGATGCCTTAAAAGACATTTCCTTAAATATAAACAGTGGTGTTTTTGTCTCTATCACCGGCCCTTCGGGAAGTGGAAAATCAACCTTAATGCACATTATTGGCCTTTTAGATAACCCAACCGCTGGCGAAGTATTACTGGAAGGAAAGAATATTTCTAAACTAGACGAGGCCCAACTCTCGACAATAAGAAACAAAATTCTTGGTTTCGTTTTTCAACAATTCAACTTACTGCCCAAAACCTCATCCTTAGAAAACGTCATGTTGCCACTTTTATATTCGGACGTTCACTTGTCTCTGAGAGAAAAACTGGCCTTAGAGATGCTAAAAAAGGTTAATCTGGAAGACAAAGCCAAGAATTTTCCTTCACAATTATCCGGCGGAGAGCAACAAAGAGTCGCTATCGCCAGGGCACTGGTTAATAATCCCAAAATTATTCTCGCCGACGAACCCACCGGAAATCTAGACAGTCGTTCCGGAAGAGAAATTATGGACTTACTACATCAACTTAATCGTAAAGAAAAAAGAACGGTAGTTTTAGTCACTCATGATCAAGAGTTAGCCAGAGACGCAGATATGATTTTAATTGTTAAAGACGGTAAAATTACCCAAAAAAAGAATGCTTAAACCGACTTTTTCCGAACTGATCAAAACCAGCATTCGTTCGATTCTTAGGAATAAAGGTCGAACAATTTTAACCTCGCTGGGAATTATTATTGGTGTCACCTCGGTCATTTTACTGACCGCCATCGGCAACGGTCTGAAACTTTATATCGCAAATCAATTTGAATCACTTGGCTCAAATCTTATTTATGTCATGCCGGGAAAGATGTTTAGCGAGAGCGGGGGATTTTCGAGTAGTTCCGGAGCGGGATTTTTATCCACCTCATTTGACCAAAAAGACGTCCAAAAACTAAAGAGAAATCTTAAAGAAGCGGGGGCGATTATCCCTGCTATAGAACTTTCCGGCAAAGCAAAATACCGCAACAGGGAAGAAGAGATTACGATAGTTGCCGCCAGCTATGAATATGGGAAAGTAAGCAATACTACTCCAAAAGAGGGCAAAGGTACTTGGTTTACAAAAGAAGGCGAAAGCAAAAATGCTTCTGTGGCGGTATTGGGCTCACAAATCGCCGAAGAACTTTTTAAAAACGAAAACCCGCTTAATAAGACCATTATTGTCAACAGCAAAAATATTAAGGTTATCGGTGTGGCGGAAAAAAAGGGCGGAAGCATCGGCGGCGGTCATATAGACAAGGCAATATACGTTCCGCTGCAAACTGGATTTGATTTTGCCGGGAATACAAAGATTCAGAGCATTCTTATCCAAGCAAAGTCCAAGGATCAAATCGAAGATTTAAAAAAAGAGGCTGAAAAAATCATGCTGGAGAAGTTCGATAAAGATTCGTTTTCGGTTATCGATCAAAGTCAAATTCTTTCCAGCATCAATGCCGTTTTGGGTACGTTAACTATTGCTCTTTCCGGAATAGCGGCTATTTCGCTCCTTGTCGGAGGGATTGGAATTATGAATATCATGCTCGTTACTGTCACGGAAAGAACAAGGGAAATCGGTCTGCGCAAAGCAGTTGGGGCTACTCCCAACGCTATCTTGCTTCAGTTCTTGTTTGAAGCGGTCATTTTAGCTTGTCTCGGGGGGCTGGTGGGAATTATCCTCGGCTCGACAATCACACAACTTATCGACAAGTTTTTCCCGGCTAAGGTGACCGCAGGTTCCATACTTTTGGCTTTCGGTGTTTCCTCGTTGGTGGGTATTGTCTTTGGCGTCACTCCCGCCCGCCGCGCGAGTAAACTTTCCCCAATCGAAGCACTAAGGTACGAATAACTAACCTTCACACTCGTAGTGTGATACAACCTTCAGAGAGGTCTTCCTTCTACTTTACTCAGGATAAACTCCTTTGTGTGCCAGGGACAGGATTTGAACCCCGCTTAGCGGGACAAGCCTGCACTTTTTGTGCCAGAGGGGAGACTCGAACTCCCATGCCTTTCGACACACGGTCCTAAGCCGTGCCTGTATACCATTTCAGCACTCTGGCCAATAACCAATTTTATCACGAAACATCAGCGTAAATCAGCGTGCCCGTCAAATATGAGATTGAGGATAAAGAAAGGTGGAATAGGGCTTAAATCTGCGTAAATCAAGGCCAATCGAGATACCCAGGAGTACGAGGAATAAAAAAATCCCGCAGTAGGCCAGAAAGTGCTTACCACAGGATCTGGAGAGAATATAGCATAGTATCTTATAATTGTCAAGTCCCCTGCTAGTTACACGGATTTAAACGAGCTTATAGCGAAAAGAAATGGCGCAATGTAATATTACACAAACTATCAAGATTTCTTTGCCAATATAAAAATGGAGGGGCCAAAAAATAATTTACCGAATGGCTTCTGTAATTTATCTTCCATAAAAAGAAGAATTTTTTCAGGAATAATTTTCTTCAAGAATTGACTACGAAAGTTTGACACAGAATATACTTCAAGGATGGAAAATCCCGAACTTTCAAGATCAGAGAGGACTTTTTTTGGATGATGATCAACAAAGGTAATTTTCTTTTTCTCAATACTTCTTGGACTTCTTCTGTCAACAGGCTCAAGATTTTTAAAAAAAGACCTATCGCCCCGAAAAAATGCTCTGAGTCTTGCCAACATATGAATTTTATTAGCTACTTCTAAAATAAGATATCCACCCGGTTGAAGTATTCTTTTTATTTCTTTTATTGGTGGTAATGATGATTCGAAGTGGTGCAAAACTCTAACCATCAAGACAACCTCAAAAGAATTTGAGGAAAAAGGTAAGCGGGGGAGAGAGCCTTCCTTAAAAGACAGGTTAGGTGAAGTATTAAATTTTTTGCCGACTTCGATCTGTTTTTCCGAAGGTTCTAAAATAGTGCAAGATTCAAATAAGGGAGTATAAACGCTCGCCAGCCTACCAAATCCTCCACCAATATCGACAAGGGTGCTTTTTTTATCGACCAGCGCAAGAAAGTGTTTTAGGGCAATTCGCTCACATTTATCTTCGAAGCTTCGTTTTTCCCAAAAGCTCGGATAATCAAACAAATCATAGGGGATACTCATCGTTCATTCTTTAGAAATCCCCAGTCTCTAACTCCGCTAAAAATTGTTTTACTCCCGCGCACCATGAACCGTTTGACCTGGGGGTATATTTTTCCATCATTACGCAAGGATCGCTACAATATCCTTTAGCGCAATAGTCTCTGGCAATTCCTTTTATCACAATTTCAACCGCCTCCTCCCAGCTGGCGAAACATTTTGTTCCTTGGGCATGGATACCCCAACCCCAAGCATTATAACAATTTTCCGGCGTTTTCTTCCCCAAATTTGATTCTTGCTGGGCAATTGCCACTATTAACTGGGGCTGAACACCATATTTTTCTGAAGCTTCTAGAATCTTGTCCTTGTATGGTAAGAGGGGAGATTGGTAATGTTTTAGATATTTCTCGATCAATATTGAAGTAGAATCTTTGGCAATAACGGTCGGGGCAATTACCCCAATATTTTCGGTTGAAGAAGCTAAAACCTGGCCTGAATAGGACATGGCAAGAGAAGAGAGAGAAACTGCCTCTCCCAAGACTCTTCCATCACCAAACAAGCTTAAAAAATAAATCGAGAGCAATAAGGCGAAGGGTGAAACAGTAAAAAATAGGAAACACAGTATCAGTTTTCTCGTCATAATCAAGATAATGTACTTACAAAACTAAATGCCTTTAACAATGTTTTCATTTTTCGAAACTTTTGTCAACCCTTCGATAAACTCAGGCCTTCGGCTCTGAGGCCTCTATCGCTCAGGCTCGAAGAGATTGATGCTGAGTGAATAATCGAAGCATCAAGCTTAAAAATATGTTAAAATATGGGTATGAAAGGACAAAAATCCGCTACTGCCCAGCCGCCAGCTGCCAAACAACCAATGGATTGGTTAAAACAAAAGCAGTTGCGCCAAAAACAAGCCCCTTTGTTTAACAAAGTGAATATTAGTAAAGTAGGGTTTCATGGGACACAACACCGAGGGTAATATGCCTGATAAAAACACAAACAGTTTTAATTTGACTTGGCTTCCCAAGAAGACTTTTGAGGTTTTGGCTACCATTCCTTGGTCAGAAATTGAAAAGGCCCGCAGACAGGCCTTTGCTAAGGCAGGGGAAACCATGGAAATAAAGGGTTTCCGAAAAGGAAAGGCCCCAGAAAACCTAATTGCTGAGACATTCTCCCAAAGTAGACTACTCGAACTAACGCTGCAAGAAATTGTTCCTGATCTTTATTCGAAAGCAATCTCAAGTCTTGGTTTAAAACCTATTGTTTCCCCAAAAATAGAACTTATCTCTGCCCAAGAAAAGGAAAATTGGCAAATCAAATTTACCTCTTGCGAAGAACCGGAAGTTAAATTAGGAAATTATAAAGATGAACTCAAGAAGCAAAAAACGGCAGATTCTATTTGGACTCCAGAAAAAGGAATTCACCAAGATGAAAAAAAAGAATCTTCCGAAAATCCGGCGATGAAAAAAGACGAGAAGTTAGATAGGATCATTAAGTATCTTTTAGATAATATTAAACTAGAAATAGGCGATCCTTTGCTTGACACCGAAATCAATCGCAAGCTGGCCGAACTCTTAGAACAAACTCAACGTCTTGGTTTAACTATCGATCAATACCTTACTTCAACAGGAAAGACAATCGAATCTCTTAAACAAGAATATAAAAGTCAGGCAGAAAAAACACTTTCCTTTCAGCTCATTTTGGGTGCCATTGCGGAAGCGGAAAAAATTGCTGTTGCTCCTGAAGAAATTGACAAAGCAATTGCCACCGCCAAAGATGAAAAGGAAAAAAAAGCCTTGGAATCACAGAAATATTTCTTGGCGTCGATGCTAAGACAACAAAAAACCCTTGACTTTTTAAGTAATTTGTTGTAAAGATTGAGCAGTATCCCATAATAAGGATCGCTTATGAAGAATTTCAAATCAGGCAACCAAAATAAAAGAACCAGCCCAAGAGATTCGTTCTTGGAGGCTTTCCGTGACCTCGGGTCAGATACCTCTGCCACCATAAAAGACGACCTTGTTAAAAAGGGAGCTCAAGACATTTTTAACAGTCTTTCTCCTTTCTCAAAAACCTCCTCTCCCGCCGAGTCTTCTCCCAATGGTTTTGAACCGTTTAAAAGGGAAACAGAGTTAGAAAAAAGATACCGCTCACAGGTCTCAAATCTGGAAACTATCCGGAGAGAGGAAAAAGTCCTTTTTACCCGTGAACAACGAGAAACCCAAAACCAAGTAAATAACTTACAAGAAGAAATTAAAAAATTGGCTAAATCAACCGCGGAGCTAGCCTCTGAAGCAAAAGAGGCAGAGATTTCCGCGATGCAGGAAGCTCCTTTGGTAGGAACTTATCACGTAAACTTCTTTATCAGGTTAAGAAAACTAATTACTACTCTTCGTGAGCAAATACACGAATCTTCACTTTGGCTGGCTGCTTGGAACAAAAAATCAAAGAAGAGAAATTATTATTGGAATAAGTTCAAAAAATCCGGTTCCAAATTTTTGCTTTCCTCCGACCGCTATACGGCCACCCAAGCCGGCTAAAACTAGTGCCTTTATTGTACCAAGTTAGAACCTATTTTCAAAACAAAGTGAGGTAATGATTTCCGTCACGGCACATCGTCCGCTAGGAGACACTGCGGGGCAGTGTCTCTCCGCTACCGATGTTCCGCTCCGCCCTCGCCTCGCCACCGCGCATTCTGTTTTTGTTTGGCGCGATTTCCTTTTTCTTTTTTCGGTATGGTGGTGGCGAGAGCGAGGTCGAGTTTCTCCTAAGGGAGAAACTGACGGAATTCAA
>Ga0210017_1004096_pt1 | contig 12051 bp, 12 predicted proteins | sample CryGeyCG2014_020_FD_183966 | JGI IMG/M metagenome (GOLD analysis project Ga0210017, IMG submission 183966) | Groundwater microbial communities from aquifer - Crystal Geyser CG08_land_8/20/14_0.20 (SPAdes) (version 2) | ecosystem: Environmental > Aquatic > Deep subsurface > Groundwater | place... | reverse complement strand
ATGACGTGCTTATTCTTTCTTATCCCCGGCCTTGTGTCGGGGCTATCGCGGAAGATAAAAACATTATTAGTATATCACAAAAAAATATTTTTTCAATATCATTGACAGCTTTATATTAAAAATAGTACCGTATATTAAAAGGCGGGGTTTCGAAAAAAGGAGGGTTTAGCAGATCGGTCCAATTAGTCTGCTAGAATCATATATTTCCTGTTCTTTCGGAACAGAGCCCAAAGGAATAGCCGCTAAGATACGCTAAGCGGCCAAAAGGAAGAAATCGCGGAAGTCCGTAAGGTTAAGCATAGAGCTACCCGTCGCCACGACTTCCTCCCCGCCCCAATCATAAAAAGCTTCGAAAATTGAAGCTTTTTTCTTTTTTAAAATTATTTCCAAATTCCCCACAAAAAAGCGGCCGTGGCCACGGCCACCGCGATTATTTTGCCAAACGAACCAAGGATAAATCCCAAACCCGCGCCCGCGCCCACCCTTAGGGCGTTTTTAATTTTTGCCCGGTCAAAAATAATCTCGAAAATTGCCGCGCCTAAGATTGTGCCAATAAACACGCCAATTAATCCGCCCAAAGGAATACCTGCCAGTCCGCCAATAATCGCACCCCAGGCGCCATGTTTTGAACCGCCGAATTTTTTCGCCCCAAAAATTCCGCCCAACCAATCAATCAAAAGATAGATCAGCCCCATCGCTAAAATTATAATTAAATTTATGACTCCCAGCGCCGCCAAACCTTTCCACAAAATAAAAATAACAGCCGCGATAATGGTTAAAATTATTCCCGGGATAATCAGCGGCAAAACCGTGAAAAAAAACGCCGCGACCACAAATATCGCTATCAGCAAAACCAGCAAAATATCAATTAACATAAAAAATTAATACCCTTTTAGTTTTTTGGAACTGGAGTGCACGCGGATTTTATCCAAGGCCTTAGCTTCAATTTGCCGGATGCGTTCGCGCGTCACGCCAAATTCTTTGCCGACTTCTTCCAAGGTATGCGTCACTCCGTCATCCAAACCAAAACGCATTTTCAAAATTTTCTGCTCCCGCGGCGCCAAATCAACTAAAATGGTATCCAATTGTTCTTTGAGCAAACGGCGCGCGGCCGAATAATTTGGTAAAATAGTTTTTTCATCTTCAATGAATTCGCCCAACGTCGAATCTTCTTCGTCCCCGCCCACCGGCGCCTCCAAAGAAACCGTTTCCTGGGATATTTTCATTATCTGACGGACTTTCTCAACTTCAATGCCCATTTCCATGGCGATCTCTTCGGGCAAGGGCTCGCGGCCCAAATCCTGAAGCAAATGACGCTTGACCTGCGTGTATTTGGAAATCGTTTCCACCATATGCACGGGAATACGGATGGTGCGCGACTGATCGGCCAGGGCGCGCGTGATGGCCTGACGGATCCACCAGGTAGCATAAGTGGAAAATTTATATCCCCGGCGCCAATCATATTTTTCCACGGCTTTGAACAAGCCAATATTCCCTTCCTGGATTAGATCCAACAAAGTCAAGTTCGGACTCCGGCCGACGTAACGCTTGGCGATGGAAACCACCAGCCGCAAATTAGCGCTGGTTAACCTTTGCTTGGCCGCTTCATTCCCTTTTTCCACGAGTTTGGCCAGTTCAACTTCTTCATCGCCTTTAAGCAACGCCACGCGGCCGATCTCACGCAAATACATTTGCACCGAGTCCAGCACCGTGTGATCCAGTCCCCGCAGCAAATCTTTATCTTTGACCGGCGCGGCGTCAACGGGCGGCGCGGTCTCTATCAGATCACCGGATTCAACGATCTTGATATTAACTGCCTCCAGTTTTCGATAAAGGTCCTCCAGTCCTTCAATGTCCCGTTCGATGTTAGGAAAAAAATGGATAATCTCCTTTTCCGTGATAAAACCCCGCTGTTTGCCTCGGCTAAGCAAAGAATCCACCTGCTGGGCGGAAAACATGGATTTTGGCGCACGCTTAACTCTTCTTCTAATCTTACCGCCTTTTTTAGCCGGCCGGCTTGACGTCTTCCGAGTTTTCTTTACTTTTTTGACTTTCTTTTTCAATGTCTTTTTAGTTTTTTTCGCCATTAATTTATATTATTTTTAGAACAATTGTAAAAAAATTAATAATAGGTAATCGTTTCCGGCCTTGTCACAAAACTCCTCTATGTCATTCCCGCGAAGGTCGTAGATCCTGACGCAGGAAGGGCGGGAATCCAGGGCCTGGATCCCCCCGTATCAAGTACGGGGCAGGCTTAGTCAAGCCCGGGATGACAAATAGCACAATGGCTACTCATAATATCCCTCAATCTTAATTATCTGCTTGCGACGCCGTAATTTTGGTCAATTCAGAAGATATTAAATTGAATTTTTTTAAAAGTTTTCCCAGCTTATCTTTATCCTTGGCCTGCTGGGCGTCTCTGATGTCAAAGCTTAATTCCGTCAATTGATTCTTTAAGCGCAGCAGCCTTAATTCCACTAAGCACGAGGCCGCCTCTTGAATAATTTCTTTTTCCGTCCGTTCGTGCTGTTCTATCTGCAACGCCAGATACTCAATTTTTATTTTTAATTCCGGCTTCAATGATTTGCGCAGCGCCGCCAGCAGTTCTTCTCCCTTTTTATTGCCCAAGCATTTTTTTAATTCTTTAAAGATCCGCGCCAGATCCTCGTTCTGGAAATCTTCTTCCGCGACGACAATGTCGGCCAAGGGCTGCGGGTGGTTCAAATAAAGCCCCAAAAATCTTTCCTCCAGTCCCTCCAGGCGCGTCTTCACCGCGGCCGGAACTTCCGGCGCGCCGCCTGGCGACTGGCCGCGTTCAGACTCATCAATTCTTATCTTTTGCATATCCGCCAGCAAGTCCCGTTCGTCAACCCGCAGGCGGCGCGCCAACTCTTTCAGCCACTCGCTCTGTTCGGTTCGGCTGGCCAAAGATTTTATCGCCGTCAGCAAGATTTTTCTTATCTCCCTTTTGCCATCGGAAGATTTGTCGTCTTGCCTGGCAAAAGCATAGGAAAAATAAAAATCCATTACGCTTTTGGCCCCGCTTATCAGCTTCGGCCACTCATCGGGGTCTTTTTTGACGATATCCGCCGGGTCTTTAGCGTCCATTAAAATAACTTTCACGTTAAAATCACGCCGCGACGCCAGATCAATGCTCCGGCGCGTAGCCATGTTGCCCGCTTCATCGGAATCAAACGCCATGGCTAAATTTTTGCTGTAGCGGCCGATAATATTCAAATGGCTTTCGGTTAACGCCGTGCCGGAAGACGCCACTGCATTAATAACGCCCGCCTGATGAGACATTATCAGATCCATATATCCCTCAACAATAACGCCCAGGTCCTTGACGCGAATTTCGTTCTTGGCCCTGTTCAATCCGTAAAGAACACTGCTTTTATCGTAAAGCGGGGTTTGCGGCGAATTCAGGTATTTGGCCATATCTTCTTTTTTAGCCGCCTCGCCGAAGATCCGGCCGCCAAAAGCAATAACCTGTCCCTGGCTGTCAAAGATCGGAAAAATTATCCGGCTCCGAAACCTATCGTAATAATGTGATAACGCCCTCTCGCTTCGCTCGCCCCCTCTTAAATTAAGAGGGGGGCGGGGGGAGTTATTATTTTCTTCACGTTTAATGATCAATCCAGCCACCTCTATTTCCTCGTCTTTATAGCCCCGGCTTTTTAAAAAATCGCCTAGCGCCCGCCAGTTGTCGTGCGCCCAGCCCAACCGCCACTCTTTTATAACTCCCGGCTTCATCCCGCGCTCCGTCAAATATTGATAAGCTTTTTTACCTGCCGCGGTTTTATGCAATTGCGTTTCAAAAAATTTGGCCGCCAGTTCGCAAACCTCATAAAGCCGCTTTTTCTGCGATTGGATCTGCGGGTCCTGTTTTTTCAGAACCACGCCGGCTTTGCGCGCCAACAGCCGCAGGGCATCGCCAAATTCCACGCCCTCGATCTTCATCACAAAACCGAAAATGTCTCCGCCCAAACCGCAACCAAAACAATGCCAGATCTGCCGCTCCGGTGAAACCATAAAAGACGCCGTTTTTTCGGCGTGAAAGGGACATCTGGCTTTCCAGTTCCGGCCGGCCTTGGTCAGTCTGATATATTCTCCCAGCACCTCCAGAATATCCAGCTTTTGTTTGATCTGGTCAATGACGCCATCGGACATCGAGCATAAAAACAAAAAAACAAAAGAACAAAAAAACAAAAGAATGTTTAAATGTTTAAATGTTTAAATGTTAATTGACTATTATCTCGCCCGTCATGCTCGGATGCAAAGAGCAATGATATTTATAGTCTCCGGCCACGTCAAATGTTTTGCTGTAAGCCTTAGCCGGCGCGATCTGGCCGCTGCCCCAGCTGTCACCGGTAACGGTGTGAGCTTTTGAATCTTCATTGAACCAGGTAACCTTCACGCCAATCTTAACAGGATTCAAATTAGGAATAAACTGACTGTCGCGGATAAAAATATTAAGCTGTTTTTCCGGGTCCGGCGTTGACTTGGCGCCAAAAAAAGTAGTTATTTTTGACCAATCAATGTTTTGCAAATACTGCGAGTTTATTTTTTGCCAATAGGCTCCAGCCAGGTCCAGCGCCTTGAAGCTGGTATAATTTTGCAAAGCCCAGCCGCCAACCGCGATGATAATAATTAAAATGATTAGCTTTTTCATAAATTAATCTTCTTGGTTGTCATTCTGAACGGAGTGAAGAATCTACTGTTTTTAGATTCTTCTGTCGCTATGCTCCCTCAGAATGACTACACCTACGAAGACGCGAAAAAATTATTTATAAAATTTATTTATTTCCGCCACACGATTATCACAACCCCGATAAAAACTAAAAGCAGCGGCCAATAATTGACCATTTGAGCCCGCAGCCAAAAAGGCATGAAGTTGTTAGCCAAAAAAACCAAGCCTAAAATGACCAGCACCCAGCCAAAAAGCCCGCTGTGGCGCCTGTCTTTAATGACTATCTCCTGTTTGTCTTTTTTAAATTCATCGCGCAGGTCCTGGGCTTTAGCCTTGATCTCTTCGGCAAATTCTTTCACCCGCTGCTCATTAATAACCGCTTCCCCGTCGGAATCCTTGGGCATGATCAGCCATAAAATAAGGTAGATCAAAATACCTGAACCGCCCAGTGCCACCACCAAAATAAAAAGCAAGCGGATGATGGTTGAGTCCACCTCAAAATATTCGGCCAGCCCGCCGCAGACGCCGGCCAATATCTTATCGGTTTGGGAACGATGCAAAGATTTATTGCTCATATCTTTAGTTTTTACGCTTATTAATACTAATATTATACGCCCCAACAGCCGATTTTACAAGTAAAATCGGCTGTTTTAAAATAGAGCTCATTCAAATTTATCCCCGTACCACTTTTTTAAAAATCGTATAAATTTAACCCGATATCTTCATTATATTTCCGGCTGATTTCTCCGTTAATTTTTTCAATCACGCCCTCAAAAGTTCCGCTGATATTAGCCGAACTTAAATGCCCGCCAAAGACCCGACAACTTTCATCCGAGATATTGGCGTGCAGATGAAGATAGACCTCCCCGTTCAGACGCGAAATATTACCCAAAACGGAAGTCAGTTCATAGTCGCCAGAAAATTCTTTGGTTTTATATTTTTTACTTTTAGCCTTAAACAGCCCCAGCGTAATTTTGTCCGCCGCGCCTAAACCGGTTATTGTTCCCAGTTTTATCTCTTTTTCCCGACAAAAATCCTTCAACGCCGCGATGAGTTCTTCGCCCTTATCCAGCCGAACGATATATTTATTGCCGAATTGTTTGTGGGTCATAAAATTTTATTCTTAAAAATTCTCTTACCATAAAAAAATAAAGTTAAGATTACGTCCATGCAAAGCACGTATATCGGAAAAGCCAATTCGGAAAATTGCCATGATTTTATCGCGGCGAAAGTGGTCAAAGCGCTAAATATTCCCACCTCATACACAATAACTGACTCGCTTTCCGGATATTTCCACAATTTAACCAGGGTCGGCGCGGCGGCGAAAGTATCGCTCAAAATGGCAAAGACGATCGCGATATTCGGTTCTTTTGTCAGCCACCAAAAAACCAGGGCTAAAACCGAAAGAAAACCACAAATATAATCCGATAAACCGAGTTTCCAATAAGAATTCCGGTTCACAAAAGAAGCCAAAAAGACCAGAAAGGGAATAAACCCGGACATAAAAACTGGCACCACTGCCCAAGTCACGCCGGCGGCCAGGCCGGCGCCAGTCGCGATAAACGGCGCCACAGACCACATTAACCACGTGACTCTATTGGGTTTGGTCTCGCCGCGCAAAGTGTCTCTTATACAAAAAGCGGAACCAAATAAATTTACCGCCGCGCCCAATAAAACTAAGTATTGCCACATAATAAAGTTTCGTAATTTATAAATACAGACTCAAACCAAAAAACATATGAACAATAATGATAACCGTTAAAATTCCCGCGTTGACGCGGTGATAAGTTAAAAGTTCCGGATGCCCTTTCGTCATCCTGACACCCAAATAAATTTGCCAACAAAAACTGGCCAAAGCCAAAAAGCCGAGCCAGAAAGCTAAAGGTTTGCCGAATAAAATTATGATCATAGCGGTGTATTCTTGAAATAGCTCGAACGGAATTCTGCCCTCGTCCCGCTTCGCGGGACTCGGAATGGGCGGGCGGGCAAAATAAAAGGCGAAGCCGAGAGCATCAACAATTTCAAGTTTTTAATTGCTTTGCTCGTCCGTAGCCTTATGCGAAGGAGAGGCGACAAATTCTAAACCAGATCCTTTTTCTTGTCCTCAAATTCTTTCTTGTCAATTTCACTTTTTGCGTATCGTTCTTTCAAAATTTCAAGTGGCGATTTTTCATGATCGTGGGTGTTGCGCGATTGACTCACAAGCCATTTGATAAGCGCGACAAAGCCCGCGATTATCAATACCCACCAGAGAATCATAAAAATCCAGCCGAAGCCGACCAAAGGCCCAAATCCAAAATTCATCATAAAATTGCCTGCCCCGTAGGTCCCGCTTTGACGGGATCCTTCGGGGTTTATTGAATTATTGCTACCAAAGGGAGACGACCCGTCCTAATCGCTATCAAAGAACCACCCTCCTCCACTTCGTTTTTAGCCAAACACTAAAACCTTGTCCGAATTCTCGACCATTTTGAGCAAGTCGGACATCGTGGAAACCGGACACACCTGGCTTTCGCTCTTGCCGCGCACTTCCAAACAAGTGCCGCAAGCGTAAATTTCGCCTTTCAGCTTTTTAAATTCCGCCACTTTCGCCGAGATGTCAAAATGCTCGCTGTCAGGAACGGTATCAAGCTCCGAACCTTCGTTCATCAAAAAAATTTCTACTTGATGATTAGCTTTAAGTGCAGTAATGCCGAGGCGAAAGGTGTTCCAGGCGTGTTCCGGTTTATTTGATTGTAGAATAATACCAAATTTCATAAAATTATTTTACTAAATTAATTCGCAACGGGCGAGGCAACATTCGCCCAAAATCCGAATTCCGAATTCTGGCGGAAGGGGCGAGATTCGAACTCGCGATACCTTGCGGTATATTCGCTTTCCAAGCGAACGCACTCGGCCACTATGCGACCCTTCCGTGTTGTATTAACTTTTTAAACGCTTCCCCGCCTTTATATTTCTTTATTTGTCCTTCTCTAAGCCAAGCTGTCTTTTTATCATTAAATTCTTCTCTATGGGCAACAACCCGGGGACCTTTATTTTTTGTTGACCTATTTGCGCCACTGTTATGATGCCTTAAACGCTGAGCCAAATCAGAAGTTATACCCGTATAATATCTCTCTGTCGTCTCACTTTTTATTATATATACATAATACATAAAAAATGCTTTTTCCGCCTTTGGCGGAGCCCCGCCGTAGGCGGTGGCCAAGCGAACGCACTCGGCCTCCCACCGCTTTAGCGGGGTCCCGCCTTGGCGGTGATATGCGACCTCTCCATATATTATTTTACGCACCCATCTGTAATCTTGCGGCGTAATTAAACGCGTAAAAATAATTCTGCCAGCTCGCGTCCGACGATTGATAATCGTTATCCCCCGCGAAATAATCCGCCAGAACTTCGCGCACCCGCGTCAGCTCCCGCCGCCGTGTCTTGTTCTTTTCGTCATCAATCGTCAAGTCCAGCAATTCCAGCGCCCGCTCAAAAGCTAACCGGCTGTCTTTCTCGCTTTTGGCTCGCCAGTTGATCGCCCGGCCCACCTCACCGCCAACATTCGCCATTTGCTCAAAAAACGGTAATTTAAACCAACGACCGCGCGCTAATTCTTGATGCTGATACGCCATTATCTTTTTACTAATTTATTAACTACTTCCGTTATCTTTTTCCTGGTCGCCTCATTGTCCACTCCGCGCGTCCGATTGCCCAGATGCGGTTTTAAATTGATCATTGAATCAAATTCCACCCAATCATCTCCCACCACATCCGGATGAAAATTTATCCCCCAAACATTTTCTCGTTTTGACCCGTTTTCGGTTAACAGCACCTCTTCGTCGGCGTGCAATTCCCCGTCCACCGCCATAATGCCTTGCTCAACATCAACTACCGCCTTGACGATATTGCCAAACATTTTCTGGGACATTTCCTTTAATTTTTCAACGGTAATCTGGTTTTTTATTATTTCCATAAATTTTTAGATTAACACCCTTACTTTTTTACCATTTCATCATACTATATTTCTCCTGTTTGGCAAATAATATAAAAATATCCATTACATTGTTAGCGCGATCGTGAACTTAATGTAATAAGTTATTGTCAACCAAATTTCCACACCTACGTGTAAGTGCGGAAATAAAAGAGCCCGGGAAGGCGCAGTTCTTCGTTGCCTTCTCGGGCTGTGTACCTTGGATTCCGGGTAGACGGTGGGCGCTATAGTCACGCCCTCGGCATGGATGTCTATCCCGCGAATCCTGCCGGCTGTGAAGACCTGATGGCGTTAGTCTGGGCCGACGTTGTTGCCGCCGCATAGGGTGAAATTGGCGGACTTTGCGAAAACCGTTAACTGGGTGCTCGGATGGCCCCGAAGGGCCGCAAAAATAACGTTTCTCATCTTGTCCTCCTTCCGCGGTTTTAGCCGCGCGTTGGGGGTCCTAGATCTTGGGGAGCCGTACGCCGCGCGAGTTGACCTTTGTGTTTCCTCGCGAAAAGAACAATAACCTCCTTTCGTAAAATAAGTGGCCAGCGAAACAGGAGGATTACCACCCCCCTGCCCCGCTATACAGAACAACGTCTCTTCGGCGCTGCCAACCAGGGCATACGGCTTACGCGATATAACGCTGTCTGCGGCCAAAAAGGTTAATTTAATTCTAACAAGTATTAGAAAATCGTTAATGATAAAATTTATCCACACCCGACGTCTGATGCTCTTTTATTTACTCCTCCCTTTATAAAAGGGAGGGTGGGAGGGATTTAAGAAGATTCTATTTGATGTATAAAGTCCTCTTAAATCTCCCCTAACCCCTCTTTACGAAAGAGGGGTATTAACCAAAAAGCGCCCCGCATCAGCAAAGCGCCTTTTAGATAAACTATCGATGTCTGACATCGATAGTTTATCTTTATTTTTTCTTCCGCGTTGTTCCGCGTATTGTTCCGCATCAATCCGCGGTATTAGTAGCCCATATCCATTCCACCCATCCCGCCCGGCATTCCGGGATTATTGTGGTCGCAAGTCTTCTTTTCCGGCAGGTCGGTGACAACCGCTTCGGTCGTCAACAGCATTGAGGCCGCCGAGACCGCGTTTTGCAAAGCCGAACGCACGACTTTGGTCGGGTCAATTATGCCGGCCTTGATGAGGTCTTCGTATTCGCCGCTGGCCGCGTTATAGCCAAACCCGCCAGTTCCCTTTTTCACTTCCGCCGCCACCACCGCGCCATCCTGGCCCGCGTTTTGCGAGATCTGCCGCAAAGGTTCTTCCAAGGCGCGTTTTAAAATCTTAAGACCGATCTTTTCTTCATCATCAACTTTCACGCTATCCAACGCGCCGATTGTCCGCACCAGCGCCACGCCGCCACCCGCCACGATTCCTTCTTCCACCGCGGCTTTGGTGGCGTTGAGCGCGTCTTCAATTTTATCTTTTTTGGCTTTCATTTCCACTTCCGTGGCCGCGCCGACTTTAATGACCGCCACCCCGCCGGCTAATTTAGCCAAGCGCTCTTGCAATTTTTCCTTATCAAAATCGGATGTAGTTCTTTCAAGCTCTTTTTTGATCTGGGCGATGCGGGCGTCAATATCTTTTTTATTACCTTTGCCTTCAATAATGGTCGTATTATCTTTAGTCGCCACGACTTTCCTGGCGCGGCCCAGCATCTTTAATTCCACGTTCTCCAGTTTCAAACCGACTTCCTCGGAGACCACCTGCCCGCCGGTCAAAACCGCGATATCCTGCAGCATTTCTTTTCTCCGGTCGCCAAATCCCGGCGCTTTCACCGCTAAAGCATTGAACGTGCCGCGCAATTTATTGACTACGAGCGTAGCCAAAGCATCGCCATCCAGGTCCTCCGCGATGATTACCATTTCCTTTTTGCCGGCCTTGGCGATCTTTTCAATGACCGGTATCATCTCCTGCAACGAAGAGATCTTTTTATCCGTGATCAAAATGAATGGGTCATCATAATCGGCTTCCATCCGGTCGGCGTTAGTTACCATATAATGGGAAACGTAACCTTTATCAAATTGCATCCCTTCCACGACTTCTTTGGACAAACCAAAAGTCTGCGACTCCTCAACCGTAATGACCGAGTTCTTGCCGAGCTCATGCATAATATCCGCCAGCATTTCGCCGATCTCCGCGTCCTGCGCCGAGATGGTCGCCACCTGCTGGATCTCCGCTTTGCCGCTGATGGTCTTGGATAGCTTTTTTAAAGCTTCGGTCACCGCGGCGGCTCCTTTTTGCAAACCGTTCTTGATGGCCAGGGGACTGGCGCCGGCCGCGACGTTCTTAAAACCTTCGGCAATTATCGCTTGCGCCAAAACCGTGGCGCTCGTTGTGCCGTCACCCGCGACGTCATTGGTCTTGGTGGCCACTTCTTTTACGATGGCCGCGCCGATATTTTCAAACTTGTCTTCCAAATCAATTTCCTTAGCAATGGTCACGCCATCATTGGTGATATGCGGCGCGCCGTAGCCCTTATCTAAAACCACGTTCCGGCCTTTAGGGCCGAGCGTCACTTTCACGGTATCAGCCAATTTATCCACGCCCCTTTTCAGCGCGCGCCGGGCTTTTTCATCAAATAATATCTGCTTAGGCATAGTTTTTATGTTGTCATTGCGAGGAGCGTAGCAACGAAGCAATCCCGCGCATAGCTGTAAAATTACGGGATCGCCACGCCCCTTCGGGGCTCGCGACGACATTCTTTATTCTTTTTAAAAATTAAAAATTGAAAATTGAAAATTCATTTTGGAATTTATTCTAAAATCGCCAGTATATCTTTCTCCTCCGCTATTAAATAGTCTTTCCCGTCAACCTTTATCTCGTTCGGACCGTATTTGGTAAAAAGCACTGTGTCGCCCCTTTTTACTTCCAGAGCCACGCGCTTCCCGTCTTTATTGAACCGGCCCAAGCCCACCGCCACCACTCGGCCCTGCTCCGGCCGTTGTTTATCCACGGTCTGCGGCATCACTAAGTTTATTTTACCGATCTTTTTAACTTCCTCGGCGGAAATCGGTTCTATCAAAACCCGATCGCCCAATGGTCTTATCTTCATGATCATTTAAGCATGTAAACATCAAAACATAAAAACAGAATCCGATGTTAATATGTTAAAATGTTTAAATGTTTTTATGTTATCTAGCACTCTTTCTCCCAGACTGCTAATTGTATTACATTATGATATTTTATACAAATCGACAGCAAAGTCAAGCCTTTACCCGACATCCGATATCCCAAATATTAATGCGTTTAAATTTTAGGATATCGGATGTCAAAAAATTATTTTCCTCGGCTTATCTAAACCCATCACATTTTGTTCACGATCGCAAATATAATGTGATAGCAATAAAATAAAAAAAGGGGTCGGCTTATTGCCAAACCC
>Ga0210017_1004094_pt1 | contig 12052 bp, 16 predicted proteins | sample CryGeyCG2014_020_FD_183966 | JGI IMG/M metagenome (GOLD analysis project Ga0210017, IMG submission 183966) | Groundwater microbial communities from aquifer - Crystal Geyser CG08_land_8/20/14_0.20 (SPAdes) (version 2) | ecosystem: Environmental > Aquatic > Deep subsurface > Groundwater | place... | reverse complement strand
CGCGGAAGCCTCGATCACGCCTTTGCCTTTATCTGTATTTTTTACTTTAAATCCGGCATCTTTGAGAGCATTTTCAGCTTCGCCAAACACTTTTTCATACGGGTAGTTGAATTGCTCAAGACCCTTTTTCCCCATTCCAAGTCCCATCCCAAATTCCTTTTCATAGGATTTTAACATTACGTGAGTTTAAAAAACTTCCTCAAGCCAATCAATTTTACCGGGTATCAGTGAAATCTTCCCTGCGAGCGCATCCAAAAACAATTTCACCGCTGACTGTGCTTTCAACTTTGTCATGTCGATTTCGTAAACTTTTTTCACTCTGTGAATTTTGACAGCTTCCCACAAAATTATACTCAGCGCCTCGGACTCGACGTTGTCCTTGATTTTTTTGGCGGAATATCCTCGCTTGCGAAGGCGTTTCTCGAGCACGCTCGGCTTCGTGCGGAGGACGACGACGTGGGTAACATATTTTGGCTGCAGGAGGTGGGCAAGAAGCCCCTCGACAACGAGAGAACCTCGCAAACTTTTAATCAAATGTGCGAACTCCGCTCGTACCTTATTCGGATCGGCAACAAGGGTACCATCAACATCCTTTTTGTAAATTTTTCTTTTCTTGATCAACGCGTTGAGGTCAACGAGCTGCGCATCGAGTTTTTTTGCCAAAGTACGAGCGAAAAGGGATTTCCCCGTGCCAGGAGTCCCACTAACGGCAACGACGAGCCTCATGGGCATCAGCTAAAGTTTATCGGAGCGCATGTCTATTACATCGTCTATTCCCTGACCGACCGAAAGGATCGTGATGGGCACGCCGAGTTCGTTCTCCACCCGCCCGATAAATTCCTTCGCATCATCCGAAAGCTGTTCAAATTTCTTCGCGCCAGCACAGCCTTTGAAGAGCCTGTCCAAACATGTTATCACGATTTGAGTCGCACCGTTTATCATCGCCGCGCGCTTTGCAAGCTCGAAGTCAAACGTTCCTATCCGCCTGCGCCTCCCGGTCACGGTGCCGAACTCCACGATGCCGAGCTCCTCCGCTTTTTCCTGAGGTATCTCCGTGGCAAATGGCCCAGCGCCCACCCTGCTCACGTATGCCTTGAACACGAGCATGACATCGTCGATCTTCGTCGGCCCCACACCGACGTCGGATGCAATGGCGCTCGCGCCGGTGTCTTTGCTCGTCACGTATGGATAGGTGCCGTGGAAGAGCGATAGGCCGAAGCCCTGAGATCCTTCAAGCATGACTTTTTCTCCCCGGCTCAAGGCATCGTTGATCTCCTGAGGCACGTTCGCTATAAACTGCCTCAATCCCTGCACGCTCTCCGCCAGCCTCGCCACGCGGTTCACCCTCGCGACGTTTGCCGGACCGCACCCGGTGCCGGTCGTGCCTATTATCTCCTTCAAGTGAGCAGAGGTTCGATCCTGCTCGATGTGATCCGGTTCTATTATCGCGCAATGCCCGTCTACACCTAATCTGTCGCCGACACCGGTTTCTGCGACTTCTTTCAGCAACACCTCTGGGTTCACGAGAACTCCCGGGCCGATCAGCATCCGCGCTCCTTCGTAGACGAAGCCGCACGGTATCTGCCTCAGGCCAAATTTCTTTCCCCTGAAATGCACCGTGTGTCCCGCGTTCGGCCCGACTCCGGCGCGAGCCACGATTTTCGGTTTATCGTGGAGTGCCAGATAGGCGACTATTTTTCCTTTGCCCTCATCGCCGAATTGACCGCCCGCGATAATCGTGCATGGCAAACAATCACCTCTGCTCACTACGCGGCTCCAACTTAAATCATTTCCCGAGAGATTCTAGTTTCCACCCGCTCCAGAGGAAACCTAGCTTTGGGTGAAAAAGCTCAAAAAAGTTATTTTTTGCTGATTGGAGGATAATCCAAGCTGTTTAAAAAGAAAGGTTTAAATAGGCGCCTCCTAAAAGAGAAATCTGCTTGAATAATGCTGGCTGGATAGTTGAGGAGGTAGGTATATGGTTGAATTGCCAGTGGCGGCTGTAGATCGCATAATCCGGAAATCTGGAGCTAAACGTGTCAGCGAGGATGCTGCTATTGCCCTATCTGAGGTGCTCGAGGAGCGCGCACTCGTTATCGCTAGTGAGGCTGCAAAACTCGCTGAGCATGCGGGGCGAAGGACAGTCCGCGATGTGGATATCAGACTGGCGTCCAAGAGAATCTAGATCGCCCCCACTCCTTTTTAAATTGTAAAAAAGGCAACGCTTAAAGTTCTGCAGATATTGTCTATCTTAAGGTAGAACATGCATCCTTCACACGATATTCGCGGCTCCAAGGGCAGCGAGCTCGCAAACCAGAAGATTGTTCTCTGCATCACCGGTAGCGTCGCCGCCGTAAAGTGCCCAGAGCTGGCGCGAGAGCTGATGCGCCACGGTACGGATGTTCGGGCGGTGATGACGCCGCGGGCAGCGCAGCTGATCACCCCGCAGCTCATGCACTGGGCCACCGGCAACCCCGCCATTTCAGAGCTGACTGGAAAGCTTGAACACGTGGAGCTTGCGACTTGGGCCGACCTAGTGTTGGTGGCCCCCGTGACTGCAAACACCCTGAGTAAAATAGCGTGTGCAATCGACGATACGCCGGTCACCTCGGTCGTTTCTGTCGCGCTTGGCCTCGGCAAGCCGGTCGTCGTCGTGCCTGCGATGCACGGGTCGATGTACTCTCACAAGCTACTCCAAGAAAATCTCGCGAGGCTGAAGACTGCTGGCATCAAGGTTCTGGAGCCAAAGTTGGAAGAGGGCAAGGCCAAGTTGCCGAGCGTTGAGGAAATAACTGGCTTCGTGGCCAGGCTACTGGGCCCAAAGGACATGGCCGGGATGCGGGTGCTCGTCACGGCTGGCCCCACCATCGAGCACATCGACCCGATCAAACTCATAACTAACCGAAGCTCGGGCAAGATGGGCATAGCGATAGCGCGCGTAGCAGCCGCTCGAGGGGCGGGTACGACATTGATATACGGACCAGGCTCGGAGGAACCCCCAGCGGATGTCAAGTTAATTCGCGTGCAAACAACCGCCGAGATGCGTGGAGCCCTCGTGGGCGAGCTGAAAAAGCAGCGCTGCGATATCATCGTCTCCACGGCGGCGGCGCAGGATTTCGTCGTGGAGAAACCGGCCGAAGAGAAACTCAGGCATTCCCAGCCCGTAAGCTTAAAGCTAGTCCCAGCGCCCCGCGTCCTCGATGGCGCGCGCGAGCTTGCTCTGAACGCATTCATAGTCGGATTCAAGGCGGAGTACCGAGTCAGCGATGCACAGCTGAAGGAAGCCGCCTCGGGGAAACTGCGCGAGGGGAAGCTCGACATGGTTGTCGCGAACGATGTTTCGAGGCCAGAAGCTGGATTTGGAGCTGACACGAACGATGTTGAAATTGTCACCGCCTCTGACTCCCGGCACGTTAAGGCGGGCAAGGCCGAGATAGCTAAAGCCATTTTGGATGTTGCGGTAGCAAAACTCCGGGGAAAAAGATGAAAAAAGCGACGGCCTTTGTGCCCGGCCACATCTCGGGATTTTTTCAAGTTTGTGAAGCTAGCGACCCGAAGCGTAAGGGCTCCCGCAACTGCGGCCCCTGCATCGACGCGGGCGTGCTAACAAGCGTCGAGGTACAGCCGGGCAGGCGAGCGGGTATTGAAATATCCATCAACGGGAAAAAAGCGCCAGAAGCTCGAACGAGTTTCTCCGCAGCCGAACAAGTGTTGCGCAGCACGCCTGAGCCATCAAAAGTGATAATCAAACACGATTCCCAAATTCCTATCGGGGCGGGGTACGGTGCGAGCGGTGCTGGTGCGCTTGGCGTAGCTCTGGCCTTGCCGAAAGCCCTCGACATAGCTATATCATCTGCTCAAGCCGCGAAAAATGCACACGTGGCTGAGGTTAAATGCAACACTGGACTCGGCGATGTCGGGGCGCAGATGATGGGCGGCTTGGTGATCGGGGTGGAGCCAGGAGCCCCCCTATACGGAAAATGGCAGCGCATCGAGGTGCCCGCCGGTGTGAAGATAGTGTGCGGTACCCTCGGCCAGATTTCAACGAAGGATTTTCTTGAAGACAAAGAGATGCGCAGGCGATCCGAAAAACTCGGCGAACTCGCAATCAAAAAATTGCTGAATGCCCAATCACTTCAAAGTTTTATGGAAGTTTCGCGCGAGTTCGCAGAGGGGTTGGGGCTTCTCGACGACGAACTCCGAGTCCTCGCGAAGGCCGCGGTCGACGCGGGGGCGATTGGGGCAAGTCAGGTGATGCTCGGGCGGGCGGTTTTTGCGCCAGTTGAAAAGAAAAAACTCGGGGCAGTGAAAAAAGCCTTCCTTGAACTACTTGAGCCAGACTCTGTGATCGTCACAAGCATCGACAACCTTGGCGCTAGGCTGGTTTAGAAGCTTTCCTCGTGCAAGATTTTTTCTAACTGCACGCGCCGGGGCGGGCTGGGTTTTTCCGCGGGCTTTCCGAGTGGAATCATCGCCACTGGCTTGATACCTGCAGGCGCCTTGATGACCTTCGCTGCTATGGCCTCATCAAACGCCCCTATCCAGCAGGTGACGTAGCCCAAAGCATACGCCGCTAAGTGGATGTTCTGGATCGCGGCGGCGGTGTCTTGGATGCAGTACAAGCTAGCCCCGCGCTCACCGTAGCGGCTTGAGCTGCGTTCCACGTTCGCACACACGACGATCACCACCGGCGCCTCCGCGATGAAACTCTGGCCCAACGCCGCTTGTACCAAACGCTCCTTTTGCGATTGATTCTTCACGACCACGAGTTCCAGTGGCTGGCGATGTCCTGCCGATGGCGCCCACTGCGCGGCTTCGAGGATTTGTCGCAGATGTTCTTCTTTGACCGGCGTTGACTTGAAAGCGCGCACGCTCCTGCGGCCCTTTATCGCGTCGAAAACATCCATACTATCACCAAGGAGCTTTAAGCGCGCGGCCACTAAAAATATTGGGATGAGATGGCGCGGGAGCTCGAATGGATAGCTCAAAAGGCGGCTGAGTTGCTTCAAGACAAAGTGAAGGAGGCCCCGCTCACGAAGCAAGACGTGGAACTCGCACTCGATGTTTTCGCAATCCCGCGCTTGAGGAAACTATCGAACGAGCTCAACACCGAAAAAAAATTCAAAGATGCTGTTGAGGAAATAAGAAAAGAGCTGCGAGAGCGGTCGATTAAACTCAACTTGGAACGCTGGCAAAAGGAAGAGCTTCTCTGACTACCGCCACAGGAAAAATATCAGCCAGACGAAGGCCGCGATGCTAGCAGCTGTAACTGTGAAGCAACCCGCACCCCAGCTCTTTGCCTGGGCTTTTGTGCATATGTAGCCGAAGAGAGCGCTACCCGCCGCGACTATGAGCAGGATTAACCCTAGCACGATCTTGACAATCCACTGCCACCACTCCATCGTCTCACACATTTGAGATGAACATTGAGAATATATAAACTTAAAGAAGATGCGAGGCGATTTGATTGTATGCCACGGATAGCCATTCTAGATCGCGACAAGTGTCATCCAAAGAAATGCGCGCAGGAGTGTCAGAGCTACTGCCCGGGGGTGCGCACGGGCGACGAGACAATCATCATCGAGGAGCGAACGCTGCGCCCGACCCTTTCGGAAGAGTTGTGCAGCGGGTGCGGGATCTGCGTTCACAAATGCCCATTCAAAGCGATATTCATCATCAACCTGCCTCAAGAGCTCGAGGGCAGGTGCGTACATCGCCACGGTCCCAATGGCTTTGCCCTCTACGGGCTGCCCATCCCGCGGGTGGGCAGGGTCACCGGCATTGTGGGGCAAAACGGCATAGGCAAGACCACGGCGCTCGAAATCTTGTCGGGCAAACTCAAACCTAACTTAGGACAGCGCACGCCTGCATCCGCGCGAGAGCTGAACGAATTTTTCAAGGGGTCTGAACTTCAGGCGTATTTCGCGAAAATTGGCGAGACCAAAGTCGTGTACAAGCCGCAGGCGGTTGACAAGCTGCCGGCTGCCGTGAAGGGAAAAGTTGGAAAATTACTCGAAAAAGTCGACGAACGCGGGGTCGCAAAAAAATTGGCGAAGGATTTGCGGCTGGATGAAGTGCTCGACCGCGAGATCAGCCACTTGAGCGGCGGGGAGCTGCAGTGCCTCGCGATAGCGGCTGTGGCTGCGAAGGAGGCGGACGTTTACTACTTCGATGAACCCAGCTCCCACCTCGATGTCTATCAACGCTTGAACGCCGCGCGGGTCATCAGAGGCCTGGCACACTCGGACAAGGCGGTGCTCGTGGTGGAGCACGACCTGGCGACGCTCGACTACATGTGCGACCGGGTGCACGTCATCTACGGCACGCCCGGCGCGTACGGTGTGATATCGGGGCCGCGGGGTGTGCGGGTGGGAATAAACGTTTATCTGGACGGCTACCTTCGCGAGGAAAACGTGAGGTTCAGGCGCGAGCCGATAAAGTTTGAGGTCAGGCCGCCGATGAAATTGAGGGCAGCGGGCAAACCGTTCATATCATACAAACACATGACGAAACGCTTCAAAGGGTTCGAACTCGCGGTGAAGGCGGGGGAGGTGTACAAGGGTGAAGTCGTGGGCATCGTCGGCCCCAATGGCATAGGCAAGACCACCTTCGTGAAGATGCTCGCCGGCGAGGCCAAGCCCACGAGCGGGAAAATCGACATCTGCATGAGCATTTCGCATAAGCCACAGTATCCGCGGGTCGAATTCGAAGGGACGGTCGAGTCATGGCTCCGCTCCACCCTGGGGGTGCTGGATCAAGCGTTGGAGGTGGAGGTGCTCGAGCCGCTCGACGTGAAGCCGCTGGTGGAAAAGGAAATCGCGACCCTCAGCGGCGGGGAGCTCCAGCGGGTGGCGATCGCGGCTTGCTTGGGTAGGAAGGCCGACCTCTACCTCTTGGACGAGCCGAGCGCCTACCTGGATGTCGAGCAACGGCTGAGCATGGCGAAGGTTATAAGGCGGACGATGGAAAAGCGCGAGGCGGCTGCGTTCGTCGTAGACCACGATGTTCTCGCGATCGACTACATCTCGGACAGGCTCTTGGTATTCTCCGGTGAACCTGGAAAAAACGGTAAAACCCACGGGCCGGTTGGCATGCGCGACGGCATGAACCTCTTCCTGCGCGAGGTCAACGTCACCTTCAGGCGCGACCCCTACACTGGCAGGGCGAGAGCGAACAAGCCTGAGAGCAGCTTGGATGTTGAGCAGAGGGAGAAAGGCGAGTACTTTTATCTGGAGTAGCTAATTTTTGGTTGGGAGAACATGGGCATCCAAGAAGACATCAACTGGCTCAAGGACGACCCGGATCGCATCGCCGTGTTCAGGTCCATCGCAAAACTCGGGCTGGCGACGGTCAGGGCACTCAAGGATGACCTGCGTATGGATGACTGGTGGCCGGTGAAATACCACGTCAACAACCTCTTGGGGCGGGGTTTGATCGGCGATAGGGGCGGCGCATACGCGCTCACAGAAGCAGGAAAAAATGTCTTTGAATCTGTGAAAACGATGGCAGCCGAACTCGGGCAAGTCTAGACGGAGATCGCCTGGACGTTGCCGCCCTTGACTATCAGAAGCTTGTATTTGTTAACGGGCTTTTCTTCAACGCGCTCCTCGACATCCTCCATCAGCAAGTTCATGTACTCGTCGAACTGCGTGAGGAGGCCGTGGAACTTCCGCCCGTCCCTGGCGTGAACGACTACCCGGGTGTTGAGCAACTTCTTAAGGTCCATCGCCGCGGGGCCTTCTGCCTCTTTTTCGGCTTCCACGTTACCACGCGTGTAATTAGGTTTCTTAATTTAAGGTTTTGCTGCTCTATGAGATACACGCGGCGAGCCACTTGTCTCACGTTAGACATTGTGTTGTCTCACGTTGGACATTTTGTCTCACGTTAGACACTTCCGGCATTGTTAAACGGTTGAGAATGTCTCACGTTAGACACCTCTGCTCTATTTAGAACGCGCGAAATGGGCCTTTAAATAGTTTATATATTACTTTCGGTGACCTCTCCCTCCCCAAAATTGCCTTAAAAGCGGTCGGAGAGAGTGCCGCGCGGAGGTGTGGATATGGTAGAATTGGAAGAACTCAATGGCGTCGGGGAGGCCACAGCCGCAAAACTCCGCGAGGCCGGCTACGATTCGATCGAGAGCTTGGCGGTGGCCACGACCGGTGAGCTCATGGACGCGGCCGAGATTGGGATGCGCATAGCCGTGCGCGTTATAAACTCTGCTCGGGATGCGGCGAAGATGGGCTACGAAAAGGCCACCGAGGTGTTGGAGCGCAGGGCGCACATAGGTAGGATTTCGACGGGCAGTTCGGGCGTTGACAAGATAATCGGGGGCGGCGTCGAGACGCAGGCGATAACCGAGGTGTTCGGGGAGTTCGGCTCCGGCAAGTCGCAGATCGCCCACCAGCTGTGCGTGAACGTCCAGCTCCCGCCTGAGAAGGGCGGACTCGGGGGCAAGGCGATCTACATAGACACCGAGAACACGTTCAGGCCCGAGCGGATCGAGCAGATCGCGAAGGCCGCCGGGCTCGACACCAAGGAGGTGCTGGACAACATCTACGTTGCGCGCGCGTGCACGACCGACCACCAGATTTTGCTGGCTGACAAGGCGAACGACTTGGCGAAAGATGGCGGCGTCAAGCTGGTCGTCGTGGACTCGTTAACCTCGCTCTTCAGGGGGGAGTACTGCGGGCGGGGGGCGCTGGCTGAGAGGCAGCAGAAGCTGGCGCAGCACCTGTTGGCCCTGCACAAGCTCGCGGAGATGCACGACCTGGCGATTTTCGTGACCAACCAGGTGCAGTCCAGGCCGGATGTCTTCTTTGGCGACCCGACGAGGCCGGTTGGCGGGCACATCTTGGGCCACTCGGCGACGGCGCGCATATACCTGCGGAAGAGCAAGGCGAACACCCGAGTGGCGAATTTGGTCGATCACCCCGGGCTGCCCCCGGAGAGCGCGACGTTCCAGATCGTCGAGGCCGGCATCCGCGATTGAGCCACCTCTTGGGATGGCGATGGTCTTTTCAGCGGGGGTGTCCTAGCTCCCGCCGTTTTTATTCATAACACTGTTTAAAAAGCGTCAACGACAACAATAGTGGTGGACCATGACCCAAGAGAAAATCATGTGGGGCCGCGTTGTTCTCGTGGTCGTGGTTGCTGTGGCTTGCATCCACAACAGGATTGTATGATACAAATTTGTTACAACCGTAAAGTATAAATTAAAGCAACAATATTGTATAATACAGGTGTGTATAATGGAAAACCCATTCATCTACGGGGGCGTTGTCACGGGAGAAAACTTCGTCGACCGAGAGCGAGAACTTGAGGAGCTCAAGCGCGACCTGCTGTCCGGAAAAAGCGTTGTTCTTTACTCAGCACGGCAGATGGGGAAAAGTTCCTTAGTTGAAGAGCTGTTCTCACGCTTAAGGAAAGAGGTCTACCACGCCCGGCTCGATGTATCTGCGGTAGAGTCGAGGCATGCGCTGGCCAAGCAAATTGTTGAAGCAGTTGTGGATTCCGTCTACACGAAACTTGACAAGTTAAAAAAAGCCGTATCCGAGCTGCCAGATCTCCTCAAGGGACTGAGGATCAACGTGGTCGTTACGCCGGAGAGGGAGGTCAAATTTGAGTTCGGGAGAGAAACCGTCGATAAAGAACTCGGAGAAATCTTCGATCTCGCGGAGAAAATCGCGCGCCAAAAAGGCAAACGCATGCTGCTCGCGCTCGACGAATTTCAGGATATCTCCGACCTAAACGGGCTCGCCATCGAGAAGCTGATGAGGTCGAAGTTCCAGTATCACAAAAACGTCACGTACCTTTTTATGGGAAGTAAGCGCCACATGCTGATGCGAATGTTCAACGACGAAAGCAGACCCTTCTATAAATTCAGCAAGCCGATGGAACTCGCCCCCATTCCAAAACAGGAGTTTAAAAAGTTCATCTCGAATAAATTTGAGAGAAGTGGCGGTAGGATAGACGAGGGAGTGGTGGAGGCCATACTGGATATAACGGAGGGCCACCCCTACTACACCCAGCAGCTCTGTCACGAGCTCTGGTTCATCTCAAAAAAAGTTACGGATGAGTCACCAGTTCGGGAGGCCGTTAACAGAATCCTAATGCACGAAAAGAAAAACTATTTGGAAACTATGGACCGCCTGACGCCGCTTCAACGGCGATTTTTGAGGGGAATGGCGGCGGAGGGAGATGTCTCGGTTTTTTCGAGCGATTTCGTGGAGAAGTACGAGTTAAAAACACACTCCCATGTCCAGCGTCTTGCCAAGTCACTCGAAAAGAAGGGGATACTCGATGAAGGTAAGATCTCTGACATCTTCTTCAGGGAGTGGCTCAAAAGGTTAGGTGGTGAACCATGACCCAGGAAAAAATTATGTGGTGGCGGGTCGCCTTGGTCGTCGGCATCGTTGTCGCAGTCGTTGCCACCCTCGGGGCCTTCGTGCTGCTCAGGCGCGAGCTGGGGTAGGGAAACCTTAAATAGTAGAAAGTAGAAAGTAGAAAATAGAAAAGGTGGGGGAAATGAAATCCGTGAAGGTTGAAAACAGGGTGGCGGAGAAGGCTAAAGATTTGAAGAAATATATCAGGGCACGCGAAAAACTATCGGTCACCGAAGCGGAAATCATCTCTCAGGCTTTTGAGATGGCGTTCGAGCGGCACGATGAGCTGGTGAAGCGGCTGAAACGGAAAAGAGAAGGCGGCCCCAGCGACTTTTGGAAGTTCTGGATGACGCCCGTAGATATGGGCCCCACCGACGCAGCAAAAGACCACGATGTGGTTGGCCTATGATACTCGTCGACTCCACCATTTGGAACGCCGCGAAAAGTAAGCGGGACAAGGCCCACGAGTCTGCCAGAAAGACCCTTGAGGAGATCATGGGTGGCACCTATGGCAAACCCGCCATCACAGATTACATCGTGGATGAGGTCCTAACTTGGCTCAACGCGCGCGCGACCCACAAGCTCGCTGTCGAGACCGCAGACTTTTTCTTTACGAGCGACCTGATCGAAGTAATAAAGTTGGACTGGGCCATGCTTAGAGAAGCCCTCGAACTATTTAAGAAACACGATTTTCTTTCGTTCACGGACGCTACGACTGCCGCGCTCGCGGGAATCCGAGGGATCAAAGACATTGCGACGTTCGACGAGGACTTTTCGAGGCTGGGATTCAACGTGGTCGGTGGTAAAGCATGACCCGGCGCACTCCGCGGAAGGTGCCCTGGAAGCCCGCCGCAAAAATCGTCATCGTCTGCGTGGCCTTCGCCGTCGCTTCGGTCGCTCTCGCCGTGCTGCTCTCGCTCATCCCGGGCTCGAGTACGCTTTCACCCCTCGTCACCCTGGGCCTGCCCCTCGCCCTCGCATGGCTGGTCGCGGCGGGTGTAGGGACAAACATCGTTTCGAAGAAGCACTCGCTCGCCCTGGCCACGATCTGCCTGCTGGTGGCGGCGCCGATAGCGTGGCTTGGCCCCTGGGGAAGGGGCGAAGCTGGAGATGGAGCGGGTGGCGGTGAGCTGCCTAGCAACGAGCAGGCGGGAGAGGTGCTTTTCAGGTACGAGGCGAGCTTCACTTATTTGAGTTCAGAGGAGAACTTGCCGATGGTGGACTACCGCGTACAATTTCCGTGCCCAACGGTGGACGGCGAACCCGCGATAAAAAGGGAGAACTTGAGATGGCAGCTGTGGGGCCCGGTCGAGGGCGAGAACGGCGCGAGCTGGCTCGAGCTCGAGGTGGACAACAACAACGTTTTCCAGTGGGTCGGGCGGCGGGCATCTTCACCTCCCGACAACAACTTTTACTGGTCGCCGTTCGGAGAGCCTTATCATCTCATTTCGGATGGTATGAACTATTGGGATAATACCATCACGTGGAAGATCGGTCTAGAGTTTAATTGGGATAATATGTATGTTGGTGAGATGCTCAAGAGCAAAGGCCAGTTCACACTGCCCATCGAGCTTGAAAATGAAGTGACTCTCAGGGAAAACGACGGAAGGATACTTTCCGCTCTCGGTTGGCGTAATGGCGTTTTAGAAGTTTGGGATGGTCCGCAA
>Ga0210017_1004089_pt1 | contig 12069 bp, 11 predicted proteins | sample CryGeyCG2014_020_FD_183966 | JGI IMG/M metagenome (GOLD analysis project Ga0210017, IMG submission 183966) | Groundwater microbial communities from aquifer - Crystal Geyser CG08_land_8/20/14_0.20 (SPAdes) (version 2) | ecosystem: Environmental > Aquatic > Deep subsurface > Groundwater | place... | reverse complement strand
CAAGGAAAATATTGTTGATATTTCTCCTTTTAATTTAGAGCTGTATAAGGGATTTAAGAAACAGGATTTCAAAAGCTATAATGAAGCTTTGGACAGTTATTTTACAGACAAGGTTAAGGAAGAAAAAATTGATGAGTCTGAATTAAGGCATAAAAAAGACCTTGATAAGATAAACAAAATAATTGATGAGCAAAAAAATCAAATTGAAAGAATGGAGGCCTCAGTTAAAGCAAATAATGAGAAAGCAGAGCTAATTTATTCCAATTACAAGCTTGTTGATGAAATCCTGCAAGAGATTAAAAAGGCCAGAGAGAAATATTCCTGGCAGGAGATTAAAGAAAAGCTGAAAGGCCACAAACTAATAAAAGACATAAATGAGAAAGAAGGGCAAATAATAATTGAAATCTAAATTAATATTATTCTTTAAAAGATTTTTGACTTAAATTTATTCAGAGGGATCAACAACCCTTCCCATGAATAATATGTTTCCTGTGTCTTTCTGCTGTATTATGAATATGAAGGGATGGTCTGCCATAAAATAATCTGACATACTGTTCTTCATCATGACTACTGCTGTTGCTGCAGCAGCTTCAGTTCCTTCTTCATTCACTTCAACAAAAGCCTGATGAATCACTTTGCTGATCAACAAATCTTTGTTTCCAGTCATCCCAGAAAAATCAGCTAGAGTTGTAAATGCAGTAGGCATCCCCATCTCCTTAAGGTCATCTGACATAAAATATTTTGTTTCAAACTTGAACTTTGGCATGTAAACATTTATTTTTCTTTCAGATAGCATACCTTTTAATTCATCTAATCTTTCCTTATTAATTGAATTTTCAATTGACTCTAAATTTTCTTTTGGAAGAATCACAAGCATTGATAATTCATCACCTTCATAAGGCATCTCAAGAATCTGTAATTCCTCTGTTTCAGCGTAATTGAACTTAACTTTATCTCCTGTTAAGCTCATCATATCAACTTTTACTGTCTTTTCAGGGCTAATCTTAAAGTCAGCTTCTTTTGTTTTTTTCTTGTCAAATTTCAAGACCCAATCCCCCTTGAAATAGATTGCATTTGTCAAAACCAATTGGGTATAATCATCTATAGCACCTTGAGGTATAAGATCCTTTATTTTATTTTTTGTTTGAGTTTCCACCCAACTGTTTATTGTTACACGTGATTTTTCAGTTTCCCCTATTAAATCAAGATTAGTTACATCTCCATCATAATATTTTTTTATTGTGCTAAAATATTCATCTAAGAATTTGTAATCCTGCTGAGCCCACAATGCATTTGCAGTTGAAAGCTGATATTTCTTATTGCCAAGGTTTATGTTGTTGTAAAGCCTTGCAAAGCCAGGCCTTCTTATATCTTCATCAGGAAAATGAAATACCTTCTGTATTTCATCTGCTGTCTGGCCTCTTGCTCCCTCATAAGTCATTGCTATTGCAGTTGATATGCTGTAGGGTGAAAAAAAGATGTTGCCTTCTTTTTCATCCTTGTATTTTGAATATAAATCAAAGGCAAATTCATTATTTGCATTTACAACTGCACTGACTTTCTCTGGCGTTGCTTCGCTGTCATCCTTTTGTTCTGCTTTTACTGAACATCCACTTAAAAAAATACCTAATCCAACTGCAATAATTAGTATTAACCCGATTGAAATATATTTTTGTTCCATTTTATTCCTTATAAGGCCTTTTTTATATAAACATTTTGCTTTTGTTCGGCCTTTGCCGAAGCGAAACTAGATAAATAATAAAAAATCATAATAGAAATATAAGGTGGGACAGCTTTCTGAGTTTCCCATTCATAAGAACAGTACACCTCAAAACGTAGGCCTGCTTGACTTCCGAGTTCGAGATGGGATCGGGTATTTCCAAGCCACTATGGCCGTCCTCATATAGCAGAAGTAAGGGCTTATTTATAAAGATTTTGGTTTAGCAGTACTTCTTAATGTCTTCTTTGGTGTGGATATGGATTTCTTTTTCAGAGCTTATGTGGCCTTCCAAAAGCCCTTTCTCAGCTAATTTAGGAAAGACATCATACTCAAGGCTTTGGCCCCTGTAACCTAAAATCTCTGGCTCCGAGACAAACATGGATGAAAATCCAATGTAAACATCTGAGTGCTTTGGCTTCTGCTCAAACTTTAATATCTTACTGCCTTCCATCTTAACAATTCCCTTGCTTGAAGGTTTTGGAGAGGTTGTCAGCATCAAAGTTGCAATTGCATTCTGCCTTACATGCTGGTTCCACAATTCTTCAATATTTATTTTGTCAAAGATAATATCGCCAAAAACAACAAGAAAAGAGGAATTAACCTTTCCGTTCAAAAGCCTTAATGAGCCTGCACTTCCGCTTGACTCCTTTTCCTCAATATAACTTATCTTGACGCCATATGACGAGCCGTCTTTCAGTATGTCAAACACGCTTGTAAGGATATTTGACCTTGCAATGATAAAAATATTCTTAAAGCTGTTCTGCCTTAGATTTTTAACTGCTTTTTCAACAAGAGTGTTTTTGCCTATGTTCGCTGTTATCCTGTACTCAGTATCAGATATTTTCATGCTCTTCTCATCCCCACCTGATAAAATAACAGCTGTCCTGTTCTCACCCAGAGAATTATTCACAAGATGCCCTATTGCCTGAGACCTGTTTCTTATAATTACATTATCAACAACAGAATCTATTCTTTTCAGCATTTCCCTGTCAATTGTTATAGAGATTTTCTGCTTCATAATCTTATACAAACATAACTCATATATAAATTTATCGCATAAAGTAGGATAAAGGTAAGATATTTAAAGAATTATTTTTGTTTAATAAATACAATAACATCAGAAATTTAGAAAATATTTTTTAGTAAGGTGATAGTATTAATAAAACAGACAAAAAGAGATTTAAAATTTCTATAATAGGAACAGGGTATGTTGGACTGATAACAGGAGCAGGGCTTGCAAGTTTAGGGCATAATGTAATCTGCGTTGATATTGACCAGGAAAAAGTCGACAAAATCAACAAAAAGGAGCCGCCAATCTACGAGAAAGGGCTTAAAGAACTGCTCAACCAGGTAATTCCAAAAAACCTTGAGGCCACAACTGACCTAAACAAGGCAATATTAAATTCCCAGATAACTTTTATATGCGTTGGCACACCTTCAAGAAAAAAAGGAGACACATATTTCAAGCAGCTGGATACTGTTTCAAGGGAGATTGGAGCTGCATTAAAAAACAAGAATAAGCCGCATCTTATTGTTGTCAAAAGCACAGTTGTTCCTGAAACAACGGAAAAAATGGTTATTCCTTTAATCGAAGAAAATTCCGGAAAAAAATATGGAATTCATTTTGGCGCTGTCATGAGCCCTGAGTTCTTAAGAGAAGGATCTGCACTGGATGATTTCTTTAACCCAGACAGGATAGTGATTGGCTCTTCTGACCCAAGGTCATTAAAAACAATAAAGCAGCTTTACAAAAATTTTAAATGCCCTGTTCTTGAAACATCTTTCAAGGAAGCTGAGATGATAAAATATGCTTCTAATTCATTTCTGGCAACAAAGCTTTCGTTTATCAATGAGATTGGCAATGTATGCAAAAGGCTTGGAATAAACACAAATGTCATTGCAAAAGGGATGGGCCTTGATTATAGGATATCACCTCACTTTTTGAGGTCAGGAATAGGTTTTGGCGGCTCCTGCTTTCCAAAAGATGTATCAGCGCTTGTTTTTAAGGCAACTGAGGTTGGCTACAGCACAAGATTATTAAGGGCTGTGCTTGATGTTAATAACGACCAGCCATTAAGGCTGCTGGAAATTCTGGAAAACACAGGGCCCCTTAAAGAAAGAAAGATTGCAATCTTAGGGCTAACATTCAAGGCAGGAACAGATGACATAAGGGAAAGCCCTGCATTAAGCATAATAAAAGAGCTTTTATTGGAACAATCCAAACTTCATATTTACGACCCTATGGCAATGCCTCTTGTTAAAAATATCTTTCCTCACTTAACTTATGAAAAAACAGCGCAGGATGCTGTAAACAACTCAGACATAGTTTTAATACTTACAGAATGGCCTGAATTCAAGAAAGTCAATTATGGTGACAAATTAGTCATTGACGGCAAGAACCTGTTTGATAATGATAACAAGCCAAAGAACTATGAGGGCATCTGCTGGTAATTTAACAAGATTTAAATATTAACTATAAATAGATAATAAAATGAAAGTAATTATTCCATTAGCCGGAAAGGGAACAAGATTAAGGCCACACACATTCTCAAAGCCAAAGCCATTGCTGAGGGTTGCTGGAAAAGCTGTTTTAGGTCACATAATTGACAAGCTGAAGCCATTGGATGTTGAAGAAATAATTTTTATAACAGGAGATATGCAGGAAAAGATAATGGGGTATGTAAGCTCTAACTATAAGTATAAGGCAAGATACATAAAACAAGATGAACTCTTAGGTGATGGATATGCCATAAATCTTGCAAAAGAATATGTTAAAGAGGATGTCCTTATTGTGTTTGTTGATACTATCTTTGAAACAGACCTATCCAAGATAAAAAATGTTAAGTCAGACGGTGTTGTCTGGGTCAAGGAAGTTGATGATCCAAAGCGTTTTGGTGTTGTTGTTTTAAAGAATGACCACATTGAAAAAATAGTGGAAAAGCCAGATGAGCCAATCTCAAACCTTGCGCTTATAGGGCTTTATTATATTAAGAACAGCTCTTTGATGTTTCACTGTCTTGATGAGTTAATAAAATGTAATCTGCGTTCAAAAGGCGAGTTCAGGCTTGCTGATGCACTTGGCCTGATGATAAAGAATGGCACAAAATTAAATGCTCTTGAAGTTGATAAATGGCTTGACTGCGGAAAGCCTGAAACACTTTTAAGCACAAACCGCTACCTCTTGGAAAATGGATGTAACAAAGAGATAAAAACAACAAACTCTGTTATTATTGGCCCGGTTTATATTGAAGATAAGGTTAAAATAGAGAACTCAATCATAGGGCCTAATGCTTCAATAGCATCTGGCTGTGTGATAAAAAATTCTATTGTAAAGGATTCTATAGTCGGTGAGAATGCTGTCATTGAAAATGCTGCCTTAAACAAATCACTTGTTGGAGATGATGCCTTAATTAAAGATGCCTTTAAAAAGATTAATGTTGGGGATAACTCTGAGATAGACTTTGAGTAAAATGCTTTTACTATATCACTTTTTTATGGGTTTGATAGTATCATCAGCCCTCTATCCTATTTATGGCATTAATGTTCTGATAATATTTTTTACAAATATTTTATTGGATGTTGACCATTACATTCTTTATATTTTTAAGTTCAAATCTTTTGATATAGTTAAGGCACATAATTATTTTTTTAATGAAGAAAAGTCATTTCTCTTGTTTTTTCATACAGTAGAATTTTTGCTTGTTTTGTTAATATTATCTTTATCTTTTAAATTAGTCTTTTTTGTTCTTATTGGTGTTGTAATCCATCTTTTGCTGGATATTTATGAGGAAACGAGAAAGAAATATATTGGGAGGTTTCCTTCAATAGTTTGGTGGTATTTAAGAAAGAGATGACTTAAATGTTTTTTAGTAATTGAATAATTTTCTTTTTCCATTTCTTGAATTCATTAAAATCAATCCTTAAATAATGAATGTTCTTGTCTGAAAAATTGTTTATGACAAATGTAAGTTCATCTTTGAACTTTTCTTTCTTGTATTTCTTAAGCAGTTTTGCGTATATTTTCCAATTAATATCTGAATGCAATATAATGGTGATAATATCTATTGCATCCTTCTCACCTTTAATGCTGTTTCTCCTGTCAACCTCAGCACCCTGTTTTAATATCAGAAGCGGCTCTGCTCTTAAAGTCTGAATGCCTTTTATCATAATCGTCTGGTTGCTTAAATCATCTAAAGGAATTGCTAAATCTGAAAAATATGGAACATAAATATCAATGTCAAATTTTCCAGATTTTATTTCATATTTTTTAAGCCTGCTATTTTTAACCAAATCATATTTTTGTTCCAGTTTTTTTAATGTAGTGTAATCAACAATTATATCAATATCTTTTGACTTATGCAAGCCAGTGTGAAGGTAAGCTGCCCAGCCACCTATCAGTATAAACTCAAATTCTTTTTTAAGCAAAACCAACCTTTCCCAGCTTGCCTTTGTTAATAATTCCGGCCAAAACTCCATTTTTTCACCTGCTTAAAATCCTTTGCTCTAATGCCTTTAAAAATTCTTTTGAATACCAAGTTCCAAGGTTCCATAAATCAACATATATCTGTGCTGATGGCGCAATATTATTCTTTGCTAACCTGCTCATTTCTTTATCTTGATTGAGTACAACTAAATTTGCATGCCCTTTTTTAAAAGGGAACCTTGATTTAATTTCATCAGGGTTATTTGAGTAAACAATAACCTCGCTATAATCTGCAGGCACATCATCAAACCTAAATTTATATGCAGAGTAAGCTGTGTAAACAATTTTTGACGGCAGATTTTTTTCAATATCCTGGATTGATAAATTAATATTTGTTTTATAAATAATATCTTTATCAAGATTCCTCTTGGTTGCCCAAAAGACTAGTATTTTCTCAATGTCTCTTATACTAAAAAATCTTTTTTCAATGCTTATTCCTCCTATTTTATCAAGCGGCCTTAATGCATTGTTAACAGTGCTTAGAGAAACATTTAGCCTTTTAGACAGCTCAAGCTGGGTAAATCTATTTTTTTTGCTTTCAATTGTATCAAACAATATCTCCCGATAGATTATTTCTGTTTTCTTCATATTTCGATAAAATATGTCTTTACTTATAAATGTTTCGATAATTTTCGAAACTTACTATAATTTATAGTTTTTCATTGATTTAAGAAAGAGATGACTTAAAATATTCTATTGTCTTTTTTATGCCTTCTTCAAAGCTGACTTTTGGTTCCCAGCTAAGCTTTTCTTTTGCTAAGGAGATATCCGGCTTCCTTTGCTTGGGGTCATCCTCTGGCAATGAATTAAAGATAATTTTTGAAGAGCTTTTTGTGTAGTTGGTTATTTTCTTGGCAATTTCAATTATTGTTGTTTCGTTTGTATTGCCAAGGTTGATTGGGCCTATATAATCCTGGTTCATCATTTTATATAATCCTTCAACAAGATCTTTAACATAGCAGAAGCTTCTTGTCTGGGAGCCATCTCCGAAAATAGTTATATTTTTGTTTTTTAAAGCCTGAACAATAAAATTAGATATTACCCTGCCATCATTTTCAGCCATTCTTGGGCCGTAAGTATTGAATATCCTTACAATCCTTATATCTAAATTATACTTCCTATGATAATCCATGAACAATGTTTCAGCAACTCTCTTCCCTTCGTCGTAACAGGCACGTGGGCCGAGGGTATTTACGTTTCCTCTGTAGGTTTCTTTTTGAGGATGCTGTTCTGGGTCTCCATATATTTCTGAGGTTGAGGCCTGCAAAACCCTTGAGCCATTAAGCCTTGCAAACTCAAGCACATTTATTACGCCGAGAGTGTTTGCCTTAATAGTGTCTATCGGGTCAAACTGGTAATGGACTGGAGAAGCAGGGCATGCAAGATTATATATCTGGTCAATATGCTCTTTGATGACTTTTCTTAATGGCCGGGTTATATCATGTGAAATTACCTTAAAATTAGGGTTATCCTCCAAATGTTTTATATTTTTTATGCGACCTGTAAAGAAATTATCCAAGCAGGTTATTTTATTGCCATTGTTCAAAAGGAATTCACACAAGTGAGACCCTATGAAACCTGCACCGCCTGTTATTAGTATATTCATCTTATCCCTCTAAAAACAACTGAATTCTATGTACTTATATAAAACTTTTTATTTTATTTATCAATCTAATCAACAAACCTATACTTAATTATAAACCATATGGCTTTAATTCCATCTTTCCATGTTATTTTCTTGCCTTCACTAAAATCTCTTGAGTAATAATTTATAGGAACCTCTTTTATTTTAAATCCTCTTTTTAATATTTTTGCAGTTATCTCTGGTTCAAAATCAAAACGCCTTGCCCTGAGTTTTCCAATTTTATTCAAAACTTCTTTAGTAAAAACTTTGTAGCAGGTTTCCATATCAGTAAGCTTAGTAAAAAATAAAATGCTTGTGATTAAGGTTAAGCCCCAATTGCCTACAGAATGCAACATGTATGTAAGATGCATTTTTTTAAGATTGCCTTTTTTTGATTTAAACCTTGAGCCATAAACCACTTTTGTTTTTCCCTCAAGTATTGGCTTAATTAGTTTAGGATAATCCTCTGGGTTATATTCTAAATCTGCATCCTGGACAAGTATTATGTCTCCAGTAATATGCTCAAATCCAGTCCTTAAAGCAGCGCCTTTGCCCATGTTCTCTTTGTGATAAAAAACTTTATGCTTTTTCTCTATTCCTCTTAATATTTCCCTGCTTTTGTCTTTTGAGCAGTCATCAACCAGGATTATTTCTTTTTCTATTATTTTTCCTTTAAAAGAAGGCAAATTTACTTCTTCAACTTTTTTTAGTAGCTTTAACAATGTTTTTTCTTCATTGTAAACCGGAATTATAATTGAAAGTTTCATTTTTATTTACCTTTGTATTCATATAATCTAAAATAGGGATTGTCTGGTTTTAGTCCTGTTTTATATGTTATATCATCAGTATTATTCATAAGCCAGTTGTACTTTTCCGGCTCATTGCAATGCCACTCACCAGGTTTTGTGCAATTATTACCGCTTTGGTCAATTCTTCCAAAGCCCGGTGTATAACCATCATAAAAATAATTGTTTAAAACAAAATATTTCAGGTTATTGCTTTCTACCTGCTCTTCAATCCAGCTTACATTGACTGCTATCCACCATGCACAAACTCTTTGCGTGTAAAATATAAATGATTTATCATGTGTTCCGGCAACACAGGCATATTTTTCATCTTGCAAATTGTTCTTTATGTAATCTGCAATAATCTTAACCTCATCCGGCCTTTTGTAGATACCAAATCCACCTATAACCAATGCAGATGCAACAGAGACATTCAACAGTAAGTATATAATAATTATCATAGAAATTATATTTTTTTGTTTTTTTGTTTTAATCCTCTTAAAATAAGTGTTACCAATAAATACTGCAAGAAATATTACAATTATTATTCCTATGTAATATTTACTTAATAAATTAAATAATAGAGAGAGCCTTGTGATTTGGGACATTGCTTTATACTCCAAAGGGTATATTAAAGGAAATTTTGCTATCATGAACACAATCCAGGAAAAGGTTGATGCAATCATCAATGGGAATATAATACTTTTTTTCTTTATGAATAAATCTAAAGAGCATATTATCCCTATTGATGCCAGAACAGCAAATGCAGGAGTAATTACAAGCTGCCTTTCAACAAAATTACCTCCCTGGATATAAAAGATAATAATGGGCAATAACCAAAATATCCATAAAGCATACTTTGCTTTTCTTATATTCTTTAGTGAACAAAAAAAACCAAATAATAGCGGAATGAAGATAAGACCTATAAATGGAGTCATAATAAGATAACTGCTTATTGTTTTTACTAATACAGCTATTGAAGTGTTTGATGCTAATTCATTACCTGGAAGAGCCATAAAACACCTCTGTATAAATACTTTGAAGAATTCTGGATTATTAAAAAAAATTAAGGGTATAAGCATATAGATAAAGTATAATGAAACTACAATAAGCCCTGCGAATATGATATGTTTAAACTGTTCTTTAGTTATTTTTTTAAAGTAAAGGTAAGGCACTAATGCAACTAAAGGGACTAATCCCCTGAAATCTGTTGTCCATGCATTTACTAAGCAAACAAAAGCTGCAAGATAAATAAATAAGTTCTTTTTTTCATCAATTGCTTTTATTATCAAGAATGTTGTTAACAAGCAGTAAAATGTTAATGCTCCATGCAAAAATCCATTTCTTGTAAATGCAATATGAAATGGTGAAAATGCAAAAAGTATAGATGCAATGAAAGCTGTTTTTGTGTTAAACTGCTTTTTTACTATTAGATAAAGTAAGAGCACTGAAAGAACACTAAATATGATTGTGGGCATTAATATTGCATACTTATTGTAACCAAAAATCAGTATTGATATAACCAAAGGTATAACTGCACATGGTCTTGTATAATACATACTTCCCCAAGACATTGGCTCATTTGGCTGTGAGGGGTATATTATTTTTTCTGGTGATTGAATTGCAAATGTTGCTAATTGTGCGAACTGGCTGTCATCACCGCCACTAAGCTCATTTGCATTATAAATTCTTATGAGAAAAGTGCATAATAAAATTATTATTAAAAAAATATTTTCTTTTTTCATATTTCCTTACATATGGATGTACTTCTTGTGCCACTCAACAAACCTTTTAATGCCTTCTTCTATATTTATTTTTGGCTTGTAGCCTAGCAGCCTTTCTGCTTTTTTTATGTCTGCATGAGTTATTTTAACATCTCCTGACTGCATTGGCAGCATATTTTTTATTGCCTTCTTTCCCAATGCATTTTCTATGCATTCTATAAAATAAGAAAGCTCTATTGGCTTGCCATTTCCTAAGTTAATTATCTCGTAAGGAAAAGGATTGTCTATTGCTGCAAGAACCCCTTCTGTGATGTCTGAGATATAGGTAAAATCTCTTTTCATATTTTCATTGTTGTAGATATCAATTGGCTTGTCTTCTAAAATTTTTTTTACAAACTTAAACAAAGCCATGTCTGGCCTACCCCAAGGTCCATAAACTGTAAAAAACCTCAATCCAGTGCAATTGATTTTGTAAAGATGATGATATGTATAAGCAAGAAGTTCATCTGATTTCTTTGTTGCAGCGTAAAGTGATACTGGATTGTTAACATTGTCCTCTTCTGAAAATGGTATTTTTTTGTTATCACCATAAACAGAGCTGCTTGATGCAAACACAAAATCCTTTATATTATGTTTTCTGGCCATCTCAAGCATTACCAGTGTTCCAAGGATATTTGATTTTTCATATTCAAAAGGATTTTCAAGAGAATATCTTACACCTGCCTGTGCTGCCAGATGACAAATCTTGTTGAATTTATGCTTTTTGAAAATATTGTTCATTGCGTCATAATCAGAAATATCTGCTTTTATTACCTCGAGATTATTATGTTTGCCTAACTCCTTTATTCTGGCTTCTTTCAGCTTAACATCATAATAATTATTGAAATTATCTACTATTGTGACTTTATCTCCTTTTTCAAGCAAGGCCTTTGCTACATGAAAGCCAATAAATCCAGCGCCGCCTGTTATCAGTATATCCATCTTACCCCCAATGCCTATTATAATCTTAAAAAATCATTAACTTTATAAACATTTTCAATATCTCCATGCTTATGTTAAGTAAGAAAGTATGCATTGTTGGATTGGGATATGTTGGGTTGCCTTTATTATGTTTAAGTATGGAAAAGGGTTATAAAACATATGGCTTTGATATAATCAAGGAAAGAGTTGAGCTTATCAACAAAGGGACAAGCCCTATTAAGGATAAATTTTTAGAGCAAAGATTAAAGAAGCTTAAAGGTATAGACACAACAACAGATTCTGCTGTTTTAAGGAAGTCTGATATTATTATCATATGTGTGCCAACACCAATAGATTCCCAGTACAATCCTGACTTAAAGCCATTGCAGAGTGCTGCAGAGACAGTTTCAAAAGAACTTAAGAAAAATGATTTAGTTGTTATTGAGTCAACTGTTTTTCCAGGAACAACAGAGGAGATTGTAAAGCCAATTTTAGAGAAATCCGGATTAAAAGCTGGAAAGGATTTTTACCTTGCATACTGCCCTGAGAGAGTTGATCCTGGCAATAAAAAGTGGACAGTAGAAAACCTTCCAAGGGTTGTTGGCGCTTTAAGTTCTGAGGGATTGAAACAAGCAGCAGAATTCTACAGGTCAATAACAAGCTCAGAGGTCTTGGAGCTTAATTCTGTGAAGGCAGCAGAGGCAACAAAAATAATGGAAAATACTTTTAGGGATATAAACATCGCTTTTGTGAATGAAATGGCAAAATCATTT
>Ga0210017_1004088_pt1 | contig 12069 bp, 14 predicted proteins | sample CryGeyCG2014_020_FD_183966 | JGI IMG/M metagenome (GOLD analysis project Ga0210017, IMG submission 183966) | Groundwater microbial communities from aquifer - Crystal Geyser CG08_land_8/20/14_0.20 (SPAdes) (version 2) | ecosystem: Environmental > Aquatic > Deep subsurface > Groundwater | place... | reverse complement strand
CTCTTCAGCCATAAGCATCATATTTTGAATACTAGTCGAAACATCACAAATTGCATATAGATTTTTTCCTCTCTCTCCATATCTGAAAGAAATTTCAGAATCAGTGCAACCGATAATAACCAAAGGGGCTTGGGCAATGAAACTCTGGTCTAAAGCCGCTTCACCCAATTTTTCTTTAATTTCTTGGTTAAAAACAAAATAAAATTTTCTCGATTGCAAATTCCCAGCCGATGGCGCCCAAATTAATGCTTCAATCAATTTATCAATAATCTCCCCGGGAATTTCCTTTTTCTGAAATTTCCGGATACTTCTCCTCTCTTTGATTATTTTTAAAATTTCCATTTCATTTATGTTTATAAACCAAATAAAAAGCCGGAATCTCCAAAATCAATCCAAAAATAAAAAAAGAAATTCCATAATCCATCACTCTCACATCAATATAACCTACTCCCAAACCCATAAAAAATATTCCGATAGCACAAACAAGCCATTCCCAAATACTCAAAGTTTTCAATTTTGGAAACATTTTTATACTGTTTTAAGTAGCGACTTTCCAGAAATTTTTACGGTCGAGGAGAAGGAGAGTGAAAATAAGAATGACAGGAATAGTAAAAACGAGTATAAGGAACGCAAATTCTTCAAGTTCTTCAAGTCCTAAGAGTAGTAAAAATATACCAACAATTAAGTAGGGGAAATGGGTAATTAAAACCAACCACCAATACAATTTTTTCTTTTTTGTTAAAAGTAAGAAATTGAAAATAATAACTAACAATCCTAGGAGTAATAGTAAAACTCCCATAATTAAAATTTCGGACTTAGCCGAAGGCTGCAATGTCATCGAAAGCATCAGCGCAGAAAAGCCAGAAAAACTCGTAATCGGTCCAATTATCAATGCGTAGATCAAAATAGCAATTTTTGTTTTTATTGGAGGGGAAACTTTTTCCATATTTTAGTAATTTTACTCCAAAAACCTAAAAGTAGAAAGCATTTGGTTGAAAATGATTTGAGCCTCAGATGGGTTATTTATTTCGAGCTAATAAGTTCTACTTTTACCAATCAGCGGTTTATTCACTGATTATATCACTTAACTTGAAAGATTTTGTAGTCGTTGCTCCCATTCCAGGAGAAGTGTAAACTGTGAATGTAACGATATTAGGAGCTGTCACAGTAAATTCGTTGTTTGCAACCACAAATCCGCTCACTTCTCTAAAGTCATATATTTTGTTATCCGACCCGCTATAAAAATACACTCGTGAAAACCATGGTTGATGACCTCCAGAGCTATAAGCACTGTAAATGAAAAATTCTGAATCGGGTGTCCATTCAGCACGAGCCACTATTAAACCATGATCTCCGTCTTCTGAGGTATAATCTGCAGTTTGAAGTGATCTACCTTCTTTCGTCCGAATTTCTATCCTACTTTCGTATGCGTTTCCTAATAGGTTTTTCTTTGCAGGAATAATTTGTGCGTAGAGAAAGCCATCGGGAGATTGATAAGTCTTCCAGTCAGCGGTTTCGTCTTCAACAACTTTTTCTAATTTTTTTATCTCAGGAAACTGAGTGAGAGATATCATTTCTCTTCTGAAATACCTCACATAACCTAAAATTCCTCCGCTAACAATGGCGACCAAAACAACTACAATCAAAATATACTTCCAATTAGTTTTGCCTTCTTTAAGAAGAGTCATGTTATTTAATTATAATTTAACCGGCTATAGAATAAAATCCGAGGGTTTTTTTGATTTAATTTAAGGGTTTAAATTTGACCATTTTCCACAGCGGTCTCCCCAACGGGCAACGACTTTTTCGTCAATTCTCGCTTCAATTACCTCACAGCGATTCGGACAACCCTGACATTGAAAAGAAGTGCATTTTATTTCTTTATCAGAGATTTCAAAACCCCTAAATTTTGTTTTTTCAGAAGCCATTTCCTCAATTAAGAGAGCAACTCCAAATGCCCCCATTACCGTATTATATTTTGGAACGATAATCTTTTGGCCCAAGGTTTCTTCGAATGCCTTTCTCATTCCTATATTTTCAGAAACTCCTCCAAGAAAAACAATTGGTGGTTGAATATTTTTTCCTCTGGCTACATTATTTAAAAAATTTCTAACTAAACCTTGACAAAGTCCGGCAATAATATCTTCTGTTGGGTGTCCAATTTGCTGCTTATGGATCATGTCTGACTCCGCGAAGATCGTACATCTCGAAGCGATTGTGGTCGGATTCTCAGATTTTAATGCAATTTCCCCAAATTTCTCGATTGGAATTCCTAACCTAAAAGATTGAGCATCGAGAAAAGAGCCTGTGCCTGCCGCGCACACTGTTTGCATAGCAAAATCAACCGCTACTCCATTTTCCAAAATAATGATTTTAGAATCTTGACCACCAATTTCTATTACTGTTTTAGTATCGGGAACAAAATGAGTGATACCTTTCGCATGAGCGGTAATTTCGTTTTTGATTAAATCAGCTCCGGTAATGACTCCGGCTAAATATCTAGCCGATCCCGTTGTTCCTACTCCAGCAACTTCAACATTGGGGTTATGATTCTCAATTTGTTTTTTTAATTCACTTAATCCTTTCTGAATGGCTGCGATAGGATTTCCTTCAGTTCGGAAATAGCTAGAAAAGATTATCTCATTTTTTTCACCAATTAAAACAAATTTACAGGTAAGCGATCCAATATCAATGCCTAAGTATGTCTTCATGTTTTTTGTTATGATAATTTTCAACTACATCAATGAAGGCTTCAAGCCGAGTGTCAATTCCAACCTCGGCTACTTGTTCATCTAATGATAATGATAAAAAGGGAATACCAGATTCTTGATGAATTTTTTCTAAAATTGGCCGAACGGTTATCTCCGGCATACAGCCAAATGGTAAAAGATGAATTATCCCGTCAAAATCTTTTTTAATATAATGAAGCATTTCATAAATTGCGTCTCGGCCGTGACCTCCAACGGTTGATTTTAAATAAGGATTGATTTTTCGCTGAATAATCCAATCCTTCCAGGGAAAAATTAATTTTTTTATTTGATAAGTAATATCCATTTCCCGATGGATTTCGATCTCTTCATTTCCTAATTTTTTTTCAACTTCAAAGTTAATAGTTGGGTCGCAAACAGTGTAGATTTCTCCGATCAAAGCCACTCTTGGCAAATCTTTATCTTTGTCAACCTTAATTTCAGCAAGCCTTTTAAAAACTTCCTTTTTTAATTTCGGAAAATCTTTTTCTCTGTTCATCCTTTCCACTTCCGAAAAACACCATTGTAATACCCTATCAGTCTCTCCTTTTTCAACCTCCCTCGGTCTTAAATATTGAGCCATTTTTTCAATTTTTTCAACCAATCTCAATTTTTTAAAGAAGAATCTGGCTGCCCTAATTATTTGCCAAAAGGAGGCTCCGGAAATTTCTTTTATTTTCGAATAAATATCTTTTGGAGTGGCTCTAAAATCAACGAAATTAATCTTCCAACCATTTTCTTTTAGCATTTTTTCTTGAATTACTCCATAATATCTTTGGCGACAGGATCCTCCAACATTTTGAACCATAAAAATTGTATTAGCCCCTTTTCGCAAAGCCGGCAAATAATTTCCCAGGGTCACTTTTAAAGGGAAACAAAACATTTCAGGGGCAATTTTAGCGCCCTCAGCAATAGTCTGAGAAGTTGTTTTTTCCGGAGGAATGACTTTCAAGCCCAACTCTTCAAAAAGGGTTTTGAAAGCAACGGTATAGTTCCCCCAGCGAGCAAATGTGATTATAGGTTTTTCCATATTATTTTAAAGTATCAATAAAGGCCTCTAACCTTGTTTGAAGGCCGGCTTCGCCAGTTTGTTCATCGATCATTAGATATAAAAAGGGAATTTTGTTTTGTTTAAATTCTCTCTCAACGAATTCCTTTAAAACTGCATCACAACCGCAAGCAAAAGAGGAAATTTGAATCGCTCCAGCAATATCATGGTTTAATATTGTTTCAATTTTCTCCATTATTTCCTTTCCAAACTCCCAATGGAACTTTATATTAGACGCTGATTTATGCTGAGGAGGCTGATTTATGCTGATAGGGACTTCGTCAATAAATATTGACTCCGCCCCCAATTTCTCCAGTTTTTCTTTTATCCTCAAATTAACATATTCATCATATAAATTGTAGGGGTGGGAAATCAAAACAATTTTTGGTTTTTGAGATTTAATTTTTTCTAAAAAATCTTGTTCTTCTTTCTCTTTTATTTCTTTTTCTTTGGAAAAAGCCTTTTTTGTTGCCTCCTCGACTTCTTTAATTCTTTTCTTCAATTTTTTCCCTAACCTTGCCAAGGTTTTCTCAAACTTCTCTTTTCTTTCATCAAAAGTTTCAGTTAAAATCGGAGTCTTTACTAAAATCTTAGATAGGTCAGGTAAGCCAAAAAATTTAGGGCAGTATTCTAATTTTCCTTCAGTTACCCGAGCGGAGCGAGGGTGGGAGATGAACGAATGTTCATCGACCGCTTTTAGTCGAGGAACAAAAATCAAATCGCATTTGGGGCCCGCGGAAGCGGGAGGGTGGTGGGCGGGTTGGAGTCCATCTAACCAAATTAAATGACCAAAATAAACTTTATTTGAAAAACAAGTTTCAGGGTCAGCCACTTTCACCCCCATTTCGACAATTTCTTTATTGGTCTTTGGAGATAACAAAACCTCAAAACCCAAATTTTCAAAAAAACTCTCCCAAAAATATGGCCTTTTCCAATAAATTAAAGCTCTTGGAATTCCAATAGTCATACATCAAGCGAAGATGAAGAAGAAAACAAAGTTTTCTTCGACTTAAAACAGTGTTCCTTGTCTTGATAAGGTTTTTTGTTCGCCCTTGGAGAAAATTCTGATTTTTCCATAAACTCCATCATAGCCTGGCTCGATGAAAACTTTTTTTTCTCTGACCCGAATTATTCCTTCGGCAATTTCTGGCAAAGTAACGGCTTCTAATTCCTGGCGAGGAACATCAATTAAGACTGAAAATTCATTACCAAATTTTTCAATTAAATTTTTATATTCTTTCTCAACTTCTATTGTCCCAACGCCTTGCCCTACAACATCGGCAATTATTTCTTCTAAAGGGACTAAACTTTTAAAGGGAATGGCATTTTCTGGTTTAAAACCCTCTGGTCTATCAGCCAGAGAATCAACTCGATTTAAAACTCCAATAGTTAATGGCCTTCCACAATTTGGACAAATATTATTGTATTTTTTTGATTCAGCCGGCGACAATGAAATTCCACACATTCTATGGCCATCGTAATGATATTTGCCTTCCTCAGGAAAAAATTCAATAGTATATAAAAATTTTTGAGGATTTTTGGATTTTATTGTCTCAATGATTGATTGATAATTCAGTTCCGTATCAAAAACATTCGCTTCCCTGCCCAACTTGGCTGGGCTATGGGCATCTGAATTGCTAATTAAAGTAATTTTATCTAAAGCTGACAGTCGCCAATTCATATCTGGGCTGCTGGAGAGTCCCGTTTCGCCCGCATAAATATATTTTGAGTAATCTTCAAAGCATTCCTCAATCGAATCGAATCCGGAACGAGAGCCAAAGATGCTGAAGAAAGGAGTCCAAATATGGGCAGGGACAATTAAACAATCTTGAGAAATATTTAAAACAATTTTGGCTAACTCTTTTGCATCCAGTCCTAAAATTGGTCGGCCATCGGCTTTTAAATTTCCTATCCAGCCTAAATGAGTATTAATTTTCTCAACCATTTCAAAAGAGGGAGCAAAAATTATAATGTGGATTTTCCTGACACGATTTTTTTTAGAGTAAATACAGCTAATCTCGGAGGTTAAAATAAAACGAGTTTGGCTATCAGCGTCTTTCAACTTAAATAAACCTGCTTCGGCAGGTTCTAATTTTTCTTTCAAATTTTTAAACCACTCGGGGTGGGTGAAGTCCCCGGTTCCTAAAACTTTAATTCCTTTAATCTTTGCCCACTTATCAAGATTCTCCAAGTCCATATGGCTCGATGTGGCTCGAGAATATTTTGAGTGCAAATGGAAGTCAGCGATAAATTTCATTCCTTTTTAAAAAATTTCTCTTCGAGTAAACCAAAACCGGCCAAAATTAGAAGGGTTAAGAAGGTAGAAAAGACTGCCAGAAAATAGAGTTTGGCTCCGGTGGCTATTCCAATAGCTCCCGCTATCCACAAACCAGCTGCCGTAGTTAAACCAACAATTCCTGATGGTTGACGGAAAATTACTCCTGCCCCAATAAAACCGAGGCCAATGGCAACCGCCTGAATCAGTCCGGCAAAATTAAAGATTGTATCTATTTTCCCAGGAAAAAGATTTAATACTTGAAACAAAATTATAGTAAAAAGACAGGTGGCAAGAGAGACCAAACTATAGGTCTGGAGCCCGGCTCCTTTTTTCTTGTATTCTCTTTCCAAACCAATTGAAGCACCTAAAAAAGTAACTAAAATTAGCTGGAAAATTATTTCAATTTCCATAAAAAATTTAATATTTGCAATTTACAATCTACAATTTATACACCTTGTAACCTTCCCTCACTTTCTGATTAACTTTCAGACCGACCGAATCCCCGGTAGCAGCTTCTTTTACTTTTTCATGTTCAATTTCCATTGATTCAATCGTCTGAGTAAAATCGGTCGCTCCACCCACTATTCTAATAGTATCGCCGACTTTTAAAGTATCAGACAATTCAATAACCGCCACTCCAATTTTTGAAAAATAGTGGGTGACTTTACCGATTAATTTCCCTTCTTCGGCAATAGGCACTTCATTAACCATATTTTAAAAATCGAGGTATTATTTATTTTTCGACCTTTGATTTTTCTTTTTTTATAAGCTCAATTAATTTTTTAACCAATGTTTTAGGATTTCTTCCATAAATAACCTTTCTTACTCCTCGATAAGGCCCGGTAGCTATGAGTTTTATTTTATCTGCGGTTCCCCCAGAGCCCTCTAAAACCCCAATTGGCTTTTGGTCTTCGAAGGCAGTTGTAAATTCATTAAGTGTTCCCATTCTTCCACAAATAATAATTACTCCATCTGCCGCATTGGTCATTAATAAATTTCTACCCGAATAATCAAAGCCAGTATAGATAATAATATCAAAGGCATCGACTGGTAATTTATAAGTTTTTATATGGGCTGCCTCAGAAGAGGCTGGAGAAAAGCCAACAGAAAAGCCACCAACCTCTTTGCAGGCTTGAGCAGCAAAATAGGGAACTCCAGTGGTGGCGCCAGTAATTAAGATACATTTTTGGCGAGCAATTTCCCGGCCGACTTCTTTTGAAATTTCTTCAATTCCTTTACAGCAGTGGCTAACTCGGGCTGCTCCGGAAACGGCAATTTTGTATCTCATAGTTCTATTTTAGCAAATTTTCCCAAATTAAAAAAGGCCGTGATTAACCGACCTTCTTTAGTGAGGGGGAACAACTCTTTCTGAAATCGGTTTAGGTTTAAACCTAGCTGGACATTTGCTAGCAAGCTCAATCAACCTCCTTCATTAAGAATCGTTTGTCCTTCGAGAAATATCTCACACCCCCTCAATTTCTAATATTAATTTTCCAAAAACGTTTGTCAAGTGCTTCCACTCCGATTCGAACGGAGATTTCAACCTCCGCCCCGAACCAAAATTTTATGCCTCTGGAAGGATTCGAACCCTCATCCCAGCCTCCGGAGGGCTATGCTTTATCCATTAAGCTACAGAGGCTTTTTAGCTATTAGATAGATATTTGTTCTTGGATTTTTTCCTGCCCGCCAAATTTTTTTTATTTTAAATCCTACTTCCTTCACTAAATTTTCCAATTCTTTTTTTCTAAAGCAATGGAAATATCTCTCAATTAAGATTTTCCCTTTTGAATCTTTCCAAGGAACAAAAACATCAAAAAAATCCACTTTTGATTTTCCAATTAATTTTAAAAATGTATATTTAAAAAACAGTTTTGGAAAAGCCTTTCTTCTCCAGAAATCCCAGACTCTTAAAATTAAAAGCCCCCCTGGTTTTAAAACTCTTTTTGCTTCTTTAAAATACCTGAGTCGAAACTCTCGGGACGGAATGTTATGTAAAACTGAAATTGAATATATCTTATCAAAGAAATTAGCGGGAAAAGGTAAATTTAAACAGTCAGCGACTTGAAATTTAGCCTCGGGGTATTTTTTTCTTGCAATCTCAATCAATTTTTCAGAAAAGTCAATCCCAAAATAATCAACCCCGTTAGAGGTCTGTTTTCTTTGTGCTTCTACTAAATCTCGTTGACCTCTAACGGGGTCAACTTTTTTAGGGGCCCGTCCGCCGAAAGCGGACGGGAGGGGGGCGGGCGGGTTGTAGTCTTTCAAAACTCCGTAGAGCCTTCCACTTGCACATCCAGAGTCCAAAACCCTTTCCCCAGAAAGTGTATACCTTGCCAAATCTTTTATATCTTCTGGAATAAAAGCCCTTGTCCTTGTATAATCTTCAGCAACCAAGTTATAATCTTCTTGAGTCTTTTTTAATAAATATTCAGCGTATTTTCTCTCCATGAATATTTTAGAACTGGCAATTAAAGAACTCCTTAAGAGCCGAATTAAAAATCGGGCTGCGCTATCTTCTTTCAAAAGAAAGATAGCAAAAAAATATAAAATTCAATGTCCGAGCAATATTGAACTATTAAAAGCTTATCATGAATTATTAAAAAAGAAAACCCCGCATAACAACAAGTTGTATACGGGGCAAGGGATAAAAAGATTGGAAGAAATTGAAGCATTATTGAAAACAAGACCAATTCGCTCGCTTTCAGGAATAGTTAACGTTTCAGTTTTGACAAAACCCTATCCCTGCCCAGGAAAATGTCTTTATTGTCCTTTGGAAAAGGGAATGCCAAAGAGTTATTTATCTGGCGAACCTGCGGCTGAAAGGGCGAAAAGATTAAAATTCAATCCTTATTTGCAAGTCAAAAAAAGAATTGAAATGCTAAGAAATGAAGGGCATCCAACTGATAAAATTGATTTGAGAATAATTGGCGGAACTTGGAGTTTTTATCCCAAAAAATATCGAAGCTGGTTCATTAAAAGATGCTTTGATGCTTGTAATGAAAAGGGTGGCAAAAACCCGGCACCAGAGCAGAGCTCGGTGCTGGACCAGTCCCGCACCGAAACGAAGTTTCTGGTGCGGGGTTTAAATGAGGCTCAAAAATTAAATGAGATAGCAAAAAATAGAATTATTGGAATTTCAGTTGAGACAAGACCAGATTTTATAAATGAAAAGGAGGTTAAATTTATGAGGGAATTGGGAATAACTAGAGTTGAATTGGGGGTTCAGAGCATTTTCGATAATGTCTTGAAATTGAATTTAAGAGGGCATGGCGTAAGGGAAACAATTTTAGCAACAAAAATTTTGAAGGATGCTGGAATTAAAATTTGCTATCAAATGATGCCAAATTTACCAGGATCTAATTTAAAAAAGGATGAAAAAATATTTGAAGAGATTTTTTCAAATCCAGATTTTCAACCAGATTATTTGAAAATTTATCCCTGTGCCCTATTAAAAGAAGCACCACTTTATAAATTGTATTTGAAAGGAAAATACAAGCCATATTCAAAAGAGGAATTGATAGATTTAATCAAAAAAATTAAATTGAAAATTCCCTATTATGTCAGAATCCAAAGAATAACAAGGGATATTCCCTCAAAATACATTGTTGAAGGTGGGGCTCGAATTTCAAATTTGAGACAAATAGTTCAAGAAGAAATGAAAAAAGAGGATTTAAAATGTAAGTGTATTAGATGTAGAGAGATCAGAGAAAAATATGAGCCAAAAGAAAAAATTTGTTTATTCAGAGAGGATTACGAAGCTTCCGGAGGGAAAGAAATCTTCTTGAGTTTTGAAAATAAAACACGGAGAAAACTTTTTAGTTTTTTAAGACTAAGAATTTCCTTCTCAGTTCTGAAAAATGCAGCCATAATTCGAGAAATTCAAACCTTTGGCGAAGTTGTACCAATCGGTGAGAAAAAAATTGCCCCTCAACATAGAGGTCTGGGAAAGAAATTAATAAAAGAAGCGGAAATAATTACCAAAAGAGAATTTGGATTAAAAAGTATTTCCGTGATCTCAGGGGTTGGAGTCAGAAATTACTGGCGGAAATTGGGCTATAAATTGAAAGAAACTTATATGGCAAAGAAGATATAAAAACGTCTTGACAAGGTTCTTTGGTTGAGTAAAATGGATGAAAATATGTGGAAATGGCTAAAATTAAAGGTCGAAAAAATTGACGCCCGAAGGGGCGATTTTTTTTAACGTAAGAAAGAATGAAGGATAAAATCTCTACCGCTAAATTGGAAAAGCAGGTACTAAAATCAATGCGAGATTATTTGGAAAAAGAAGGGTTTATTGAAATTTTCCCGCCAAAGATTGTTAGGGCTTCCGGTGCTTGTGAAAATATCGATACCTTATTTGAAGTTGGAGTAAATGGAAATCTCTGTTGGTTTCATTCAAAAACACCCCATCGAGCCTATCTTTCCCAGACTGCCCAACTTTATCTTGAAGCCTTCACCCCCTACCTCAAAAAGGTTTACTCAGTTGGCCCGAGTTTTAGAGCTGAAGGAGGGAATGATACTCGTCATCTAACTGAGTTTACAATGCTGGAAATTGAATTTGCCGGAGATTTCAAAAAACTCTTAGAATGTATCGAAAAGATTATTTACAGAGTGATAAAAGACCTTCTTGTTTTACCAATCAATATCAGAGAAGAATTAGGAGTTGGTAAAAAAGAAGTAGAAAGATTAAAGAAAGTAAAATCTGCTTTCCCGAAAGTTACCTATGATAAAGCGATTAAGATTTTAGGTCTACCTTTTGGCAGTGATATCTCTCGGAAAAATGAGAAAAAATTAATAGCTAGATTTGATGGCCATCCTATCTTTATCACCCATTATCCCAATCCTTTGTGGAATCATGGAAAAGGAATTGAGGTAGAAAAATTTTTTAATATGATCCCTGATCCAGAAAATCCGGCCCGAGTTTTATCGGCTGATTTAATTTTACCTTTTGGCGGAGAGGCAGTTGGGGCAGCTCAAAGAGTATGGAAATTTAAAGAATTAAAATGGAGACTGGAAAATTCCAGAATGTTTAAGAGATTGAAAGAAAAGGGGGGAGGAATAGAAGATTTTGGTTGGTATCTAGAGAGGGTGAAGGAAAAAAGCGTTCCCCATGCAGGTTGTGGGTTTGGAATTGCCAGAATTTTGGAATTTTTAAGAGGAGAAGAAGATATTAAAAAAGTCATTGCCTTTCCTTCAAATCAAGAAAATATAATTTAAAAGCATTTAGAAAAATAAAAAAAATGCCCATTGCTGGGCTTTTTGTTTTTTAGAAAAACGTGACAAGGGATAATTTTAAAGAAATTAAGGGGATGTTGTCTTTGTCATCTTAGAAAACTATCCACTTCAAAAATATTAGGCTTTTCAGCAGAGACAATCAGTATTAACCCTTTTGTCTCTAATATAATCTTTTCTCCTTTTCCCACTGCCACCCGGTCATCACTACCCACAAATCCTCTAGTCACTCTTACTGTTCTGAACCATCTGCTACTTTTCTCTGGGTTCTTTGTATCTGGTCCGAAAGCAAGCGCATCGTCAAGTTCGATATCAACGAAAAGTCTTCCTAATGTTTGTTCTAATATACTTTTAGGATCCGTACAATTTGGAACCCTGCAGATAAATAGTACGCCAGGAAAATCATTTAGTTCAACACCAATTGTATCAGATTGCATTTTGCCTATTCTTAAGAAACTTTCTCCCTTTAGATTTTTTATTTCTCTCATTATTTTTCACCTCCTTTATTTAGTTTTTAAGAGCTTAAGAGCTTCTGTTTTATAATAAAAAATTTAAAAGAATCGGTCAAGTTTTTAGTTTTTTAAAATCTTCCTCTAAAATTTTTCTAATTTTTGGGAATCTTAATCCGGCTGCGGGATGATAAGTAGGAAAATAAAATTTTCCGTTTTTTTCGAGCCATTTTCCTCTAAAATTTTTCAATTTCCTTTTTGGACGCTTAGCGTCCTTTGGAAAAAATATGAAAAAGGCAACTTCACCAAGTAAAA
>Ga0210017_1004084_pt1 | contig 12083 bp, 7 predicted proteins | sample CryGeyCG2014_020_FD_183966 | JGI IMG/M metagenome (GOLD analysis project Ga0210017, IMG submission 183966) | Groundwater microbial communities from aquifer - Crystal Geyser CG08_land_8/20/14_0.20 (SPAdes) (version 2) | ecosystem: Environmental > Aquatic > Deep subsurface > Groundwater | place... | reverse complement strand
CTCCTTTTTTATTGTTAAGCAAAATGTCGCCTAACGACTCGGCTGACGACAATTTATTGCGGGAAAATCCATAAGTATCTGTATTAACCTTGCGTAAGTCACACCATTTTGGACATGTTGACGCAGGAAAGCACACATTGTTTCGCATTATATCCCCTTTTGGCTATGCTCACGCAAGCTATATACTTTTTTCATATTACAAAGGGCTTTCAATCTTTGCCAAGCCCTGTTTTCTAACATGCATATAAATCCGAATAATGCCCTAATAACTCCTGAATGTATCTGATATCCACACCGGATTCAAGCAGGTGTGTTGCAAAACTGTGTCTCAAAGAGTGGCAGGAGGCATGCTTCTTTATTCTTGAGATTGCCAATGCATTCTGGAATACATGTTGCACTGCTCGTTCCGATAAATGCTTTCCGCACATTTCTCCATCAAAAAGATATGATTCAGTTTGTTTATTTATCATAATTTTGTTCAATGGTTCTGCCAATTTGGCGGACAAGATGGAAACTCTGTCTTTCCTGCCCTTGCATCCGCGGACAAAGACGGTCATATTTTTCATATCTATGTCCCGCACCTTTAGCCGGACAGCTTCTGAAACTCTGAGCCCCGAAGAATACATAATCTGTAGCGCAAGTTTATGTTTTAGATTATAAACATGATTGAAGATTATTACGATGTCTTCATGGTTTAATATGCTCGGGAGTTTCCTGTCGTTGCGTGGTCTTTTTATATTCTTAATGACGAGGTGTTCCCCGAACAATTCGCCGTATAGGAATTTGAGCGCGCTGATTATTTGGTTCATGCGCGATGCGGACACATTTTTTGCTTCCGCATTATAAGAAAGATAAAGGTCTATGTTTTCGCGGCACACCTGGCTTAATGGCCGTTTTGTGTAGTCAGCAAAATCCAGAAGTATGTTCTTATAGAGTTTTATCGTTTTCGGGCTGTATTTTCTTATTCGGAGCTGGCGGACAAGGTAATTAATGAGGTCGGCATGCCTGCGGTCAGTTGCCGGGGTGCGGGGAATAGAACGTCTGTCTTTTAATCCCTTACGGGAGTCACTGGAAGGAAGGTGTTCATATTGCGACTGAAGTTTTTTTAATTCATTATCAATTTCAATTTTATGTCCTGAAAAAGTGGCAAGAAACTGATTCAATGCTTCAGGTGCACAGGGTATTGTCCAGAATTTTTTATCATTATACCATTTACGGCTGGGAATACTGCGGATAAGATTAACCAGAGACGGTTCATATGAAAAAGTTACTTTAATTTCATGAGGGGTTATCTGTAACAATTTGATTTCTGCCATACTTTGGCAATTATAACATTTTCATTTGAAATGTCAATAATTCCCGCTTCGGTTAGGTAGTTATATGTTGACAGTGTAGAGAAACTGCCGTTTTCTTTTTCACTTTTCCCGAGAGAGTGAAGACGACCTCTCTTTTTTCAAGCTGGGGAATCACCCAGTATTTACAGCGCTCGTATACGTCGCCTATGAATACATCGCAGGGCCCGGGATTTGTGTCTTCACCGAATGAGTAAACGGCGGTTCGTCCGTTTCTTTCCGCTTTCATCGCCTCGCCCGAAAGAGAAAACGTCACACCGCCCAGAACGACTTTGTCCTTGAAATCCCTGAAAATGTTCTTCCCGCCGCCCGCGTAAAGTATGTGTTCAAATTCGTTTGTCATCGGCATACCCACCCTCAAATAAAATTTTTTAACCAAACCCGCCTTCAGGAGTTCGTCAAAAGCGCCGAGATGATATATGGAAGGACTCAGAATAAAACAGCCCTCGATTTTTTTTATCCCGTGATATTTCACGAATCTTTTGTATTCTTCGGGAAGATTCCCTCCTACATCGGATGCTGTGCCCGCCTGGAACCATTTGCCGCGCGATGTAAAAAAAACGCAGTCGCCCGCGCCGAAATAAGGGACATAAACTTTGAACTGCATTCTTGAGGCGGCCAGATAAAAAACGCTTGCGGCAAAAATCCCGAGAGAGGAAAAAATAAACCTGCGTTTCTTTGAGATAATCGCAAAAAGAACGGCATAAAAAGCCAAATAAACATAAAGAGGGAAATGACCGATGGAAGCCATCGCAAAAGGACAGGACGAAGTCGTTTTGAGAATCACGCCGAGAAGCGTTACAAAAAAAGAAGCGGCAGAGGCAAAAATACGTGAAAGAAAAAGAAAAACCGGTGCGGTCAATGCAACGGCGGAAACAAGAGACATTATAAAAAAAAGAAAAACCGAAAAGACAATTCCTCCCGCGAGAGGCAGAACAAAAATATTTATAAACGGCGTAATCACGGAAATTTCAAAAAATGTTTCATTAAGCGCCGGCAGAATGAACAACTGGCAAGAGATGCCGATTGAAAAGGATTCGGCGAAGAAATTCGGCATAAAATGTTTAAAAATTTTCGTAAGCACAGGAGAAAAAAATATTATGCCGCCCGCCGCAAGAAAAGAAAGTTTGAAACCGACGGCAAAAAGCCACATCGGATTTACAATAAGCATAATGAGCGCCGCGGCGAAAAGACCGCTGCCGAGGGAACCCCTTCTTCCCGAATATAATCCGGCGGATAAAAAAGCGAACATCACCGCCGCGCGGACGCTGCTGGGAGAGACGCCGCAGAGAAACGAATAGAAAAAAGCGAACGGTATGCTTATGAGAAGAGCCCTGCGAACCCCCGTAACAAAAGAAATAAAAACAACGAAAACGGAAGCAAAAAGGCCGACGTGAAGGCCGCTCACCGCGAGAAGATGCATCAAACCCGTGCGCCTGAAAGCAATCATTATCTCACTGGTGAGACCGGATTTGTCTCCCCATATAAAACCCATCAGGTATGCGAGGACAGATGGATGAAAAGAGGTGGCCATTTTTTTCTCAAGGATCTTTCTCACGCGGAATACCGCTTGCCAAAAACCGCCTCCGGATGACATTATTTTAAGTTTGGACGCGAATATTCTTCCGCTGATACCGTTTACGGCGTTAATACTCCGCCAATCAGTTGAGGAAAAATTTCTTTTCTCATCCGGTATGAGAATTTTCCCTTCAATCATCACTTTATCGCCAGGAGAAGGCAGAACCGCCGTTTTTTTCTTGAGAACGTCTTCCTTCACATAGACGGCGAAAGACCCTGAACTTGTTTTCAGTATGAATTTTCCGCCCGCGGGCAGACCTCTCACTTCGCCTTCTATTTTTATATTAACGGCGGGGGACGCATCGGGAAGCGCTATCAAGCGCCTGCCCGTATAGAAAAATCCAAACAGAAAAACAAGAAAGAAAAACGCTTTCCAGACCATTTTCCGGGCGGAAAAAAACGCGAGAAACGCCGTCAAAGGAAATAAAAAATACGCGCGGTGAAACTGCGCTGTGATTCCGAGAATATAAAAAATTGTGACAAGATATATCGGGGGAATTTTATTTTTCATCTGTAAATCCCCCCTAATTTCCCCCCTTTTTAAAAAAGGGGGGAATACAAAGGGGGATTTTCATACCTGATTTCTACTTTTCTTCCCTGATTTCCATAGGGGGTATGAAATAAGTTTTCTCCGGAGCGCGGCCGAGTCCAAGCCGCCTGAAAAATGATTTTTTCGGGACATTTATCGTCTGACAGTCCGTAAGAGGCATTGATAAATTGACAGAGGCGTCATCGGCTTTATCCGTGAGTCCTCCCGCGGCCTGCACAAGATCTTTCACGCTTGAACCCTCGGGAAAATGATAAATGCCTTCCCTGCGCACTTCGCCGGTTATGTAGCACGATATTTTTTTCTTCTCCGCCCTGCGCGGCGATTCTTTAACCGTTTTTTTGCTTCTGGCAAACAAACTTCTTATATCTTTCTCGAATTTCAGCCACAGAAAACCGATTGCCGCAACAAGCAGCAGAAAAAAAATAAATTTCCCTTTTGTCAGAGTCCGCTTTTCGTTCAAAACTTCAAGTCAATCTTCTATTGATTTTTCCAGATCCGAAATAAAATCCATTACCTCTTTAGATGCGCCGAACTTGTCTTTCGCGCCGTCAATCCTGTTTTTTACCGTCAGTTTCAAATTCCTGTTCTTTTCGTAAATATCCTCAAAACTGTCAAGAAGTTTGTTGACAGCGTCAACAAGAGAGAGAATTTCATCTCCTTTGCGGACTTTTATCCTTTTTGATATCCGTTGTTCAACGTCGGATAAAATAATATCTATGTCTTTTTCAAGCCGGTAAACCGGCCCCAAAATCCGGTTTGAGACAAGAAAGCTCACGGAAGCCCCTATTACCAAAAGCACAATCAGCTGCCCCGTGAGCGTTTGGGATAGCCCCCTGATGAAATTTTCCAGCTCCTGGCCGTGCTTTAAGTTCAGAGTGACGAAATCAATCAGTATTTTGTAGGTGACAAGACACGTCGCAGCCACAAGAAGCATTGAAAAAACCTGTATGGCGGCGAGTTTAAACTGAAGTTCCTTTTTTACAAGCAGTCTCCTTCTTACATTTTTAGCCATAATACCCCCCCTTAATCTTTATTTTTTCTTCTTTTCAAACTTCAAAAGCTGGGCGTTGACTTCATCGGGTCCCAGTTCCCCGTCATTCACTTTAAGGTCATCCGTAACATTCATAACCTTTGAACTGTCCATTTTCAGTATTTCATCCTTTAGCGGACAGTCATTAAGAAAATCACAGCCGCCGCAGTATTTGTTTATCTTCGGCGGGAAATAAGAGTCCGCCTCCTCTTTCGGAAGACCTTCCGCCGACTCAAAATTAAGTATTATTTCAGCGCCCAAGCGGTTGACCATATCAAGCATCTTGTCCGTATCTTCCCGGCTTCTGCTGGTCCTGACAATTTCATTAAATCTGAAAAATATGAGAGCGAGTTCCCTTATCCTGATGTCAAAATATTTCTCGCACACCCAGTAATACATCGTCAATTGCAAGTCGCCATCAACATCCTCCTGAGTTCTCATAAGCGGATCGGTCTTGTAATCGTAAATGGTGTAGGACCCGTCTGAATTTTGCTCAATTCTGTCAATAAATCCGACGAGGAGATGTCCCGCTCCTATGTTTCTTCCCTGTAGAGGCACTTCAAAATAAGGTTCAACTTTCCACGCTCTCTTCCACCCGCCGCCAGCAAGGTGTTTTTTATAATAATTCTCAAGCCATCTGGCTCCCTCATCTCTGTAGTTTGTTTCCTGCTCTTCACTTTCGTAACCCTGCCCCACCCAGTTTTTTCTGTATCTTGAAAGAAGATATTTTAAGGAAGGCGTCGCGAAGCCGCTATAAGTGTATATGTCTTCCATCGTTTTGTGTATCGTCAGACCTATGGAAAAAAAATATCTGGGCTTTGTCGCAATTTTATCTATATAAATCCTTTTGTAATTTCTCGGACAGTTCTTATAAACGGAAAATTTTGAGTAAGAAAGCGCGAGGCGCTTGCTTTCAAGAACCCTCTTGTATATGCGCGGGTCGGGAAGCTTTTTTCTCGCGGGGCACACCGACGCGAAATCGCACCACGAACAGAGCGGCCCCTGTTCGGCGTCAAATGACCCCAGCTTGATTTTTCTTGCCTCACTCCGCACGATATCTTCGCAATTCCGTATATCTTTTTCTGTCGGTTCAACTTTTATTTTGATACCGTGATAAAGATTGTAAACCGAATAAGATTCAAATTTGCGGCCCCACTTCTCTTTCGCAAGACAATAATTCACAACGCTCTGAAGGTCGCTCTTGAGCGACTCTTCTTTCTGTAATCTTTTTCCCGTTTTAAACTGCACGACCTCTATTTTACGGTCGGCGTTTCTTGCGACCTGCGAGAATCTGGCGTTAAAAATAAAGCCCGCAAACTTGCCCGACACATTCTCGTTTGTAGCGACAACCGTGTTTTTGTAAAACCTGTTTTTACCGACATAATCCACAAGAATTTTAAGACCCAACATCCAGAAGCTGTCCTCCTGTTCCGAGCCCGTAAAGCCCTCTCTCTTCCAGTTTGATTTCAGTATTTCAAATATTTCCTCTTCTGATATTTCCGCTAAATCAGATGAGTGAATCGCCTCTATGGAGGTTTGAATACTTCCGGCAAAAGAAAGATAATGAGATTTTATCCGGCTTTTTCTGCGCGCAAGATACTGGTATTTATATTTCATCGGGCAGGTAAGATAAGCGTTTATCTTCCCCACTGAGAGAGGACCGACGCTTCTGAATACTGCAAGAAGTTTTTTAGAGAGAGCCCCTGCGAACCTCAATGCGGCAAGCATTTTTTTAATAATGTCCTTCATACTTTAATATTCCTTTTTTACAGCAACCACGTTTCCGTCCGAAGAAACGGTGAGCGTGCCGTTTAAGTCGGTTCTATAATGTTTTATGCGCATCGCATCAAAAAACATAAGCGCTTTTGAATCGGGATATTCTTCCTTATTACCCCGGCCGACGGAAATTAGGCAAATTTTCGGCTCCGCTTCCTCTATAAAGGAAATAGAGAAGGAAGCGCCTGAGCAGTGATCCGCAACGACGAGAACATCGGAAGCAAGACCTTCATACGAGGCGATGTGATTGAGTTCCGAAAGCCCGGCGGCAGAACAGTATATAAGAGCGGTATCCCCGTAGACGATCCTCAAAACAAGAGAGGCGTTTTTGGAAAAATCCTCAAATCCGGCATAATCTATAAGGGGTCCGAGAACCTGCATGGAAACCCCTCCTCCTTTGAAAATGACATCCCCTTTTGAAACTTTTTTCAAAATTCCCCTCTTTTCCGCCGCCTCTTTAACGTTCCTGAAATCGCGGAATCTCGGACCCGGAAAATATGTGTTTGAAGCGACGACTTCTCCGACGGGGAAATTATCGGATAAAATCTCACTCGCCCCGCCGCAATAACCGCTCTCGGGGGATGTGAGAACCAGAGAGGTTATCTCTTTAATATTTGTTCTCGTTAGATACGGCTTTATGATGTCTTTCCAGACAATTCTCCCTTCGGCGAGGGAGAATTGAGACGACTCATCAGAGTTTTTCGGAACCGCCGGTCCCGAATCTATCAGAATGGTTTTTCGGGACGGCGTTTCCACAAGCATCGCGTTTCCGCCGCCGACATTAAAAAGATTAACTACAAGAAGAGGCCGCGAAACATCCATCTTTTTTCCTTTTCCCGCTTTTACTGCGGTGAATACCGCAAGCGCCGCGGCGCAGGACAGGGCAAGGACGACAAAAGGATGGACAACTTGCGCGGCTGACCTCATTTTTGCGAAAGCCCTCGCCTGGTCTTTCTTATGACGTTTGTATTCTTCTATAAACATATTTTCAAAACAGTTTTTTGAGCAGCCTTTTTACAGGACCGCGATCGCTTCCTTTGCTCGCTCCCGACGGGAAAAAAGCCACTAACTTCGACGGCGACGGCTCAAACGGTTTCTGCCAGTAATACAACGCCTCTCTCACCAGAGGCCTCGTGATAAAAACGCAGGAAGCGGCGCGGGATGTGACTTTATAAAAAATGCTCTTCATATTTCCGGTGTATGTGCCTTCTTCAAAATCGGGTAGAAATACGGCGTCAAACTGATACGCATTAGCGAAATATTCCGCTACAATCTTCACTGAAAAAGGCGCTCTTTCCTTTAATTTCCTTATATCTTCAAGGATAACATTGTTCCTTCTGCTGATTGCCTCGTAGGGACCGAACTTTCGCAGGTGTCTTTCAAACCAGGCGCTCACGCGAAGCACCTCCGCAGCACTGAGATTTTTCCTTAAAATCTCCATTGTGGATGCGCCGGGATTTTTTTCTATGATTTCCAGCAGTTTTTCCGCGAGCGGTATAATAGAGTCGGAGGACGGATATTCAAGGCAGTCTATACCGGATTTCAAAGCCGGCTGACTGAACTTTACTGGGAAATCTCCACTGCTATAAATGATTCCTATTTTTGACGCCCCCATTCCCCTCAATATCAATTGTTTAATCTCAAACGCGATAAATTCAAGTTCATCCTGCACGTCTTTCGCTTCATAATAGACAAAACCGGTATCACTAACGGAATTCTGCGAGACAATATTTCTGCCCGAAAGATTTGACAGGCACTCTATGACGGACGGCGAATGCCGGAATGTATTTGAAAGAGTAAAAGTTCTAAACTCAACGCCCAGTTGAACGTCTTTGGGCGTGTAGAATGAAATAGAAAAATCGCCGCAGACGGCGAGAACGCCGTTTTTGGAAAATATTCTTAGAATCGGCCATTCCCCCGGAAGATACCGCTCGCCGTTATCAACAAAAATGGCGCTGAATTTCGCAAAATGTTTTATTAAAAACTCTTTATCAAAATCATAAAATCTCCGTATAAGATTGCACATTCCGACCCTGTCAAACAAACATCTATTCTCCAGAGAAACCTCATAAGAGCGGAACACCTCTTCCGTGTCTTCTCTAAGTTCTTCGGGCACAGAAGTAAGCGACCCTGTAAGTTTTCTATGAAGCACCATCCAGAAATATACGCTCATATTTACGCCGTTTCGCTCTTCGGCGAGAAGTTCCATCCATCTTGAAGAATAAGAGAAATTTTCGGCCATGCCCAGACGCACAAGAAGGGATTGGTCTTCCGCCTTTTCCTTGAGAACATTTTCCAAAAACATGCTTGCCGTTGAAAAATTTATCCGCTCAATCTCGCTTTTCTTGGAAGGTGTAAGTTCAAGCATTTTATTTTTTATCTCCTGCGTCTGATTTTCAAAAGAAACAAGAAAGAGCACCTCCTGCGGGGCGCAACCTGCGAGAATCTTTAAAAGAGCCGCCCGGAGCAAAGTTTCCGTTCCTCCTCCGCCGGCCGGTATGTCGCCGAAGACAACCCGTCCCAAAAGAGATTCAATTATAATATTCAGTTTTTCATTCTCTATATTTTCAAGCGTTTTTGAAACAAGTTCCCAGTCGGACGATGAAAGGTTCCTGCTATCTAAAAATTCCGTAATTCCAGCGGTTAAACCGGTGGGCGAAAAAATCCGATTCAGAACGTGCTGTATATTGAAATCAAGTTCGCTGAATTTCACTTATACCCCTGCCTTCGGACTTCTTCCGCCATAGGCGGAGAGTACCCCCTCTGCACGCCACAGCGCACCTTCGGCTTCGCTTCTCCTCCTTGTAAAGGGGGAGAGAGAGGGGGTCCCGCTAAAAAACATCTGACGAATCCTCCTGCGATGCCTCGCCGGCCCCCGCCTCTATCGGTTTCTTTACGCTTTCCAGAGTGACGTTCTTGCCGTCGGATGTGACGCAAACGGCGCCGTATTTGTCCAACCGCATAACTTTCGCCCCAAGTTCTCTGCATTTTTCAAGCGTCGGGTTGATATCCGACTCGGCAAAACTCCAGCCCTTCAGATACGAATACGGTATTATCACAACCTTCGGCGACACCGCCTCATACCACTCGGCAAGGCACGCACTCATATTGCCGTGGAATGGGGCTATGAGAATGTCGCTTTTGAGTTCTTCCGGCTTATAATATTTCAACATTTCTCCCTGCGCTTCGTTCATTATGTCGGAGGGCATGAGCATTGAAAATTTACCGTAGGTGGCTTTCAGCACTATGGAATTATTTGCGAGGTCGTCGGGAGTGCCGGCAAGTTTCTCTTCCGCCGGCCAGAGAACCTTTATCATAAATTCGCTTCCCCCCGAAAGCGACGAATAAATGATGTCTCCGCGTTTGGCAGCATAAAGAGGCACTCCTTTTCTTGAATAAAATATTTTTCCCGCTCCACGGGGCTCGCTGAAATCCTTATTCGCTATTAGAGGAACTTTTCTCATATAATAAACATTATTGTAAAGATTCTGAACATAAGAAGTGTCCCATTTTTCTTTGAGCGTCTCATCGCCCAGAAAATCAAGAAATTTTTGGAATCCCATTTTTTTCAGAATGTCTTCCGGTTTATAGGCAGTGAAAACCTTTCCCGTTGGAAAGTAAGGGAGAATGGCGGCGGCGTTGCCCGTGTTTTCCGGTTTTAAATTCGTTAAAATGAGGTCGGAAAACCCGCCTATCTGGTAAAAAGTGAACGCCGCGGCGAGATTGCTGATATTAAAATCGCCTTCGTCCGCCTGCGTCGTATCCACAAGAACGTGTTTTCCGTCGGGAGTTGTGAGCAGATTTGAGTTTCCGAAACCGATGTTTAATATAATCGCGCGGAAATTCTCGGTCTTTTCCTTTTTGAATTTGTAATTATAGAGCAGAAAGAAAAGGAGAATCGCCGCAGCAAAAGCCGAAAATCTCATAAACAGTTCTTCTCTGGAAAGATATCTCAGTCGGTGTCTGACGTCGGCAAAAAATTCAAGGACCGGCTTATAACAAACTATGAGGAGAATCACCGCGTAATAAGAAAACATCCAGGATGTTTTGAAAGTCGGCATAAAGGGATATCTGAACGCCTTAAAAAAGAAATGAGCCACGCCCATGAAAATATTGCACAGCCAGTAATTCCCGGCATTCAGATAAAGGGCAATGAGAGCGCCGACCGGAGCAAGAGAGAGCGCCGAAAAAAAAGCTCCGATGAGACCGGAGAGAAAACCCACCATAACAATAAATCCTATCAGGGGAATCGCTATAAAGTTTGCGTAAATGCCGGCCGTAGGAAACCTGTGAAAGTAGAGAGCGGAGAGTGGTATCATCATCCCCAACTGTATGGCAAACTGCGCGTAGAAAAACTGCACGAGATAATAAAGAGACGGGGGCATTTTGTGCACGGCAAGGCCGAGGAGTGGCTTCGTTTTGTTGAGCGCGCCCGCCGCAATAAAGGTTAAAATTAGAGTTAATGCAACCGCTTCAAGAAAAAATTTATTATAGAAGAGGTCAAAATTCACGCTGGCGACAGTTGTAAAGAAAAAAACCCAGAAGAAAAATACGATAAATGTCCACGATTTTATATAGGTCTCAAAGAACGCCTGCACCGGCCCCGTGAGATAGCACAGCGACCAGACCGCCATATACGACAGGGTAAAGCTCGCTGAAGGCAGAAGCAGCGGACTTGTGATATCCGGAATAATTCCCGATAATATAAACACGGCCGTCACGGGAATTGTAAGAGAAGTTGACGTTTTAAGAGACAACCTGAATGTGTTAAAGAGAAGCATAACCGAGTACATCAGCGCCGAGCGGACGGTCGCGGGACGCGCTCCTGTTATGAGTGTAAAGATGAGAAGCCCGCAGGTCACCACAAACCAGCGCGGCCTCGGCGGGATTTTCGCCAGAAGACAGAGCATGAAAAAAAGCGCCGCGATGAAGCCGGCGTGAAGACCCGAAACGGAAAGAACGTGAGCGACGCCTGTCGCCTGAAACTCAAATTTCATCTGCGGAGGCACACCTCCCCGCGTTCCCAGGGTCACGCCGCCGAGAAAAGCGGACTGCGGATGCGGAATTGTCTGCTTTATTATGCAAATCATTTTCTTCTTTAAGTCCAGCGCGAATTTTAGGAGCCAGCCGGGATTTTCTCCGATTTTTTTGACCTGTTCGCTCTGACGCGGATACATGCAGGCATACACGCCGAACATTGATTTCAGATATTCCTTGTAGTCAAAGGCACCGGGGTTTTTCTGCTCCATCGGAATCATCAAAGCGGCATGCACTTCTATAATATCCCCGTAATCGCAGGTCTTATAGTAATCGCCCACGACCGGTTTGACCTGCACGAGAACATTGCCTGTACGCCCTTCAAGTTTCCTCCATTTGCCTTCTTTCTCCATCTCATAAGGACGAACGAAGAGATTCGTTTTATCGGGTCTGACATCTGGCTCCCTGACGACAATCCCTTTTATTCCCGTCTTGTCCCAGAAAAACTTGTCAAGATGATGTATCAGATGATCGGGATTTTTTGTGTTAAAAAATCTCCAGTAATTCGCCGCCCCCAAAATTGCCGGAACAATGATTACCATTGACGCTGCCACCGCCCTGTATTTCGGGCCGAAAATAAACCAGAGGACAACGAGGAAAGCGCATAGGATGAGAATGCCGCCCAAAATTGAGACCTTTGAAAAGCCGAAAAGCGGTCTGAATACGTCAAAACTCGGTAAAAAAACCATTGCCACCGCTATTCCGAAAATAAAAGAATAGCAGAACGCTATTATTTTATTATTTGTCATTTGTTGTCCGT